>Ga0070685_10000625_pt1 | contig 19366 bp, 15 predicted proteins | sample KBSS13LmetaG_FD_65651 | JGI IMG/M metagenome (GOLD analysis project Ga0070685, IMG submission 65651) | Switchgrass rhizosphere microbial communities from Kellogg Biological Station, Michigan, USA - KBS S1-3L metaG | ecosystem: Host-associated > Plants > Roots > Rhizosphere ...
CCGGGCCCCTCCCCTTGCGGCCGACCTTCCACAGCACCCGGCCGGACGGAGAGAAGGCGACGATCGCGCAGCTCACATGATCCACTGCGTAGACCGTCCCGGACGGCTCCACGGTCGCAGCGATGATGCTCCCCAGCGCCGCCTCCTCTCCCACGAGGGTAGAGCCGGCGACGGTCAGCGGGAACCCACCGCTCCTTTGGGATAATGCCGGGATGCTGAAGAGACTGAGAGCAATCGACAGGGTGAGAGCGGATCTGTGCATCGAACAGGACAAATATCAGATGTGGACGTCACAACCCTTTCGTCCATCACGCGGGAGCCGCGGAGACGCAGAGAGCTTTCCACGGCTCCTCTGCGTCTCTGCGGCTCTGCGTGAGATGCAGTTCTTCCTTCCAACAGATCACTGCCAGGAGAGCAGCGCCAAGCCGGGAATCTCGCCGAAATGGGCGTCCCTCGTTGCGACCGTGAGCTGGTGCTGCCGGGCGATCGACACGATCCAGATGTCGTTGTCGGGGAGCGGCCGGCCTTTCGCTCGCAGTGAAGACTTGATCTCTCCATAACGCCATGCCGTCTCGCGTCGCACGACAGGATCGCCGCCGAAGCTGCGAACTCCTCGATCTGCGCGATGTTCTCGGATCGGCGGCTGGACCGTTCCGCGCCGTACAGCTCGCCCAACGCGATGGAAGGGACATACAACTCGGATGCGGCGGCGGCGACTCGCTCCGCGCCCGAATTCCGTAAGAACAGCTCGATGATGAAGCTCGTATCGAGCAGCAGGCTACCAGCCATCGGGATCGATCTGCTCGCATCCTTCCTCGATGGCATCGGCCATCTCGCGGACGTCCTCGGCAGGTATGCTCCCGGCGAAGCGAAGCAGCGCGACCCCCGGCGTGCCCCACCGTGGCGGCTCTCCAAGCCCGCGCGCGAGCTCCGGCATCCGCCGTTTCTCCGCAGGGCCCAGCAGGGACAGTCGCTGCTGCAATTCGCGCTCGACAGCCGACATCGATTCCTCCATCGAAAGCATCATCCCGCCTGAATTAAGATAAGCCCCCATGTCCGAAACGTGAACAGTCCTGTCAGCCGTCGGTGATATTCTCCACCGCACAGAGCCGCAGAGACGCAGAGAGCTCGAAGCGGCCCTCTGCGTCTCTGCGGCTCTGCGTGAGATGCCGTTAGCTGATCCGACGCCTCAGAACGCCACGCCGTTGACGCGAACGCCGGCGGACGACTGCAGCGCGCTCAGCGTGGTGTGCAGCACGAAGCTCCCGCTGGCCGACGCGTCCGGGCTGCGGTTCATCGACACGCCGTCGGTGCCGGCCAGCGACGAGCCGTAGGCGAAGCTGTTCTTCGTCACGCCGCCGCCGTCCTTCAGGATCACGCTGTCGCCGCCGTTGGCCAGGCTGAGCTGCCCGGTCGAGGCCGCCACCGCGTTCGTCAGCCCGCCCGGGATGGAGCCGGAGCCGGCGAACACCACGATCGCCTTCCCCGGCGCCAGCGTGGTCCCCGCGGCGAAGGTGTGGCGCACGCTGGTCGCGTCCGAGATCGTCCACCCGCCGATGGAGGCCGAGGCACCGCCCACGTTCACGATCTCCACGAACTCGCCCGCGGTGTTGCTCCCCGGCTCGTTGGCCAGGATCTCGTTGACGATCACGCTGGCCGGCGAAGACGCGGTGATGGTGAACGCCGCGTTGCTCGCGTCCGTCGCCGCCGAACCGGTGTCCGTCACCCGCACCTTCGCGGCGGTGGTGGCGCTGTTCGGCACCGTCCACGCGTAGCTCCCCGCCGACGCCGGCGTGCTCGCCACGATCGTCGACCACGTCGTCCCGTCCAGCGTGTACTCCAGCTTCACGTTCGTCACGCCCGACGAGGTCCAGGTGACGCTGTGCGCGCTCCCACCCACCCAGCTCTCCCCGCCGTTCGGCGAGGCGACGGTGATGCTCCCCGCGGCGCCGCCGTAGTTGTAGCGGCTGATCACCGGGAAGTGGTCCGTCGTGGTGGTGCCGTAGCTCGCGATGTACGTGTCCGCCCGGAACACCTGCACCGAGCCCGCCACGTAGCTGGCGTACATCTCGTTGCTGTTCAGGTGGTGGTCGATCATGTCGGGGTAGCCGACGGTCGAGGCCACACCCGCATCCGAGAGCGCCTTGGTGGGGAAGGTGTAGTCCGCCGCGTCGGAGACGAAGTTGGCGTAGGGCGACGGCTGCCCAGCGGTGATGGAGGTGTCGACGTCGTCGTTCCAGTCGCCCAAGACCACCACCTTCTGCGTCGGATAGGTGGTGTCGATGTAGCTCTTCAGCGCCACGGAGGCGTTCTGGCGGCGCTGCCAGCTGGTCACGTCGTTGAAGGCCTTCATGTGCAGGACGATGAAGACGATGTCTTCGCTCCCGCCGTTCAGCGTCACGTGCAGCTTCACCTCCAGCGGCGGCCGCCCGGCGAAGTCGCTGTCGTACGCCGTGAGGATGATCTTGCTGCTCACGACGGTGGCGATGGACGACTTGAAGAGGAGCCCCACCTTCTGCTCGCTGGCGCCGTAGTAGGTCGAGCCGCTGGTGACCGAGGCGTCGTTGGCGAGGATGCCGGTGTAACCCGGGAGCTGCGACTTGAGCGAGCTCCACTCGACCGCGTCGACGACCTCCTCCAGCCCCCACACGTCCAGGTCGGCGCCGGCGATCACGTCCTTCACGTTGGAGAGCTGCAGCGCGTCGTTGCTGGGCCCGTTGGCGGCGTCGCCGAACCACTCCACGTTCCAGCTCCCCACGTCGAGCGTGGCCGCGGTCCCCTGCGCGGGGATGACGACGAGCGAGGGTCCGCCGGGGACGGCGCGCGGCCGGGCGGCGGTGGGCGCCTCGCAGCCGACGAGGGCGAGGAGGCCGAGCGCGAGCCCGGCCATGGGACGATGAAAACGCGGCACGACACCTCCAGGGGGAAAAGATTCGCGGAACGCCACGTCCCTTCCCTCCCAGGCGGGCCGCCGGAGGCGCGAAAGGGTCCGTGTGGGGAGCGGCGGGAAGATACGGCGTCGAACAACGTCGCGAAATGGTGAGGATGAGGGACACGGGCCGAGGTGCGGACCGGGGGTCGCGCGGGGCCGGACAGGGGCATTGAGACCCACGCGGAAAGCGGCTTGACCGGCCCGCGCCAGATTGCCACCCGGGTTCGCGACCACCCTGGCCGCGAGACGCGCCACACATGCTTGATCGGAGACCTTCCATGAGCACGACCACACTGGACCCGCCGTTCGCCCTCGCCCCCCCGAACGCGCAGAGCTACCGCGACTTCCGCACGGTCGCCGACTGGGCGAGCGCCATCCGCGGCAACTGCCTGGACTTCACCTATGGGGACGACACGGGGCGGATGAGCGTGGAGCTGGTCGAGAACGGGCTGGTGTTGACGCCGCCGAACGCGCAGCGCCCGGTGGTGACGCAGGTGGAGTTCACGGTCATCGGGGCGAACGAGTCGCTCTTCCTGGACGGCCACGACTGCAGCGCCCTGTTCTGGAGCGAGAGCGCGGTGGAGAAGTTCCTCTTCCCCTGCTTCGCCTCGGCGGCGGCCGACGACGCGCCACGCTTCCTGGGGCGCCTGTGCGACGCCTGGTACGGGTACCCGGGGCGCGTGGTGCAGGTGTGCGCGCTGGCGTACCGGTACGGCATCGACGCCGAGCTCAGCCAGCTGTCGCTCGAGTCGTCGGTCGGGCTCGTCTGCCTGGAGCGGTCGAGCGGCACGTTGAAGCTGATGGGGCTGAACGAGTTCGAGCAGAGGTATCCGCTCGGCGCCGCGCGCGGCACCGGCCCCGTCGACCTGGAGTCGCCTGGGTTCCCCGTGCTGAAACAGCTGAGAGGCTGGCCGGCGGAGCGGCTGGACAGCATTCGGGCGCGCGAGGCCGCAGAGCTCGTGAGCGGGCTGCGCGGGCACTACGTGTGGTTCACCCTGGAGGACGGCACGCTCACCCCCTGGATCTGCCCGACCGAAGAGCCGGTCGGGAGGCCCGAAGACGTGGTCATGCACGGGGTGGCCGTCACCGTGCGCCCCGACCGCCCCGAGCCGTTCAGCGTCAACGTGGGGGTGAACGTGAGCGAGGACTTCTTCCAGGTCGTGTCCACGGGCACGGCCGCCGTGCCCGACTCGATGTTCTGGACCGACGGCGCGGTGGAGAAGCTGCTTCTCCCCTACTACGCCTCGGTGAAGGGGCGGGACGGGTCTTTCTTCAACCACGTGCTCATGGGGAAATGGGACGGCCTCATCCCCCCGGACTGCACCGACCCGGCGTCGTCCCTCACCGCCCTGAAGCGGTACTTCCCCGGCGCCGCCGCGGCGACGGCGGGCGACGACCTCCCCACCTCGAGCGTGTACGCCATCACCCACCTGCCGCGCTCCGAGTACGTCAGCGACGGGCTCGAAGAGGGCCTCAGCCCCGCGCTGGAGCACCGCACCAGGCTGCTGACGCTCGACGGCGACGGGACGTTCGGTGCCCATCCCGTCTTCCACGGCGCGTAGCAGCAAGGCGTCGACCGGCCCGCACGGCGCTCACCGGGTGGGGGGCGCCGTGGCGGGATGGGCGAAGAGGTCGCGGAAGAGGATGTCGCGCGCCACGTAGGAGCGGAGCTCCGGGCGCACGGCCAGGTAGCCCTCCAGCAGGCGCCGCGCCCGGGCACGGTCGCCCAGGAGGAGGGAGACGTAGGCTTCGTCGAGCAGGAGCGGAACGCGCAGCTCCTCGTCGGCACCCGCCTGCGCGCGCGCCCGGGCCAGCACGGCCCGGGCGCTGTCGCGCGCGCCGGCGCGGGCCAGCACCGCCGCCACCGCCGCGCGCCGGTAGAGCGGAGAATAGGCGCGCCCCTCGTCGCGGGCGCGGGGCGCGGGGTCCAGCCGGTCCAGCTCCGCGGCGAGCGCCCACGCCTGCCCCGCGTCCGGGGCGAGTGCCGGGTCCTCGCGCAGCAGCGTGAGCCGGCACTCCACGAAGCGCCAGTCGCCGGGGAACTGCGCGTGCCCCTGGGCGCAGAGCGCGCGCGCCGGGGCGTAGTCGCCCTGCGCCATGGCGCCGAAGTAGAGCCGCTGCAGGATGTCGGCGGCGTCGTCGAGCCAGGCGTCCTGGGCCAGGGCGCGCCGGGCGGCCAGGTCCGACTCGGCGAGGCGGCCGCGCAGGCGCAGGAGCTGGCTGAGCGCCGACCACCCCGAGGCCAGGGTGGAGTCGGCGTCGAGCGCCGCGCGCAGGTCGCGCTCGGCCCCGTCCAGCTGCCGCGTCGTCGCCGTGGTGTCGTACCCCTCGACCGCCGCCTGCCAGCGCGCCCGCCCCCGCAGCTCCAGCGCCAAGCCGTTGCGCGGCTCGCGCGCCAGCGCCCGCTCGGCGTGCGCCGCGGCGGCGGCCAGGAGCGGCGGGCGCCCGGACGTGGGGGAGAGGCCCACGCGGGAGAGTTCCACGAAGCCGCGCAGCACCGTGGGCCGGGCCCACGCCGGGTCGGCGGCCTCGGCGGCGGCCAGGAGCGAGTCGGCGCGCGCCAGCAGCCGGGCGGCCGAGGCGGCGTCGAGCGGGTGGTGGCGCCGCGCCAGGCGGGCGGCGGCGTCGCGGTCCTGCTCGGCGCGCAGCACCAGGTCGCGCGCGGGGGCGCTGCGCGTCTCGGTCGCCGCCTGGCGCAGCCGCACCTCCTCCCCCAGACGCCGCCGCAGGAAGCCGCTCACCTCCCCGGCCAGCGCGCTCTCCAGCGCGAACAGGTCGCCCAGCTGCCGCACGATGGTGCGGCTCTCCAGGTGCGCCCGGCGGTTGGTGTCCACCAGCTGCACCGTCACCCGCACGCTGTCGCCCGAGCGCTGCACGCTCCCCTCCACCACGCTCCCCACCCGCAGCCCGGCCACCAGGCTGTCGAAGCTCACCCCGCCGTCGTGGTACGCCTTCACCGCCCCGCGCGACACCACGTCGAGCGCCGACACCTGGCTCAGCTCGTCGATCAGCTCGCCGGTGAGCCCGCGCGCCAGGTAGCCGAGCTCCCCGCCGGGCGAGTCGTCGTCGAAGTAAAGCACGGCGATGCGGCGGGGATCGTAGCGCGGCGCCGCGGGCTCCCGCAGGGCGGCGGGGAGGAGCAGCGCCGCGGCGAGCGCCACGGCCCCGACGCCGCCGGCCGCCGCGGCGGCGATCCGCCAGCGGCGAGGGCGCGCGGGGCGCGGGGCGCCCTCCGCGAGGCGATTCGCCGGCGCGTCCGCAGGCGCCGGCGGCAACGCCTCGACGTCTCCGGCGACGGCCACGGAGCCGGGCGCGTCCTCGGAGAACGGCTCGTCGGCAGCCGCGTCGGCCGAGGCCGCCGCGGCCGGCGGCGACGCCGCGGGCGCCGGGCGGAGCGGCTCGGCGCGCAGCCCCTCCACGTAGGCGGTGAAGGCGGCGTCCGGCTCCACGCCCAGCTCCTCGCGCATGCGGGCGGCGTGCGCCTCGGCGGCGCGCAGGGCACCGGCGCGCTCGCCCGCCGCCTCCAGCGCCTGCGCCAGCCGCAGCGCCACCCGCGAGCCGTAGGGGTCGTGCACCGTCAGGCGCCGCCACCAGTCCACCGCCTCCAGCGGGCTCCCCTCCGCCTCGGCGCGCGTGGCCAGCCGCTCCAGCGCGCCCGAGCAGGCGCGCGCCAGCCGGTCGCGCTCGGTGTCGACCCAGCGCTCGAACTCGGGGGCATCGGACACATAGAAGCCGTCGAGCAGCGGCCCGCGGTACTCCGCCGCCGCGTCCTCCAGCCGCCCCTCCTCCAGCGCCTCCTCGAACGCGCCCACGTCGCTGCGCACCACCTCGGGTGAGAGCGCGATCTCGTCGCCCACCGACACGAACACGCCGTCTCCCAGCTCGCGGCGGAGGACGTAGAGCGATTCGGAGAGGGTGTGGCGGGCGGCGTCGGTGGCGTGCTCGGGCCAGAGCAGGGCCATCACCTTCTCGCGCCCCACCGGCCGTGCCCGCGCCACCGACAGGATGGCGAGGAGGGCGATGCGGCGCTTGTACGCGGCCCGGCCGGTGATGGGCCCGTCGGGGCCCAGCAGGACGGGATCGCCGAGGACCTTGAGAGAGAACACGGAGATTCAACGACCACTGTGATAGACGGCGGGAAAAGCCATTGAGGGATTGAGGATAGATAACCCCGGGCGGAGGCGGGAGCAAGGCGAGGAGCCGCTCCCTCCGCCGCGGCGGAGGCCCGGACGGGCGCCGCCCGCGTCCCCTCGCCGGAGCCCGAATCGATGGCCGACATCCTCCTCCTCTCCACCTCTCCCCTGGCCGCCGAGCGCGTCCGGCGCACGGTCCAGCGCGAGTGCGCGGGCGGGGTCTCCCACACGGTGCGGGCGGCGCGCGGCTGGGCCGAGCTCACGGCGTGGGCGTCGGCATCGGCCGCGGCGGTGGCGTTCGTGGACCCCTGGCACGGCGGCGCCTTCGCCGCACTGGAAATCCGGCGCCTGCGCGAGCGCGCGCCCGCCGTGGAGGTGGTGGCGCTCGCCGACTTCACCGGCCGCCCCGCCGCCGACGCCTTCTCGCTCGCGATGCTCGGCGTGCGGGAGATGGTGTGCACGGCGCGCGGCGCGGGCCCCGCGGAGCTCGTCCGCTGCCTGCGCGAGCACCTGAACCGCGGACCGCTGGAGGAGATGGTCGACGCCCTGGCCGCGCTCGTCCCCGCCTCGGTGCACCGCTGGCTCGGCCCCGCGCTGCGCACCCACTCCGCTTCCCCCACCGTCCCCGACCTGGCGCGAACGGCCGGGTGCAGCGCCCGTACGCTGCGGCGCGCCCTCCAGGCGGCGGAGCTTCCCACCCCCGAGCAGCTCCTGTCGTGGGGGCGCCTGCTGCACGCGGCCCGGCTGCTGGACGACGGCCGCAGCGCCGACAGCGTGGCGCGCGCGCTGGCGTTCTCCAGCGGCTCGGCGCTGCGCAAGAGCCTGAAGCAGGTCACCGGCCTGAGCCCGCGCGAGCTGGCCGCGGGCGGCGGGCTGCGGCTGCTCGCCGCGCTCTTCCTGTGCCAGTGCGGCGGCGTGGCGGCCGCGCCGCCCGAGCGCCAGCTCGCGGCCTGATCCTGAATCCACGGATTTCATGGTGAATCAAGCCCGGAGGATCCTTTTCCGGATTCGGTACCGCTGGCCGTCACGGCGCTGAAGTTGGCCGATTGGGATACGGGGGCGCGGACGGACCCGGCGCAGATTGGTTCCAGGCGAACGACCCTTCGGCCTCCACCGGGAGACGGCGATGAACTTCCGCGTGACGCTGCTGCAGAACCTTCCCGACCGGGCGCCGCTCGCGGTGCAGGCGCGGTACCGGCTCCGCGACGGGACGCTGAAGACCTGGCCGGTGGCGGTGGAGCCGGAGCGCGGCGCCGCGGTGCTCGACGTCGAGAGCGGGAAGGACATGCTGCTGCCGGACGCGCTGACGCGGTCGCTGGTGGCGCACTATCCCACCGCTCCGCACCAGGAGGAGCGCCAGATCTCGAGTGTGCGGGCGGCGATGGAATCCGCGCCCACGCCGGCGCGCTGACGAAGGAGCCGTAAGGGAAGGCGTCACCGCCGAACGTGAACCGGCGAGCCCTCCGCCCGCATCACCGCGTACGAGAGGAGGTGTGGAGAGCGGAGACAGTGGCCCGGACACGATCCGGGAGCAGGGACGCGGACGGGAATCCTCCCGCCGCGGAATCCATTGAGGTTCCTTCACTACGGGGTGTAAAATGTCAGAGCAGACGAAGGAAGCCGTGCAGGTGGGCGCGCTGGCCGCAGCGGTGGCTCCCGGCATCGAGCTGGCCGTGCAGGCCCCCATCTCGGGGAAGCTGCAGACCGTGCAGGACGAGAACGGCAACAACACCGCGCTGGCGCTGGCCAACAAGGGGGCCCAGGTCAGCGGCCAGGACGTGCCGGGGCAGGCGTTGCCCCTCGTGGTCTTCGGGACGCCGGCCGGCAGCGGGCCGAAGTCCAATCCCGGCTGGGGGCGCGTCGTTCGCATCAGCACCGCCGGCACTGGGTTTGACCCCTTCTTCGACTTCGGCGTCGACGCCAACGGCAGCTTCTTCATCAACGGTCCCGGCTCGAGCCCCTCGGCGCACGTGCTGGCGATCGGCAAGGGAGGGATTCAGCCGTCCACGAGCGCCCCCAAGGGCGCCAACCTGGAGTCGTTGTTCGTGGACACCAAGACGGGCTTCCTGTACTACCAGTAGGCCCGCCGGCACGGAGGGACCGAGGGCGGTGATCCGGTAACCGGAACGCGTCCGCCTGTCCCGCAACAAGCAGAGCAGCAGAGGATCTGATTCTTCTGCTGCTCCGCGCTACAGAACTTCGTGACGGGGCACTCTAAACCTCCGGCCGCGGCTCGGGGGCGAGCACGACGGCGCACTCGCCGGGGAGGGTCCAGCTGCCGTCGGCGGACTCCACCGGCGGGGTGCCGGCCCCGCCGTAGTCGGGGTCCTCGCTGGACCATTCGACGTACCAACGCATCCCCGCCGGCGGCGCGAGCAGCGGCTCGGGCGCGGGGGTGAGGTCCACCTGCGCGCCCAGGTTCACCACCAGCAGCCGGTCGCCCTCGTCGTTCAGGAAGCGCAGGCAGAGCGCGTTCGGGCCGAGCACCGCGCCGTGCATCTGCGCGGCGTCTTGCGCGGTGAAGGCGGGGGTCTCGCGGCGCAGCCGCAGCAGGTCCGCATGCAGTGCGTACGTCGCCGCGTGCCGCTCGCGCTCGCCCAGGTCCAGCTTGCAGGCGCGGAAGGTCGACGGGTCGGCCGGGTCGGGGATGCGCGCCTGCATCTCGGGAGACGCCAGGCTGGGGAACTGCGCCAGGAACTCCTTCCGCCCCACGTTCACCTTCTCCGCCAGCTCGCGCCCGTGGTCGGCGAAGTAGAGGAAGCGCGCGCTGGCGGCGAACTCCTGCCCCATGAAGAGCATCGGCGTCCCCGGGCCCAGGAGCGTGAGCGCGGTCATCGCCCGCAGCCGCGCGCGCCCGGTGAGCTCGTGCACGCGCTTCCCCGAGTCGGTGTTGGCGACCTGGTCGTGGTTCTGGATGAAGGTGACGAACGCGCTCCCCGGCAGGTCCAGCCCCGGCGCGCCGCGGCGTTGCGCCTGCCAGCGGTAGTTCTGCCCCTGGTAGAGGTACCCCCACTTCAGCGCCGAGACCAGCTCCTGCGGGGTGCCGCGGTAGTCGCTGTAGTAGGCCTCGGCGCGCCCGGTGAGGGCCACCATCGCGGTGTGGTGGAAGTCGTCGTTCCAGAGCGCGTCGATCCCGTAGCCGCCCTGCTCCCGCGCGCGCACCAGGTGCGTCTCCTGCGGCTCGTTCTCGGCGACGACCACGATCGGGCGCCCGCCTGCGGCCGCGCGCGCGGCGGCGACGGCCTCCGCCAGCACGTGCGGCTCGGTGCGGTCGTAGATGTTCTGCGTGGCGTCCAGCCGCAGCCCGTCCAGGTGGAACTCGCGGATCCAGTACGCCGCGTTCGCCACGTGGAAGTCGCGCACCGGCCCGGAGCCCGGGCCGTAGAAGTTGATCGGCTCGCCCCAGTCGGTCACGTGCAGGTCGGTGAACCAGCTGTCGGTGAACTGGGAGAGGTAGTTCCCGTCCGGCCCCAGGTGGTTGTAGACCACGTCGAGGATCACGCCGATCCCCACCGCGTGTGCCCGGTCGACGAACGCGCGGAAATCGTCGGGACGACCGTAGAGGCGCGTGGGGGCGTAGAGATTCACCCCGTCGTATCCCCACCCGAAGCGCCCGGGGAAGTCGGCGATGGGCATCAGCTCGACCAGCGTGACGCCGAAGCGCGCCAGCTCGGGGAGCTGCGCGGCGGCCGCCTCCCAGGTGCCGGCGGGGGTGAAGCATCCCACGTGCAGCTCGTAGATCACCTGCTCCTGCAGCGCCGCGCCCACCCACCCCGCGTCCGTCCACACGAACGACGCGGGGTCGATCACCTCCGACGGCCCGTGCGGCCCCTCCGGCTGGAAGCGCGACGCCGGGTCCGGGAAGGCGTCGCCGCCGTCCAGCCGGTACCGGTAGCACGTCCCCGCCGCCGCGGCGGCGATGGTGCCGCAGAAGTGCCCGTCGCCTTCCGCCGCCAGCGCGAACGGCCCGTCGCCCAGCCCCGGCCCGCGTTCCAGCACGACGTCGACCCGCTGCCGCCGCGGCGCCCAGACGCGGAAGCCCACTCCGCCCCCGGCGAGGACCTCCGCCCCCACCGGCAACCGACGCGCTGCCTCCATCTACGTTTGCTCGCTGGCCTGTGGTGGGCGGGTGGGATTCCACCCCGTGGGCACGCAGGTTCGATACCGAGCACCGACCGACCGTTCCCTACCGGGCCATCCCCACCTCCACCGATATGTCATCCTGAGCGTCGCCGCTGCGCTGAACCCGCAGTCTACGACGAGGTCCGGCGGCGACCGAAGGTCCTATACTCAACGGAGCGACCCAGCCGGCGAGTCGCTCCCGTCCCCTATCGCCCGGCGTGTTGGCAGCCCGATCCGGGCGGTGTTGTGACCGCGGCTATAGGTCCTTCGGCCGCCGCCAAGCTGTAATGTGACGAAGGATGTGGTGCCGCGGCGGCGCTCAGGATGACATTTCTGGGTCGGGGCGGATTAGACGTCGGGCATCCAGCACGTCGGGACGTCAGAACATCTCGGAGATGGACTCGCGCGACACCATGCGGCGGATGACCTCGGCGAGCATCGGCGCGAGGGAGACCACGCGCAGGCGCGGCCAGTCGCGGCAGGGGACGGCGACGGTGTCGGTGACGACGACCTCGCGCACGCCGGCCGCCTCCAGCCGCGCGCAGGCGTCGCCCACCAGCAGCCCGTGCGTGGCGGCGATGTGGAACTCGCGCGCGCCCGCGTCGCGCAGCGCGCGGATGCTGGAGACCAGCGTGCCGCCGGACGAGATCATGTCGTCCACGATCAGGCAGGCGCGGCCGCGCACGTCGCCCACCAGGTGCGTCACCTCGGTCTCGGAGCCGCTCTCGCGGCGCTTGATGATGATCGCCACTGGCGCGCCGAGCAGCCGCGCGTAGTCCGTCGCCATCCGCACCCGCCCCGCGTCCGGCGAGACCACGGTGAGGTCGGGGGGGAGCGTCCCCGCGAGCGAGCGCGCGATCTCGTCCACCGCGGTGAGCGTGTCGACGGGGACCTGGAAGAAGCCTTCGACCTGCGGCGTGTGCAGGTCCACGGAGAGGACGTGGTGGATGCCGGCGGTCTGCATCAGCGCGGCCACCATGCTGGCGGTGATGGGCTCGCGGCGCCGGTCGCGGCGGTCCGCGCGCGCGTAACCGAAGTACGGCACCACCGCCGTCACCCGCGCCGCCGCCGCGCGCCGGCAGACGTCGGCGAAGGCGAGGAGCTCCATCAGGTGGTCGTTCACCGGCGGCGAGGTGGACTGCACCACGTACACGTCCTTCCGCCGCACCGAGTCCAGCAGGCTCACCGACAGCTCGCCGTCGGGGAAGCGGGCGACGCGCGAGCGCCCCAGCGCCACCCCCAGCTCCCGGGCGACCGCCTCCGCCAGCCCCGGGTTGGCCGTCCCCCCGAAGAGCACGAAGTCGTCCGCCGCCCCGCCGCCCGTGTCCGCCATCGGTTCTCCGTCCGCCGTGTCCGTCGACCGTCCTTCGCGCCATCAGCGCAAGAAGCGGTCACGTCGCGCGAAAGATCCTAACGACGAACCGCGGGCACCGCCGGATCGGCGGTGCCCGCGGGGGGCAAAAAAGGCGGCGAGGAAGACCGGGGCCCACCCCCCAGCTTCCTCGCCTGGACCGTCCGGCCGTGAGGCCTCGCGGTCTTTTTCCCATGCGCCGATCGGCCGTGAGGCCGCCGCGCTCTATCGGGTGGAGAGAGGAACCGGGGCCCACCCCCCGGCCCCCTCACCCGAACCGCGCGGCTTGCGCCGACGCGGGTTCGAACCATGTCCAGCCCATCTGCGGGACAAGCTATCACGGGAACCTGTCAGGAAGATTACAGGGAGAGAACGAGATGAGATTCGTGCGAGAGGGCACCGTCAGTCGCACTTCGGCCGTCTGGATCCGGGGATAGGATACGGATCCTTCGGCCTGCCGACCGTCGATGCTTCGTACGTTCCGGTGAGACAGCCTCGGGATGACATCAGTGCTGGGGCGGCGCCGAACCTGACTCTCCGTTCCTCCGCGTCTCTGCGTGAAACGGCCGTTGCGAGGCCCTCACGCGCTCCGGGGCCCGCCCGCCGGGAACACGACCGTCACCCGCGTCCCCCGCCCCGGCGCCGAGCGCACGTCGATCCGCGCCCCGTGCCCCGCGACGATGCGCCGCGCGATCGAGAGCCCCAGCCCCGCGCCCTCCGTCACCCCGCGCGCCTCCTCGCCGCGGTAGAAGCGCTCGAAGACGTGCGGCAGCTCGCCCGGCGCGATCCCCATCCCCGTGTCTTCCACCACCACGGTGGGCGCGCCGCCGCGGGAGTGCACGTCCACCCGCACCGCGCCGCCGCTGGGGGTGTACTTCACCGCGTTCTGCAGCAGGATCAGCAGGAGCTGGCGCAGGAGCGCGGGGTCGCCGGTCACCCCGGCCTCGTCGAACTCGCCCACCTCCAGCCGTACCCCGCGCGACTCCGCCAGCACCCCCGCCGCCGCCGCGGCGCCGCTCACCAGGTCGTCCAGGTACACGGGCTCCTTCATCACCGCCCGTACCCCCGTCTCCACCCGCGCCAGGATCAGCAGGTCGTCGACGATGCGCCCCATCACCTCCGCCTCCCGGCCGACCTCGGCGAGGGCGCCGCGGTACTCGGCGGGGGCGCGGTCGCGCTGCAGCGCCACCTCGGCGCGGGCGCGCAGCACCGCCACCGGCGTGCGCAGCTCGTGCGCGGCGTCCGCTAGGAAGCGGCGCATCTCCTCGTACGCCGCCTGCACCGGGCGGATGGAGATGTCCACCAGGTGGTGGCCGACCAGCGCCACCATCAGCAGCGCGACGAAGGCGCCGGCCACGAAGGTCTCAATCAGCCGCAGCGACTGCGCCTCCACCTGCGCGAGATCGGCGACCGTCACCACCACGTAGGCGCGGCCGTCGGCCAGGGAGAAGCGGCGCGCGTGCAGCCGCCAGACGCCGCCCGCGGCCTCGAAGCTCCCCTCGGCCTGGCCGTCGCGCAGCGCGTCGGCGGCGGACTGGCGCACCCGGGCGCGCGGCGCGCCGGGGGTGACCACCCGTCCGGCCCCGTCGAAGAGGTAGAGGTTGCTCCCCGGGACCTCGATCACCTCCACCGCTCCCCGCGCCGCCTCCGCCGACTGCACGCCCTCGCCCTCGGCGACCTTGGCGGCGCGCACCACCTCGGCGGTGGCGGCGGCCAGGGAGCGGCCCAGCTGCGCCTCCACCTCCTGCGCCGTCACCCAGTACATCCCGAACCCCACCACCAGCAGGATGGCGGCGAAGCTGCCCACGTACCACGCGGTCAGCCGCAGGCGCAGGCGGCGCAGCGGGAGCTGCACGGCTACACCCCGAAGCGGTAGCCGGCGCCGCGCAGGGTGTGGATGAGCTTGGGCTCGAACTCGTCGTCGAGCTTGCGGCGCAGCCGGCGCACCAGCACCTCGAGCACGTTGGTGAAGGGGTCGTGGTTGTCGTCCCACACCGCCGCGGTGATCGCCGCGCGGTCCACCACCGAGCCCTCGTTGCGCAGCAGGAACTCGAGCAGCTCGAACTCCTTGGCGGTGAGCTGCAGCGGCCGGCCGGCGCGGCGCACCTCGCGGGTGCGCAGGTCCACCTCCAGGTCGGCCACGGTGCGCCGCTCGGGGGCGATCTGCGGCGGCCGCCGCGCCAGCGCCTGCACGCGCGCGAGCAGCTCCTTGAAGGCGAAGGGCTTCACCAGGTAGTCGTCCGCGCCGGACTCCAGCCCGAAGACGCGGTCGTCCACCGCGTCGCGCGCGGTCAGCATCATCACCGGGGTGGAGATGCCGTTGGCGCGGATGCGCTTGCACAGGTCGAAGCCGCTGCCGCCGGGGAGCCCCACGTCCAGGATGATGACCGCGTAGGTCCCCAGCGCGGCCTTCTCGCGCCCCTCGTGGAAGGTGCGGGCGCTCACCACCTCGATGCGGTGCTCGCGGAACCCCTCGTTCAGGATCCGCAGCAGCGCCGGGTCGTCCTCCACCACCAGGATGCGCATCGGTCCCGCGGGAAAATGGAGTGCAGGCGTGGGAGCGGCCGCGCCGGCCGCCGATGGTGAAGATGGGATTATCGAGGGAATTGGGGAAGACACGCCCGTCTCACGCAGGGACGCCCGGACGCACAGCGGCTCGGTGGTCTCTCGCCGCCTCCGCGGCCCGGCACCGGGGCGGTCTCCGGAATCGACGAACTGACAAAGAGTTGACGGCTGGCAGCACGGCGAGTTGAGCCCCGCGCCGCATCCTTCCGCACGCGTCTGCAACGGAGCCGGCGCGAGAGGCGAAACCACCCGGAAGGAGCAGGAGATGAGACGGACGCGACCCATCGTCGTTCCACGCCACGCGGCCGCGGTGCGCAGCGGCCGATCCTCAGCACCGGCGACCCGCCGTGCGCCAGATGAACCCCATCAGCAGGAACTGCAGCGGCAGCCGCAGCCAGAGGAGCGCGACCTGCCACCCCGCCTTCCCCGCGCCGATGGCGTCGACGAGCATCTGCACGTTCGCGGGGAAGACGGCGGCGAGCAGCGCGATCAGCCCGAGCGCGGCCAGGCGGCGCGTCCGCGGCACCAGCACCCCGACGCCGCCCGCGAGCTCGCAGGCGCCGCTCAGGTAGACGAGGAAGAGCCGCGCCGGCAGGAGCCGCGGCACGATGGCTTCGTAGCTGTGCGGGATGACGAAGTGCAGCACCCCCGTCGCGACGAAGAGCGCGGCGATGGCGTGAACCGCGCGAACGCGGCCCGGTCGCCCAGCGCCGCCGTCCCCACTGCGCCGCGGATCGACGGCGGTCACGGCGACTCGCCCGGCACGGCGGCGGACGCTGCGCCGGACGCGTGGAGACACGCCCGATTCTCCGGCCGCCGCGCCGAAGCCATCGAGCAGATGAAAGCTCCGTTACCGCGCCGCATCCCTCCTCCCCCGGTGGACGGACTTGCAACCCCGGATGCGCAAGCCGTGTCGAACGTTGGCCGGCCCGTTCGCGCCACTGCTGCAGGATACGCGTCTGCCGCGTGCGTTGATATGAGCGTCTCCCGCGCGTACGTTGATACTCTCTTCGACAACGCTGCGCTTCCATCTCCCTCGGTGCCGACGTCGATGCCCGAACCCATGGACCCGGGGACGCTGTTCCTGGAGAACCTGCGGTGGATCGAGAAGGTCGCCGGCATCGTGTGCCGCAAGCACGGTGTGTGGGGCGACGACGCCGAAGACTTCGCCTCGGTGGCGAAGTTGAAGCTGATGGAGCACGACTACGCGGACCTGCGCAAGTTCCGGGGCGACTGCTCCGCGACCACCTACATCGCCACGCTGGTGGTGCGGCGCTTCCACGAGTACGCCCGCGAGCGGTGGGGCCGGTGGCGCAATTCGGCCGCCGCCGAGCGCGAGGGGCAGCTCGTCAAGGACCTGGAGACGCTGGTGCACCGCGACGGCTGCACCCTGTCGCAGGCCGGCGAGCAGCTCCGCAGCGCGGGAAAGACCGAGCTGAACGACGCGGCGCTGGCCCGCATCGTCGGCCGCCTCCCGTCCCGCCAGCCGATGCGGCCGAAAGAGGTCGTCACGCCGCTGATCGAGAACGCACCCGCCAGCGATTCGGCGGACAGCGGCGTCGGAGGGATGGAGCTCGACCGCCACCGGAGCGCGCTGCTGGCGGCGCTCTTCCAGGTGATGGAGCAGCTTCCCCCGGAGGAGCGCCACATCCTCCGCATGCGCTTCGGCGACGGGCGGAGCGTGGCCGACGTGGCCCGGGCGCTGCACCTGGAGCAGAAGCCGCTCTACCGGCGCATCGACCAGCTCCGCGCGAAGCTCAAGGTGGACCTGGAGCGCTGCGGGGTATCGGCCGAAGACGTCCGCGAGCTTCTGACGGAATGACCGAATAGGAGCGACGCGTGCGATTCCTGGTCGTGCTGTCCATCCAACAGGAACGATGACTCCTACGCGAAGGCGTGTACGGTGAATGAATACGTAGACGAAGAGATCGGCGCCTTGCTGGATGGGCGCCTCGACTTGCGCCGCCGCAACGAGCTGCTCGCCCGGCTCGCCACCGACGACGTGGACTATGAAGTCTTCGCCGACACCGCCGCCGTCCTGCGCGAGGCGGAGGAGGACGAATCGACCGAAAAGGAGTCTGCCGGCGGCCGCGAGGTCGTTCGCGAGACGGAGGTGATCCCCCTCCGCCCGCGCCGGGCCATGGGATGGCGCAGCCCGGCCGTCCGGTCGATGGCGGCGGCCGCGGTGCTGGCGACAACCGTAATCGTCCCGGTGCTCCGTACGCGCATGGTCGCGAACAGATGGGGGGACCCCGAACACCTCTACGCGCTTTCATCGGCCCCCGGTGCCCGACTCCCGGCGGACTGGGCTCCACCGTTCGTGACCCGCGGTGCCGGCGGCGCCGCAGACGAGGCGCCACTGGCCGCCCGCGTCGGGGCACTGCACATGGACATGGTGGTGTCGGCCAACGCGGGCGACAGCGCACAAGTGTCGCAGCATGCCGCGACGGCGGTGGCTGCGTTGGAATCGGCAGCTGTGTCGGGGCCGAATTACGCCGCACCCGGATACCGTGACGTCGCGCAGCTTTCGCCCTGGACACGTGCCGACGCGCTGCGGCGGCTGAAGGCTGCACGAACCGAGGTCGTGCGCTTTGTCGACCCGGACTACTTCGGCCTCGGCGCCTGGACCGAGGCCGCACGTCTCGCCGCGCGCCGGGAGGACGCTGCGTTCTTCCGCCCCAGGGAGAGCCGCAAGGCGCTGGAGCGGGCGGTGTCCCTTCCCGGGCTGAACGACGAGGCAAAGGCCGCGGCAACTCGCCTCCGCGCCGTACGGGAACAGGGGACGATTGGGGACTGGGGGGCCGTACGCCGCGACGTCGACGCGTTGCAGAGAGGGCTCGCGCGCTGACCCGCTGAATTCGAGCTCCGCGACGCCGTGGTGCTCGCCACCGCCCGCTCTGCGGTGCATCCGCGAACGGCTTTCCGCGCGCCTGCCGGCACACCATGGGTGGTGATGCCGGCGTCTTGTTGCCGCGCCGTCGCGAAGCTATAGATTGCCGGACTCTTCCCGGCTCCTCACCGCACCAAGCTCAGCCGCTTCCCGCGCAGCACGCCGCGCACGCGGTGCCCCATCCACACCGGAGACACATCCATGACCCGCAAGCTCGTCACCGAAGCGATCGGGACCTTCTTCCTGGTGCTGACCATCGGGCTCACCGTGACGGCGGGGGAGCCGCTGGCGCCGGTGGCGATCGGGTCGGTGCTGATGGTGATGGTCTACATGGGCGGCGCCGTCTCCGGCGCGCACTACAACCCCGCCGTCACGCTCGCAATCCTGCTGCGCGGCAAGGTCACCGCGTCGGAGGCCGCCGCCTACGTCCTGGCGCAGGTCGCGGGGGCGACGCTGGCGGCGCTCGGCGTCTACTGGCTCGCGGGCGCGACCTTCATGCCCGCCCCCGCGCCGGCGGCCGGGATGGCGCAGATCCTCGCGGTGGAGGTGATCTTCACCTTCGCGCTGGCGCTGGTGGTGCTGAACGTCGCCACCGCGCGGGAGACGGAGGGGAACTCGTACTTCGGGCTGGCGATCGGCTTCACCGTGCTCGCCGGGGCCTACGCGGGCGGCGGGATCTCGGGCGGCGCCTTCAACCCTGCCGTGGGGCTCGGGCCCGCGATCGTCGCGGCGCTGGTCGGCGGGCAGCCGGTGGGGCAGGTCGTCTACTACATCGTCGGCCCGCTGGTGGGCGCCGCGCTCGCCGCGGCGGTGTTCGCGCTCCAGCACCCCGACAACGCCATCGCCGCCGCCACGCATCCCACCATCGTGCAGCAGCCGGTGGAGCCGGAGGCCGTCCCGCATCCGTGACCGCAGCCAAAGACGTGGCTCCCACCGGGCCGCGGAGACGCAGCGCAGCGTCTCCGCGGCTCTGCGTGAGGACCCTTCCACATCCAGCGTGAGAAGCCCTTCGTGAGCTCGCAGGCGCCCCCCGCCGTCTCCCCCGCCCCGCCGGCCGCCCCCCCGCGCCCCGCCGCGGGCGGCGCGGTGCTGGCCGTGTACACCGCGGCCATCTTCACCAGCGCGTTCCTGCTCTTCCTGGTGCAGCCCATGTTCAGCCGCATGGTGCTACCGCTGCTGGGCGGCACGCCGGCGGTGTGGAACACCTGCATGCTCTTCTTCCAGGCGGCGCTCCTGGGCGGCTACCTCTACGCGCACGTCGGCGCGAAGCGGCTGGGGGTGCGGCGGCAGGCCGCGGTGCACGTGGCGCTGCTGGCCGTCGCCGCCGCGCTGCTGCCGATCAGCGTGGCCGGGGCGGCGCCGCACGGGGGCGC
>Ga0070685_10000628_pt1 | contig 19316 bp, 10 predicted proteins | sample KBSS13LmetaG_FD_65651 | JGI IMG/M metagenome (GOLD analysis project Ga0070685, IMG submission 65651) | Switchgrass rhizosphere microbial communities from Kellogg Biological Station, Michigan, USA - KBS S1-3L metaG | ecosystem: Host-associated > Plants > Roots > Rhizosphere ...
GGTTGTTGCACGGCTCGCAGGCCGTGGCGACGTTGCGCCACGCGTCCCGTCCGCCCCGCGACAGGGGCATCACGTGGTCACGGGTCAGCCGGTGCCCCCCGCGCCGAACCTGCGCCTCCGTGCGGCCGCAGTACAGGCAGCGGCGCCCGTCGCGGTCGAAGAGGTTGTGGTTGCTCCCGCCCAGCGGCGCCGCCCCGAAGAGCCGGGCGGGCAGCTTGACGTCGCCGCGCAGCCGAAGGACGCGCGGGGCGGGCACGGTCAGCTTCATCGACCGGAAGCTGCGCGTGGGGTGGGCGCGCTCGATCTCGGCCTTGCCGTCCACGTACAGCTGCACGGCGCGCTGCACTGTGACGGTGCCGATCGGCAGGTAGCCCTGGCTGATGACCAGCGTCATGCTCATTGTCGCATCTCTCGCTCACCTTTCCGGGGTCGTGTGGGGCGCACGCCCCGGCTCCCGAGACCGGGGGGCGTCGGCCCGCGTGCGCGGGCAGATCTCGTGTCGGATCGAGCCTTGTAAACTGCATCTCACGCAGAGACGCAGAGCCGCAGAGGGAGACGCGGCAGTCTCTCCGCGCCTCCACAACTCTGTGTGAATCAACCTTTTCGCAGTTGCTCGGGAGGGACTCGAACCCCCGACGCGCGGATCTTCAACCCGCCGCTCTACCATCTGAGCTACCGAGCAATGGTGAAGTACCAGCGGGCGGATTCGAACCGCCAAACCGCTCCAGTATGGGTGGAGTGCTCTACCGGTTGAGCTACGCTGGCGAGACAGTCGTCCGGGAGGGATTCGAACCCCCGATCTCCTGCATGTGAGGCAGGCGCCCTGGACCGCTGGGCTACCGGACTGAGGAAGTAGACGCGGGAGGAATCGAACCTCCGAACCTCTCGGGTATCAGCCGAGCGCTCTCACCCCTGAGCTACGCGTCTGTGTGGATGGATGAAGCGGACAGCGGGATTCGAACCCGCGGCCTCGACCATGGCGGGGTCGCGCTCTGCCAGCTGAGCTATGTCCGCAGATGGAGCAGGCGATGCCACGGGGAATCGAACCCCGCTCTCCGGAGCGACAATCCGGTATCCTGCCGCTGAACGATGGCACCGGTAGATCGTTCTGAATCAGTCGCTTCTGCACTCGTCCCGTTGGCGAATCCTGAGACGAGCTGCATCTCGCCGATTCACGTGCTGACGCGGTTATAGATCCTTCGGCCTGCGAAGAATTGCGCACCATCAGAGGCCGGCGCGGCCGGCCTCAGGATGACATTCCTGGAGTTGACCGCGGAAGAACAGAATAGTCAAGTGATTGCAGTATCATCACTTCCGCACTTCCATACTTTCGCACTTTCGCACTTTCGCACTGTCGTTTCGCGAGGGAGAGGAGCGGACCTTCCCGCCGTGCCGCACCCCCCCGCCGGGAGTCGCGTTCACGTGGTGAGGCGAGACGCCGGTCGTCAGGCCCGCCCTCTTCCGCTCGCGAAACGTTCACGAGAAACCCTTCACCCGAGTTTTCAAACAGGCCGGGCCGCGTGAGCCCGCAGTGTTGCCGCCGATGCCGGAAACGAGAAGCGCCCCGCCTCCACGTGGGGAGGCGGGGCGCTTCGTAGCGCCAAGGTCCGGGTCGCGGGGGACCTACCCCCGCAACGGACCGCCTCCCGCGTTCTGTGCCCAGTCCTGCCGATCCCAACCCGTGCCGATGCTCGACCGCGTAATGCCGCCGAATCGATCACTGCCCTCCGTACCGCCCTGCCGACCCGTGAAGGCTGGCACAATGGTCCCGCCGAGTCCCAACCCATGCGTCCGATGCGACGGCACCATGGCCAGCTTCGGCGCGCGCGGCTCCGCCGAGACCCCGAGCGCGCGTGGCGCGGAGGCTGCCACGGACGCCGAATACGGCATCCGGAGGGCGGCGGAGGAGGTGATGGTCATGGCGGTTCGTTCCTTCGGCTCGTCGGTCGGTCGGTTCATCGTGCGTCCCGTCTCCGGTACGGCCGGTCGACGGGACGGGTTTCGCTGAATACGGGCAAAACGAAAACGGGAGGCGCGTCCGATCGCCCCGTTTCCTGGGGCAATCCCGTCTCGCAGACCCGCCCCTGGGGGCGAGGTGCTGCGCTGACGGCTTGGGACGCGACTCCCGTTTCGTGCGCCGAAGCTAATGACGCCCCTCGCCCCGCGTCAAGGGGGGCGATGAAACCGGCCTGGGAAGCTCGGGGAGGATTGTCAGCGCGGGCGGGAAATCTGGATGATTGGATCGTCGGTGCTAGACGCGTCACCGGATCCAGCTGCCGACCGCCCACGTCATCCTCCACTGTCCGTCGGCGCCGCGCTCCATGAGGAGCACCTGTCCGTCGCCGCACATTCCTCCGCAATACCGCCCGACCCGCACCAGCGCGCGTGTCCGCACGGCGTCGAAGCCGACGCGCGACAACTCGATGGTCCACGCCGGCATGACCGCCGGGAAACGGATCGCGCCGCGCGGCAGATCCGCGCGGCGCGATGTGTTTTGCGTGAGGCGCTTTTACCGGGGCTCGATTCGCTCGCTGTCCACCCGGAACCGCGATACCAGCTCGTCCAGCCGCGCCGCGAGGACCTTCAGCGACTCGCCGCCGGCCGCGGCGCCCTCCCCGCCGCCGGCGAGCGCGGCGATGGTGGACATGCTCCCGTCCAGCTGCTCGGCGAGCGCCGCCATCTCCTCGGCCGAGGCGGCGTTCTCCTCCGCGACCGCGGCCACGTCGCCGATCATCCCCGCCGTGTCGCGCACCCGGCCGGCCACGCCGCGGGTGTCCGCCGAGAGCGCCTGCACCACCCGCTCGCTCTCCTCCAGCGCGTGGAAGATGGCGTCCAGCGCGCCCCCCACCTCGGCCGCGCGGCCGGCCGTCTCCTGCACGCCGGCGGCGCTGCGCTCGATCTCGTCCACCGTGCGGTCCACGTCGTCGCGCAGCTCGCCGACCACGGTGACGGTGCGCGAAGCCGCCGCGGCCGCGCTCTCGGCGAGCTTGCGCACCTCGTCGGCGACGACCGCGAAGCCGCGTCCCGCGTCGCCGGCGCGCGCGGCCTCGATGGCGGCGTTCAGCGCCAGCAGGTTGGTCTGCGCCGCGATCCCGTGGATGGAGGCCACGAACTCGCCGATCGCCTCCGAGTGGCGGTCCAGCCGCCGCACCTGCTCGGTGTTGCCGCGCACCACCCGCCCCAGGTCGCCCGTGGCGGCGGCCACCGCCCGCACCGTCTCGCCGCCCCGGCGCGCGGTGGCGACGGTGTCGCGCAGCCCGGCCGCGGCGCGCTCGCTCTCCGCCGCCACGGCGCCGAGGGCGGCGGCGGCCTCTTCCGTCTGCGTGAGCGCCTGCTGCGCGCTGGCGGACTGCTCCTGCGCGCCGGCGGTGATCTGCGCCACCGCGCCGTTCAGGTGCTCCACCGCCGTGCGCGTCTCCCAGGTGAGGCTGGAGATCTCGGCCGCGTGCGCGCCCAAGGTGGTCCCCGTGCGCTGGATGCGGCCGATCACGCCGCGCAGGTCCACCGCCATGCGGTTGAAGGCGTCCGCCATCTCCCCCACCTCGCCGCCGCCCCGCACCTCCACCTCGCCGCCCGAGAGGTCCCCCGCGGCGATGCGGCGGGCGCGCTCCGCCACCCGCGTCACCGGCTCGGCCACGGCGCGCCCCAGCAGCCGGCTCAGCAGCAGCCCGGCGCCCAGCAGCGCGAGCAGGCAGGCCACCCCCGTCCACGCGGCGGCCGCGCCGGAGCGGTCCACCGAGCGCGTGAGCGCCGCCCCCGCCGCGACCTGCGCGGCCTCCAGCTTCCCCAGCACCACCCGGAAGCTGTCCAGCTCCGCCGTCAGCGCCGACTCGCCCGCCGCGTCGCTCCCCCCGCCCGCGGCGAGCCGCATGGCCAGGCGGGCGCCGCGCACCGCCAGCTTCCCGCGCGCCTCGATCGCCTGCTCCGCCAGCGTGCGGCGCTCCGCGGGGAGCCCCTCGAGCGCGGCGTAGCTGCGCAGCCGCTCCTCGGTCTGCGCGATGTTCTCGCCGTAGAAGCCGAGCCAGCGCCGCGCCTCGCCCGGGTCCGTGGCGCGCGCGGCGCGGCTCAGTCCCAGCACCGCCTGATAGGCGTCGCGGTCGATGTTCAGCACCAGCCCCAGCCCCGCCATCTCGCGCGCGGAGAGCGCCCGCGCGTCCGACCGCGCGCGCAGCACGGCCGCCAGCATGGCGCCCAGCCCCAGCGCGCCGATCAGCAGCAGCAGCCCCATCGCCGCCCGCAGCCGCCACGCGAAGGACCAGTCGCCGCCCCGGCGTCCGGGCGTGCGCGTGGATGGCCGCTCGGGAGCGGCGGCCGGGGACGGACCGGATAAGGGCATCAGGGAAGACGGCGTGCGTGAAACAGATGGAGGCCGGAATGCGCCTGAACGTAGGCTGCGGCTGCAGGATCGGCAAGGTCGCGGCGGCGCCCGACGGTGGGGCGCGCCGACCGGACGGCGAAGGGCGGCGGCGACGGAAAACGGCCGGGGACGTATCGCAACCCTTGACACGGGTCGTCGGGAAACGAGGATTGCGCTCCTGCGACTCCCGTTTCCCGCGCTGTGTGCCGCGGCCGAATGGGAGCGGGGCGGGCGCGGTTCATCTCGCGGCGTTTTCATCACGGGATGCAGGCACAATGAGCTCATCCAGCTCGGGCGCGCCCGGCGGCGCGCCCCGGGTCCAGCAGGTCTCCATGCCCACCGGCGGCGGCGCCGTGCGCGGCATGGGCGAATCCTTCCAGGCCAACGAGTTCAGCGGCGCGGGCTCCCTCTCCGTCGCCTTCGAGTGCACCCCCAGCCGCGACTTCGAGCCCGAGGTGGCGCTGACGTACAGCTCCGTCAGCGGCAACGGGCCGTTCGGGCTGGGCTTCGACGGCCCCGGCGGCGCCATCACCCTGCGCACCAGCACCGGCGTTCCCCGCTACGACGCCACCGACGGCTACCTGCTGGACGGCAACGCCCTCGTCCCCGTCCCCGGCCCGGCCGCCACGGTCACGGCGGACGGGGTGACGTACCGCGTGTCCCGTTACCGGCAGCGCCACGAGGCGCAGTTCGAGCGGGTGGAGCGGTGGGAGGCGCAGGACGGCTCCGGCGAGGTGTTCTGGCGGGTGCTGGACGGCGACTGCGTCTCCCGCGTCTTCGGCCTCTCGGCCGGCGCCCGCGTGGCCGACCCGCGGGACGCGCGGCGCGTCTTCCGCTGGCTGGTGGAGCAGGAGTACGACCCCCGCGGCAACGTGCGCCAGTACGTATACAAGCGGGAGAACACCGAGAACGTCCCCGACGCGATCTACGAGCACGACCGCGAGCAGACCGCGGTGCGCTACCTGGAGCGCATCCGCTACGGCAACTTCGCGCCGCGCTACGCCGACGGGCCGTATCTCACCGGCCTGCCGGAGGCGGAGTGGCACTTCGAGGTGGTGTTCGACTACGGAGAATACGACCTCTCCCCCACCAACGACGATCCCTTCGTCCCGGTGCGGCCGTGGGCGGCGCGCGAGGACCCGTTCTCCACCTACAACGCGGGGTTCGAGCGGCGCACGCACCGCCTCTGCCGCGCCATCCTCCTCTTCCACCGCTTCGCCGAGCTCGCCCCCCAGCCGGTGCTCACCCGGGTGCTGGCGCTGGGCTACGATCCCGATCCCAGCGTGGCCCGGCTGGTCTCCACCCGCACCGTGGGCTACCGCTACCTCCCCAACGCCGCACCCGGGGCGCGCTACCAGACGCTGGCGCTCCCGCCGCTGACGCTGGAGTACGTCCCCTTCGCCCCCGCGGACCGGCCGTGGGCGCGGCTGCACGCCTCCGGCGGCGCCCGCCTCCCGGAGCTGCTGGAGGGCGCCGCCTACACCCTGGCCGACCTCTACGGCGAGGGGCTGCCGGGGATCCTGTACGCCGACGGTGCGTCGGTGCTCTACTTCCGCCCCGCCGCGTCCGCCGGCGGAGAGTCGCCGGTGGAGTACCTGCCGCCCACCGCGCCGGTGTCGTTCCCCGACCCGCGCGAGGTGTCGGGGGGTGACCGGCTGCTGATGGACCTGGACGGCGACGGGCGGATGGAGCTGGTGGAGGCGCACCCGGTGGGCGCCGGCTACTGGCCGGGCGGGATGGACGGCAGCTGGGAGGCGTTCCGCGCCTTCGACTCCTTTCCCCCCGACTTCAACGACCCGCGCAACGAGCTGGCGGACCTGACCGGCGACGGCCGCAGCGACGTGGTCCTCTTCGCCGCCGGCGAGGTGCGCTGGTACCCCTCGCTGGGCGCCCGCGGCTTCGGCCCGCCGCTGACGGTGGCCACGCCGCCGGGGCTCCCCCCCTCGGCCGCGCCCTCGGAGGCCGCGTGGGTGGGCTTCGCCGACCCCTTCGGCACCGGCACGCAGCACCGGGTGCGGGTGACGCCGGGGCGGATGCAGGTCTGGCCGAGCCTGGGATGGGGGCGCTTCGGGCCCGTGGTGGAGCTCGCCGACGTCCCCACCTTCGGCGGCGCGCTGGACGCTTCGCGGCTGATGCTGGTGGACCTGAGCGGCTCCGGCGCGGCGGACCTGGTGTACCGCGGCGACGACCGGCTCACGGCCTGGCTGAACCTGGGCGGCAACGCCTACGCCACCGAGCCCGTGGTCATCCCCCTCCCCGGTCCGGTGGTGGACCCGGCGCAGCTCGCGGTGGCGGACGTCTACGGCAACGGCAACAGCTGCATCGTGTTCGCCGAGCTGGGGCCGCAGCCGGCGTACTGGTGCTACGACCCCTGCGGCGGCGCCAAGCCGTACCTGCTGGCGGCGGCGGAAGACCACGTGGGAAGCCGCACCGAGACCACCTACGTGAGCTCGGTGCGCGAATACCTGCGCGACCGGCAGGACGGGCTCTTCTGGATCACCTCGCTCCCCTTCCCCGTGCAGGTGGTGGCGGAGGTGCGGACGGACGACCGCGTGTCGCTCACGCGGCTGGTCGCCTCGTACGCCTACCACCACGGCTACTACGACCCGTGGGAGCGGGAGTTCAAGGGCTTCGGCTACGTGGAGCGCCGCGAGACCCCGGCCGAGGACCCCGACGGCACGCAAATGCGCGCCGCCGCGCTGGCGGAGGGCGAGGCCGCGCGCTTCGCCCCGCCGCAGCTGATGCGCACCTGGTTCGAGACCGGCGCCTGGGAGCTGGCCGCGCCGCTCGCCGCCGCGTACCGGACCGAGTTCTTCCGCGGCGACCCCGACGAGTACCCCATCCCCGGCCCCGTCTTCCAGGGGCTGGGCGCGTCGCCGGAGCCCACGGCGCTGCGCCAGGCGTACGCCGCGCTGGCCGGCCGGCTGGTGCGCTCGGAGCTCTACGGACTGGACGGCGGGCCGCTGGCGGGGGTGCCCTACAGCGTGTCGCAGCAGAACTGGGTGGCGCGGATGGAGCAGCCCCCCGGGCCCGCGGGCCGCCACGCCGTGTTCTACGTGCACGAGCGGGAGACGGTGGACTATGACTACGAGCGCGTGGCCGCCGACCCCGCCGTGGAGCACAACTTCGTGCTGGCGGTGGACGCGCTCGGGAACGTGGAGCGCACCTGCAAGGTGGTGTACGCGCGGCGCGGGTCGCCCCCCGGGAGCGTCCCCGAGCAGCTCGTCCGCCACGTCCTCTGCGACACCTCGGCGTACCTCCCCCCGCTGGACGGCCCGTACACGCTGCTCTTCGGGCTCTCCGCGGTGCAGCGCGGCTACGAGCTGCTGGACACCGCGCCGCCCACGGTGAAGGGGCTCTACTACAGCTGGGACGACATCGCCGCGCAGGTGCAGGCGGCGCTGGGCGGGGCGGCGGCGCCGCGCGCGAACCCGCTGACCTGGGTGCGCAACTTCTACGCGGGAGAGGGCGGGGCCGAGGCGCCTCCCGCCGCCGTTCTCCCGCAGGCGCTCTTCGTCCGCGCCGCGCACGCCGCGTTCACCGGGGCGTACGTGACCGGGGTGTTCGACGGGGTCCCCGTGCCGCCCTCGCTGGACGCGTTCCTGGCCGACCCCGGCGGCTTCGTGTTCGAGGCGGAGAACGGCTACTGGTGGAATCCCGGCGCGGTGGAGCGCTACCTGGGCGCCGACGACTTCTACCTGGCCGCCGCCAGCCTGGACCCCTTCGCCGCGCGCAGCGCCGGGGCGCGGGGGACCACCTGGACCTACGGCTACGACGCCTCGCGCCTGGTGCTCACCACCACCACCACCTCGGGGACCGGCGTCGCCGACCAGGTGACCCGGGCGGAGCGGGTGGACTACCGCACGCTGAACGTGGAGCGGATGCGGGACGAGAACGGCGTGGTCTGGGAGACGCTGGCCGACCCGCTGGGGAAGGTCGTCGCCACCTCGCACTACGGGAGCGAGAACCGCGACGGGACGAAGGTGGAGGTGGGGTTCACCCCGCTCCCGCTGGAGACCACCCAGGCCTGGCCCGCGCCCCCCGATCCGGACGACGTGCTGCAAGACCCCGCCGCCTGGCTGCGCGGCGCGGCCACCGCCTTCTACTACGACAACGGCTCCTGGGAGGCGGACGGGGTGCCGGTGCACAGCATCCAGCTCCAGGCGCAGGAGTATCCCGATCCCGCGCAGCCGGACCTTCCGCGCGGCGCGGTGCAGGTGGTGCTCACCTTCTACGACGGCCTGGGGCGCACGGTGGGGCAGTCGACGCTGGTGGAGCCGGGGCCCGCCATCCGCATCGGCGCCGGCGGGCTCGCGCTGCGCGGGGACGACGGCGCCCCGGTGCTGGGTGAGGTGGAGTCGCGCTGGGTGGTCTCGGGCGAGGTGCGCTACAACAACAAGGGGCTCCCCTTCCGCGAATACCGCCCCTACTACGCCGACACCCCCTTCCTGGACGCGCACCAGTTCCGCGACCTGCCGCTGGAGCGCACCATCGCCTACGACCCGCTGGACCGGCCGGTGCGCGCCGCGACCCCCCGCGGCACCTTCCCCGAGGCCTTCTTCAGCCGGATGGCCCGCACCGCCTGGGAGGAGGACTCGTACGACGAGGACGACACCATCCTGGAGTCGCCCTACTACCAGTACTACATCGTCGACGGGCACCCGCTCCCGGAGCTCGAGCGGCAGGCGTTGCTCAAGGCCGCCGCCTTCGCCGACACCCCCTCCACCCGGGTGCTGGACGGCCAGGGGCGGGCGGTGCGCACCATCGAGCGGCTGGCGCCGGGGACGCCGGACCAGCTCGTCAGCCACTTCGCCTTCGACGCGCTGGGCTTCGAGGTGGCCGCGGCGGACCCGCGCCTGGCCCCGGAGGGGGTGTGGAACCTGCGCACCGCGTACGCCATGGACGGGCAGGTGCTGCGCACCCAGAGCGTGGACGCCGGCGAGCGCTGGACGCTGTACGACGTGGTGGACCAGACCCGCTTCGGCTACGACGGGCGGGGGACCACGGTGCTCACCGACAGCGACGCCCTGCAGCGCCCCGCGCTCCGCCGGGTGGCGGCCGGCGGCGCGCCCGCGGCCGACGCCGCGGTGGTGGAGCGGCTGATCTACGGCGACTCGCTGGACGCCCAGGGGAACCCCGTCTTCCCGGCCGGCGAGGGCCGCAACCTGTACGGCCGGGTGGTGGTGCAGTACGACGAGGCGGGGCGGCTGGAGGCGCCGGCCGTCTCCCTCCTGGGGCGGCCGCTCTCCAGCACCAGCCGGCTGCGGCGCGCCTACACCGGCGAGCCGGACTGGGCGGCCGCGCCCGGCCTGGCGTGGCCGGCGCTCTTCGCCGCGCTGGAGCCGCAGCTCCAGGCCGAGGCCTTCGTCACCGCCTCGGCCTACGACGCGCTGGGGCGCGCGGTGGAGGTGCGCGACCCCGCCGGCAACCTGCGCACCACCCGCTTCTACGTCTCCGGGCGGGTGGAGGAGATCTCCCTCCTCGCCGCCGGCGGCCAGGCCGAGCGCTACCTGTACGACGCCGCGTACAACGCCTCCAACCAGCGCATCCGCGGCTCCCTGGGCGAGCAGGACGGCGCGCCGGTGGTGGAGCTGGAGGCCGAGTTCGACCCCGACACCGCGCGCCCGCTGCGGATCGCGGCCACGCGGCGCCCCGAGCCCCGCGCCGTGCAGGACCAGCGCTACTGGTACGACCCGGCCGGCAACGTCACCCACGTGCAGGACGTGGCCGTCCCCGCGCCGGCCGGCGGCGACGGCGTGGGGCTGGACTTCACCTACGACGCCACCTACGCGCTGGCCCGGGCCACCGGCTGGGCACAGCAGGGGCTCACCCCGGCCGACGAGCGGGCCGGGGGCTACGCGCCCTTCTTCCCGGCGGGCGGGCCGCCGCCGCTGGAGGAATACCAGGCCGACTACACGTACGACGACGGCGGCAACCTCTACCAGGTCGGCTACGCCTCGGCCTCCACCACCTGGACCCGGGAGCTGCAGGTGCTCGACGGGACCAACCGCGCGGTGGAGCTCCCGGCGGCGCCCTGCGGCGACGGCGAGGGGCTGACCTGCTACTTCGACGCCAACGGCAACCAGGTGCGGCTGGCGGGGATGGACCCGCTGGCGTGGGACTTCCGCAACCTGCTGGCGAGCGCCACGCTGGACGCGCAGACGGAGGAGTTCTACGCCTACGACGGCACCGGGGTGCGGGTGCGGCGGGTGCTGCGCGCGGCGGCGGCCGGCGGGGTGGAAGAGGCGGAGACCCTCACCCTGGGCTCGCTGCGCATCGACCGGGTGTGGCGCGACGGGACGCTGGTGGAGGAGCGGCAGACGGTGCGGGTGCTGGGCGCGGGCCAGGCGCTGGGCGAGCGGCTGCGCTGGGTGGTGGGCGCGCCGCCGCCGGGGGTGGCCGACCCGGAGCGCCGCTGGCAGGTGCTGGACCTGCTGAACTCGTCACGGGTGGAGGTGGGGGAGGACGGCGCGCTGCTGAGCGTGGAGGGGTACGCGCCGTTCGGGGGGACGGTATACGCGCGCGGCCCCAGCCTGGACGAGGTGAGCCTCAAGCAGTTCCGCTACACCGGCGCCGAGCGCGACCAGGCCACCGGCCTGTACGCGAACGGGCTGCGCTACTACGCCCCGTGGATCGGGCGGTGGGCGAGCCCCGACCCGGCGGGCGCGGTGGACGGGCTGAACCTGTACGCCTACGTGGGCGGCCGGCCCACGGGCTTCACCGACCCCACCGGGCTGGCCAAGACGCCCACCCCGCAGCAGCAGTTCCAGTTCCACCTGAACGTGAAGGAGTTCAACGAGCACCTGGAGTTCCCCGACCCCAAGCACGCCGGGTCGCCCAACGCGTTCTGGGATCCGCAGGTGAACTCCGCCACCGCCAGCAACTCCACCGACCTGGGGCTGAACGCCGCCTCGGCGTTCAAGACCACCTTCGGCAGGGACCTGAACCCCACCGGGATGGGCTACGGCGACTTCTACGAGAACCAGCACGTGATCCCGCAGGAGGTGGCCAACAGCCATCCCACGCTCAAGGCCGTGAGCTTCAGCACCGACAACTTCCTCAACAGCGTGCTGGCGCCCACCCCCAACTTCATCCAGGGGAAGGTGTCGGGTACCTCGTCGCACGTTACGACCACCAAGACCGTCAACAAGCGCAAGATCGGGGTCTACAAGGGGCGGGGGGTGGGGAAGAAGGCCACGCAGAAGGGGCACCAGCTGCTCACCGGCGTCTCCGCGCACCGCGGGTTCCACAAGCGCTACAACGTGCTGGTGCGGGAGCTGGTGGACCAGGTGACGGTGAAGTACACCTCGGTCAAGTCGCAGCGGCTGGCCACGGCGCAGCTGGTGGCGATGCTGCGCACCGTGCACACCTGGGGGCTCCCCATCTACCCCAAGCACGACAAGGGGAGCATCACCCTGGTGGGCGAGGACATCACCGACATGAACGCGGTGTCCACCACGGCGAGCGGCACCCAGACCGACTTCAACTCCCTCTGGGTGAGCCACCTGAACCAGGCCGCCACCATGCTGCAGAAGGCGGATCCCTACAAGAGCAAGTGGCCCAAGTTCTCGTGAGCGGGAGCGTGCGGGAGCGCGTGCGTCGAATCGTCGAAACTGAATGGCTCTCACAGAGGTCACAGGGGACACGGAGGAAAGCGACGCAGCTCCTCCGTGTCCCCTGTGAGAGATTTCTTTTGAATCTATTCGGGATGGATCATGGTCAGCGGGCCGGTTCGATGGTGAGCAGGCCCTCGGGGAGGCCGCCGAGGAGCGCGTGCACCTGCAGCGACCAGTCCCCCACCACGAAGCCGTTCACCGCCAGCAGCCGCCCCGTGAGCGATACGTCCGGCCGGTCCTCGGCCAGCGCGAGGAAGGGGAGCGGGAGCGAGTACACCGGGAGCTGCCGCACCTCCGCCACCGTCTGCTCGCCGCCCCCCGGCGTGGCCAGGCGGTCGCCCGCGTCCAGCGCGATCGCCGGCTTCAGCCTGCGCGACGCGGTGAGCACGAGCTGGTCCGGCGCCAGCGTGACCCCCCCCGCGTCGGTGCGCACCTTCACCGCGGTGATGGGGGTCAGGCGGTGCACGGTGCTGCGCGCCAACACCGGCGCGGGCCGCCACTCCAGCTCCCTCCCCGCGGCCAGCACCTGGTCACCCGCGCCGGTCTCGTGCAGGCTGCGCGTGGCCGCCTCGCCGTTGGCGGGCGGCGCGGCCACCACCATGGCCTTGCTCTGGTCGTCGGGGCAGAGGCAGGTGCAGAAGTTCCCCTGCACCCCCATCACCACCGGGTAGCCGGGCCACCAGTACGGGTCCTGGCACACCTCGGCCACGTACTCCTTCACCACCGGGTCGTTGCAGACGGTGCACATGGGGTACGGGCAGGGGCAGCTGCAGGTGGCGGACCCGTTCCCGTCGTTCCCCGGCACGCTGACGAACTGCTGGTAGCCGATGTGCTGGATCGTGCAGGTGGTGATCACCTTCTGCAGCTGGGTGGTTTCGGTGCAGAGCGGCGAGTAGCAGTAGTGCACCCCGGAGGCGCAGGTGCAGTAGCACCCCCCCGTGGGCCGCGCGAACATCACCTGCCCCGGCTGCGGGCTCACCCGCCACATCTGGTCCTGCCCGCACATCTGCGTCAGCGCCCAGAAGGTCGCGCCGGTGGTGCAGTAGTCGTCGGCGCACTTATCCATGGGCCGCCTCCCGCCGCGGGACGGCCTCGTCGCCGTCCAGGGGGTCGCCCCAGCGCGTGAAGCCCGGGCGCCGCGGGTCGGCGCCGGGGCAGTGCTCCGTGGCCACCGCCACCTTGGCGCTCACGTTGCAGCCGCAGAGCCCGCAGCTGTGGCCGTCCAGCCCGGCGGCGCCCGCCAGCCGCCGCAGGATGGAGCCGCCGGGCGCCCGCAGGTGCGGGCAGGCGGCGCAGGCGGCCAGGCGCCGCTCCGCCACCTCCGGCTCCACCCGCCGGAAGCCGGACTTCCCCCACTCCATCATCGCCTTGCCGAAGCGGAGCAGGAGCGTGGCCGTGCTCCCCGGCTCCCCCGCGCCCGCCGCCTCCGTGTCGTCGTCGGCGTCCGCGGCGGCGGGGACGGCGGGCGGGTGGGCCAGCAGCAGGGTCAGGAAGTGCGCGGAGTGCCGGCTGGCCAGCAGGTGCATGGCGTAGAGCGGCGAGCCCACCGCCGCCCGCACCACCGCCTCGCTCACCGGCGCGTCCAGCCCCAGCAGCTCCGCCAGCTTCCGCCGGGCCTCGTCCATGTCGGCCACCGGCTCCGGGGGGGGCGCCGCCGCGGCGGCGCCCCCCGTTCCCGGTGCCGGCGGCGCGGCCCTGCGCCGGCGGACGGCGCTCGCCGCCGGCGGGGTCACGACCCCGGCTCCTCGCCACCCTTGGGCGGCGCGGCGCACTCGGGGATCCCCGTCAGCCGCACGGCGCTCTGGTAGGTCTCCATGCGGCACGCGGCGTCGGGGTAGTAGGGGCGCTTCCCCGGAGGCGCGACGGGGAGGAAGCCGCGCAGCTGCTCTTGGGCGCCCTCCATCTGGTAGATGTAATCCATCCCCCACCACACGTTGCGCATCACCGCGGCGGCGCCGAAGTAGTCCGCGTAGCCCACGTTGCTCCGGTCGGGCTCTTCGGCGTTCAGGTTGGCGACGGCGAAGGCGGTGGCCAGCGACACCGCCGCCACGTCCAGCATCTCCACCCGCAGGAAGCCCCCGTTGATCACCACCTCGTGGGGATGGCGATGGAAATGGTGCCGCCGGCCGCGGATGGCGTACACGTTCACGTTGCTCACCCACCAGTCCACCCGGAAGCGGATCTCCGGGTAGAAGGCCCCGAAGAGGGTGACCACGTACTGGCCCAGCTGCTCGCGGTCCACGTCGCTCAGCTTGAAGTGCGGCAGCTTCTCCAGCGGGCCGCGGCGGTGCAGCGGCACGTAGCCCAGCACCCCCGCCGCCTCGATGTCCCCCTCCAGCTCGCGCCGCACCAGCAGCCGGCCGGGGTTGTCGCGCGCGCTGCCGTCGTCCACCAGCACGCCCCCGTCGCGCGCTTCGTCGCTGGGCTCGGCGGAGTCGTAGCGCTCCTGGTACTCCAGCGACCCCACCACGGGGCGCGAGCCGATCTCCTCGTGCAGCAGCCCCTGGGGAAGCGCGCCGGCCACGTAGTCCGTCTGCAGCGCGTAGTCACCCGAGATCACCCCGTTGGTGTTCACCAGGTGGCCGTTGGGATCGCCGCCGGGGGTGGGCGCGTTGGTGGTGACGTTGTGGAAGGAGCCGAAGTAGTCGCCGGTGTGCAGCTCGATGATCTTCACCGGGTTGCCCTGCGGCCCGGTGAGGGTGTCCTGCAGGGTGAGCTTGTCGGCGGTGATGAGCTTGCTGCCGTTCACCAGGAAGAGGTGGTCGGCGGTGATGGTGAGCGAGCCGCCCTCGTAGCGCACGTACATGGTGTTGGGCTGCCCGATCTGGTCGGTGCCCACCACCTCGAAGACCGCGCGCTGCGTCCAGACGAAGCTCAGGTCGGCGGCCATGACCGGGTCGCTGACCTTGAAGCTCTCGATCGTCCGCGTCTGCGAGGGCGTGGCCTGCACCGGCGACCCCGCCGCCAGGCAGGAGCACACGCAGTAGCAGTAGCCGTCGGGGCCCTCCACCAGCACGTGCTTGCCCACCGGCCACTTGTTGGCCTTGCAGACCTCGTTCACGTAGTCCATCACCGCTTTGCTGCTGCAGTGCGTTCCCGGGCAGGGCCCGGCGGCCTGGGCACCGATGGCGAGCATAAGGAGCTCCTGGTGAAAGGGTGTGATGATGCTGCGGGGAATATCGACCGGCTCAGGTGCCGTACGGGAACGCCAGCAGCCGGCGCGGCAGCCGGCGCTCCTGGTAGGCCTTCTCCACGGCGTGGTCTCCGCTCACCACGCCCTGGCTGTTCAGCAGGTGCCAGAGGAGGTCGGCGCCGGGGTCCACGTCGGCGGTGGCGGCGAGCTGGAAGCTGCCGTGGATGCTCACCACCTCGATCTTCTCCACCGCCACCGGGGTGCCGTCCGGCGCCATGAGGGCGATGGCGGGGTCGAGCTGCCGGGCCAGGATCAGCTTCTCCTGCGCGGTGAGGAAGAGGTGGCTGCCGGGCACCTGCATGGTGGTGCCCAGCACGGTGATCTCGTACGCCTGCTGCGGCGCGGCCTGGTAGGGGCGGCTGGCCCAGCGCAGCAGCATGCGCTTCCACTCCAGCCCGAGCCCCGCGGCCATCACGAAGCCCCCCACCGGGATGGTGTGCAGCGGCACCTGCACCCCGCTCCCGTCGGCCACGGTGTAGGGCACCGGCGCGCCGCCCCAGCAGTAGCAGAAGCAGTAGGTGCCGACCCCTTCCTCCAGGATCACGGCCTGCCCGGGAGGGAAGTCCTGGCAGAGGTCCACCATCTGCGGCTCCAGGTAGCACGCCGTGTCGTGGCAGGCGCCGATCCCCGGCCCGCCAGGGCGGTCGTCGCCCGCCTCGGCCGCGCCGCCGCAGGTGCAGGCGCAGGTGCTGCCGTCGGGCTGCGCCACCAGCACCGGCTGGCCGGGCGGCCACCCCGTCTCGCGGCAGAGGCGATTGATCTCTGCGCGGTAGCGGTCGCAGATCTCGCTGGGGCAGGGGGGGACGGATGCCATCGCGGGCCTCGGTCGATGAAGTGGAATGGATGAACCGATCGGATGAACCGGCAGCCGCTCAGCCCTCGCCGCAGAGGCAGTAGCAGAAGGTGCCGTCGCCGTTCTGGACCAGGATGGGTTGTCCCGGCGGCCACCCCGCGTCGCGGCAGACCTCGTTGATGTAGGGGCGCGCCGCGCGGCACACCTCCGCGGGGCAGTGGGGCACCTCGGGGCGCTTCGCGCCGGCGTCCTCGGGCGCGGAGCCGCCGCAGGTGCAGTAGCAGACCTTTCCGTCCGGCCCCACGATCATCACGGGGTGCCCCGCCGACCACCCCTGTTCGCGGCAGAGCGCGGCGATGTACGGCTGGATCGCGGGGTCGCTGCAGACGCTCTGCGGGCAGGGCGGAACGCTGCCGGTGGCGCTCTCTCGATCGGCCATCTCGTCTCCCTTCCTTGGGGGGATCGTGCGGGCCCGCGCCGCGGGACCGCGGGCGGGCGGCGAGGACGCGCGCCCGCCGGGGGACCGGGCGATCAGCCCAGGCCGCAGGTACAGGTGCACCAGGTGCCGTCCGGCCGCTGCACCCGCACCGGCCACCCGGGAGGCAGCCCCGCCTGCTGGCAGGCGCGGTCCACCGCCAGCAGCCCTTCGGGCGAGGTGCACCACTCGCCGCACCCCACGCAGGTGCACCAGCAGGGCGCGCCGTCCGGGCCGTCCACCAGCACGTGGTGGTCGGCCGACCACCCCTGCTCGGCGCACACCGCCTCGCGGTACGCACGCACCTCGGGCCGGCGGCACCAGTCCGGGGGACAGGCCGCCGCGGGCGCCGTCTCCGTCGCGGCCGCAGCATGCGCGGGGCCGGGCTCGCCCGCGGTCTCCGCGCGCGCTGCGGGTGCGTCGCCGGCGGGCCCGCGCGGCTCACCCGGCGAGGGGCCGCGCACCGCGTCGTCGTCCTCCTGTCTCATTCGCTCTCCAGGTCGTCAGCCGTTCCAGGCGATGGTCCCCTCGACCATCATCACCAGCCCCAGGTTCGGCAGCCGGGCGGGGTCCAGCAGCCCGGTGAGCGGGTCCCTGAGCTCCTCCGGCACCCCGGCCTTGTCCACCGTGATCGTCCACGGCGCGGCGGTGAAGCCGGAGACCGGGTTCTCCAGGCCGAGCGACTGCTGGATGCTCCCGCCGGCGAAGGTCACGGTCACCTCGTCCGTCACGCCCGGCACCTTCACCTTCATCACCAGCGGCCCGGTGAAGGTGACCTCGGGGGCGAGCACCAGGCTCAGGTACGCCTGGTCGAGCTTCAGCCCGGAGACGTTGCCGGGGAAGAGCGTGCGCGCGGTGACGAACTGCATCGACTGCGACTGTGCCCCCGCGGGCGGGTGCATGAAGGCGTACCAGGCGGTGGAGTACTGGCCGGCCAGGAACACCAGCCGCCCGCCGGACCACCCCTGCTCCGCGAGATAGGCGATCACCGGCCCCGACAGCGTGGCGCCGCCCGGGAGCGCCGTGTAGTTGAGCCGCAGCACCACGTCGGGGATGGTGGAGACGTCGATGCGGTTGGTGGCCTGCGGCAGCTCCAGCCGCCACTGCGAGATGGCGCCCGTGCCCTCGAAGGGGACGTAGCGGTCGTCGCCGGCGGCGTCGAGCGGGATGCCGCTGTCGTCGGCCCCGGTGGAGAGGGCGATCTGCTGGTTGGCCTTGAGGTTCACCGCCAGCTGCGCCGCCCCCGGCGGGTCGATCCCCGTCTTCCCCAGCAGGAAGAGCTCGGTCTGCGGGTCGGCGGTGAGGGTGATGAAGCTCCCCGTCTGCACCAGCGTGCCGTTGATGTTCTCGTACGGCCCCGCCACGGTGGGGGTGGTCACGCTCACCCGCACCAGCCTGCGGGCGTAGTGCCCGGGGAAGTCGCCGTCGAAGAGGCTGGCCGGGAGCTCGAAGGTGGTGACCCCCGTGTCCTGCAGCCGCAGCAGCGCCAGCGGGTTCAGCTGCATCAGCGAGACGGTCTTCTCGATGCTCAGCCGCCGGCCGTTGCGGCGCAGGTACGCCTCCTCCAGCTGCGCCAGCGACAGCATCAGCCCCTCGCCCGCGGTGAGCCCCTTCCGCAGCGAGTTCCAGTAGCCGTAGCCCACGAAGGTGTCGGCGGTGTTGAGCTCGAACTGCAGCGCCCGCTGCGCCCCCACCGCCATGGCGTACGCCGTCTGGTAGGCCTGGAAGTAGACGGTGGAGAGCTGCCCCGCCATCCACTGGTAGAGCTCCACGCTGGTGAACTTGTTCACCAGGAAGTCGATCATCTCCTCCGCCTGGGCCACCTGCGTCACGGTGATCTCCAGGTCGCGCTCGGCCATCGCCTGGCGCACCTTCCCCGCGGCGATCTGGCTCTGCAGCGCCGTGACCTCGTAGCCCGCCAGGTCGGCCTGGTTCTGCCACTCCTGGGCGCGGCGCTGGTACTCGCCCACGGTGGTGCTGAGCGCCGCGGCGAAGGAGAACTGCCCGGAGAGGGTGTCGAAGGCGGTGCCCATGGCGTTCAGCGCCGCGCCGATCTGCTTGCCGCCGTACGTCATGGCGAAGGGCGACCCCGCGTTGGGGATCAGGAACGCCGCCCCGCCGGCCGTGTGGTAGATCCCGCCCAGCAGCGAGAAGACGTTGGCGATCACCATGTTCACGATCCCCGAGATCTCCGCCGGCGAGAGCCCGGTGGCCACCAGCCCCTCGTAGTACTGCTGGCGGTACTGCGCGCTCTCGAGCTGCGCCTGGATGCCGGCCTGCAGCTCCTCCTGCTCCTGCACCGCCTCTTCCTTCAGCCGCACCGTGAGCTGCAGCACCTGCCGCTGCTGGTTGTTCTGCAGCAGCGACAGCGCCTCGGCGTCGCGCGCCTGCAGCGCGCTCAGCAGGCTGGCGCCGAAGCCCATCAGCGTGCCGGTGAGCGTCTTCGCCCGGTCCAGCATGGTCCAGAAGCGGTAGGGGGGGATGGCCGTGAGCCCGCCCTGGATGATGTCCTTGAGGTTGCCGGCGGCCGCCCCCGCGGCCAGCAGCGCCGGGTCCAGCGGCGGCGCGAAGAGGGGAAGGGGCCGCACCACCCCCTCCAGGTTCATGCAGTGGCGGATCTTGAAGAGCCGGTCCTCCACCGTGTCCCAGAGCGCCACCAGGTCGGGGTTCTCGGGGACGCAGTAGTAGGCGTTGATCTCGTTGAAGGGAAGCGCGTCTTCCCCCACCGTGACGGTGTTCGACACCGGCGGGAGCTGCTGCTCCAGGTGGATGAGGAACTGCGGGATCTTCGACGGGTCGTTGCCGTACAGGTCCAGGATCTGGTTGAAGTTCAGCGGCGCCTGCTGCGGGCACGGCCCGCGCGACTGCGGGCGCGGGCCCAG
>Ga0070685_10000629_pt1 | contig 19314 bp, 16 predicted proteins | sample KBSS13LmetaG_FD_65651 | JGI IMG/M metagenome (GOLD analysis project Ga0070685, IMG submission 65651) | Switchgrass rhizosphere microbial communities from Kellogg Biological Station, Michigan, USA - KBS S1-3L metaG | ecosystem: Host-associated > Plants > Roots > Rhizosphere ...
GCTGTTGCGACAGGCGATCCCGCCTTTACCGACAGAATGGAATATCGCTCGGCTGGCGGGGGGCAGTCGTTGTGGGTGGAACGCTTGGCGGACGACCGCCTTCGCTTTCACCTTCAGAACGACTCCTGTCGGCGTACCATAACCGGCACCGCATATGAGATCTATCCTGGCGACGTGCAGATCGATGCGGATGCGGGTATCGGATATCCGGCCCGGGAGTACTTCTTCTGGGCTGATTCGCTAGGTAGCCGTGGCCTGTCAGTCCGGCTGTCCATCGCGGGGCCGCCACGGGCAAGAGCCATCGAGTGGGGCTCCCAGACCCAATGCCCGAATGCCGACTCGGTCATGTATGGCAATGCGCGGCCACAGGAGCGAGTAGACGACGGCGCCACCGGCAACCATTGAGCGGCGAGTCCACCGACGCTCCCCGCCCTCGGCGCGGCCTAACAATCGGCTGCAGGGGATGCGGGGCCCGCGCATGCTTTCGGGGAAGGGAAGGCTTGCGCCCCGGCCCCGCACCCCTGACCCTGGCGTCGTTAGGCCGCCACACAGTATCGACCTCATGAGGAGTCGCCTGCTTTGAACGACGCTCGCCCCATCCGATTCCCGGCGCGAGCCGTGCTTCGTATCGCGTGGGGCGTGCTGGGTGTGCCGCTCGCGGCCCTCCTGTTCGCGATCCTCCTCACGCTGATGTTCCCGATCGGCGGCGGCATCGCACATCTGATGTTCTCGTATTCGCCGGGCGGCAACTTGAGCGGTGCCCGCGCTGTTTTCGTCGGATTCCTGCTCGCGACGGTTGCAGTGACCGCGGTGCTGCGGCGTCTGCGCTACCCGCTTCCCTGGTATGGCACCGCAGGTGTAGTGTCAGCCGTGGCGCTCTGGCTCTGGTCGCGGCCGGTGCTCTCTGCCGCAGCTGGCGACGCGTTTCAGCGGCAAGGGCTCCTGCTGGCGCCGCTACTGCCGGTCGCAGCGCTCGGCGCCGCATACTGGTCCGAGTGGCGACACCGACGAATCGCGACGCCAGCGGCCTGAGTAGCGTTGCAGTTGACGAACGAGCGTTTGAGATCCCGCGACCCGCAGCGATCGCGATCAAATGCGTTCGCAACTGAACTTGCGTCGTCAGGCCCGCTGGACCAGGCTTGAGCACGAGCATTCGGTGGGGAACAGGCTCCACGCCCGGTTTCTCTGCTTCGGGCGAGCGCCGGCCGTCGCGCGCCTAACGAGGCGCTGCAGGGGATGCGGGGGCGGGCATGCTTTCGGGGGAAAGAAGCCTTGCGCGCCGGCCCCGCACCCCTGACCCTTGAGGCGTTGGGCGCAGAAGAGCATCGCCTTCACAGAGAAGACACTTCCATGAACAAAGTGACACCTTTCCTCATGTTCAACGACCAGCTCGAAGCGGCGATCGAGTTCTACACCGCGACGTTTCCGAACTCCGAAGTACGCAACGTCGCCCGCACGGGCACGGACGGTCCCATCAGCTCCGCCGAGTTCGTCGTGGGTGGTCAACTCTTCATGGGCTACAACGGAGGTTCGTACTTCAGCTTCTCCGAGGGGGTGTCGCTCTACGTTGACTGCGCGGATCAGGATGAGGTGGATGAATACTGGGACAAGCTCGTGAAGGCGGGAGCGGAGCCCACGCAGTGCGGCTGGATCAAGGACCCCTTCGGTCTCACCTGGCAGATCGTCCCGCGACGATTCACCGAGCTGATCCGTGACAGGGACCCCCGGAAGGTGAAGGCCGTGATGGAAGCCATGATGACGATGGTGAAGCTCGACGTGGCCGAGCTCGAGAGAGCCTACGACGAGGCGTAGCCTTGCTCGTCCAGCGCAGATGCCCGAGCTTTCCACGAATGCCGCCCGACGAGACGCTCCAGCCAACGTCGATTGAGTCCAAGCGTTCGGCGGCTCCTCTTACCCTGGTGCGTTGATGCGAAGTGAGTCGCCCCAAGCAGGGCAGCGGACCATCGATCGGGTGGCGCTCTGGATCACCGGTGCAATCCTCCTTGCCTTCTTGATCGGGTTCGAGCGGTTCATCGCCGGCTCGTGGCGCCACCTTGGCGCGCTGATCGCCGCGCTGGCCACGTACCTCGGCGGAGGCGTCGGGCTGGACCGCGTGCTGCGCCGGATGAGGACCTCCGAGAGCGTGGCGGCTCCGGCGTGGGCGCTGCTCGTCGTTCCGCTCCTCGGTGCCCTTGCGGGAGCGGCGTACTCACTGGTCGAATCCGGACGTCTGGCCGCGAGTCCGATCGTGAGCGGCGCGCTGACCGGCATGATGCTGCTTCTGTCGAACCTTCCCCGATGGCGCGCGACCCGCGCTCGCGGCAAGCATCTGCCTTCATCGTAGAACCCTGCCGGGTGCGGGCCCGCGGTCTCGCTCGCATCAAATCCGCAAGCTCACTCTGTGATCAAGTCCTGCTAAAAGCGTTTCACGCAGAGACGCAGAGGCGCGGGGAGTGGTTCTCTCCGTGCCTCTGCGTCTCTGCGTGAAACAATATTTTCCCCGGTCCGCTCGCCGCCTACGGGATGGCGACGCGCGGGTACTCGCTCGCGAACGCGAACCGGATGGGCAGCGAGATACGGGCAGCGACAGGCGCGGTGCCGTGCCGGACCGGGATGAAGCGCATCCTGCTCACGACCCGGAGCGCGGCGACCCCGAACTCCGGCCGTGGCCCGTCACGCTCCACCGAGGCCTCGCGCACCATGCCCTGGGGATCGACGAGCAGCGACAGCACGACCGTTCCTTCCACGCCCGCGTCGCGGGCCAGCGGCGGGTAGCCGCGCGCGAGCAGCCGCGAGATGGTGCAGGCGTTCGCCAGCGTCGGCCCCCGCGTCGTTTCCACGCGGGGATAGACGCGGGGGTCGACGGCGGCCGTGTGTCCCGGGGGCAACGGCAGAGGGCCGATCTCCGGGCACGCGACCGCGGCCGCGGCTGCGGCTGCCATCGCGGCACGCGGGCTCGAGTACCGCCCCAGCCCCGAGAGCAGCAGGTCCGCGGCCCCGGCGACGGCGCTCCGCCCGCCCCGCGCGATCTCCCGCGCCACCGCGACGATGGCCTCCACCCGCGCGCTGTCCACGGAAAGCGCCGCGGGGGGCACGAAAGCTCCGGGACGGCGGACGGGGAGCTCCCAGCTGCTGCCGGTGCGTGCGCATGCGCGCAGCGTGTCTCCCGGCGCCCACGCGAGGTTCGGCTCGCAGACGATGACGGCGTCGTGCGCGGCCCCGAGTATGGCGCGCGACTTGAACCCATACTCCGGCCGCGCATACGCGAACAGCGCGGCGAGCGCGTAGACCCGCACCAGCGGCGGACGCCCCGGGTCGCGCGCGGCGGCCAGCACCGCGTCGAACAGCTCCGGACCGCCGGTGCGCAGCGTCGCCTCGAAGAGCCGCTCCAGGGCGACGCTGTCGGCGCCGGCCGCCCGCCACCGCCGCGCGACCTCCCGCTCTCCCGCCGCGGGCTGGGCGGAGGCGGGCGCCGCGAACGCCAGCGCCACGGCGGCGAGCAGCAGCGGAACCGGAACGAAGCGCCGGATCTTCATCGTGACCTCCAATCGTCGCTCGTCAGGGGAGTCTCCCCTCTGGTAACGCCGCACCCGGAGAAACCCGCACAGGCGGCCCCCGCGATCGTCCAGGTGCAGCCAAGCGAATCCTTTGCGCCCGGGGGCATCCGACGGTAATCTTTACGCCTGTTCGATGCGCGCGCGACGCTCCCGCCTCCCGCGGCCGTCACCCCGTTCATCCCGCTCCACGGACGTCCCTCCACGCCGCATGACCAAGCTCCAGCGCGCCTGCTTCTGGATGCTCGTCGCCTTCTGGGCGGCGACGGTGCTGCTGGTGCAGTTCGTCATCTACCCCGACACCGCAGCCGGCGAGCGGCTCGTCTACACCATCACGGTGGCGGTCTACGGCGCGATCGGCATCACCGGGTTCTACACGCGACCCGGCGACCCGCGGGTTCGGCTCTTCGTCGCCACCCTGGTGTGCATCTCCCTCACCTGGGTGCTCTACCCCTTCGCGCCCTCGGCCACCGGAACGCTGCCGGACCTCGCCTACACGGCGGTGCACACGGGGGTGTTCGTGCTCACCTCCGCGCTCCTGCTGCACGTCGGCGCCATCTTCCCCGAGCGCGGGCCCATCGTGCGGCGCCACCCGGAGATCGTCCCCGCCTTCTACTGGGTGGCGGGCGCCGCGGTGGTCTTTTCCGTGGTGCTCTACCTGGACGCGTCGCCGCGCTGGGCGGCCCTGCTCCCGTGGACCGCGGAGGAGGTGCCCGGGATCGTGCGCCAGGTGGTGGTCGGCTTCTACGGGATCGCGGCGCTCTCCGGGAGCGTGCTGGTGGCCGACTCGGGGCGGCACGCGGCCACGGTGGCGGCGCGGCGGCAGGCGGTGGCGCTGTGGCTGGCGCTCTTCCCCTTCGGGGTGCTGCGCCTGACGGCGGCCACCTGGCCCGGGGTCACGCGGGCGCCGCTCTACCCCACGGTCGAGACGCTCGCGCTGCTGATGATCCCGCTGGGGCTCTTCCTGGCGGTGCACGGCTTCCGGATGTTCGAGGCGAGCTTCTACCTGCGCCGCGGCATCCTGCTGGCGACCACGCTGGCGCTCCTCACCTTCGCGGCCTTCCTGGTGGTGCTCACGGTGCGGATCTCCGCGCCGTCGCTGGCCGCCTCGGAGTGGACGGTGCCGCTGGTGTGCGCGGCGGCGGGCGCGGCGCTGCTCCCCATCGCGCGGCACCTGGGGACCTTCCTGGACACGATGTTCTTCCCCGAGCGCGTGGCGGTGCGCAGCCTCACCGTGGGCATCCTGCGGCGCGTGGCGGAGTACACCGACGTGCGCGCCCTCTGCGCCGCCTTCGCCGCGGCGCTGGCGGAGGGGCTGGGGCTGGAGTCGGCCGCGGTCTACGTGGTCGACGAGGCGGGGGCGGACTTCGAGCTGGCCGGTGCCGCGGGGGGAAGGGGGCGCCTCCCCGAGTACGTCTCGGCCGCGCAGGCGGGGCTCGTGGCCGGGGCGGGCGCGGCGCGGGGGCGGAAGGACGGCGTGGGGCTGGAGCCGTTCGCGCGGGTGCTGCCGATCTCGCTGGGAGAGCGGATGAACGCGCTCCTCGCGCTGGGCCCGCGCGCCTCGGGCGAGGCGCTCTCGCCGGCCGAGCTGCACGAGGTGGAGCTGGCCACGCTGCAGGTGGCGGCGATGATCGAGAACGCGCGCCTCTTCTCGCTCGCCACGCGCGACTCGCTCACGGGGCTGGTTCGCCGCGCCGTCTTCGAGGAGCAGCTCCGCATCGAGGCCGCGCGCTTCTCCCGCGGGCGCGCGACCTTCTCGGTGCTGCTGGTCGACGTCGACGACTTCAAGCGCGTGAACGACCGCTTCGGCCACGCCGCGGGCGACGAGGTGCTGCGCGCGATCTCGGCCGCGGTGCGCGGCACGGTGCGCGAGGGCGACACCGTCGCGCGCTACGGCGGCGAGGAGCTGGCCGTCCTCCTCCCCGACACCCCCGCCGAGGGCGCGGCGGCCGCGGGCGAGAAGCTGCGCGCCGCCGTCGCCGCCCTGGCGGTGGACGCGGGCGGCGAGAGGCTCTCGGTCACCGTGAGCGTGGGCGCGGCGGAGATGGAGCCGGGCCTCGACCCCTCGCGCCTGGTCGCGCGCGCCGACGACGCGCTCTACCGCGCCAAGTCGCTGGGGAAGAACCGCGTGGAGCTGCACCGCGTGCGCCTCGCCGTCCCCCTCGCGGACGTCGGCTGAGGCCACTGCATCTCGATCCTTTTTCGGCGGATTCGGCGCAGTGGCGCGGCTCTTCGAATCCGGCACCCGGGGTCACGAAATGAGGGGGAGATGAGCCGACAGCGCCTGATGGAGACTCCCCCGCAGTTCGTGCTCAGCCGTTTGTCACGGGGGCTTTACCTGGACTTTCTCGCCAGGGCCAGGGCACGGGGCTTCTCGTTCGTCCGATTTCAGGACTTCCTGCCCGACGCCCCGGAACTGCCGCAACGCTACATCGTGCTCCGCCACGACGTGGACTTTGCGCCCGGCTACTCCCTCGAGATGGCCGAGCTCGAGCATGCCGCAGGGGTTTCGTCCACCTTCTTCGTGCTGGTGGACGGCCAGTTCTACAACCCCCTGCAGAGCGAGGTCATCCGCCAGATACGACGGATCCACTCCCTCGGCCACGAGATCGGGTTGCATTTCGCGGTGAGCTCCGCCGTCGATGCCGATGTCGGCAAAGAAGTGGCATTCCGCCTGGAGGTGCTGAGCGCGATTGCCGGAGTGCCCATCCGATCGTTCTCGCAGCATGACCCGGTCAACGCCGGCTTCGCGTCCGTTGCGCTGCCACCCGGGGCCCCCGCCCGCGTGGACGCCAGCCGGGTGATCCACGAGAACGACCTGCTGTACGTAAGCGACAGCGCGATGATGTGGCGGCGCCATACCTTCGAGACCGCCCTCGACGAGGATCGAAACCTCTGCCTGCTGGCGCACCCCCATTCCTGGCTGCACCCCCAGAACGACTACGTAGCGATGATCAGGGAGTTCGAATCGCGCGAGCTGGACGCGGTGGCCGACCGCTTCGATGCGTTCGTCGACGCCCTCACCGGCTACTACACCCGGCGGCTCAACGAGGGGGTTTGACATGCTGCGTGCGACCCTCCAGGAACGAGAGATACGCCGGGCGATCGGCCTGCCGGAAGAGGGAAGCCGGGTGGTCGACGGCGTAGCGCCACTCGATGCCGATGAAGAGCGGTGCCTCTACTTCATCAACCGGAAGGTGACGAGCGCCACCCGCAAATCCCTGGCCGCACGCCACGGCTGCATCGCAATCGTGCCGCGCGGCGCGGCGCGGGCGGGCGAGTGGGGCGGCTGCCTCCCGCTGGAGGCCGCCGATCCGCGGGCGGCCATCGCCAGGGTGCTCGGATTCATCAGGGCGGAGCGACGGCAGCTGCCCCTGGTGGCTGAACGCAGGATCTCGCCGGGCGCCGTCATATCGCCCATGGCGGTGGTCGAGGGCGCCGTGGAGATCGGCGACGACGTCGTCGTCGAGCCGTTCTGCATGATTGGCCCCGACGTCAGGATCGGCCGTGGATCGGTCCTCCGGTCGGGGGTGCGGCTGTTCCCGGGCGTCGTGGTTGGCGACGAGTCGGTCATCGGGGCGAACACCGTGGTTGGACACGACGGCTACGGGTTCGTGCGGGACGAGCGTGGCAACAAGACGCGAATCCCCCACCTCGGCGGCGTGGTGATCGGGTCGCATGTGGAAGTCGGCGTTCTAACCCTCGTGCAGGGCGGGACCATCACGCCGACCGTCATCGAGGACTACGCCAGGGTGGGCGATCACATCGCCGTCGGCCACAACGTACGCATCGGCCGCGGGGCGAGCGTGACGGGCGGGGTGGTGATCGGAGGCAACGCCGTCATCGCGTCCGAGGCCTGGGTCGGGCTCAACGCGACCATTCGCGAGGGGCGCCGCGTCGGCTCTCACGCGCTGGTCGGCATGGACGCGTCGGTACAGCACGATCTCCTGGATGAATCCGTGGCGCGGGCGCCACGTCCCGCCGTCGGGATGCGCCCTGAGGGTGACCGCCACACGATCGGATTCGAGCAACGCTAGAGCGTCACCTTTTTCGAGCCGCCCAGGGCGGGAATCGCTTCGGGGCGGAGTGGGAACATTCCAACCCTCTCTCCCCGCACACGATCGATTCGGCGCCCTCGGCCGTCCACCTGCGCGACGCATGATCATGCTTCGTGGGATCGCCATCCTCCTGCTCGCCCTGGCTGCACCCCGCCCTCTCGCGGCGCAGGCCGACCCGCGCATCCAGGTGACGGTGGTCACGGACGAGGCGGAGGCGGTGCTCGCGATCCTCGACCGGGGGCCGGTCGACGCGGATTCGGCGCGGTGGGCGCGGCTCTTCGGATCGGAGGGATATGGGCGGCTGAAGGAGCGGGAGGCGGGGATGGGCCGGGCGTTCACCGACTCGTCGTTCCGCGCGTTCGTGCTCTCGCCCGAGCTGCGCGGGCGGCGGGCGGAGCTGCGTCGGGCGCTGGAGGGATGGCGCGCGCTGGACGCGCGTGCCGCCGCCGCGCGCGCCTTCGCCTACCTGCCGCCGGGGACGGTGCTGCGCGCCCGCATCTACCCCGTCATCAAGCCGCGGACGAACAGCTTCGTGTGGGACCTGCACGGCGACCCGGCGATCTTCTTCTACCTGGACCCCGCTGTATCGCCCGCGCAGGCGGAGAACACCCTCGCCCACGAGCTGCACCACGTCGGCTTCGCGCAGGGCTGCCCCGACACGCCCGACGCGGCGACGGGGCCGGAGCGCGCCCGCGACTGGCTGGGCGGCTTCGGCGAGGGGCTGGCGGTGCTCGCCGCGGCGGGCGGCCCGAACGTGCATCCGCACGCCTCCAGCCCCGCGGCGGAGCGCGCCGTCTGGGAGCGCGACGTGGCAAGGTGGAAGACGGACTTCGCCGCGCTCGAACGCTTCTTCCTCGACGTCGCGCACGACCGAGCGGGCACGGAGGAGGAGACGACCCGCCGCGGCTTCACCTTCATCTCCACGGACTCGATCCCGCAGGGGGCCTTCTACACGGTGGGATGGACGATGGGCGCCACCATCGAGCGCGAGCTCGGCCGCGCCGCGCTCGTCGGCGCGATGTGCGACCGCCCTGCCCTGCTGCGCCTCTACAACCGCGCCGCGGCGCGCATCAACCAGCGTGGCCGCGACCGGCTCCCCCTCTGGTCGGGCGAGCTGCTGCGGCTGGTTGGCGCAATACGATAAGGGATCCGCCTGCCGGCGGTGCAGGAGAGCCGCGTCGCATCAAACCGGGGTACTTCGTCGTCGCTTGACCTCCAGGTGGTGGGTTGTTATCTGGAATGAAGCGGCTTCGGCCCGGGGTTGATCGCCTCCTGGCCGATCGGCGGGCACGCTTGCCAGAGGAGGGGCCGATGGAGAGAGAGATGAGTCCGCTCGGATGGGGAAAGATCATCCTCGTATTGATCGGGGTCGCGGTGGCTACGGGCCTGCTGCTCGGCTCGATGGGCAGGCTGTTCGGCCTGCCGGCGGGGGTGACGGGAGGCGGGATCGGGGCGAGCGTCGGCGTCGTGGCGGCGCTCCTGCTCGCCCGGCGGCGGGCAGCGATGGCGGCAGGGCAATCAGCGAAGGCGAACGGCGCCGCCTGACGACGGCGTGCACCCGGACGACGGCTCTTGCCGAAGCTGGGTGATGCCTTGCGCTCGGCGGGCTGCCGGGGAGGCCTGGAATGACGACGACGATGATCGTTGGGCTGGTGGCGGTGGCCATCGTGCTCATCGCGCTGGTCGCCGCAGCGACGTCCAAGCTCGCCGTCCACTTCATGAAGGGCCCGCTCGAGGCCCGGATCGCCGCCCACTATCGACCGGACGAAGTCCTCATGCAGGACCTCGCCGCGAACAGTTCGGGCTGGAGTCCAAAGGGGTGTGGCAGGGCCGCGGAAACGGCGCGCTGGTGCTCACCGACCAGTACCTACACTTCTTCCGGTTCGTGTCCGGAGCGGACCTTCGCATACCTCTGCGGGCGATCGCGGAACTCGCGTTCACCCAGAGCCATCTGGGCAAGGCGACGATCCACGATCTGCTGAAGGTTCGGTTTACCGTGGACGGCCAGCCGGACTCCATCGCCTGGTACCTGACCGACCCGCGGGCATGGATGGAGCGGATCGAAGCAGTCCAGGCGGTGGGGCCGTGAAAGAACCGGCATGAGGCCGAAGGCGGATCCGCTGGGAAGTTGGAGACGTTCGCCGGCTACTCTCTTTCAGCAGTGTCCTCATGCAGCAGTCACGCCCACTGGTCGTCTTCGTCGACATCGACGACACGCTGATCCGTTCCGTGGGAACGAAGCGCATGCCCATCCCGGCCGCTGTCCGGCACGTGCGCGAGTTGCACGCGCAGCAGGCCGTGCTGTACTGCTGGAGTTCCGGGGGCGCGGACTACGCGCGGGAAAGCGCGGCCGAGGTGGGACTGGAGGATTGCTTCGTCGGCTTCCTTCCCAAGCCCGACGTGCTGCTGGATGACCAGCCTGTGGGAGAGTGGAGGCGCCTGCTGAACGTGCACCCGGCGGAGTGCTCCGGCCAGAGCGTCGATACCTACCGCCAGCGGCTGCGCTAGCCGTTCTCCGCGTCCTCCGCGGCTCTGCGGGAGACAGCTCAGTCCCGCCGTGCCTCCCAGTCCACGAGCGGCGCGTCGAGGATGGCGCGCTGCACGGCGTCGGGCGACGTGCTTCCGGTGATCGCTAGCGGGGTTCATGCGGTTGGTGAGAATTGTGACGATGTGGGGCAGAGGCGCAGAAAGAGGCCGCGGCTTTCTTTCTGCGCCTCTACGTATCTGCGCCTCAAAGCCGCCGGACGAGGTGATGAGGCGGCGGCACCTACGTGTGCGGTTGTGCGCACGTACCTGTGCTCGAAGTGAGCCTCAACAACGCGGCGAACCCTTGAGCCATGTCAACCATGTTGCTCCAAATCATAGACTTATGAGCAATTCCACGGCGAGGCGAACCGGGCATATCCGCTGCAATAGGAGTGACGACGTCCGGCCCGAACTGATCAGGTTCAGTCACTTCGCGGAGGTGCAAATGTCGTGGGACGAATTCGGGGCGATGGTATCGCTGGGAAGGCTTCTTCTAGCTCTGATTACCCACGTCCGCCGTGGGCGTAGCAAAACAGGGTGTAGCGCGCGCGAGTCGCAAGGCGTCGAGCCATGTAGTGCGGCGGCCTTCGAGCACCGACCGCGCGCCGTGGCTGAGCAGACACTTCAGGCCTTCGACTCGCGAGCGTAGCGGAGTTCCAGCCACCCCGTAGCCCACGCTTTAAGGTTGGCCATCGTCACCGGACGCGCCGGACCCGGCTTCGTTTCAGTGGCGTTCCCCGTGCCTACCCACACCCGGGGATACTGCAAGCTCAGTGTACGCAGGCGGTACCGCAGTTCCGTCACCGCCCGGAGCCCCAAGCACGCGTTGAACTTCGTCTCGGTGACCCGCTTGCGCAGCAGGTCGGCGTAGGCGACCACCACCAGCGCGAGCAGAGTGCTGGGCGCCAGGTTCAGGTCCCGTCCCGCCCGCGACAGCCGGACGGCACAGTCGCCCCCGACGATCCGCTCCCAGGCCGCCGACGCCTGCTCGAAGTCGTCGGACGAGACGGTCGGAGGCAGACCGTCCGTGCCCAGGGCTCGCGCCGGTCGGGCTTCCACGCTCCGGGCCGGGCCGCCTGCCGACACCGTGCGCGGTCCCAAGGGAACAGCCAGCACCTCCCGCACTTGGTCGTCGGTGACGCGCCGCCCCTTGAGCTTCACGACGTCTTTCAACGTACGGAAGGAGAACTTCCCCGCTTCCCGAGCTTCCGCGACCGCATCCTTGGCGCCGGGGGTGAGCGGCTTGTCGAGGAGATCGAAGATGCGAGTGACGCTCTCCATCGCCAGCTCGCGCAGTGCGGGGACGCGCAGAGGCGCGCCGATGCGGGTCAGGAACGCCTCCGACACCTGCCCTGGGCCCCGCTCCGCATCGGAAACCGCCACTACATCGGAGAGCGGGATGTGGCTCGCGAAGGCGACCATGCAGCCGATGGAAAACGAGTCCGCCGTGACCCCCGCCGGCTGCACGGTCGCGGTGGTCAGGGTGGCGAGGAGCGCGTCGTGGTGCGACGGCGGCGCGCTGAGGACCTCGTCGAGCAGGCAGACGCCGCTGCGACGACGGTCGGGACGGAGCGAGCCGGGCTCGCGCAGGACGTATGGCCTGGCGGGGTCCCCGGCGTAGACCGTGGATCGCATGAGCACCCCGTCCTCGTTGAGGACGGCGCGATGGGTGGAGAACCGGCACGCGCCGAACAGCTTGATCCGCTCGTCAGTGTCCCACTGGGTGGCGCCGCTGGCCAGGCTGCACGACTCGAACGGAATCTCGCCATCCTCCACACCCAGCAGGTGCGCCTTGATGACGCAGAGCGCCCTGGCCCACTCGCTCTTCCCTTCGCCGGACAGGCCGGTGAGGAAGATGGTCGGCAGGCGCCCTCCCTCCTGCTCGAGCGCTGTGCGGACGCGCCGCAGCAGCGCACGCAGGAGTTCGAGTTGGAGAGGATCGACCACTGCCAGTTGCAGATGGCTCTCGCGCAGACGGCGGACCAGCGGCGTCAGGTCCTCGAGCCACTCACCGAAGTGCACCCTCCAGTCGTCCTCGTCCACCAGGTCTTTGTTCTTGGAGAGCCACTTCTCCACCTGAACGCCCCGCAGGCGCAAGGCCTTGCGTGCCTCGTGCACCTGCTGCCAATCGGACACCGCCGAGAGCACGGCGACATGGTCGCGGTGGCCCAAATCGGCGGCGAGCTCCACCGCTCGCAGGCCGTTCTTCCAGTCGATGTCGTGATCGACCTCTCCGCCACGCCTCTCCGGAACGATCAGATCAAAGAAGAGCGGCGAAAGACTCCCGGGCGGATTACTTCGCAGGATCGCCTCGGCCGTTTCTAGGTCGCCGGCCACTTCGAACTGGAGCGCGTCATCGGTGAGCGCACCCAGCCGGGCCTTGGCGATCTTGATGTCCGGCGATTCGTCATCCAGCAGGAACACCTTAGGCATGAAGGTCCTCCGGTTCCGGCGGTGCGAGAGGAAGGCTGAATGTTGCGGACACGCGCGGTGGGTTCGCGTTGAAGTCGCCTGCGAGGCTGAACCGCGCGCTCATCTTCCGGGCCATGGCGTAGCAGTAGACCAGCCCAAGCCCGGTGCCGCCGGAGCTCCGGCTGCGGTTGGGAACTCCCCTGCGAGCATGTCCCTCGATCTGCGCCAGATGGGGCGGAGAGAGCTCCCGCGCCACCGGGTTCCGGACGGTGAGCGTCGCCCACCCCGCCCGCGGTCCGCAGGCGGGCTCCCCGCCGTCCGCGGGGGCGGGATCGGCCTCGCTGAACGCGATTCCGATCTCGATCTCGAGGTCACGCGCCGGGCCGACCGCGCGGCGGGTGGCGGCCACCGCGTTGTCGATCATCTGCCAGAGGACGATGTCGCAGAGGCCGGTGTCGCCCAAAACGTCGCGGGGCGGTTCGCCGGTAACCGGGAACACAAAGGCGCGGGCCAGGTCCGGCTCGGCCGCCGTGAACATCTCCAGCAGCCTCTTCACCCGCTCCGCCAGGTTGATCCGGACCTCTTCGGGGGGCGAGGCGCTGTCGGCAAAGTACTGCTTCGCCGCCCGCGTCATCACCAGCAGGTGCTGGAGGCGGAGCCGGGTGTCCGCGAGGAACTCTAACCCCTCCTGGGGCCGGTCCCGGCGGAAGGCCGCCTCGGCGAGCTCCGCGAAGCTGGCGGCGTGGCTCACCGGCTGCACCAGCGCGTGCCCTGCCTGCGCTAGCACGCGGCCAAGCGTCGAGACCCGTGACGCCGTGGTCACGAAGTCCACCAGCGACTCGAGTTCGAGCTGGATCTGCGTGACGCTGTTGGCGAGGTTCTTCTCGAGGCTCCCGTCTCCGCCCAGGGTGGGGGGATGGGGGAAGAGGAGGGCGAAGACCCAGGCCAGCCCCTCTCCGGCGCCGGCCGTGCGCGTGGAGAGGGGGAAGAGGCACATGCTCCTCACCTGCTCGGCGGCTACCCGGGCGGGTGCGATCTCGTCCAGCCGGTCCACCACCCGCCGCACGTCCGGGTCGTCACCGCCCAGGCAGAGCGCGTCCCCCGGCGCGAGCCGGCGGCGCGCGATCTCCCTGAGCGTGTCGAAGAAACGCTCCGCCGGCTCCGCAGGCGTGGGCCAGCTCGACATGGTGCGGCTCAGCTGCGGCTGCTGGGTGCGCGCCACCAGGCGGCCGGTCTCCGGCTCGCTCCCTTCTGCGGCCACGTCGAGGCACGCCGCGGCCGAGATGCTGAACAGCTTGGACAGGTGCTTCAGCACCAGCAGCGGCGCACGCTCGCCCGCGTCGGAAGACTGCGCCTCGCGGAGCAGCACGTCGCGCACGATCTGGTCGCGGAGCTGGTGGCGGCGCGTCGCACCGTCGCGTGCCAGCTCCTTCATGCGCTCGTTGTCGTCGGCGACGAAAGGCTCCCCCTTCCGGGGGTAGCGCGCCGCCACGTACAGGATCCCTTCCAGCTGGCCGTGATGAATCATGGGGCCGCCCAGCGCGGTCAGCCGCACCACCGGGTCGCCCGCCGGCAGCGGCGACTCCACGTTGAAGCCCTGCTCCTTGAGCCGGCGCAGCAGCTGCCTCCGCCGGTTCGGGTGGAGCGGCACCAGGAAGCTGAGCTCCAACACGTTGCGCAGGCGGTCGAAGGGGCCGGACCCGGAGCCGAACCGCCACAGGTATCCCGCGCCGTCGGGCTCGAGGAAGCCGTTCGCGTCGAGCCCGGGATCGTGGCCCGCTTGGGTGCCGGTGACCCGGCGGTAGATGGCGTACGCCGCCGAGTTGGTGGGGTCGTGCACCGGCTGCGGGAGGATGGAGAGCAGCAGGCTCCCGAGCTGCTGCCAGCAGGCGGGGTCATCGCGGCCCGGCACGCGGGCGCGACGCCCCTCGAACTGCGCCTCGAACCATCGCCGCCACGCCTCCACCACTTCGGCCAGCTCGGGCGAGACCAGCGCGGGAAGCCACTCGCCGCTCTGGAGCTGGGTTTCCAGGCGTCCGAAGACGTTGACGATCTCGCCGGCGAGGGAGCCTGCCGCCGACTGCAGGAGCTTCACCGTGGCCGGGCCGAGCGAACCCGGGTCGGGTTCCTGGCGCCGGGCGGCGACCTCTTCGGGGAGCCGGCGGGGAATCGTCAGCGCCGCGTTGTAGAAGCACTCGTCGAACGGCTTGAACTCGAGCACGTTCGCCCCCACCGGAACCCCCAGCCGGCCTTCGAGCGCCCGCGCCTCGCGGATGATGTCGAGCGAGACGCGTTCGACCAGGGTGTGATACCGCACACCGCGCTCCACGGGGGGTCACTCCTTCTCCGCGATGACGACCATCTCATCCGACTCGCGGCCGTACCGCTCCGTCGCCGGGTCGAGCCCGCCCAGCACCCGCACCCGCGCGAAGCCGGCCCTGCGGCACAGCGCCTCGAACTCTTCGGGGCGATATACGCGCATCGAGTAGGAGCGCCTCACCACACCCCCCGACCTCCCCCCGTTGATGGTCCAGCTTCCCACCAGCCGCCCCGCCACCCAGTCCATGCGCTCGTCGATGTCGAGAGTGCTCCCGTCTTCCAGCAGCCTCCGCTTGGGCTGGTTGTACTTGCCCGACTCGAGCTGCGGCACGTTCACCTCGGTGTGGAAAAGGAGGCGCCCGCCCGGGCGGAGCACGCGGAAGAACTCCTTCGCGCAGGTGAGGTTGTCGTCGTCGTCGAGGTAGAAGCCGAACGAGAAGAAGAGGTTCAGCACCACGTCGAAGGCGCCGTCGGCGAAGGGGAGCTCGATCAGCTCGCCATGGCGAACCTCGGCCTGGAGCCCGTCCCGCTCCAGCCGCCGCTGCAGGGTGCGCACGAAGCAGTGGCTGAGGTCGACCCCGGACATGCGCATCCCGCGGCGGGCCAGCTCGACCAGGTGGCGGCCGTAGCCGCAGGGCGCGTCCAGGATCTGCAGCGGCACCGCTCCGCTCAGCCCCAGGAGGCGCCAGATGCCCTCGACCTCCCGCGCCGTGCGCTCGTCGTTGGTCATCGGGCGGCCGCTGAAGAAGCCCTCGTACGAGTGGTCGCCGCGGAAGTAAAAGGGGCCGAAGAACTGCTCGTGCGCCTCGAACCATCGGGGCGGTGCCGACAGCCGCACCAGGAGGTCATCGCTCATCGGGAACTCCCGTGATGGAAGGGTCGGGACGTACCGGGCCGAGTTCCTCCAGCGCCCCGGCGCGGAGCCGAAGCCGGCGCAGCGCCCGTTGGAGCAGCGCGGGGTCGTGGGTGACCGCCACGACCACCCGCTCACGGGCCGCGCCGCCCAGCAGCGAGATCACGCGCTCGCGGTTCTTCGCGTCGAGGTTGGCGGTGGGCTCGTCGGCGAGTACGACCGGTGCCTGCGACAGGATCGCCATTAAGACGGCAACGCATTGTGCCTCTCCGCCGGAGAGCTCCGGCGCGCCGCGATCGAGGAAGTCCTCGGCGGCGAAAGAAATTTGCGACGAGGGGTACGCCGCCGCCAGCGTTTCGAGCATTCCACCGGCGCCGCGCCGCGACGGAAGGCCGAACGGACGCAGCGTCGGCCACGCCGCGCAGAGCAGATTCTCGTACACGGAGAGGTCGGGTGCCAGGTTCGCGTGGGGCTCCTGGAACAGGTGGAACATCCCGCGCCGGAACCGCGGGACGCGCTCCGCGGCGCGGCCGTCCACCGCGATCGAACCGCCGTCCACCTCGCTCTCGCCGGCGAGGCAGCGCAGGAGCGTGGTCTTCCCGGTCCCGTTGGCGCCGGTCAGGGCGACCACCCCGTGCTCCGCCTCGAAGGAGACGCCGTGTAGCAGGTGCAGGGGCGGCCGGGCTTCGCGGACGACCTTGTCCACCCCCGATACGCGCAGCCGCGGACCGCGGGTGCCGCGCGCGGACCGCGGGGTCCGCGCCAGCAGCGCGCCCAGCACCCCGGCCACCCCCCGCAGGCGCATCCGCCCCAGCGACGCGATGAGCAGCATCGCCAGCATCATCTTCCAGAGATCGGGACGCGGCGACCAGAACAGCACTGCCTGCACGAGCACCTGAAAGGCACAGGCCCCCAGCAGGGCCAGCACGGCCAACGCGGACACTCCGTTCAGTGCCGCGGAAAGACGGGAACGCGGTGCCACCCCCGTTCCGCGGGGGCGCCGCCGGACGCGGGCCGCCAGGAGCCCGCCGAGCCGCTCGACCGCCAGGAACGAAGTCAGCCCGGTCAGCAGGAAGTCGAAGCCACCGCCGGAGCGCGCCACCCCTTCGGCGTGTACGTACATCCCCCCGCCCAGCCCGATCAGCGCCCCTGAGAAGGCCAGCCCCGCGGTCACCACCAACCCCCGTGGCAGGGTGGAGTGAAACGCGGGATTGCTCCCCAGGGCCCGCACCAACAGCCCGAAGTGCGTCCGGTAAAAGAGCGTAGCGGCAGTCCCCAGCGCACAGGCGAAGGCGGCCAGTACGGCCACGAAGCGGGAGGCGGAGCCAGCCAGCACGGTATCGCGCAGGACCTGCGACTCGCCCACGGCGAGGACGGAAATGGAGTGCAACGCCAGCGACGCCAGGACGCCCGCCAGAAGCGGATCGATCCCCAGGGCGAAGACCAGCCCTCCCAGCAGCACGCCCCCCAGCATTCCCGTGACACCCCCCGCGGCGAACGAGGCGGCGTAGCTGCCGGTGGCCTGCCAGACGAGCGCGGCCGCCACCCCCGCCATGACCGCGACGCCATCGATGCTGACATCGATCAACTTGAGGTGGCGGTAGGTCAGCCCGATCGCCAGCACGAAGGGGAACCAGACCAGCCCCGCGACGAGCCCGTTGGCCACGACGCTAGACATCGCGTTACTCCACCACCCGGACCGACGCGCCGAGGTCCGCCGGAAGAGTCAGCCCGAGACGCTCGGCGCTGTGGCGGTTGACTGCGACGATGCTCTCGGAGGGGAAGAGGACAGCCTCGTCGCGCAACGCTGAGCCGGAAACCGCCTTGAGGGCCAGCCTACCCACGTATCGGCCGATCGCGGTGTAGTCGGCCGAGACGCAGGCCAGCACGCCGTCGTTCTCCACCGTGCCGTTATCGAGCGAGAAGACCGGGACGCGCCCAGGGGTGTGGTTCAGCCCCAGCTGGGCCACTGTCGCGGCCTGCGCCACGGCGATCTTGTCGTGCGGAATCACGATGGCGTCCACACCCCGGAGCAGAAGCGACTGCGTGGCGGGGGCCAGGTCGGCAGGGCTCGACAGGAACGCGCGCTCCACCCGCAGGCCGGCGCTGATGGCCGCCCGGGACACGGCGTCGGCCGAGGCCACCGAGTTGACTTCGCCCCGATTGCTCAGGAGGCCGACGGTGTGGACCCCCGGAGCGAGACGCCGGATCGTCTCGACCAGGCGCGCGCCCGCATTGGAGGGCTGGTCCGACACGATGGCCATCTGTGGGCGGCGCAAGGGGTCGATTCCCTCCAGCCGGGCCGGATCGAAGATGGCGGCCGCCACCAGCGGCGGGCGCGAGGCAGTGTACTTGGGGCCCAGGGCCGTGTTGGTGATCTGCGTGCCCACCGTGATGACGACGGGCGCACGCCGCGCGAGCGCGGCCTCGAATACCGGGCCAAACTTCGCAGCGTCGCCTTCGGCGCTGAAGGGGCGTACCCGCCAGCCGCTGCCCCGGAGGGCTTCATCGGCCCCGCGCCCGATCTCCTGCAGCGCGTCGACCGTCACGGGGTACACGATCGGGATCTCCTGCAGCACGGCCGCCGACTGGCTCGGTACGCTCGTCCGGGACGGGTGAGCGTCTCGCGACGAGTCGCGCGTGCAGCCGCCGACTGCGAACAGCAGCGTCGCCAGGATCCCGGTCACCGAGGAGAGGAAGAAACGCCTTTGCATGGTGCTGCTCCTGTGAAGGGCGGATGTCGCAACCGCAGCGAGCAGCAGGGCAGCGTTCATACCGTGTATCGTGGAGTGCGAAGGCTGGCCGGCACCACACCCAAGTCCTTGTGCTGCAATAGAATTCCATGTAATTCGGCACGCACCGGAAATGAACCACGAGCGGCAACGTGCCTCTCCGAGCACCCGGCCGTGCGAGGTACGTCACGTGCGCGTGTCAGCGGAGGCTCTTGGTCAGTCGAAGCGATCAGTGGTGTACTGGTACCACGGCTCGTTCAGCTCTGGCGAGTTCGTCCGAGACTGGCGGCACCGATGCTGGTCCTGACGAATGGCTGGCCGAGAGGGCCGAGAATGATTTTTGTGGAGGATGTGATCACCGCGCTAAAACTAGTCTAAGCTAGAGGATGGAGAGTGGGCGCACCCGACGCAGCGCAGGCTCGCCGAAAAAGCTCTGATTTGGTTTGCTACAACTACCGCCTCGCCTCCCAGTCCACGAGCGGCGCGTCGAGGATGGCGCGCTGCACGGCGTCGGCCATGGCGCGGCGGAGCGCGACGTGCTTCTGGTTGTCGCTGGTGGGGTTCACGCGGTTGGTGAGGAGCACCAGGAAGAGCCCGCGCTCGGGATCGATCCAGATCGAGGTCCCCGTGTACCCCGTGTGGCCGAAGCTGCGCGGCCCGAAGTAGTGCCCCGCCGACGAGTTGCGCGACGGCGTGTCCCACCCCAGCGCGCGGCTGCTGCGCACGAAGCCGGGCGTCGTCCAGCGCGCCACCGTCTCGGGGCGCAGGAGGCGCACGCCGCCGTACTCCCCGCCGTTCAGCAGCATCTGCGCGAACACCGCCAGGTCCCGCGCGCTCCCGAAGAGCCCCGCGTGCCCCGC
>Ga0070685_10000630_pt1 | contig 19290 bp, 15 predicted proteins | sample KBSS13LmetaG_FD_65651 | JGI IMG/M metagenome (GOLD analysis project Ga0070685, IMG submission 65651) | Switchgrass rhizosphere microbial communities from Kellogg Biological Station, Michigan, USA - KBS S1-3L metaG | ecosystem: Host-associated > Plants > Roots > Rhizosphere ...
GCCAACTGATAGCCGAGCGACGCGCCGCTGTAGCGAAGCGTGCCGGGGAAGCGCTCGGCGATGAATGCGGCTTGTGGCCCGTACTGGAAATCCTGGCTCGGCAGCCCGAGTGCGATCGCGACAAACACCAGCCAGACGATGCGCGTGTCGAGCATGCCGAAGTAAACGAACGGGAAGACCACCATGACCACGCACCCGATTGCCGTGATCTTGCGGCGGCCGATGACGTCGGAGAGGTGACCGAAATACGGGATCGTCGCCATGGAGATGAGCGCCTGGATCATCACGAAACTGAGGATCAGGCTGCGATCGAACCCGAGTTGCTGCGTCGCGTACGTGAGCACATACGTTGTAAAGATGTAGAACGGCGTTTGCTGCCCCGATCGCAGAAGCGCAGTGAGGACGACTTCGCGCCAGTGATGACGTAACACCTGCGCGACCGGAGTTCGAGCGACTCTCCCCTGTGATTGCAGCTTCGCGAACACTGGCGTCTCGAGGACGCCGGCGCGGATATACAGCCCGATGAATACAAGGGCCAGGCTCAAGAGGAACGGTACGCGCCAGGCCCAGCTCAGGAATGCCTCTTCGCTTGTCACGAACGACGTGACCGCAAGCGCGCCGTTAGCGAGCACCATGCCCGCCGGCGCTCCAAATTGCGCGAAGCTGGTGGAGAAGCCGCGCCGTTTCGGGTCGGTCCATTCCCCGGCGATCAACACCGCGCCGCCCCATTCGCCGCCGACACCAATGCCTTGCAGGACGCGGAAGAAGGTCAGGAGCACTGCGCCCCAGATCCCGATGCTGTTGTAGTCGGGGACCAGGCCGATGCCGATCGTCGCGCCGCCCATCAGCACCAGCGTTGCAATCAGCGTCGCCTTGCGGCCGATTCGATCGCCGTAGTGCCCGAAGAGCGCGGCGCCAACCGGGCGGGCCACGAAACCGACGAAGTAAGTCGAGAAGGCGAGCAGCGTCGCGACGTAGGGATCGGATCCGGGAAAGAATTTCTGCGGGAACACGAGCGCTGCGGCGACCCCGTACAGGAAGAAGTCGTACCACTCGATAGTCGTGCCCGCCGCGGAAGATACGACTGCCCGGCGCATCATCCGGCGTCGTTCTGCCGCATCGAGCTCGAGAAGCTCACTCCCTGGCGCTGTTTGAGCTGTTGCCACGCTGGTTCGTTACCTCTCCGTTGGACGGTGAATCATACACGTCGCGCCTGTATTTCTGACTTCCGACTCCCAATCCCCAACTCCCAAAGTTCTCGCACCGACACCTTGAAATCAGCATGCCCCATGTGTTTGGATTTTGAGATAGGAGGAACAACTTTCGGAGGCCATCATGTCTTTCGCTGTGTTTGTCGTGACGACGTTGTTGTTGGCGCAGCATCCATCGGGGACAACTGCACCAGCGCTGAATGGTACGTGGCGGTCGACACCGGATGAGACGCCGCTTTCATCGACGTTCGATGAATCCGTGTGGGGAAAGAACGCCAAGGCGATTCGCACCGTAGAGATGGTCGTTCGCGCGGGCGGTGACGCCAGCTTGACCGTCACGCGCAAGGTCGTGGATGCGCGCGGCCGCACCGTCGTGGGCTCGAGCTCAGTCGAGGAGGCGGAGTTGACGCTCGGGTCGGTGCAGAACACGACCGGTGTGCGGTCGGAGCTCAAGGTCACCGTCAAAAAGGCGGAGCGCCGCTATCCGGACGATCCCAAGGGGACGTTCGACCTTCAGGGGCTGCAGGTGACCGTCACCACGTTCAGCGACGATGCGGAGATGCTCGAGGTGCGCGTCGACTTTCCCGAAGGTCGCGGGTCGTTCTGGGAGTCGCTGCGGCGCGGCACACGAAAGCCGGCGACGTCAAAGCCAGCGACGACGAAGACAACGCCGACGCCGTAACGAACGGCTCGTTAGCGCTTCAGGCCCAGTGCATCGAACACCGCCTCGGTCACGATGTTGGACGCGGCGCGGGGTGGTCGTCCACCGTTCACGGCGCCCCCGGTCTGGTACGTGAAGTAGTTCTTGGCGAAGCCGATACCGAGTCTTCGTGCCGGATCGGCATAGCCGAAGGAGCCGCCTCCGCCGACGTGACCGAACGCCGCCTCCGATGCCAGCGGTCCCGTGTCGGCGCCGCGACGATATCCGAGCGAGCGCCGTGCGCGTATCCAGTAGACCTCGTCCCACTCGTAGCTTTGCAGCTCGATGCCGGCGCGAATGCGGGCCTCGGGCAGGACGCGTACACCATCGAGCTCGCCCCAGTTGGCGAGCATCGCGTAGTGACGCGCCAGGCCACGCGCGCTCATGATGCCGCCGGAGCCGGGGATGGACGCCTGCTGGACCTCCCGACGATTGAACACTTTCGCCACGTAGGAGCCGGCCGGTTCGCCGACCATGCGCGCATCGTAGTCCGCCGGCGCAGGCGGAGCGTCTGTAAGCACGGCGACGCGATGCAGCTCGCGATCCGGCACACCCAGATAGATGCCGTTGATGCCAAGCGGCTTGCAGATCTCGTCCTGCAGGAACTGGGCGATCGTACGGCCGTCGACTCGCCGCAGGATCTCGCCGTTGATGTAGCCGAAGTTGAGTGAGTGGTAGGCCGTGCGCTGACCGATCGGATACATCGGCTTCAGCGCCGCGATGCCGCGGCACATGCGATCCCAGTCGGGCAGCCAGTCAGGCGTGTAGCCAACAGGAGTCTGCGGCACGCCGGTCTGATGCGACAGCGCATGGCGCAGCGTGGCACCGTCCTTGCCGTTCTGACCGAACTCGGGCCACACCTTCACGATCGGCATGTCGTAACTGAGCTTGTGCTTCTCGACCAGCGCGTGCATGCATGTCGAGGTGATGCCTTTCGTCGTCGACGACAGCATGAACATCGTGTCGCCGTCGACCGGCGTCTTTTTCGCCTCGTCTGCCAAGCCCGCCCATGCGTCGACGACCAGCTTGCCCTCGTGGTACGCGGCGACCTGCAGACCGATCTCGGGCGTGTCACGCACGATTGTCTCGAGCACTGCGCGCACTTTGTCGCTGGCGGCGCTGCCTGAGGTCTGCGCGGCTGCGGACGTTTTCGAGAGAGCGGCGGCGGTCGCCGTGATCACCGCGGATTCGAGAAACTGACGACGGGTGAAGGTTGCGATACCCACATGTTCCTCCTCGCGTGGTGCAGCGAATTTTCGCAGATTTCGGGGACGGCTCACGAAGTATGACGAGGTGGTATCACCCGCGTTTGGCGAGCGCTTCGAGCCCGCGCAGCAAGAGATCGATGCCGAACTGAAAGAGTCCGTCCTGATCGTCCGAGGTCAGATCGTCCGCCAGCTCGACGAGGGTTGGATACTCCTCACGCGGCAGTGTCTTGAAGGCCTGGCGCGCCTGTGCGAATACCTTGCGGCGATTCGAGCCGGGTGCGCTAGCGAACGCGGCAAAGCGCGCTTCGTCGGCGGCAAACTCAGTGACGAAGTTGTTGGCGTGATACGCGGCGCGCGCAGCCTCCTTCCGTGGGAAGCCGGCCGAGCGCAGAACCCGGAGGACGGCTTCGATGTGGCGCAGTCGCTGCGGCCCGAAGGGTGGCGTGGCCGCCAGCACTCTGGCGGCGTCGCGATGCGCAAGCAGGCCGCGCCTGACGTTCCAGGCGATCTCTGTCAGCTGCTCCTTCCAACTGCCTGCGCTACGGGGCAGTGAGATCTCACCGCTGATCTCGTCGCCCAGGAGAATCAGCAATTCGTCCTTGTCGCGGACGTGGCGGTACAACGATGCTGCCTTCACGCCCAGTCGGTCCGCCAGCCGACGCATCGTCAGTTCATCGAGTCCGACTTCGTCGAGCAGTCCGAGGGCCGTTTTCACGACCTGTTGCTGGTCGAGCGCGCGGCGCTTGCGCCGGTGCTCGGCGCGTCTGTAAGGGACGATCCTCATCCGTCTGGCAGGGCGATGCTAGCAGCGTCGAGCTTGATCCGCAACGGCGTTCGCAATAAGCTAACAACGTTAACTAATAGCAATCGCTGTTCACATGAGTGTCAGGGAGGGACAACGATGACCACAGCAAAGGCGTATCGAGGCGTGGCAATGGAAGGCGTGATTGCCACGTGGTACACGAAGAACACCGGGCGCGATTTGCGCCGTTTCTCGGAGATGGCGCAGACAGTGGCGAGGCGCGCGCCTGCCGGAACGCGTATCCTCGAGGTCGCGCCCGGACCCGGGTATCTGTCGATCGAGCTGGCGCAACGCGGCTACCGCGTGACGGCGCTCGACATCAGCAAATCTTTCGTTCGCATTGCTCAAAAGAATGCTGCGGCGGCGGGCGTCCCCCTCGATGTACGGCTCGGCAACGCGTCCGCGATGCCGCTGCCCGATGCATCGTTCGACTTCATCGTCTGCTCTGCGGCGTTCAAGAACTTCAGCGACCCGATCGGGGCTTTGAACGAGATGCACCGGGTCCTCGCGCCGGGCGGTCGCGGGTCGATTTTCGATTTGCGAAAAGACGCCGGGCGTGAAGAGATCGATGCAGAGGTCGACCGCATGCGGATGTCGCCGATCAATGCGTGGATGACCCGGCTGACGTTCCGCTTCATGCTCCTGAAGAGCGCCTATACCCGTGAGGAGATCGAGCGGATGGCCGCTGCCAGCCGTTTCGGCGGCTGCGAAATCGCGAGCGACGGAATCGGCTTCGAGCTTCGTCTGATCAAGGCTCGTTGAGGCGTTCCACCTCGACGGTGCCGAGTGGACGACAATATTCCCTGGCGTTGTTTCATGCCAGGGGGAAGTACATGAAGACCATCGGACTCATTGGTGCAGGGCACATCGGCAGCCAGGTCGCGCGTCTCGCGGCGAAGAGCGGTTACGACGTCGTGATCAGCAACTCGCGAGGGCCGGATACGCTATCCGCTCTCGTCGCGGAGCTCGGTCCGCGGGCTCGCGCGGCCACGCCTGCCGACGCCGCGAAGGCGGGCGACATCGTCGTGGTGACGATACCGCTGAAGAACTATCGCTCGGTTCCCGTTGCGCCGCTGGTGGGGAAGATCGTCATCGACACGAACAATTACTACCCGGAGCGTGACGGACACATTCCGGAGCTCGATAACGAAACGACGACGACGGCCGAGCTGTTGCAGTCGCACCTGCCACAATCGAAAGTCGTCAAGGCATTCAACCACATTTACGCCGCGCAGCTCACGACGGATGGCCTGCCTGCGGGCGCGAAGAATCGCCGCGCGCTGGTAATCGCCGGCAACGATCGCGAGGCCAAGGCGAGCGTTACCCATTTGCTCGATCAGTTCGGGTTCGACACGGTGGACGCCGGTCCGCTCAGTGAAGGATGGCGCATTCAGCGCGACACGCCGGGTTATGGCCCGCGCCGTACCGCGGAAGAGCTGCGGAAGGATCTCGCGGCTGCAAAACGCTACGCCGAGAGCCGTTGAGTCACGGGCGGACGTCGGCCATCCGCGAGTAGAGCGGGGGCTTGCCTGTCCACCGTAGCCTTCGGCGAAGGTGGAAGCCCCCGCGTCGCGAATCACCCCACTCTCAACACACCCGATCGTTCACGATTCATTGCCTGACACCTCGAAGGATTCTCCGGGATTGTTGGGAGTTGAGAATTGATCAGCCGTCTGTGTCGACGTCGACATGCTTCAGTCCATAGGCGTTACATAGCGTGGCCATTACCTCACGGCTTGATACTCCCCACCATCAGTCGTGATTAAATCAGCAAAACCGCGGCGATTCCGGCGTGTTGTGTCTGGCGCTTTTCGTGCACAAGCGGACTGTTGCGCGCCTGCGCGCCGTCGACCCGAGGTCCGCCTATGCATTCATTCATCAATCGTTTGTTGTTGTCGGCGGTTCTCTGCGCGATCGTGGCCGTGCAGGCGTCGGCGCAGGACACATCCAGAAATCAGGACGTCCGTCCCGCGATCACTTCTTTCTGGGGTGATACGGGTCTCTGGTTTGTCCCTAGCGCGGAAGTCCTCAAGCCTGGCGGCTGGGCGTTCGGTGCGTACCGGACCGAGCAGGATTTCAAACAAGGGGCGACCGACGTGTCGTACTACCCGGGAACGCTGGCGGTTGGTGCGGGCGATCGCACGGAGATCTTCGGCGCGGTTCGCGCGGTCACATCCATCAAACGCAACAGAACTCCGCTTTTCGCGCCCGCGACGGCAGCCATCTCCGGCGTCGTCAACGAGTATCCGTTCGTGCGAGAGCGATGGACCGGCAACAACTTCGGCGACGTGTACGTCGGAGCCAAAATCAACCTGGCCTCCGAGCATCGTCGTCAGCCGATGGCGGTGGCGCTGCGAGGTACGGTGAAGCTGCCGACGGCCGGTGAGGACAACGTCGGCACCGGTCAGTTCGATTACTTCGCCGATGCCGTGCTCAGCAAGGAGCTCGAGAGTGGAGTCGAGATCGCCGGGTTCGGCGGCTTTGCATTCCGCGGCGACCCCACCGGGGTGAGCTTGTCCGACGGTTTCCGCTGGGGTTTCGGAATGGCATTCGGCACGCGATCGCGCCTTCGGTTCACAACCGAGCTGTACGGCGAAATTCCCGTGAGCGACACTGTTTTGGTCGCGCCTGGTGCGATCGTCGCAGTTGACGGTTCGCGTTCACCCGTGGCAACGGAGCTCGACTCGCGGGTGAATACGGCCGCCGGCCTGACGTGGCAGCATCCGAACGGAATGCTGCTTGGTGTCGGTGTGAACTATCGCATCGGCCTCGAGGGGGATTCCGCGGTGGGACTGCAGCTTCGCTTCGGCTTCCACAGCGGCGTGCGGATCTTCAAGGCGCCGCCCCCGGTGCCCCCTGCACCGCGTCGTGTCGAGGCCGCGCCCGAGCCACCCGCGCCAGAGCCGCCCAAGCCGGTTGCGGCCGTTCCGGCGCCATTACCGATCCCGGATGAACCTGCGTCGCGCCCCTTGCCGCTGCCTCCGCCAAACCGCGCGCCCACTGTGCGGGCGCAATGCGATCCGTGTCGCGTCGAGGTTGGTCAGACGGTGACGTTGAGCGCCACGAGCCAGGATCCCGATGGCGACAGCGTGCGTTCGTTCTGGTCGGCACCGTCAGGTGCGATCATCAGCTCGGGCGGGACAACGACACAGTGGCGTGCGCAGACCGCGCCGGGCAACGTGGTGCTCACAGTGAGGGCCGATGATGGTCGCGGCGGCACTGCGTCGGACACCGTGACGATCGAGGTCGTGGCTCTGCGCGTGCTCGCCGATGTCCAGTTCGGACTTGACAGTTCCGAGCTTCGACCCGACGCCGTCAAGACACTGACAGCGGCGCTGAAGGCACTGAACGACTCGCCCTCGATCCGGCTGCACATCGAAGGATATGCCAGCCCGGAGGGGCGCCCCGAGTACAACAAGGCCCTCAGTGAGAAGCGCGCGCGAGCGGTGCAGGAGTACCTGGTCAAGCGCGGGATCGCTCCTTCGCGGTTGACCGTCACAGGCTATGGCGAGGAGCGGTTGAAGTACGACAGCACGCAGGAAGCGACGCGAGCGCTCAACCGGCGTGCGGCGCTGATCATCGACTGAGTCGGAACGAACCGCGTATCGCGTACGGGCGGGCCTTCCTTGGCCTGAGTGAAGTCGAAGGCAGGCCCGCCTTGACCCTCAGCCATTCGCTCATATTCGGCATAGGATCGCGCATGACCTACTCGACTCATGCTGCGGACCACTGACCGTCAAGAAGATTGATGACCAAATCCCGCCGCGCGGTGAAAGTAGCGGTAGCTCCTGCTGTCAGAGATTCCAGTCTCAGTACGCGGCTGTCTGCCGGTAGCGCATTTCTCCTGAACGTGTGGTTCGTCGTCGGCTTGCTCGTGCTCAGCCAGCTCTCCGTGCTGGGGTCGCGCCCTATCGTGCGCACGTCCATCGTTGGCGCCGCCATGGTGCTGCTTGCGTGGAGCGCGTTACTGTTCGGGGTCCTGCGGCGCGGGCAGAAGGTCACGCTCGAAGTGGCGCCGCGTCGTCAGCACTACCTGCAGGCGTGCCAGCAGGGGCTGGTGCTTCTCTATTGGGGCTACTACTGGCGCGAGGTGTACCACGCCGCGCCTCTGATCGTTGCGCAACTCCTCTTCGCTTACGGATTCGACAGCCTGTTGTCGTGGACGCACCGGCGGACGTTTGTGCTCGGGTTCGGTCCGTTTCCCATCATCTTCAGCCTGACGCTGTTCTTCTGGTTCAAGGACTCGTTCTTCTACTGGCAGTTCGTGATGGTGGCGATCGGCTTCGTCGCCAAGGAGTTCCTGCGCTGGAAGCGAGACGGCCTGAACACACACATCTTCAACCCCTCGTCGTTCCCCCTGGCCGTGGTGGGGCTGGTGCTGCTGATTGCCGATGCGAACGACATGACGTGGGGCTTCGACGTCGCGCAAACACAGTTCTATCCGCCGCAGATGTACCTCGCGATCTTCCTCGCCGCGATGCCGGGGCAGTACCTGTTCGGCGTGACGCCGATGACGATGACCGCCGTGGTCACGACGTTCCTCTTCAGCGCGATCTATTACGCCACCACCGGCAGCTATTACTTCGTTGACTCCCACGTGCCCATCGCGGTGTTCCTGGGCATGCATCTGCTGTTCACCGATCCGGCCACCTCGCCGCGCACCGAGCTCGGGCGCATCTTCTACGGTGTGCTCTACGGCCTCAGCACTGTTCTCCTGTACGACCTGCTGCTCAGCGCGAACACCCCGGGCTTCTACGACAAGCTGCTCCAGGTGCCGCTACTCAATCTTTCTGTGAAGCTGCTCGACCGGCTGGCGCGATCGCCGATGCTCGACCGTCTTGACCCGACGGCGTGGACTCGCGCGTGGGTGCCGCGTCGTCGTCATCTGGCCTACATCAGCGTCTGGGTGGTCGCCTTCGTCGCCATGAGCGCGACCGGATACCTCGGCGACAAGCATCCTGGACAATGGACGCCGTTCTGGCAGCAGGCGTGCGCGGCCGGTCGACGTGATGCCTGCGACAATCTCTACTTCCTGCAGGACGGCTATTGTGAGGACGGATCCGGTTGGGCGTGCAACGAGGAGGCCATCGTGCTTACAGAGCGCTACAACAATCGCATCCGCGCCGCGACGCTGTTCGATCGTGCGTGTGCGTTGAAGTTCAGCGCCGGCTGTGACAATGCCGTTGCCCTCAAGAGTGCCGCCATGTTCCGTCGCGACGTCCCGACGGCCGTCGACTACCGGTTCATCCTGCGCGGCAGTAAGGGGCCAATCGAAGATCGAGAACCCGCGCAGCTCTACGCGCGCGCCTGCGCGGCGGGATGGCCAGGTGCCTGCGGACCTCAGTAGCGCTCGGGCGATTCTGCTCCGGGCATGAGAAAGTCGCCTTACATGCGGTTGCGATGTTTGCTGGGGGACTGACGGGCGATGAACGCCGCGTGCTCGCGAGCCTCGTTGCCACTCCGATCTACGAGCTGATCCCACTCGGCAACGCGCGTGACCACGCGGCGGCGTTGCCTGCCGACGCGCTGGTGACTGTGACGACATCCGTGCGTCTGGGACTGGACGCGACGCTCGGTCTGGCGGAGTGGCTGTCGCGTGGCCACGAGGTCGCGCCGCACATCGCCGCGCGTCTGATTCGCGATCGCGCGCACCTCGTGGACGTGCTCGCGCGGATGCGCGCGGCGGGATTACGTAAGGTCTTCGTCGTCGGTGGCGACGGTCCGCCGGTCGGTGAAATCGCCGATGGACTCTCACTGCTGCGTCTCCTCGACGAACTCGGTCATTCGTTCGACGAGATCGGCGTGCCTGCGTATCCCGAGGGGCACCCGAAGATTGCCGACGATGTGCTGTTGCGCGATCTGCGGGAGAAGCAGCGCTATGCGCGGGCGATGACGACGCAGATGTCGTTCAATCCTGGGGCCGTGGCGAGCTGGATCGCGCGGATCCGCCGTGAGGGGATCACGCTCCCGATTCATCTCGGCGTTCCGGGCGCGGTGGAGCTGCGCAGGCTGATGACCATCGCGGCGCGGATCGGGGTCGCCGATTCGACGCGGTATCTGCTGAAGCATCGGTCGCTGCTCGGTCACCTCATGCAGCGCGGCTCGTTCGGGGCCGACGCGTTTCTTCGCGATCTGGCGCCGACGCTCGCGGCACCGGCCGCCGACGTGCGAGCACTGCACGTCTTCACCATGAACCAGGTGGAGCAGACCGTGGCATGGCAGCGGCGCATGATGGAGGAGCTGGGCGAATCTGACTAGGCGTCAGGATGCCGTCAATTCGAGATCCGTGCACCGCGGAGTACGCGAACGTCAGACGCGGTTCCAGTCGAATCTCGCTGGCGCACCCGTGCCATACACCTTCAGAGCGCCTGATGACCCAACTGCATTCGGCCGACTGAAGACCCAGTTCTGCCACGCCGACAGCCTGCCGAACACGCGAGTTCCCTGCGTCTCCGGCAGCGGGAAGCGCAAGTTGGCCTCCATGCCGGTCAGCGCGTCTGGCGATAACGATGTTCTAGTCTCGATCGCCTGCCGCACCTCATCCTCCCAGTCGAGCGAATCTGGAATTTCGGTTGCCAGGCCGAGCTGGAACGCGGCGGCTGGAGCCAGTGAGACCCTGATCTGTTCAGCGGCCGCCTCCACCTGCTGCGGCGAGAGCAGGCGTGACGCGAGCCGCGACGCACCGCCGACAGTTGGCAGCGCCCCGAAGTTCATCGGCGAAAGCGTTACGTGCGACTGCTCTGTAGTGTCATCCCGCATGTACACACGGTCCGCCGCCAGCAGCAGTTCGCACAACGTCCCCGCGAAGCATGACTCGGCGGTGACGAGCGCATACATCGATCGCGACGACACGTCGAGGCGGGCGAACGTCCGTCGCAGCATCCCGACCACCTCGCGTACGAACCAGTGGCCCTGCTTGTCGTGAAGGAGATCATCGACTGCGAGCACCGCGCGCACGTCACCCCTGGTGTCGAGCAGCCACAGTCCGAGCGCCGTCTCGTTGGTTCGAAGATGCAGGATCGCATCGTCCAGCTCACGAGCCATCGCCAGCGGCCACCAAGCGGCGCCCTGCGCCAGTGCCTCTTCCAATGTGGTCGAGCCGCTTGGCGGACCGGTCACAATCAGCGTCGCCGTGCGACGATCCCGATCGAGTTGCACGTCTACGTATGTGTACTGAATGCGATCGTCGCGAAGGTCCCTTGTAATCGCTGGCAGTGTGACGCCGATCGCATCGTGGGGCCGGTCGCTCGTGTCTGCGAGTGCCAGGGCGCGCTCCTTGACGCGCGCAGCGAAGTCCTGTGTGCGCACCGCCGTGTCAACGAGGCGCCATGCGACGGCGCGCTGGCCGCGTACCCCATCCGGCGTGGTGCAGAAGATGTCGGCGTGATCCCTGCGGACACGCCGCTTGTCGAGCAGGCGCGTGAGACCGCCGGTGCCGGGGAGCACGCCAAGCAGCGCAACTTCGGGTAGGCTGACGGCTGACGATCGGTCGTCCACGAGGATGATCTCGTCGCAGGCCAGCGCAAGCTCGTAGCCGCCGCCGGCGGTTGTCCCGTTGCAGGCGGCCAGGAAGCGCAACCCGGAATAGCGGCTCGAATCCTCCATTCCCAGGCGCGTTTCATTGGTGAACTTGCAGAAGTTCACCTTCCACGCGTGACTCGATTGCGCCAGCATGTAGATGTTCGCGCCGGCCGAGAACACGCGGTTCTTGGCGCTCGTCAGCACGACAACCCGGACCCGCGGATGTTCGAAGCGGATTCGCTGCAGCGCGTCGTGCAGCTCGATGTCGACGCCGAGATCGTACGAGTTGAGCTTCAGCCTGTAGCCGGGGCGCAGGCCCCCGCCTTCGTCAACGTCGAGCGTCAGCGTGGCCACCATCCCGTCGACGCCGAGCTTCCAATGCCGGTACTGCGAGGGGTCGCTTCGAAAGTCGACTGGTGCCTCTGTGTGTGTGGCCGGCTCGTTCATGACGTCCTCGTCCATCTGCGTTGTGCCTGAGTGTCGGGCTACTGTCCTTTGAACGCCGGGGGCCGCTTCTCCAGAAACGCGCGCACACCTTCGCGTTTGTCTTCGGATGCGAAGGCGACACCGAAGAGAGATGTCTCCAGTCGGAGTCCTTCGGCAAGAGGCGTTTCAAGGCTTGCCTGGATCGCCTCTTTGATCAACCGAAGCGTGACGGGACTCTTTCGCGCGATCGCGGCGGCGAGCGCGCGTGCCCGCGGCATCAACTCGTCTGGTGGAACGACTTCCTCGACCAGGCCGATGCGCAACGCCTCCTCTGCGCTGATCATGTCGCCGGAGTAGATCAGTTTGAACGCCTGCCCGACGCCAACGAGGCGCGCCAGCCGCTGCGTACCGCCGCCACCCGGAATGAGTCCCAGATTGACCTCCGGCTGGCCAAACCGCGCCGTTGTCGCCGCGATGCGAACGTCGCAGGCCAGTGCCAGTTCGCATCCGCCTCCCAGGCAGAATCCATTGATCGCCGCGATGAGGGGTTTGCGAAACGCGGCCGTGGCCGAGTAGATCGTCTCGCCACGAAATGCAGTGAACTGCTCGACAGCGGTTCGATGCTCGAACTCCGCGATGTCGGACCCGGCGGCGAACGCCTTCGTGCCACCGCCGGTGACAATACCGACGCGGACATCGGGGTCCTCCTCCAGACGGCCGAGGGCGGCGATGAAGGCCAGACGTACAGCAGTATTGAGCGCGTTCAGCTTGTCGGGTCGATTGATGGTCAGCGTGGCGACGCCGTCGGCGACTTCGCTGAACACGAGTTGGTCGACGGCCATTCGTAGAGCCCCTTCCTCCTGACTCATGTCGCGTCGCGGTGGACGGACGCGTGCTTCTGGAGAAACGCGTGCATGGCGGCACGTGCTTCTGCGCTCTGAAAGAGCTGCATCTGGTTGAGCCGCTCGCGATCGAGTGATTCCTCGAGAGTGGAGACGAGGCCCTGCCTCAGGGCTTGTTTGGTAAGCGCGACCGCCAGAGGAGGCTTCGCGGCAAGGCGTGCCGCGAGAGAGAGCGTTTCGTCGATCAGGCGCTCATCGTCTACGACACGATTGAACAGCCCGAGCCGGAGGGCTTCCTCGGCAGAGAGCATCTCCGCTGTCAACGCCAACTCCAGCGCGCGACCGAGTCCGACAAGCCTGGGCAGGAAATAGGTTCCGCCCCAATCGGGCTGAAGGCCGATACGGTTGAACGTCTGACCGATGGATGCGCTCGTTGCGGCCACACGGATGTCGCATGCAAGCGCGAGATTCGCTCCGCCTCCGGCCGCGGCCCCATTCACGGCCGCGAGCACGGGTTTGGCGAGTCCGTCGATGGTCGAGACGACCTGCGCGCCGGCTACCACCAGCGCCTCGAGCGTGTCCCATTCCTGGCGCGAGACGAGGTCGTGCATGTATGCAATGTCAGCGCCGGCGCAGAACGCCCGCCCCGCGCCGGTGAGCACTAGCGCGCCGACTGCCTCGTCTTCCGCCGCGGCGCGCGTGACCTCCGCGAGTTCGTCGCGCATGCGATCGGCGAATGCGTTCAGCTTCTCCGGACGGTTTAAGGTGATCAGACCGACCCGCTCGTGGCGCTCGAAGAGAACCTGTGCGCTCATGCGCGGCGCTCTGCGGGGTGGACGGAGGTCATTCTCGGTCCGAGGAGAATTTGAACGAGCATTCTACATCACGCAGTGCGGCGGTCTGGCGCTGCGAGAATCAGGCGCGCCGCCGAACGCGCCCGATGCTGGCTGTGGCAAGTGCCGCCTGATCGCTGTTCTGCAGACCGGCAACGAGGTAGTCGGCGAACGCCTGTGCGATCTCATGCGACGTGGCACGGCCGGCCGGATCGTACCAGCGCGGAATCCAGTTGATCGCTCCGAAGATCACGAACGATGCCAGCGTTGGGTCCCGTATGGTGAAAAGACCGGACCGCATGCCGTTGCGGAGAATGGTCCGGAATCCCTTGTCGATCCGATCGCGCTTGGCGACGACCTTCTTCCGGAGGGGCGGAGAGAGCGCCTCCATTTCGAGTGTCCACGCGGTGCCGTGCAGGACATCGATGAACAGGTGCACGAACGCGACAACAAGGCGGTGGATCTGTCGGTTCGGTGGCAGGTCGCTCTCCTCGACGTCCCTGAGCTCCTTGAGAATCAATCCAAGCGAGTAGTCGTGGCAGACGTAGAGAATCTCTTCTTTGTTGCGGAAGTAGTAGTAGAGATTTCCCGGCGCCATCTTGAGGGCTCGGGCGATCTGATCGACGCTCGCGCCGTGGTAGCCACGCCGTCGAAAGACGGCGGCTGCAGCGCGTAGGATCTCGATCCGTTTGCGCTCGCCGCGAGGTCGCTTGCGGTCCATGAGGGCACGAGCGTACCACGCTACGTCGTCGCCTGACCTTGCGCGCCCCGTTCGCGCAGCTTGAAACGCTGCACTTTGCCCGTCGCCGTCGTTGGCAGAGCGTCGACGAACTCCACCCACCGCGGACGCTTGTATTCGGCGAGCCGCGTTCGCGCGAACTGCTGGAGCTCTGTGGCCAGCTCCGGAGTGGCGCTTACGCCCGGCCGCGGGACCACGTAGGCGAGCGGCTTCATCAGCTCGTCGTGGTCGGCTCGTCCGATGACAGCGCAGGAGAGAACGGACGGGTGCTCGAGCAGCGTGTGCTCCACTTCGGCTGGGCTCACCCAGAGGCCCCCGACTTTCAGCATGTCGTCAGACCGTCCGGCGAACCAGTAGAAGCCGTCGTCGTCCTGGTAGTAGTGGTCACCGGTCCGAATCCAGTGACCCTCGATCGTCGCTTTGGTCAGTTCATGCCGGTTCCAGTAGAACGCACACGTCGAATCGCCCTTGATCAGCAAGCTGCCGATCTTGTCTGTTGCCACGGGCAGGCCGTTTTCATCGACCAGTCTGGCCTCGTATCCCGGCACCGGCACGCCGCTCGAGCCGGGCCGCGCCTCGCCACGCCGGTTGGAGATGAAGATGTGCAGCACCTCCGTCGAGCCGATTCCGTCGAGAATCTCCACGCCGAATCGTTCGCGGAAGCGCGTGAAAACGGCCGGGGGCAGCGACTCACCTGCGGAGACCGCACAACGAATGCTCGACAGATCGAATTCTCTTGTCTCGTCGCGGTGTGCGAGCAACATCGCGTAGTGGGTCGGTACCGAGAAGAACAGTGTCGGCCGGGATCGCTCGATGATGTCGTAAATCACCGGCGGAGTGACTGCGCCAGGCCACAGAATGCTTGTGGCACCGACCGCGAGCGGAAAATACATCGCGTTGCCCAGTCCATATGCGAAGAACAGCTTGGCCACGCTGAAACAGCGATCGGTCGCGTCAATCCCCAACACACCACAGGCATACCTGTCGGCGCAGATCGTCATGTCGTGCTGTAAATGGACGCACGCCTTTGGCCGACCCGTGCTGCCCGACGAGTACAGCCAGAAGGCGGGGGAGTCGTTGCTGGTTGGCTCGACCGCCAACTCGGGCGAGGCTTGCCTGACCAGGGAATCAAAGTCGATGATGCCATCGGGGCTCGGCTCTCCCGCCACGATGACCTGCCGCACCCACGGGCATCGTGGAACAACCTCCGCGATCCGCGGATGGAGTGCAGCGCTGACGATGACCACGGCCGCGCGCGAGTCCTGTAGCAGGAACTCGTAGTCCGATGCGGTCCACAGCGTGTTCGTCGGGATCGGTACGGCGCCGATCTTGATCGCTCCGAAAAACGCAAACACCATCTCCGGTCCGTCGAGCATGAGGAGCAGGATCCGCTCTTCCGGCCGCACCCCCAGAGCGCGCAGGGCCGAGCCGGTTCGATTGACGTATTCGAACAGGCTCCCGTACGACACGTGGCGCTCTTCGCACTCGATGGCGATCGTGGCCGCGCGTCCCTCCTCCAGGTGGCGATCGATGAAATATGCAGCAGCGTTGAACACGATCGTGATGGGAAATCTAACCCGTGCGCGGCCTGAACAAAAGAAATTTGAACGACCGTTCCATTTCCGGCATCAGGCGAGTTAGACTGCCGCACGTCGGGGGATAGGTATGGCTGGTCGTCTCACGGTGGCTGCGTCAGTAGCCGTCATCTGTCTCGCGTCCGGTCCCAAGGTAGCCGCCGCCACCGCTTGCGCGGAGCTCGCCACGTTGTCGCTCCCCCAGACGACCGTGACCGCTGCGCTCGAGGTTCAGGCCGGCAATTACACGCCGCCGCAGGGTCCGGCGCAGGCCGACCTCCCGGCGTTCTGCCGTGTCGCGCTGACGGTCGCTCCGCAGATTCACATCGAGATCTGGCTGCCGAAGGACACGTGGAACGGCCGCTACCGGGGAGAGGGCGGCGGTGGATACGCGGGGCAGATCTCGTACGGTGGCCTCGCCGCAGGCATCAGGGCCGGCTACGCGACTGCCAGCACCGACACGGGACATCCAGCCTCGGCCGGCGGCACCTTCGCCCTCAACCCTGACGGTTCGCTGAACACGCAACTGATCTCCGACTTTGCCGAGCGATCGCTGCGCGAGATGGTGCTCAAAGCGAAGGCTGTGATCGCCGCCCACTACGGGAAGCCACCTGCCTACTCCTACTGGAACGGTTGCTCGACTGGGGGCCGTCAGGGGCTCGTGGCCGCGCAGCGCTTTCCCGATGAATACGACGGTCTTGTCATTGCCGCGCCGGCCATCAATTGGGATCGGTTCATTCCTGCGGAACTCTGGCCGCAGATCGTCATGAACGAGACAGTGGGCGGACCAATCAGCGGCACGAAGCTGGCGGCGGTGACCGAGGCGGCGGTCGCCGCATGCGATGCCAATGACGGCGTGCGGGACGGAGTCATCGGCGATCCGCGGAAGTGCACATACGATCCCGCTGCGCTGGTGTGCAAGGCGGGGAACGATACGCGGACAGGGTCCCAGTCTGTCGGCGCGACGAACTGTCTGACGTCGCAGGAGGCAGACGCGATTCGCAAGATCTGGAACGGGCCGACCAGCGCGTCCGGGGAGCGTCTCTGGTTTGGACTCGAGCGCGGCGCGGCGCTCGGCTTTCTTGCCGGTAGCAACCCGTTTCCGATCGCCACGACCCATTTTCAGCATTGGCTCCGTCAGAACGCGAGCTTCGATTGGCGGACGTTGAGTGAGGCGGACTTCGAGGCCGCCTTCAAGGAATCGCAGCGGAAATTTGGCGACGTCATCGGCACAGACGACCCGAACCTGGCGGCGTTCCGCAAGCGCGGCGGCAAGATGATCCTCTGGCACGGCGAGGCCGACCAGCTGATCTTTCCGCGCGGCACAGTCAACTACTACGACCGCGTGGTTGCGGCAAATGGGGGTGCTCGTCAGGTGAGCGAGTTCGCGCGTCTCTTCATGGCTCCCGGCGTCGGGCACTGTGCTGGTGGAGACGGGCCGAATCCGGTCGGTGTGTTCGAGGCCATGGTGGATTGGGTGGAGAAGGGCGTAGCCCCGAACACGCTTTCCGCAAGCCGCACGCGTCAGGACGGGACGGTGCTGTCACGGCCGTTGTGCGCATACCCGACGACGGCGAAGTGGACCGGCAAGGGCAGCACCGACGAGGCGGCCAACTTCACCTGCGTTGACGGGCAGCAGCAGGGAAGTGACTTCACGGTTGCGCCGCCGGCGCGGCGCTGACCTTACAGGTGCAGCCGACTCAGGAAGGTCACTGCCAACGCTTCCACTGCGTCTCGTTGATCGATATGTGGCGAGTGTCGGCAGTCGTCGAGGACAACTGTCTCGATCTTCCCCGACACGCCGCCGGCGATGGCGTCCATCTGTCTTAACGTTCCATATTCGTCGTCTCTACCCTGGATTACCAGCGTCGGGCATGTGACTCGCGGCAAGTGCTCCTCGATATTCCAGCTTCGAAACTCTGCGCTGAGCCACACGCGAGTCCAGTACTCGAACAGCGCATCGACGTTCGTTCCGTGGTGCCGCTCGAGTCGCTCACGCAAGTTGCTCGAGCCATAGCTGCTGTGGATCTGCGCGATTCCCGTCACAGTCAGATCCTCCACGAACACATGCGGCGCTTCGAGTAATAACGCGACGGGCGTCGGCGGTAATCCCGAGCCCGCGTAGATCAGCGCGATCGAGGCGCCGTCGCTGTGGCCGAACAGGATGGGCGTGGCGATGGCGAACCGATGGAGAAGACGCGGTAGCACCTCGAGAGCTTGGCGATGCATGAAACGCGGTGTCAGCGGGCCGTCGAACGGATCCGAGCCGCCGTATCCCTGACGGTTATAGACCAGTCCACTCCAGCCGAGTCGAGCGCACAGCGTGGCAGGAAAGTCGCGCCATCGCGTGATGGCTCCGAGGCCTTCGTGGAGGAAGACGATCGTCGGCGCCGCACTCGCGGGCGGGCCGTGCCACTCGTACTCCAGTCGACAGCCATCGAGTGTTACGAATCGGGACGAAGTCTCCAGACAGCCTCCTCGACAAATTGTCGAAGCGCGTCAATGCCCAACCTCCAACTCCCAACTCCCAAGGCTTGCTTAGCCGTTCCTATCTTGATTGGGAGTTGGTTGTTGGGAATTGGGAGTTGACGGAGATCTCGTTAGATGCGCTCAACAACGACCGCGACACCCTGGCCAACGCCAACGCACATCGTCGCCATGCCATATCGGCCTCCGCGACGGCGAAGCGCGTGCACCAGCGTGACCAGCATCCGCGCACCCGAAGAGCCAAGGGCATGGCCAAGCGCGATCGCCCCACCGTAGACGTTGACCTTGTCGGGATCGAGCGTCAGCGTACGGATACAGGCGATAGCCTGTGACGCGAAGGCCTCATTGAGCTCGATCAGATCGAGCTGTGTGACGTCGATACCTGCGCGCTGAAGGGCCTTGCGTGTGGCGGGGATCGGGCCGAGCCCCATCACCGCCGGGTCTACACCGGCAACGGCGGTCGATACGATGCGCGCCAGTGGCTTGCGCCCCTGAAGCATGGCTTCAGACACGATAGCGAGTGCCGATGCGCCATCGTTGATACCGCTGGCCGTACCCGCCGTGACCGTCCCGTTAGCGATGAACGCGGGCTTCAGCTTCGCAAGCGCGTCGAGTGTTGTATCGGGCCGCGGATGCTCGTCCCGATCTACGGTGCCGGGTCCTTCCCTGGTCGTGACGGGCACCGGAATCAACTCGTCGTCGAAGGCACCTTCGGCGATGGCGCACGCGGCTCTTCGCTGGCTTTCGAGCGCAAATCGATCCTGTTCTTCTCTCGTGATGCCGTGGATCTCTGCGACTCGCTCCGCGGTCGCGCCCAAGGAGATCGTCCACTCGGCGTTCATGCGCGGATTCACGAATCGCCAGCCCACCGTCGAGTCAGCGATCTGCGGGACGTCGCGAGACCACGGCGCCTGAGACTTGAGCATGACAAAGGGAGCACGCGTCAT
>Ga0070685_10000635_pt1 | contig 19234 bp, 30 predicted proteins | sample KBSS13LmetaG_FD_65651 | JGI IMG/M metagenome (GOLD analysis project Ga0070685, IMG submission 65651) | Switchgrass rhizosphere microbial communities from Kellogg Biological Station, Michigan, USA - KBS S1-3L metaG | ecosystem: Host-associated > Plants > Roots > Rhizosphere ...
CCCCCTCGGCAAGGACCCGGTCATTCGTGGCGAGGGGGAGCGCAAGGTTGCGAGTTTCAGTCTGGCTACCAGCTTCGGCAAGGGCGATAAGGAAAAGACTGAGTGGCACAACATCGTGCTCTGGGGCAAGCTCGCCGACGTCGCAGAGAGCTTCATTAAGAAGGGGTCGTCAGTGCTGATTGACGGTCGCATTCAGTATCGCACCTACGACAAGGACGGCGAGACGAAGTACATCACCGAGATTGTGGGCAACCAGCTGCAGCTGCTCAGCAAGAAGGCTGGCCCGACTGAGAGTGAGCCTGACGCTGACCTTCCGTTCTAGCTCGTTAACGTAGTGAGCCTGGTCCTGGCTAACGCTGGGGCCTTTTTCGATTGGAGTTGTATGGCAAAGTATTCTGTGTACATGAGTCAGACGGTTCGTAAGTCTACCGAGGTTGAGGTGGAGGCTGATTCTGAGGATGAGGCCCTGGATAAGGCGTTTGACATTGACGACGATTCTCTTAGTTGGTACGAGAAAAATATAGATAGTGACAGCTGGGCCACCCTGATTAAGGAGACTGCTGTATGCCAAAATACTACAAAGTAACTCTGACTCAGAGCCTAACACGCCAAAAAGTCATTAAGGTCGGCGCTGAAACCGAAGAGGAGGCTTTAGGCATTGCCTGGTCCCTTAGAGCGGACCACGGAAAGTGGACAGAGCTGATTTCTGATGGAGAGCCTTGGGCAGAAGAACTGACGGATATTCATGCTACTGATTAAACTTACAGCCGACGACCTGCGCCTCATCGAGCGCACAAAGAGCGACCAAGAGAAAATCGGCATCTTTAGCCTTGTGCAGGACCGCATCCAGCAGGCTCAGACTCTCAAGAGTTTCGGTAAGACGGTGCGCGAGGACCCGGACCGCTACGGCTGGCAGCAGGCGCTAAAGAAGGCACGTGAGGTGCTGGGCGATGCTGTGACCATCCCTCCGTACCCTGACAACGGCTGGTATGCGCGTATTAACGGAGTTCTGCGCACCCACGGATTCTCAGACACACTGATGGTTGAGCTTGCAGAGTTTGCCAAGGCTTATCTGCTTAGCGGCAAGCGCAAGACCGTGAGCTTTGACTTCTTGGTGTGCCAGCATAAACGCGTTCTGGATGGAGAGTTTGGTGGCCCTAACGGGGTGCAGCCTACCAAGGGCAAGGCACCTGACCTTTCTCGCTACCAGTTGCCGGAGGAGTAATGCTTAAAAGCGATTTTTCTGAAATTACTGCAATGGAGAAGGCTACACCAATCTTTCCTTATTTTGAAAAATACATGAAGGGTCGGGCTTTCGGAAAGTCAGAAACTTTGGCAGCCTGGTTGGCTTTCAAGGCGGGGTGGCAAACCTTGGATAGGAAGCTAGGCACAGAAGCCACAGACTGGTGGTGCGATCATGACTAACAAACTGCGCCAAATAGACAAATCTTGGATTGGTGTTGACCTTGACCGGACGTTGGCGTACTATGACGGATGGAAGCTTGACCCAGAGACTGGCCTCGGACGAATCGGCGCTCCAATTGAGCCAATGCGCTATAGAGTTAGGAAGTGGTTGGAGGCTGGGGAGACTGTTAAAATCTTTACAGCGCGTGTTAGCTCAGATAGAGCGCCAGAAGAAAGGGCAAGAATGGTGGCAGCGATTGAGCGTTGGTGCCAAACCTACCTCGGCGCGATTCTGGAAGTGACAGCGGAGAAAAACTTCCACATGAAGGCTCTGTACGATGACCTGGCCTGGCACGTGACCCCAAACCAAGGCTATGTCTCACAGGAAGAGTTGACTTAATGAGCCGCAAGCCTGAATCGGAAGGCATCAAGTGGAAAACTTGGGCCGATGTAATCATGAATCAGGCTACCAACCTGGAGCAGTTGGCCATCCGGCGAGTGGAAGGCACGCTCAAGCCTGAGGATTTGTACATCCCAACCGGGATTAAGGCGTGGGACGCCAACGGCGGGATAACGCGAGGCGTGCTCACCGTTCTGGGCGGGGTTGACGGTCAGGGTAAGAGCTTTGTTAGTAATCACCTTGCACAGTCTGGGGCTAAGCACGGTCTACAAACTGCACAGATTGTGATGGAAGACCCTGAGGTCCAGTCCGCTAATCGAAGCATATCTAACCAGACCGGCATCGACAGCCGGAAGCTTGGTATGGTGACGTTCGACGTCATGGACTTGGACAAAATCTACGCGGCTGCTCGTGAGACCTCTAAGTGGGGCGCAAACGTGCACTACCACTCAGGCCTTACCAGTGGCGACCAGGTGTTAGAGGCCATCGAGGACCTTGCCGAGGACTTGCTCTCCAAGGGGAAAGCGCTAGACTTGGTGTTGATTGACTACGCGCAGGCCCTTCCAGAGGGAGACGAGGGGCTAGAGAGCGTCCTTCGCCACTTTGCTTGGAGCGCCAATAAGTTAGCACAGAAGTATAACCTGGCCTTCGTGGTGTTTAGTCAGGTTAAGCCTGAAATTAGTGCTCGAGGGCATGGCGTATTCTGGGCACAGCAAAGGAAAGACCCTGAGGCTTACGATGTTAGCGGATTTATGCCGGGCCCTGGTACGCAAGACCTGGCGTGGTCTAGTGCGTTCGGGCAGCGAGCCAGGTGCGTGGGATACATCTTCCGCCCTGGGTTCTACCAGCGAATGCTGGGCAAGCCCGGAGCAGAGGATAACGAGATTTGGATTAGATTCGCCAAGGTATCTTTTGGCAACTCAGCAATCCTGAAGATGAGATTCAATGCAGCAACCGGAACCATCGCAGACCTTAAGTGAGCTTCCAGCGAGGATTCGAGCGAAGATTGCGCCAGCAGATAGCGGTTGCTGGGAGTGGACCGGGTATTGCTGTGTCAAGGGGTACGGCAAGGTCTACAGCACCAGAGGTACGCTAGCCCACAGAGTTGTGTACGAGGCGCTTAAAGGCCAGATAGCGCCGGGACTGCAACTAGACCATCTCTGCAGAAATCGTAAGTGCGTAAATCCTTGCCACCTGGAGGAAGTTACTGCTAAAGTAAACTCTAACCGAGGGATAAGCACCGAGATTAACGCAGAGAGACAAATGCGAAAGACTGCTTGTCCATCTGGGCACGAATACTCGGGCAGTAACCTGTATATCACGCCCTCGGGCTATCGTCGGTGCCGAGCTTGTAGACGAGAGTCAATGAGGATTTATGAATGAGACTGATGTTGTAGCTCTGAACCAGTTCACTGATGTCGAGCTTGAGTTGGAGGGGGCAGAAGAGGAAGACAAGCCCCCTATTGACCTCGATAAGCCGCCGACGATTGACACCAAGCAACGAGTACTTGAGGATTGGCTGCTAGTCTACCCCCACACCCAGAGGGGGCCGAATGATGTAGTTATCAGCGGGCCGGTCATTGGCGGGTGGGGGCCAGGACGCTACTTCCGCAACCGACGGCTGGCCACTCAGCACTACATTGAGAAGTACGGGCATAATAGGGTTGGCATGGTGGGCGGTAAAACCAAGGGACGATGGGCGGTGCTCATCAGAAATCTGAGAGGCGAGAATGCTGCGTAAGGACCTGCTGCCGGGCGATGTGTTTAACTATTCTCCTTCCCCTTTAAGCACCCAAGACCTACTTTTTTATGTAACGCCCAAATCAGAGGTTCAACCAAGCCAATATTACAGGGCACAATATTCGAGCGATGACAGTTGCATGCCGAACAAGGAGGTAGTTTTGTTGTGGCGAGACCCTGCGCGGGGCGGATTGGGGGGCCCTAAAATTGCGCCTATCGCTAAGTCAAAGGCAGATGGCCCTACTCACTACACCGCACAGACGCCGGAGCCAATTGACGCCATTGAGGGCTGGAATCTCGGCCCCAGGCTTGCAAATGTCGTTAAATACGTTGCTCGCGCAGGCAAGAAGGATGGGACGCCAGCCGTCAAGGACCTTCAAAAGGCAATTAGATACCTGGCTCGAGAGATTAACGCCCTCGAGGGCAGGAAGAGCTGGGAATATGCCGTTAAGTGAGGCTACGGCGCGGTGCTGGTTCGGGGAGCCAGGCTGCAGCTGTCGAGGCACCTGGTTGGCGACTATGCCAGACCTTGCCGCCACGGTGCCACCGCCCGATAGAGTTTGGACGGTTACCGGTGTAAATACGCCTACTGGCACTATAACGATGCACTCCCGGCCAGACCCAATAGCCTACTCGGATGAGGCTTATACCTACACCCCCGAATTTGCTCGGGGGCTGTCTGAGTGGATTCCTGTCCCGGCGTTTGATGACGGCTATGTGGATACGATCCGCTCATACGCCAACATCAGGTCTCCAGTCTGGAACGGTGTGTTTAATGTGGGGGCGCCCTCGCCAATTCTTAAGAGCGATGCTAAGGCAAAAGAAGCTTGGGCGGCCAACTGGGCCAAGGTCTGGGCAACAATCGGCAAGGCGCACGAGGCTCGAGTCTATAACCAAGAGGTGATGCTAGTTGATGACGAACTCAAAATCAGTTAACCGGCTGCTCTCCAAGGCAAAGAAGATTGCCATCTTTGGCGATGTGCACATCGGCTGCCATGATGCTCCTGCCATGCGCACTCTAATCGAGTGTTTTGAGCGGGAGGGGGTTGACCTTACCTTCGCCAATGGCGATATTCATGACTGCGCCGCTGTGTCGCCGCACAAGGGAAAGAGCAAGAAGGCAGCGCTAGAGACGGGTCAACTTGCCGAGGAGGCGGCCTCCGGGCGCTGGATTACTGAGTGGCTGACGACCCGCCCCTGCCTCTACGGTGAGGGCAACCACGAGGATTGGATTAATGACCTCGCTCTTGATACCAATACAGTTGGGACTGTTACTGTCGCTAGTGCTCTGGGCCTTCCTGAGTCGGAAGACTTCATCGTGCTGCCACAAGGATACCAGGTACGAATCGGAAGCCTGGCTATCGAGCACGGAGATGAAATCCTTGGGCGTTCCCTTGGTGGGGCGAACCTCGCTGCGACAGTCCTCCGTCGTTACCCAGCGCAATCCACTATCGTAAACCATTTCCACAGGATGGATTATGCAGTCCATACTACAGCTGACCACTCTGGCGCTGCTCGTAGCTTCTCCGTTCATAGTCTGGGCCATGTGTCGGACCCGAACGCACACCGCGACTACGCGGGCCGGCTCCCAAATTGGCAACAGGGGGGCGCGATTGTCGACCTCTGGGAGGCAGACGGTAAGCAGCGCTACACCATCCACCACATCGAAATCCACCGGGACCGCAGGAACAGGCCCATCTTCGAATTCAACAATCACATCTATCGCTGAGCTTCTTGAGAGGGCGAAGCAATGAGCATCACTAAGCACGAGCTTGAAACTTTCTTCTTTCACGCACTGCGCTACAACCCTGAGCTACGCATGGACGATGATGCCGACCGAATTGTGCTAGGCCACTGGCTAGCCAAGGAATTGCATGACCACCTACTGCGAAACGCAAAGCCAGGTCGATGATGCTCTCACTGAAATCTTTAAGTATCCGATTGCGGGGCTGGACACGGAGTTTTATGGCTGCGATATCACTCGCGAATCCCCTGTCGGAAAGTCGATTTGCCACGTCTTTTCGGTGGCCGTTCCTTCCGGGCCGGTCCTACCTCGAGGATTCAACGAGGCTGAGAGCTGGGTCTTCCCCGCCTCAGCTCTTGCCCATCCCGGCATAAAGGCATGGCTCGAGGACAAGAGCTATGCTAAAGCGGTCCACAATCAACCTGTTGACCACCATACACTCCGTAACCATGGAGTTAATCTGGCAGGTGGGCTCAACACTCTTGCTAAAGCCCGATTCTGGTACCCCCACCGAGCCAAGCGAGAGGGCTTTAATCTTGACTCTCTTGGACGCGATTACTGTGGCGCAGGCAAGACTGAGGGCTTTGACGACTTGCTTGGTTACGATGCTATCGAGGTCCGAGAGCACGAGGTAACTAAGAAGCGGTGCGAGTGCGGGGCGCTGAGCTGTGCTAAGAAAAAGATGGGGGCCGATTTCATCTGTCACACCATCAAAACCCCAGAGCGAGTGGTGGTTCCGTACAATGTTAAGGTGCGCCGTCATATTCTGCTTGCTGACCTGCACCCTGGGCATAGCCTTTGGGAGCGTTACTTGGCTTACGCGGCGTGGGACGCGGTCCTAGCGCTCTGGATTAACCAAATCATGGACCGAGAAAAGATTGAGAGGCCGTACCCATGGAGCGTGCCGATGTGAGTGAGTTTCAAGACATACTAGAATCCCTTTTGGCTGAGGTAGCAGCGCAAGAAACGGCTTGGGTTGCGTACGACGACAAGTACGAGACTCAACTTGCTTTGTACATTCTAAGCCACAACTTCGATGTTGTAGCCACTATCAGGAGCATGTCTTCCCTCTCTTGGGAGCAAGGATTTAATGCAGGTCGGGCTATCGTCAGCATATGTGAACGTACAGCGACTCTTCGAGTCGGCGAGGATTCAGGAGATTGAGGAAGCTGCTATCGCCATGGAGGCGGCGGGCTTTGCGATTGACGTACCGTACTTTAATGCACAGGCAGCTGTGGCGGCCCATGACCAGGAGCAATGCCTTCAAGCCCTTGCTGCCGGGCTTCGCGATTTGGGAGTACCAGCCGAGGACCCCAATGCGATTTGGGCATCTCCTAAGCAGTTGGCTCAGCTCCTGCACGAGCAACTCCGGCTCCCCAAGTCCCCCTACTGGGGTAAAGGACGGGTAAAGATAGATGAAGGCGAAGTCAAGCTCGACCGCACAGCCCTCGAATGGGTCCTATCACGCTGTACTGGTCCTCACGCGCCGGCGCGACGACTTGTTGAAAGCGTTATGGAACTTAGGCGAATTGGCGCTTCCCTTAAATATCTCCAAAAGCTCCCCGCCTATGTCGGACCTGATGGATTTGTGCACCCTGTCTGCGGTCCAGCCGGGGACGATGACGATAGAGTTGGTGCGATTACTGGTCGATTTGGAATGAAGAATCCCGAGGGGCAGCAAATCCCTCGAGACAAGCGCAAGGACCTCTACGGCATCCGCAAGGGCTTCATCGCCCCGCCCGGCATGACTCTGGTGGTGCGAGATTACACGGCCCTGGAAGTTGTCATCATGGCCAACATGTCAGAGTGGCTATTCGGCGACACTCTGCTACTGGAACTAACCGCGCCGGGGCAGGACATTCATGCTTATAACGCTTATCGCGTTTTCGGTACTCTCCTTAACCAACGCACTCCTAGTGGCCGGGCTGTCCGCGATTTCCCAGACCCAGCGCTCTATAAATCGGACCCTGAGCTTGCTTGGTTCCGAGATGCAATCAAAGCAGTCTGGTATAAGCTCCAATATGGAGGGACCGTCCACGGCTTCGCCACCAGCCTCCGTGACCAATTTGGTGAACCAGTTGGAAGGCAACGGGCTGAGGAAATCGTTGGAGCGCTCTATGAAGCAGTACCGAGCGTACCGAAGTGGCAACGACTTGTGGCAGCACTACTCCGACGCGATGGCGGAATTGCAGCGCTTGACGGTCGCTATGTTGACTACTCTCAACTCATCGCAAAAGGAGAGTGGGGGTTTGACGCAGCGTGTCGAGGAGCCCAAAACCTCCCCATGCAAGGAACCGGTGCCCACATCATCGGGGTCGCTATGGTCGACGCGCTTAAGTGTGACGAGCTAACCAAGCTGGGGGCAATCATGGAACTTCAGGTGCACGACGAGCTGAGGTGGCGCTGCCCTGAAGCTAACGTTAAGGCGGTGGCCGGCCTGACCGGTGAGATTATGTGCGGGGCCTTTCCGCTCAAGAACCTTCGCAGCTCCGTAGGTACGGGGCAGAATTGGGATGCTTGCAAATGATTTACGATAGCCAGATTACTCAAGCGATTACTGACATCGACGCAGAGGCTAGCTTTGCGATGAGAAAGTTCCCGCCCTTCAACTCTGCTCATGAGGGATTCGCTGTCCTGAAAGAAGAGGTTGATGAGCTTTGGGATGAGGTTAAGGCAAAGCAGGGGGCGCGAGACGTTGAAAATATGCGCATGGAGGCGGTCCAGGTTGCGGCCATGGCGCTTCGATTTATTGTTGACATTTGTGATAAAGGAAGGAGTCAGGTGTGAGCTGCGCAACGCCTAAATGTCAATACTGCTTCGAGCCCATGAAGCCGCTCTTCCAGAGCTTCTACTGCAAAAATGATTGCGATAGGCCCGAGGTACGTGCTAAACTTCTGGCTGAGGCTAAGGAGAAGCTAGAGGCAGCAGCTAAGAAGCTGGCTGAGAATCGGATTGACCCTGACCAAATTTGGGGCTATTATTACAACCCTCGCGGCATCCAGGACCCCGACCCAGGAGCATTGAATTGAACTGGGGAGACAGCAGGCTGTCGGATAGGTTTTGGAGTAAAGTTGTACCAGAGCCAAACTCTGGATGTTGGCTGTGGGTTGGGTCTATAAAGAACAACGGTTACGCACAGGTAACCTTTAAGTGCGAAGTAGAATATGCTCATCGTCTTGCTTATTCTGCTTTGGTTGGTAAAATTGAAGACAGCCTGCAGATAGACCACTTATGCAAGGTCAAGTGCTGTGTAAACCCAATTCACTTGGAGGTAGTTTCTCAGCAAGAAAATCTACGCAGAGCGGCTGCCTGGACATATCAAACAGAAAAATTATATTGTCCTCGTGGACATGCCTACGAAGGCAAAAATCTTTACACAAACCCTAATAGGCCGGGCAGAGCGTGTAGGGCTTGTCATGCCACAAAATCTTTGGCCAGATATTATAAAAGAAAATATGAGCAAAATCTCGTTACCCAATGACCCCTACACCGCAGTGCAAATTGCGCATCATCTTACGGGGACAGGCATTTATTGGTTAGGTACAGGAAACGCAAATACGCCAGAGGGAGGAAAGAGCGATTGTTTTGGGTTTGCTGTGTGTAAAACTTACAATATTGTTCGTCATCGGCCTGGGTTCAATAAAGGCCCATGGGCGACTGTGTCAGATGACCTCAACTGTAACTCGGCCATCGAGGACTCGGAGCATAAGCAGGAACTCTTCATCCCAGTCTTGGACGCAGTCCGGGAGGGAGACCTTATCGCCTACCCGACCATCCACCTTCAGGGCAAGGAATTCATCGGTCACATCGCGATTGTGGTCAAGGTGCCGGATGACTGGAAGCGGGGGGACCGCTATGACCGACTCACAGTTGTGCAGTGCGCTGGGCCGAATGGTCGGTCACCTGCGATTACACTTACGAACGCAGCCCATTGGGACAACCACGACCGAACCTGGCCGAAGCCTGAACATCGCACCAAGCTCATCCGAGTTATCCAGCCAGAGAGTCAGGAATCCATCTAATGCCACGTACTGACAAGCGGGTGCTCCTCGGCAAGGAGAAGGCTATCATCCAGCAGATGAAATCCTTTACCCTCCGAGATGAGCTGCGAGATATTCTCGGCCAATACGACCTGGAGCTTATGTACGAGGACGAGGAGAAGGACGAGCCCCGGCGCTACGTGAGGAAGCTAAAGGATGGCACATATGTTATCCAGTTTCGCCACTTTAGCTGGAGGCCGGAGAAGTGAGCAAAGCAAAGGACAAGGCAGAGCCTGAGTCTATGCCCCACACAGAAACTAAAAACTGCAAGTGTCGGGTATGTGTTATGCCCTACTGGTGGCGGTCTAGAAATGGATATGAGCCATGAGGGTAATCGAACCAGGCAGCAGTCTGTGGCTAGAACTTCAGTACCCTAAGGAAGACCCTGTGGCAAATCTTAACGACCTGGTTGGCTACCAGCGGAAGCGCATAAAGGAGTTGGAGGCTCAGGCGGCTGAGTTGACAAAGAAAAAGCCCGCCCCCAGTGAAGGAGGCGGGCCCCGGGTCAATAAGAACGACCCGTGTTATTGTTATTTTTGTGGGAGGTAACTTAAGCCTTAAGCGGAGCGGCTGCCACCGCCTTGGGCTCGACATCGGCCGGGAACTTGACCCCCAGCGCCTCGAGGAACTTGATAGCATCCTCACCGTAAATCAGCGCCTTATCATCAAGCGTGGTCTTGGTGAGGGGTGCAATGACCTTGAGGCCAGCAACGAGCCCGCCGAGGAAAATACCAGCATACAGGAGAATCGTGGTAAGCATGAGTAACAACCTTTCTGAGAGTCAAACGATTTGGGTGGTAGCTAAGCTAAGCAAAGAGGTTTTGTACGACGATGCAGCAGATGAGCCGGTGGTCGAGGACCAGGGCTACTGGCATAAGGATAAGGCCGATGCTAGAGCGGCGCACGTCATGAAGCACGATGGGGCGCGGGCCTGGGTGTATCCGGTGCGGTTCTGGGCTCCTCCAGTTGCTGCACTCCAGCCTGCGGCATTGCCACCTAGCCCTTGGGAGGCACGACCCTATCCGCAGCCCTGGGTTCCACATTTCCCGCCCGCCATCCACAATGCGCTGCTAAACGCTAAGCCGGGGCAGAAGCTGCACGACTACGGGCCTTTGGCGCCAGTTTACTCGACTTACGAGGCTGCCGAGGCTTCGAGCCTAGCTTCCGCGGTTGACGAGGCTTGGTCTTCTTGGCGGCTGCAGCAAGCAAATGCGGGTAATCTCGGTGAAGCCGGGCAAGCCGGGCCTGGTAGAGAGCGACTAGAGCGTCTTTACCAAGAGCCCTCTTCGCCGCCGCGTCATCCAGCGCTTCCTGAAGAGCCGGCCCTGGTTCACTGAGCGCCTGCTCATTCATAATCCGTACAGTGACCCACCCCAACTCGGTGGTGGCAATCATGTGTTTTAAGTCTTTCTCTTTCTGAGCAGGAGTGTCGTGACTATGGCCGTCAATCTCGATAAGTATTTTGTCGTCAAGGATGGCGAAATCTGCGAAGTGCTTAAGAACAAGGAAGGCGTGCTGAGCGCGGTACCGCTTGCCTATTGCGGCGATTTCTGGCTCGATGGCGGCCTCAGAAGCCGTTGGGTTCTGAAGCATCCGAGCCCAGTAGCCGAGAAGGGGATTAGTTCGCCAGCCCATGAGCCACCGCCGGACAGGCTTGAAGCGCTTGAGAAACGGCTTTCTCAGCTTGAAGCGTCAGCGCGAATTGCAGCAGAAGGCAGTCGACGTCATCGGAGCATTCTGCTTGAAGGTGAAAAGCAGGGATGGAGCACGGAGTGGGCGAAACAGGTACTCGAATCTCTTTAGTGAACACCTCGCAGCTTGGCAAGCAGCTCAAGAGCAGCGCGCCGCTTAGCATCCAGGTCAGGGTTCGCGAGAATCTTGCTAGCTTCATCTTGTAACTCCTTAGCCTCTTCCTTAGCCCTAGCCGCGAGAGCGGATTCTAGGGCTTTTTGCGTTTCAGCCTGGCGGGCAATCTCGGCATCCCTAAGTTGGGCATCCGTCTCGGCCACCGCGCCAACCTTAAGCTTGTACCACAGATAGCCCAAAACCCCTAGAATCGCCGCACTAACTGCCGCATAGACTTGCCACATTAGGCTATCCTGTTCTTCCTGCTCGGGCGCCGGCTACGGCTCTGGCTGAGATGCTCCCCCTCCAGCCGAGCAATGCGATCATCATGGTCCCGCACCATCGTGGTGAGGTCCTCGGTGGCCTTGTTCTGCTTCTCGTCCAGAATAAGCTGAGCCTTGTTAACTTTGCCTTGACGCATCCATAGCATTATGCTAACAGCGCCGAGGCCAATATCGAGCAGGGATTTTACGTCGGTAGAAAGAAATTCCATGACCTTCATCTTACAGCGTGGGGTTTTCGAGGAAGAACACGCCGAGATTTTCGACCTGCTCTGAGTCTACGATGTCAAGGTCGCCGTCGCCGTCAACATCGAACTCAATCGAGTTGTCATGCTTGGTCCCCGCCCCGCCGCTCACGTCAACAAAATCCCAAGCCCCGCCGCCAAGATTGTGGATGATATAGATGCCGCTAGCCGAGCTAGCCGGTAAGGTGTTAGCCTCCCAGGTGCTGACCACAACATCAGGGAGCCCGTCCAAGTCCATGTCAGCCTCTGCCACATGCTGGCAATGGCCGTGCGCGAACGGAGGGTTGGGTAGAATTTCCTGGGTCCAGGTATTGGTGGCGAAAGAGCCGGTGCGCCTCACGACTCGGTTAGGCTTAGCCGCCGAGGACTGACACTCCACAAAGCCAGCGGGGGTAATCGACCCCATCATCTCATCGCCGGGGCTGCAGGTAGGGCACGAGCCGGCCACCCCAATCTGGTGCAGCGCCCCCGAGTACTCAGCCCACCTAGCCCCGTACAGCGCCCAGCTGGTGCCAATCTTGGTGCGGTCCGTGATAAAGACATCCTTGACGCCGTCCGCATTAAGGTCCGCCACCTGAAGCGTCATCCCCCAGCCAGCATCAGAAATCTTGTGATACAGCCATCCTGATGGCGCCCCGGTATTCTCGAAGAAGGCAACCACGGCTCCAGTGCTGTACCCCACGCCTAGCACGTCTGTGTCACCATCGCTGTCCCAATCGACAGCTGCCACCTGGAGCCACCTGCCGTGCCCGTAACTCGCTGCGATAGCGGAGGTGGCATAGACACCGAGGGAAGTCTGGGTCGCTATGTAGATGCGCCCCGCCCCCGAGCTAGCAATCACCACGTCCAGCAGCCCATCGCCGTTGAAGTCGCCAAACTTCGCATCCTCCGGCCCGCTGACTAAAGCCGCTGTAACTGTGGTGCCCGCTAAATCATTCACCGTGACTCGGTTGCTCTCTTCCCAAGCCGTGGTGTTATAAACGACGCCAGCCTGCGTAGCCAGGTCGACCCCATCTGCCCCAGTCCATCCAGAGGAAAGTGTGTGCCGGGTCCAGTTGCCGGTTAGAGCGAACTCACTCGAGCTATTCGCTGGGATGCATGCAGCAAAAAGCGACACCAAAAGAAAACATATAGCAAGAACTTTTTTCATGTTCCGGCCATTATACTACATTACCAGAGAACAGTCCAGTTAAGCGTCTGAAGTAGCGTCTTAATCTGAGCGTCACTCAGCTCTGCCGCCGCCCCCGAGAACTCGGCCACATAGACGTAGCCCGCATCTGCCGCTGAGGTGGTTTGCCCTCCAAGCGCCAGCATGGGGTTGCTACTGTTAGCGGCATAGGTCCCTACGACTTTCTCTTGCTCCGTATAGCCCACAAACACCGAGTTGGTGATGTCGTGCTTCACCACAACCGGGTGGGAGGCATTCAGCGGGTTTGCTGTCCCTACAGTGCTTGCCCCGTTAAGCACGTTGAATTTACCCGCCGCAGTGACTCGGCAATCCAGGGCGGCCTGGTTGGCGATGAGGTCGCGCGCTGCAGCAGGCGCCACAGCCGGGAAGGCGATGTAGGCCAGCCACAGTGTACTCACAAGGTTAGGGTTGGGCGAGGTTGTGCTGTTTAGCCACTTCTGTCCCACCGTGCCGTCGACGGTGCGCAAACCCACCCGAGTCCATGGCGCGATAGTCTGGGCATACAAGTGACCTGCCCCGGATTGAGTCAATGGCGCCGCGCCGATGCTATCCGCCAGCGTTCCAGAAGCCTCCTGGCAGAGATAGAGGTTGCTAGGGCCACCAGAAGAAATGCCCGCCACTGCTAGTGTGGTCGTCCACTCCGCGGCACTAGACGGGACGTACTTATTGGCCCCAGCATCTAGCGTGACCGTAGCCATGCTGCCTGTGGTGGCCAACACCTGCGCCCCACCATGCTTCGCCGGTCTGCGGGTGCCGTGCTTCATGCCTCTAAGTGTTCCGTGGCCCATGTGTCACCTTGTGCTAGTTGAAGAAGGCTGGCGTGGTTACAAAGCCCTGAATCGTGCCCGTGCCCGAGGCGTTCACATACTTAAGCCGCTTAAACGCCCCCTTAGCGTTGGCCGCATCGTCGCGGAACTTAGCCGCCGCCCCAGCAGGGTTGACAGGGGTGAAGCCAGTGTCCTGTACCCAGTCATTGTCGTTGGTGAGGTCAGGGAACATCTTATCCGTCACGAACAGGCTGAACGTGCCGGTGAGAGTGCCCGTGGTAAAGATGGTCATCGCATAGCCGTCAGACGCCTCCCCGCCAATGAGGTCGGAGTAGACAGTCTGCACGCCCGTGACCGGGGTGTTATTGAGGGTTGGCGCCCCAGGGTCGGTGGCACTACGGAAGTTAAAGATGCTGATTGGGTAAGCCATGTTGAGTTCCTACTTGTCTATCGGGCGTTGTTGCGCTGGGTGGAGGTCATGTTGGGGTTGTTACTAACATCCGGCATCCCACCAGTTGCACTCTGGCGCGGCATTGCCTTGAGGGGCTCAGACCGGTCCATGAACATCTGTTGGCTGACAGCAATATACTCAGGGGCCATGCTGGAGTGGATGGGAAGGTCTAGCATCGCAGAGAGACCGATTTGGTCTCGGTAGCTGGTCTTGTCCAAAACTCCAGGCTGGGAAATGCGCTGCAGTAACTCAACCCTAAGGTTTAGCCAAGTATTTGGGGCGATTTCCTTGAGCGCCTCAATCTTGACTGGGTCGAAGTTGCCAGAGTTGAGCATCATCGTTGCCTCTCCCACCGGGTCATGAAACACAGCTAAATGCTTGCTCATGATGTTTGCGTAAAGCTCTGAGGGCTTCCAGATGCTCTTCAGGTTCGATAGAACTCCAGGGTCCTTCGGCATCAGCTCCTGCAACGCCTGGAAGGCTGTCAGGGCGGAAGAATGCAGAGCCGGGGCGAGACTAGGCTGAGTGGCCGCAAGAGGCTCCACCGCCCGATAGATGGAATCAGCCGCCGTGGGGGCGAAGTCACGAATCTCCTTCAGCCGGTTCATGGCCAGCTGCTTCTTATCCCTCGTGGTTTTGTCTTCTTGGCCAAATAGAGTCACGGCCAGCGGCTCAACTCGGGGTGCAGCGGTTTTGACAGCCTGTCCAACGCCAGGTAGGTAGTTAGCGGCCGCCTGCTTAATCTTGCCAGTCGCCGCCGCCCGGACACCGACCAGGTCCCGCCCTCCATTGGTCACCGCCTGCTTAATCCCCGCATAGGCCGCATAGGCCGTCGTATGCCCGCCCCCTGCAGCTCTGACAGCCGCATAAGCCTTCCCGCCCGCCGCATAGCCAAGAACCTTGCGACCTAAGCCTACACCGCCGCCATCACTCTCTGCCTCTGCCTTGGACAGCTTGACCGGCTTCGGCTCATAAACACGAGCAGGGCGAGGCATGCGAACCTCTTTGGCCGTGGTACCCTCAGTCTTGTGAAGCTGCTTAGCGGCCCTCCAGGTGCTGCGGAGGTCTTGCCCCTCAATGCCTAGCGCCTTGCTGAACTCCTCAGAGGCAGTCTGGATGGCAGGGACGTTATCGTACGGGAGGGTCTTTACCTTCTCCAGCGAGGCGAGAGTGGTCTCAAGTTTAGCGGGAGAGAGGCGAGCGAACTCCTCAACGGACCTAGGGAATTCACCAAGCTCCTTAGCCACCCGCCGCGAGAGAATAAGCTCATCAATAGCCTTGCCAGGATTCGGCATCTCCATGTTAAGCTTCTTGGCCATCTGAGTTACGTGGGAAGTGTACTCAGCCGCTGCTGCCTCAGCCTCCTCAAACTTGGCCCGATTAACTGCCTTAGTAACTTTCTCGTAGAGAGAGCCGACCTTCTTGGTCTCTTCCATGAACCCTACAGGACCAGAGGATTCCCAGTCGGCCGTCTTAAAAGCTCTCATGGGAGCAGTCTCGCCATCCTCGATGATAGCCTTGATGGCGCCAGCCACTGACTCATCCGCCGACTTGGTGGCCTGCTTAAGGCTATCAGTAAGGCTCTTAACCTCAGAATGCAGCGCCTCATACTCTGCCCCGGCAGAATCTCGCAAAGCCCCAGTAGGTACCGCCTCCCGCACACCCTTCTTGGCATTTTCAAGCTGGGTCGCGTATCGCTCCTGCTCTCTGGCGTTGAGCCCTGCAACCCGGTCAGCCTCGGCCTTGGTCAAAGTAGCTAGCTCGGCATCCTTGGCCGCCTGCTCTGCTGCGAGGGACGCCTCTGCCTTCTTTCCCACCGACTCAATGCCGTGACCCACACCGGACAGGGCGCCCCCAATAACAGCCCCCCAGCCTAGCCCATGCAACACAGCCTCAGCCGTGACGGGGTCGCCATCCAGGTAAGTATGGTCCGCCGCCCCTGCAGCCCCGTAGGCCCCGCCCTCAATCGCCCCCTTGAGCACTGAATGCGTCAGCGAGCCCTCTGCCCCCGGCGCCAGCAACTTAGCCGCATCGGTGAGCAGATTGGTCGGCGCCACCCTTGCAGCCCTCCCAACAGCCGTAGTAGCACTTGCCCCCTCAGCGCCGGCGGCGGCGCCATCCGTGAGCAGCATAGGAGCCAGCGCCCCAAGTGCTTCGGTGGCCATGCGGGTGCCAGGGTTATACTGGGCTCGGAGTTTAGTGTCCTCATCCCCAAAGAGATAATCGGTGGCGCCGAACGTAGCCCCAGCGCCAATACCCTCAAGCCCAGTGTAGAGCTTCTGACCTGCCGAGGTGTAGAAATCTGAGCGGGATTCAGCAGCAGCGGCGTCAACCTCTGCTTGCGGGGTCTGCTCTTTGTAGCCAAGAAGGGCGAGTCGAGACGCCTGCTCTGGAGTTGCCTCCAACAGCGTCCCGTCATTTCTTACTAGCATTACCTTGTCAGGCATTTACAGTCCCTTCTGAGCTTGTTCCCACTTAGCGTAAGTCTGCAGCAGCGCCCCAGTAGCATCCCCTGGCTCGAGCGGCTGGGTGGCCAATGTCGATAGCGCCCGCTTTGCCTCATTATCCCCGTCGTGGGCCAAATTAGCCAGCGTTTCAACGGCAATGAAGTTCTTCGGGGCGCGTCCCGGACTATCACCCGCAGCTGCTGGAGTTTCCTTGAGGAATTTGGTGTAAAGGTCTTGATACACCTCAGCCTTGGTGCGGTCCTTCTCGTCAAAAACCGGCACCTCCTTGCCGAACACTTCGCCGACCGGATAAGCCGCCTCATGGCCCTTAGGAGCAGTTGCGGCCTTCAATGCCTCCTTAGCTGGGGATGGCCCAGGCCGCCCCGCATTCTCCCCCGCCTCTACCTCTGCTCTTGTGCTCTCAGCTGGAGCAAAGCTGTCGGTGCTTCCTGAGGTCTTGCCAAATGCTGGGTCACCTGGCAGAAGCTCGTCACTTACCGCGGACAGCTTAGCCTTAACGCCCTGCATGGTCATGTCGGCCAGGTTGCCAAGGGTGCGCCGGTTGTCGCCGTTAAGCCACCAATCCTTCTCACCCACGATGCGGTCGTAGATTTTGATTTCCTGCTCGTTAATCTGCTTGCCAGAGTTATCGTAGATAATGCCCATCTTGACCAAGTCGCGCACCTGGTCAGCCACTCGGGCCTGCTCGCTCTGAAGCTTCTTGACAATGGCCAGGTTGCCGGGTGGGACAGCGTCAATCTTGTCCTGAAGGTCGCTTAGCTTCTGGATGTTCTCCACCGTCTTAACGTTCTTAGCCACTTCGAGTTGAATCTTAACTTGCTCCTCGGGCTTGACTTCTGGGTGAAATCGGCGCTTGGCCTCATTCTTCCCGCTGGTGCTAGTGTCATAAATCAAGCTGGCAAGGGGGTTAGTCTTATCTCGTCCGGCCATTGCTGCTTTAAGGTGAGCATCGGCCGAGTACCTAGCGCTAGCCGCCCCGACGTCAATGCCGTACTTCTGGATGCGCCTTGATGCACGGGCGTTGGCAGACTCATCAATCTGCTTACGGACCAGAACGTCATTTTTGACCTGCTCCTGCATCAGGGCTGCCTTAGCCGCCTGACCCTTGACTAGAGCAAGCTGGGAGTCATAGCCGCCGAGATTCGCCTCAATCTGATTGCTCAGTGCAGATAGATAGAAGCCGTTCATGCGCTGCCGAGCCTCAAGGTCGCTCGTGCTCTGAGCTCGCTGCATGTCCCAGAGCTGCTTGAATCCCTGGGCCACGTCGCCCTTCTTGCGCATAGCCTCGAGCTGCGAGTTGATGTTGTTCTGGATAGCTTTGTTGATGCTGTCCATGCCTGAAGTCTGGATGCCTTTAGCGCCCAGGAAGTCGTGACCAAAAGCCGTGGCAATCATGGCGAACTGACCTGCCATGCCGCCCGCATCCCAGAGCTGAGCGGGGTTCACCTTAGCCGCCGCATAGTCCATGAGCGCCGCCCGATACTGGCTGTGCGCCGTATCAGCCTCCATCTTGGCGTTATCAATGGCGGCCTGCTCCTTGGCCATGAAGTCATTCTGCGCCTCAGCAATCTTCTGCTTGCCTTCAGAGGTCGCAATCAGCTTGTGAGACTCAATCTCTGCCTCACGGAGCGCCGCCGCCCTAGCCTCATCGCCGGCCGCGTGAGCATCCTGAGTTAGCGGGGCATACGGAGCCGCCGCAGCCAGGTCATCCTGGCTGGCTCGGGCGTCTAGGCCCTTGTTGTTAGCCTGAAGCTGCTGGTAGGCAGCAGGGGAGTAGCCCTGTTGCGAGAATCCCGCCCCTACAGAGGCACCGGCAGGCAGGACGGGCTGCGCTGGATGCGCTGACTGTGGTGTAGGCAAAGCGGGCGCAAATGGCTCGACCAAGGTCTCAGGCGGCTCAGTCGGGGCGTAGCCGAGCAACGAGGAATAGTCCAAAGGCGGTGCATTAGCCGGGGCCGGACCAGCGTTAAGGCTGTCATATAGCGCTTGAGGGTCCATTATTTCCGCTTACCAATCCCCCCGCCGGTTGCCATATCCCGAGATGGCTTGGCGGGCTCGATAGTTTTAAGGATGTCAGAGTAGCGCTGCCAGGCCGAGATATTCGCATCCTCAGCATGGTCAGGAGTTGGAGCTGCCGGGGTAATCGGCAAAGGGGCAGCAGGAAGGGGCGCGACTTTCACGTGAAGACCCTTAAAGTTCTCCGGGGCAAAGCTCTTAGTGGGAGGCGCCGCCTGAGGGGTGTACCTATTATAGGCATCCATCCTCTTAGCCTCCTCCAAGGCTTGTGCAGTTAGAGGGTCGTCAGGCTTGTTGATAAGCTGGGCTGCCTGCCGCGCCGCCACATCGGGTGGAACGCCGTAGCCCTTGACAAAAAGTTGGGTGAGTAGCTCTAGAGGGTTCATTACGGAGTATCCCAAATTGTGCCCTGAAGCGGGCGGTTCTGGTTAAAGCCAGTGGCCGCCTGGTTTTGCCCCATCGCTGCAGCCTTGCTAGCATTTCTATTGCCAGCCCACTGGCCAAGCGCGCCAACGCCACCCGCAAAGATTTGGTCGCCCATAGTAGGCCGCCCCGCGATAGCCGCCTGCTGACCGATAAGGCTGCCCTGCTGTGACATGATGCTTGTGATGGCTGAGTCGCTGAGTCCCATCATCTTGAGCTTG
>Ga0070685_10000642_pt1 | contig 19085 bp, 29 predicted proteins | sample KBSS13LmetaG_FD_65651 | JGI IMG/M metagenome (GOLD analysis project Ga0070685, IMG submission 65651) | Switchgrass rhizosphere microbial communities from Kellogg Biological Station, Michigan, USA - KBS S1-3L metaG | ecosystem: Host-associated > Plants > Roots > Rhizosphere ...
CCGGAACCGGTCCCCTTGGTGACCGTGCCGACGCCCGCCGAATAACCGATCCCGAAGCCGAACAACTCGCGCATGACGCGTCGGCGCAGCAGGTCATCCGTCCCGGCCTCGTTGACCTTGAACAGTTCGGACTGCTTGCCTTCGAGGTTGAACCGGGCCGCGCCACCCACGACCAGCATGCGGCCACCCTGCGGCGCGCCGTTCTCGTCGAGAATGCGGTTGATGCCGGCGAAGTCGGTCGTGTCGGCGGCCGTTCCGAACGGGGTCTGGGCAGCGGTGCCGTAGGCACGGGAGGCGCCCTTGTAGGCGGCCGTAATCGAATCGGACTCGACCTGGTTCGCGAGCCACCGGAACGCTTCGGTGAACTGCTGCGACAGGATCCGGTTGTATTGACCCGTCGGCCCGACCGCGACCTGCTCCTCGCCATTCCACCGAACCGGGGAATACTTGGACTTGGTGATCGAGACGTTCAGGGTCGTGAGGACCGCGTCGCCGTCATCCGGAGGCGTGGCGGCCGGCGTGATGTTGCCACCGGTTGCGGCCGGCACCACGGGGACCGTGACGCTCTGGCCAACGGCAGCCCGCTCCATGGTGGCATCCCGCTGCATGGCCGGGATCATCCCGATCAGTTCGCGGGAAACTTCTCGCAGGCCGGCGAAGATGCTCGGCAGAACCGCGGTGATCGTATTGGCCATTGCAACAGCCCTTTCAAATCAATCCGAATGGGCTGTTGGGCTCATCTGAATGAGCTTTCAGGCCCGGTGGTTGCATCAGCGGCAGTCTGCCGCCTTAGTCCACGACGGTAATCCGCTCAGTCTCTGGCCCCGTCATGGCCTTCATCTGGGCCACGGGGTCGAGCTTGTCGAAATCCGCGCGGTTCATGGTGCGATTACCACCGGATCTCCCGGCACCTGCGTTGGGCGGCGTCCCGCTGCCCGATCGGCCGCTGCCATCAAAGGCCCGACCGAAAACCTCCGACTCGCGCATCTCGCTGACCAAGTCGGGAATTGAAATCGGATCGCCCTTGGAGTTGACCCTAAGATCACCTTTGGCATCAACCACTTGGACCCCGAACTGCCCGTCTTTCTCCACGACCCGGACGCTGGCCCGGACGTGGGGTAACAGTAATGCCGGAGAACCCTTGGCCTCGGACAGTGCCCGCGTGGCCTCCGCCACGACCAGGTGATTCTCCAGGGACGCCTTCATCTTGTCGAGGGCGGCGTCCTTTTCTTTCAGCGCCTTCGCGTGCGCCTCGTTCATCTGTTCCCGGAGCTTGTCCCAATCTCCGGCCTTCTTGTGCTTCTCTTCCTCGGCAACGCGGTGAGCCTCCAAGAGTTCCTGAATCTCATCCGGCGTCTTACCGACCTTCTTCCACCCTTCCAGAAGCCTCCGGCGCTCGGCCGCTTCCTTGTTGGCGTCGCGAAGACTTCTCTTCAGGTCTTCGGTGTCCTCGAGCCCCTCGACGTCCAGGTAGAACTTGCCGTCCTTCTCGACGTATAGGGGGCGGGATGCCTCTTCGACCTGCTCCAGAGATTCCACGACGTATTTCAGACCCATATTGCCCTCTCGGCTTACCCTGGCCCGTCACGGGCCGATTGAATTAGGCATCAACACCTAATTCGCGGGCATTTTACTGTACCGCCGGCACTTTACGGAAGATATTACGGCTCGTGAAGAACGAGCTTACGGCTCATTCCCATGAACATCTGACCTGACCACATATGTCGACTACTGCGACACCCGACCACATTTACTTTATTAGTCCTGTGTGGTAAAGTATCTCCACGGTCGATTTCAGACCGCCACATAGGAGACATCCAATGACCCAGATCGATCTCGTCGCCCGTCTCACCGGTTGGCTGTGCTGGTCGCTCTACATGGCCGATTATTCAGTTCCCTTCGGTACTCTGTCCTGGGATAAGGCTACGGGCCGCTGGGTATTTGGCTCAGATAACGATGACGCCTGCGGTTACGTATCCGTCCCCCTATCCAAGGTCCTGCGTTCGGCGTCCCCCAAAGATGCACTCGCCGCGGTCCGCGCCGGTCTCGAAGCTCAGTGGAAGGCAGAAGACGAAGAGGCCCGCGCTGAGCAATACGCCGAGCAGGCCTGGCTCCGGGCCGCCGAGACTCCCACTGCCCAGGAGTGGGTCGAGGACCAGATCGAGCAGGAGCGTGAGGCCAACGACCCCTGGTTCCAGATGTTGCGGGCAGGGCGCGAGGAGGTTCTTGCCCAGTAATATGAATAAGGTAACCGACGGGCCGCAGGACGCGTGGCCCGTCGACGCTTGTGCGCCTCAGTTCACCGCGGTCGGAGGTTTGGATGCATCAGTCGGGGGCCGCGACATTGGGGGAGTACCCGGTGTGCCCGGAACGGCCGGCGCTGGGCCCAGTTTGGCCAGGTCAGCCGCCTTCTTGGCGGATTCCTGCTCTTCCTGTTGGAGCCTGGTAGCTTCCTGCTTCGGGTCGAATTGCGGCCCAAGCCTCCCGCGGCGTAAAAGTTCATCCCAATACGTCTCGCGACTAATCTCACCAGCCTCGCGCGCTGCCAGGAGGGCATCCATGTCGGTGCCTCCTTCGAGGTCAACCCCGAAGTCAGTATGAACCGCAACCTCGACGGTCGTGGGCTCGTTATACCACGGGGCCGTGAATACGAGGGCCTGCTCGAGGGCATCCTTGAGCCCGTTGGCCCACGCTTCGGCCGCCGAATGGGCTTTAGCGGCCTCGAGGGCCCCGATCGTGGCCGCCACATCCCCTGAGCGTGGCATGAGCGGCTGTAATCCGAGTCGGCGCATATCATTGATGATCGACTCCACCTTGGCCCGGATCTCGGCCAGATTGGCGGCATCGGGCTGAATAAAGGCCCAACTCGTATTACCTAGGCCCCCTGAACTAGGAGCGAACAGGATTCGCTTCGGCCCGATCTCGATCACGCCCTTCGACGGCGCCGCCATCCCGTTCGCGGTGAGCATCGGGCTGCCGGCATAGGTCAGGACCTCGTCCTCCCGTGACAGGGCCCGATACAACTCTAGTTGCATGTCGGCCAGATCGGTGAGCGGCGGACGGGGGTGGGACGGACCGACGCGGCGCCCGGTGTAGAACAGGGCGAGCGGTATTACAGGTAATGCGATCTTACCTTGATTGACCAGAAACCACTTGGAGTCCTTATCCTTCTCCCACAGTTCCCAGGCACCGGGGGTGAGGATCTTGATCTGCTCGACCTGCTCTGAACCGAACCGCCCTTTGGGCCGCTCGTCCCATTGCCTGAATCGAACGTAATTCACGACCGTCTGGCCACCGACCAGCGCGGTGCGCAGATCCAGGATATCGGGGGCCGTAATATGACACCAGTACGGGCGCGCCCCGGACACGCGCTCGTCGTAGGCTGACATCGGGTACTTCATATCGGGATGGTCGACCAGGATTCCATGCATGCCGAACCCGATCCCGTTCCAGAACACGGACCGGGCAAAGTTATGCAAGTCATTACCGAGGGTATCGACGTCCTCGGCGAACGCCTTGATATTCGGGGACGGGGTACCCTGTAATGAGACGGGCTTGGAGAAGGGCTTGGAGGCAATCCCGCGCAGTGAATCCTCGAACTCGGGACGCCACGGGGCGGAGTTCAGGCGCCGGTAATATTCGTCATACCCCTCGGCCGGGTACTGGGGCAGGTAACGCGTCGCGGCAGCGCGGATCGAGGCCGCGCCCGCGAGGACGGCCTCGATCATGTCGTAGGCCCCGCACTGCGCGGCGCGCGCCGGTGAATATAGGGCGGGCGAGTCGGAATCGTCCGAGGAGGCTATGATCTCGCTGATCGCAGCTAATAGGGCCATGTCATTTCATCCGATCCATCAATTCGGGAAACGTAACATTAGACACCTCGACATGTGAATATTGACCCGTGGTGGCATCGGCCATGGCGTTGACGACGACCCAGCGGCGTACCTGGCGCGGCAGGCAACGGGCGATCAGGTAGCAGATGTCATCCACGAAGCACCGCAGACGATACCCGGCGTACCACCATAGGATTGGAGCCTCCTTGGTCATGCGCCACCAGAGGGTTGCTCGAGTTCGGGTCATATGAAGGGTCTCCTATTATATCGGGCGCCATCATTACCCAGGGCGAACGGTTGCCAGGTCAGGCGCAGGGCGCGCCTCCTGAATATAACCAGGACGACCTGGGGCTGAAAACCGGGTATATAGGACAGACTGAGCCAGGGCCATAACCAGTAAGACTCGCTACGTTCCCATGACACGACCCATCCCCAGACGATGCGGCGCGGGTTGTGCCAGTAGATGAGGTTCAGGTCGCCGGCGCTGGTGCGCTCGAGGAAATGTAGGCCACCTATGTTCATATTGTCCTCCATATCGGACGCTGGAACGTCAGTGACCAGTCCCCCAGGCGGCGCGTGTTCCACCCCATATGTGACCCCATACGGTAACGACCTAGCATTACACTGTAACTGTGTGGGTGCCAGGCCAGTCTCCAACTCCAAGTAATTGAACTGGGCCAGTGCCACGCGGCGATCAAGATCTGGCTGGAGGGTTCGTGGTTGCAGGTAACACGCCTGAATAAGATCAGAGGCCCTATGTTCATGTCAGTGAACCCTGGCTAGCGACGGGGGCGGATCGATGGCTTCGAGGAGGGACTCGTCGGGGGTGAGCCCCCGCGGATTCGGGCAGGGCTTCGCGGCATCTTCGAAAGTGAGACCCGTGGCACCGCACAGGCGGCAGGTCCCGATGAACTTCTGCCCCTTGCCCTTGGGGCTGGTGCGCTCGATGTGATGACACATTTTGAAACTGGTAGTAGTCTTCATCAGTTCACCCCTTGACTTAGTCAGCAGGCGAGCCACGCGAGTAGCGCTCCGGTCGCGATACATAACAGGCCAACCCCGGCCAGGAAGGTGTAGGCGATCGTGGCTCCACGGTCGAGCATCCGGCTAAACTCCGTTTAGCATTGCTCAATTCACCCGTGCGGTTCGGGACGCTGCTTCCGGCGCGCGCTTCTCGACCATCAACTCCGTCAAGGCCCAAACACAGGCATCTGCGCGGTCAGGGGATCCTTGCCCCATGTAACCGTCGGGGGCGAAGGCGCACAGCTGGTCTTCCAGTTCGGGGAATCCCCCGACGTGGAACACGCGGTTCTGCTCATATAATGCGGCGACGGGCTCGGCGCGCTGCACCTTGCCCCGGGACGCATTCACGTCCTTGTACGATACTCTCGGATCCACGGTGCGGATGAGTCCTTCGACCATCCCTCCACCAAAATTACGTTCTGCAACGATTCGGTCCGCTGCGAAGTCGCGATACGCCTCGACGGCGCGCCGAGCCCACTGAGATGGCGACAGATTACAGGTACGGTCTGCCAGTACATATCCAAGACCGTCGACCCCCAGCCCAGCCACCACGATGCCCACACTATCGCCATGTCCATCTCCCTTGGTTCCGGATGGATCAACCGCCACGACAACGCGTGACATGTCGGGGAGGGGTGCACTGAGCGGCATGAAGGCCTTGTCCAGCATCCCGCGGGTCCATAGGGCGCCCGGTACGTCATCCAAGATCTCGGCCATGATCTCTTGTCGGCCGATGCGCGTCCCTTCGTAGGCTGAAATAGTATCCTTATACCAAGACGCGTCAAGATTTGCCTTATTCTCGTGACTGGTCCCGGTGACCACGACGGTGGTGGGCAATTTCTCGAGGCGAATCAGGATAGGTATAGGTCGCGGTGTGGTCGTAATCAGGCGCCGCGGGCGATCATTCGAGGCCTCGCGCATACCGAACTGGAGGTTGTCCCAGACATCCTCGGGATTCCTGAATTTGGCGAACTCGTCGAGCCACGCGGTGTCCCCTGAATAACCCCGAAGCTGGTCAGGCTCGTCATCTGAATAAATGGTCGCCCAGGACCCGTTGGGCCAGGTCAAGCGCTTCTTGGTGGGCTCGTAGGATGGGCGGGCCGAGGGCGGGGTGTTCTTGAGTAGGCCGCCCGGTCCCTCAATCATGTAATCTCGGGCGTCAGACGGGGTGCGGGCACACAGTGCAATCCACCGGGATGGCCAGGCCATGGCCCGCTCGTGAACCCAGCCGGCCCCGGAACGGGTCTTGCCAAACCCGCGGCCGGCGCGCAGGACCCAGGTTGACCATTCCCCCGGCGGAGGAAGCTGCTTGGGGCGTGCCCAGAAGCGCCAGTCCCAGAGAAGCTCTTCAGCTTCCTCCTCCGTCAGCCCCTCCAGAACCCTCTGCCTCTCCTCGGCGGGCAGTGAGCTGAAGTATTCGGCCTGCGAGTATTTCTCGGGCTGGTGCATTCTCGATCCTTACGGGCGGGGCCTCCTCGTCGCCTCCGATCGCCATGCGATCACGATAGCGGGTCGGGCGTCGCCCCTTGAGGAGAAACATGAGAAGCTGGTCGGAGTACTGGGTCGTGTGACCCACCAACTCTCCGTCCTTGAATACGGGACGCTCGACGCCTCCTACGGCACGGCGCAAGGCCTCGTCCTCGAGGGCGTCGATGCCCTCTTCGATGGCCATTTCCCAGGACTCGGCGAAAGCCGGATCGTTACGCTTCCAGTTATAGGCGGTCGTGGGATGAATACCAGCGACCCGGCAGGCCATTGAAACAGATTTCCCCTGCTGAAGAGCAGAGATGAGCCGGGCGACATTCTCCGGCGTCTTCTTGAAAATCAGGGTAGGAGCGGGGAACGGAATATTCATGACTATAAATAGATCATAGTGACATAGGATTGAACAAGATCAAAGACGGGTCAAGGATGAGGGGGCGTCCCGCGGATCCAGGCGAGCGGAGTTAGAAGGTCAGGCCCAACGGGACGAGCCGGCCGTCGCCACCGGCTCCAGGACCCTCACCGCGGGACGCTGGGGGATCTGAACATGGAGGCCTGAATAAGTCAAGGTGAACAGGAGGCGGGAGAAAGGACGCGGGACGGGGGCAGTAAATCATGAGACGCGGGAGAAAGGACGAAGGAGGAAGGACGGGGGCAGTAAATCATGAGACGCGGGTGAAAGGACGAAGGACGCGCGACGGTAAATCATTGGTAAAGAATAATGGGCCGGGTTTTGTTTTTTTCGGAAAACGCTATATCGACCCTCGGAGCCGCCCATGCCCGCGGACCCCCCATACGTACTACTGGTGGTGGTATGGGGGCCGCGGGACGCGCGGCCCCCGGCCTGCTGTCAGGACGCGAGGCGGGCCCAGCCGTCCCGGCGAGCGCGGCGGACGGCGGCGGAGGCGCGGCGCCCGGCGCGCCGGGCTGCGTCTGCGTACTCGGCCCGGAGGGCGTGCAGGAGGCCGGCGCGGGCGGCGGCCTCGACTCGGGCGGCTGCGTCAGCGCGGGCGGTCTCGGCGGGGGTGGTGGTCGGCATTGGTGGGCTCCTTTATGGCGGGATCGGGGCGGGCTGCCCTCGACCCGACAACCATACCACGCCGACGCAGGCGCGTCAAGGGGGAGGGGGTGCGACAGGACGCCGCACCCCCGGCCGCGGATCAGAGCGCCCCATCGGCGTCCAGCGCCCGGCAGAAGGCCCAATGGCGGAGCACCCAGACGACCGCAACGGGCCACGAGCACGGGAAGAAGGGGTCCAGACGCGCCCACGAGGCGTACCGGGCGAAATCAGGCAGAGAGACGCACCAGAAGGAGGCGCGCCACGGGACGCGGGCCGCACCCACGGGCCACACGAACCAAGGGCCAGAGCCCAAGGCCCACCGGAGGGCAGGGGAGGCCACCAGCGCCCACACCGGAGCGGGGAGGACGGACCACGGGGCGACGAGGACGCGAAGGACGAGGAAAGAGCGGACCACGGGATGTCTCCTATCTGCGACGAACAACAATACCACGCCGACGCAGGCGCGTCAAGGGGGAGGGGGTGCGACAGGACGCCGCACCCCGCGTGTTTCACGTGGAACGCCGGCGGCGCGGCTCGCTCATGCGGCGGCTGCCGACGAGCGGGGCATCCGGGACCAGCCGCGCGGCGGCGTGGGTGCCGTCCGCCTCGCGACGATGCCACGCGGCGGCGCCCTGGTGCCACGCGGCGGCGCCCCGGTGCGCCCTGGCGCGCTCGCCCGGATCGATGGCGCCCGCTGCGCGTGCGGCTGTGCGCTCCGCCCATTCGGCGTTCCACTGCCGGTCCACGCCGGCGGCGCGTTGCGTCTCGGTGGCGGCGCGGGTGGCCGCGGTGGCGGCCTCGGTGGTGCCGTCGCCCGTGACGGCGGCCTCGTGGGCCTCGGCGGCTGCGTCGTGGGCTGCGGCGATGGCGGTGTGGTTGATCATGGGGTCTGTCTCCTATCGGGCCGGCGCGGGGCGCGTCCGGTCTCCCTTTGTACCACGGCCCGGGGCGGCCGTCAAGGACCCCGGGGTGCGACAGGACGCCGCACCCCGGGGGCGGGACGGCGGGGGCCGCGCGGTTGCGGCCCGGTTGTGTCCGGGGGCGGGGGCCGCGCGGTTGCGGCCCCCGGTTGTGCGCTATTCGGCCCGGCGCGCGGCTCTGGCGGCCTCCCGGTGCCATTCGGCTGCCGCGCGGTGCCATTCGGCTGCCTCGCGGTGCGCCTCCGCGCGCTCGTCCTGGCCGGTCTCGGCGGCCCTTTCGGCCTCCCCGGCCGCGGCCTGGGCGGCGCTGGCCGTCTCGTCCTCGTCCGGGGCGGCGGTCGGGTCGGCCGCCTTGGTGGCCTCGGTGGCCGCCTTCGTGGCCTCGTCCGCGCTGCCTGTGGCCTCGTCGCTGGTCGCGCCCGCGTTCTCATCGTTGCCCTCCTCGTGGCTGCCGGGCTGCTCGGCGTCGTGGTCGGCCGCGCGGGCTGCGGCCTCGTGGGCGCGGGCTGCGGCCTTGTGGGCGCGCGCGGCGGCCTCGTTGGCCTCGGCGCGGCGGGCGGCGGCCCGGGCCGCGCGGCGGCTCGCCTTGGCGTCCTTGGCCGCGTCGGCCGCGTCGCGGGCGGCCTCGTGGGCGCGCGCGGCGGCCTCCTCGGTGCAGGCGGCGGCCTCGTCGCCGCGGGCGCGGGCTGCTGCGGCGGCCTCGCGGGCGGCGCGGGCGTTGGTGCTCTGTTCGCGGGCGGTGGTGGTCGGCACGGGGTGTCCTCCTCGGGAGCCGGGCGGCGGGGTGCCGCCCTCCCTTCCTTTGTACCACGGCCCGGGGCGGCCGTCAAGGACCCCCGGCGCCCCGCGTGCGCGCGGTGTGCGCTGGCGCACACGACGGACAAGAGGGGGCTTGACAGCGCGACCGCGGCGTGCTGGGCTGGTGTCCTGCGTCCCGGGCCAGGGGGCAGGCAACCAGAAGCAGCCGGGCGCGAGGCGCATAAACTCACGATTGCTGTTGCAGCCTTGCCACGTTACAACAAGGTTGCCACAGTGTGGCAAGCCTGCCATGTTGCAAGCAAGACACGTTGCCGGTTTGCCACAGCAACCGGGGATTATACGCTGAGAGCAGGATATTATACGCTGAGATTGTACGCTGAGATTGTACGCTGAGATTGTACGCTGAGATTGTACGCACAGGACGGGGGCCGCGGGTTGCGCGGCCCCCGATTCGTGTCACCGGTAGAAGCGCACGTCCATATTCTCGTGCATGGCGCGCACGACGGCCTTGGCGTGCTTACGGTCCCGGGCGCGGATGTGGCGGCTGATCTCTCCGTCGTCCGTGGCGTACCAGTAGAGCGGGCTGCCCACTCCCCAGTAGCAACCGCACGAGTCGTACCCCTGCGAGTTGAGGCGCTCGCGCTGCAACGTGAACTTGCGAATGGCGGCCATGGTCCTGTCTCCCTATGTCTGGCCGGGGCGGGCTGCCCCGACTCCTGAATAATACCACACCGGAGAGTGGCTGTCAAGTACCCCGAGGCAGCCAATATGAGCGGTAAAACCCATCCGGAGCCGGGATGTAACCAGGCCACTCGATCGTGCCGGGTACCATGAACACACACTCGGAAGGGCTGAAGCTTAGATAGCGATCGGGGTGATCGCTGCTAAAGATCGTGCCAGCATCGTCGACGATATAGTGTAGGAACACTGTCCTATCTCCTATCTGTTTCACGTGGAACGGGGTGGGGGCCGCGGCCCCCGGGTCAGACGCGGACCTCGCGGGCCGCGCGGATCAGGACGCGCGCCTCGCGGTCCCAGGTCTTGGCGAGCGCCATATCCGCCCAGTTCTCAGCGATGTGGTCGGCCTTGTCCGAGCAAACCTGGCCGAGCGCCTCGACCACGGCGCGCAAGCCGTGGCGGTCGACAAGCGCCTCGAGAGTGGCCTCGAGGGCAGTGACTGGGGTGTTCATCGTGATGTCTCCTATCTGCGACCCGGGTACTTTACCACGGGAGCGCGGGGGCGTCAAGGGGGATGGGGTGCGACAGATCGCCGCACCCCCGGCGCGGGTCAGAAGGCGTGCTCGTACACGTCGTACGTGCAATCGCCCGTGTCGACCTGGTAGCACGAGGTCACGGCCCGATCGCGGTTGGCCATGGGGTCGTCCCGCATGTCGAGAGTCGTGACCTCCCAGTAGTCCTCCCCGGTGCCCGGCAGGAAGACCAAGCCAGCCTCGCGGTCGTACGAGCCGCCGCACTCCTCGGCATAGGTTGCAATCTCGGCGTGCACGCCCGCGATGGCGTCCTCGAGGGTGGGATATGCGCGCCGCATGACGAAGGTGTCGCCGCGGGACGGGGTGCCGTGGATCGTGAACATCGGACTGTCTCCTATCTGTGGCCGCTGCGGCCATGGGTGTACTTTACCACGGGAGCGCGGGGGCGTCAAGGGGGAGGGGGTGCGACAAGACGCCGCACCCCGGGGCGGGCCTCACAGCTCGCAGGCGCGGAACGCCCCGACATACTCCTCGGGGTTGTCAACTACGCCGGGCCTATCCGGGACGACGGTCGAAATCTCCGTAATCTCCCATTCGGCCAGGGAGGCGCCGAACTCGGGGTCCTGATCGTCCCAGTACCGGACCACCAGCCGCGCGGCCTCGCGGGGATCGGTGGCCCACACAAAGTTCTCGAGGGCGCACTCACGATCGCCGGTGCGCTCGCCAGCGCTATCGGTGCTCTCGCGCACGAGGAACAGGGTCATTGCCATCGTCGTCTCCTATCTGCTGGCGGGCTGCCAGTGACCAACAATACCACGCCCCCGCGGGGGCGTCAAGGGGGAGGGGGTGCGACAGGACGCCGCACCCCGCGTGTTTCACGTGGAACGCTGCGCGGCGTCGCGTGCCCGGCCGGCCTCGCGGTGCGCGACGGCGGCTGCGCGGTGCTGGACGGCGGCCTCGCGGTGCGCTGCCGCGCGGCTCCGGATGGGCGCCTCGCACGCCGTGGCGGCCGCGGCGTCCGCGAAGGCGGCCTCCGGGATGTCTCCACCCACGGCACCGGTGGCCTCTCCAGCCGCCACGGTGGCCTGATCGGCCGCGTCCGTCGCGGCCTGCGCGGTGCCACGCCCGCGGCGCGCGGTGATGGCCCGCGCCGCGGCCTCGTGGGTGCGGGCTGCGGCCTCGTGGGCCGACGCGGCCCACACGTGGTCGAGGCCACGCGGGCTGCCGGCGACTGCCTCGGTGTGGGCGGCGTACTCCACGGTGTGGATGGCGCTCTCGTTGGCTTCGGCGACGGCCTCGTGGGCGCGGATCACGGCCTGGAAGCCGCGGGCCTCGGCGCGCCGGCCGCGGAGGAGAGCTTGTGCGGCCTGCTCGTAGGCCTCGTCGGCGAGGGCGCGGTGGGCGTCTGCAACGTCGCGGGGCGTCTGGGTCTGCATCGGGGTGTCTCCTATCTGTGGCCGCTGCGGCCAGTGACCAACATTACCACAGCCGCGAGCAGCCGTCAAGCATCCCCAGCGCCCCGCGTGTGCGTCATGTGTGCTGGCGCACACGGCGAACAGAATGGGGCTTGACAGCGCGGCCGTGATGTGCTGGGGTGGTTGGCCTGCCTGGTGTGTCCCGGGCCAGGCAACCGGAGGAGGCTGGGCGCGAGGTGCGTCAATCTACGATTGTTGTTACAAGGCTGCAACAGGTGTTGCTGGCTTGCCACACTGTTGCAGGAAAGCAACAGGTGTTGCTGGCTTGCCACACTGTTGCAGGAAAGCAACAGGTGTTGCTGGCTTGCCACACTGTTGCAGGAAAGCAACACCTGTGGCAAAGCTGCCACGTTACAAGGCTGCCATGTTACAAGGCTGCAACAGTGTGGCAAGCCAGCAACATGTGGCAAGCATGTCACAGCAACCGGGGATTATACGCATGGGATATTATACGCTGAGATTATACGCAGAGGGTGGGATATTATACGCAGAGGGTGGGATATTATACGCTGAGATTATACGCAGAGGGTGGGATATTATACGCAGAGGGTGGGATATTATACGCAGAGGGTAGGGTCGCTGGGCCCGGGCCGCTCGCCTCGAGACCTAGTTCGCCTGCCGATAGGCCCGCGACGGGCTTCCTTGGTACTTCCGACGCCCGTCGCGAGTCTCGCCGCTATCTACCTAGGTCTCGAGGCGCGCGGCCCTTCGTCGGGCCTATCGAGACCCTTCGTATAATTTCATCAACTTCGCCTGGTTTACTTGGCATCGGACCATATGCCGACCTACGCCGGTTATGGGAATAACCACTAGACCAAGCATGATTTAAGGCCTCATTCCATTGTCGTTCAAACATCGGAGATATTCTTTTATAATAGTATACCTGCATATATTCATACCCAGACGCTCGACACGCGGCCCGTATATTACCGGTATTTCTTAACAGGTCGAAGAATACCTTATCCTGGTCTTTGTCCCTCGTCGCCCATCGTTTTGACATATATCCCTCCTATTTATTGACCTGGGCCGCGCGTACCGCGTCATTCCACTTTTGATCGAAGTACGGGTAGTTGTACCGGTATTGGTAGATCCTTTTTGGATTGAACCCTGCCGCTAGACACGCTAACCGTACAGAATTGCCCGCGGCAAGTGATTCGAAGAAACGATCCTCCCTTTCCGGCGTCCTAACCAAATTATCCCTATACGGACCGTCTGGCATACCTCACTCTCCATCTCTTGGCGCGTATACCGTACCAAGTGACGGAGAAGCTGTCCAGTGTGGCAGAGTGTCGCGGGTCTCGCTAATTGACTCTAGAATCTATGCGTATCTACGTCTAGGGAGGAGGGAAAACTGTATTTTGACTCTGAATTTCAGCTTCTCGATCGTGTCAACTATCCCAGAGAAACCTTCCTCTACAACCTTTAAAATCTTCTAAGATTTTTATTTAAAAAGGAAAAACCGATGTGTTTTGTCCGAAAATTCGACTAAAAAACTTTCGATTCGGACGATTGTAGCGCAAGTCGGGCCCCGCGATCGCGGGGCCAACTTCCGATCTCTCTACAATTCGACAACTTGCATGCTAGAGTCTAGTACCTTGATGTTAGATTTGACCTACTGGACTCCGGCGTGCTGTACTCCTCGACGTATTATTTACGGTTCTGCGAACTCACCCCTAACATACCACATCTCGCCACCCCTGTCAACTCACCCTTCACCCATCCACCGGAGCACACTCCACATGTCTGTCACCTCCACGTCTCCAATTCAGAATACCATCGCTTGGGCTCGTCGGCACGGTTTCCGTCCCGTCCCGCTCCACCCTCGCAGTAAGGCCGCCATTTCACGCGACTATGTTCTTTCTAATTATTCACCGCCCGAAGACTCCTTCTGGCGCCAGAGTCAAGATCTCAACGTCGGCCTACTCCTTGGCCCTCTCTCCAAAGGTCCCGTTGACGTAGATCTCGATTGTAAGGAAGCCCGTATCCTCGCTTCCTCCTTCCTGCCTCCCACGCCGGCCATCTTTGGTCGTCCGTCCGCTCCCGCTTCTCATTACCTATATCAGGTCACCGAGCCCGAGTTGCCGAAGCGCGCGCTTCTCGACCCCATCACCCGTTCGACCATCATCGAGATGCGCGCGGATGGTGGTCATCAGACCATGATGCCTGGCTCAGTGCACCCTGAGGGCGAGCCTATTTCATGGCTCAAGACCCCCTTCCCTGACGTTCCTTCCATTTCATCCACCGTCCTTCTCGATGCCATCCAGTTCATTGCCACCGCTACCCTGATCGCCCGCCACGTCTGGTCTCCTGGCCAGCGCAATGAGGCCTGTAAGCATCTGGCCGGATTTTTTCACCGCCTCGCGTGGCCCGAGGATAAGACCCAAACCATCATCAAATCCGTCATGGATCTCACTGGTGACGACGACCGCACCCGGCTCGCCACCATCCGTCTCACGTATGCCCGCGCGGAGCGCGGGGCGAAGGTCACCGGAGCCCGTGCGCTCCGCAAGCTACTCGCCGACGATCGTGTGGTCGACCGCCTCGTGGAGTGGTCCGGAGGGCAGGAGAGCATATATCTCGATGAGTACAACGAGCGCTTCGCCGTCGTGTCTTTGGATGGCAAATTCAGGGTCGTGGACACTGATGTCCCATCATCAAATCCTCCCGTCTTCATGCCCAAGGAGGACTTTCTCAATATTCAGGCCGTCGATTACGATACCATCGACGACAAGCCCGTCTCGCGCGCCCGCCGCTGGTTGGCCTCGCCGAAGCGCAAGGCCTACCGCCGGGTCGATTTCATGCCGGGCGAGGACGACCTCCCGACCGTCCTAAATCTCTGGACCGGCTGGGCCGAGAAGCCCCAGGAGGGCTCTTGCAAGGCCTGGCTCACACTACTTGACGAAGTTATTTGCGGCTCGGATCCGTCCTTATTCAAGTGGCTCTTGAACTGGTTCGCCAACATCGTCCGCGAGCCGCGCCACAAGCCATACACCGCTCCGGTCATCATCGGGCGCCAGGGCGCTGGCAAGTCCCTGTTCACAGATTACTTTGGCCGCATCCTCGGTGCCTCCTATACCGTGGTCACCAACGATGAGCATATCTTCGGCCGGTTCAACCAACACCTGGGGTCGACCCTTCTGTTACATTCCGAGGAGGCCCTTTACGGGGGAGAGAAGAAGCACCGGGGCGTCATCAAGTCACTCATCACGGACGAGTTCCGCATGTTTGAGTCCAAGGGCATCGATGCCCGTCAAGTCAGGAACTACCTGCGCCTCATATTGACTTCCAACGAGCCTCATGCGGCCCCGGCCGAGGCCGACGACCGCCGTTTCACCGTGTTCGATCTCAAGGATCGCAAGGCGCCGCCGGCCCTGGTCAAACAGGTCGTGAAGGAGATGAAAGAGGGCGGCCCAGCGGCCCTGCATTACCACCTCCTGCACATGGACTACGACTCCGAGTTGCCCCGGACCAACCTTTCTAACGAGGCACACTTCGATCTTAAGGCAATCAACTTCGATCCCATCGAGTCGTGGTGGTATTCACGCTTGCAGTGCGGTGCCCTGGTGCCTGACTTCCTGGCCTGGGCGACACGTCCCATCGAGAACCGCTGGCCCGCGCAGGTGGGCTCACCGGCCCTGTATGCCTCATTCAGGGCCGAGTATTCGGCCAAGTCTTATTCACGGGTGCCGGTGCCCAGTGAAGTTCTATTCGCCATGAAGCTCGCTCGTATGGTGGGTAAACCAAAATTCAAGCGTGCCCAGCGCGGTTATACCAACCCGCAGCTGGACAACATCCCGATGGAAGCCCGGTATCTGTCCGACCGCCAGAATTCCATCATCGACATGCCATCGCTCGAAGAGTGTCGCGAGGCCTTCCAACGTTATATTGGCAACGATACGATCGAGTGGCCCGACGTGTATGACGACGACACGCCGGACTTTGTGAAGTACTGAAGCTCATTCTTATGAGCCAAGGGCAAGCGTATTAGCATTGACCGACCTTTCCCTCCGTGCTGTTCTGATGCTCGTACTTCACGAGCCGGGTCACATGTCGCGCAAGGCCAAGCCCAATTCCGCACGGAAACGTAGGATCCAGCAACGGGTCATCGAGCGGGATCGTGTCTGCCACTGGTGCAGCGCTCCCGCCGATCCGCCCACCATGGATCACATCATCCCGGCCTCACAGGGCGGTAACTTCAGCGTCGCCAACCTGGTGCTGGCCTGCTGGTCATGTAACCAGGCCCGGGCCGACCGGCCCTACCACTATTACAGGAGGTACGCATGCAACTCCATAACTGGGTAACCGAGATGACCGGGCGACGGCGGCGAACCGGTCAGATCGTAGAAATACGCTCCTACTCGACGTCCACCCCTACGACACGTTATCTGGTTCAATTCGGGTCAGGCGGCCCGTATGCCTGGCGCAGCCGCACGTCCATTCGTCCTGCTACCCAGGATGAAATCGACTATCAGACAGGAAGGTAACATCATGCCCCATCGTAGCATCGTCCTCGCCCCGTTCCAGACTTATTATCAGAAACTCAAGAGCGGCCGAACCCGGGCCATCGTCGTCTACACCCACATCAACCGCTCCAAGGTGTATCCATATTCATCGACCCGGGTCCTGGAGCGCGCCAAGCGGCGCCGTTCCACGTGAAACGTAACACAGCCAGCTCGTAATTCACGAGCCATAGAGCGGCAATTGCCGCCTAGATAGGAGATCCCAATGTTACAGGTCCCCACGAGACGAAAGAGTGTCGTCCAGATCATCTACGAGACCGTGCTCGAGATAACGGACAACGTGTACACCTCGAAGGAAATATCCGAGCAATATAACTTGGATCCCTTCAAGGTCAGCGCGGCCCTGTCGTCCCTACGCAAGTCCGGCGCAGTAGTCGCCGTCGGGCGAAAGATGGCCCTCAACAAGGCCGGAGTTCCCTCGGCCAGTACAGTTTACCGCACGGCGGGGCCCGTCGATGGTCTCAGATTCAAGCCGCCCCCCAGGGCGCCCAGGAACGTCCGTCGTCCTGGTCACGGTTACGCGTCTCCCAAGATTACGGGGATCCTCCCGACGCTAAATGGGATACCGCGAGAAGAATTAACAAACGGGGAAGCTCATCATTACGAGCCGGAGCCTGTAATTCATGAGCCGGAATTACCTCCGCCGCCCCCGTTACCTGTCTCCCAGCGCCTGTTACAGGTCATCGACGCCATGTTATCTAGTTATTCTCTCGGGTCGGACTACGCCGAAGTGTTATTCGACCTGGCCCTGGAGATCGAGCAACTCGAACAGAAGCTAGCTCCTGCTAGCCAGAGAGTAAAACCATGAAATGGGAATATGCCGTAGCATCCAAGCCCCAGGACCCTTACCTGGAGACCCAGCTTAACAATTACGGCGACGAGGGCTGGGAACTGGCCGCCGTAATTACCAACGACTCTTTCAATCAGTTCTTATTCAAGAGGCCGAAGCCCGTACTTACGGGCCAGAAGGTCGTCGAAGAGCCACAGAGTTACACCTTCTCGTATGATCAGTCGCTGATCGATAATGAGATCGCCAATCTGATCCTCAAGACGGTTCGTATACAGTCCTCGATTCCTGGTGTGTTCATGTTCGCAGAGGAAATGGCCCTGAGATATATAATAGGACGGCTCTACGAGTGGGCTCAGAGGAGGCGCCTCACGATTAGCTAGTCAGAGCTATTCAAGGTCACTTGACAAACCATCCCGACTATGTTAAAGTGTTTCCTGTAGACGCAACGCGGGACACGAGGTTCCCGTAGCCACAGATAGGAGATACCACCATGGTCGGGATCATTCACCACGCCACCGTCAAGAAGGCCGCCGCGCTCGGGTTCAACATCTGGGGCACCGCTGGCGACGCAGCCTACACCATCTCGGACGGGAACGGCCTGCAAATTCAGGCCACCCGCGCCCCGCAGGGAGTCGAGGACCTCAAGGTCCTGATCACCCTACGCGCCGAGTTCCCGGGCGTGAAGCCCGTGCAGGCTGCCGACCTTACCTGGTCGATCTGGCACGACGGTGAGCCCGTCGTCGAGGGTCAGGAGACCTTGGCCGCGGCCTGGGAAGTAGCTTCTGAGGAACTCGAGGGCGAAGACCTCGATACCCCGTATCAGGAGCCGAAGGCGCTCGAGCCGGAAGACGAGCCTGATTACGAGGCCGGCGACGAGATCAGGCTTACCGACGAGGAAGACGAAGACGAAGACGAGCCGTCCGAGGGCAAGTCGATCGTCAAGCGCAAGTATCGGGTCATGTATCGCCCGAACCGTAACACGTGCGGCGACGACTTCGCCCGCAAGCTCAAAGATTACCTATACCCGGACGGAGAGACCCTTGATTTGGGAAGGCTCCGGAAGCTGGCCGAGTGCAACGATGCCTGGGATGCGCGTTACATGATGCTCAACTCGGGTCAGAAGCGCATGAACGTCGGCAACAGGCTCCGGGCCAAGGTCAAGCGCGGCGAGTCCATTGTGTGGCCGTGAGGTAAAGCCATGGCGAAATGTTACTACTGCGGCTACGAGACCTTCACCCCGTGCCGCAGTATGCAGAGATCAGAAGTTTGTAACCGGAGAGAGCCCATGTCCAAGATCAAGCAGCCGGCCCCTGAGCCCAAGACCGAGCGGAACCAGAAGATGGTCTCCGACGTGCGCGAGCGCAACATCCCGCAGGCCGAGGTGGCGCGCCAGCACGGCATCTCAAAGCAGCGCTTGTCGCAGATCCTGCGCCGGGCCGACCAGCTTCAGTCCGATGGGTGAAGCACGGGTCTGGGTCGTTCACCCCACGAAGGACGACATCTCGTCGGCCGCCGTCTTCGGAACTATCACCTTCATTACCGACCGGTACGTGTATGGTGACGAGATTCGCAACGACGGCGGCCTGCCGCCCTACGTTCATCACCGCCTCAAGCAAGCCGCCTTGGACTTCGACCATACCGTCGACAAAGTGCTGATCGTCGGGGATCACCTGCAGGTCGTCACCCTGTGCGCGATGCTGGGCTCGCTTGGCCATGATTTCACGGTGCTCCGGTACGACCGGAAGGTGCCGGGTTATTATCCGGTCATCATTCGGCAGCCGAAGTTCGAGGATTGCCTATGACCTTCGCCCTGGCCGCTATCGGTCTGGTCATTACGGCGGCATTACAGCGCTATGCCGTGGCCTACGGTTACATGGGTATGGCCCGGGGAGAAGCGTTGCACGAGGCCAAGGGCCACGCCCTAGGGGCCATGTTTTTGGTCGCAATCATAACCACTTACAGGGTAATGTTATGATCGATCCGCGTGGACCTGATGAACCCCGGTGGCAAAG
>Ga0070685_10000643_pt1 | contig 19047 bp, 18 predicted proteins | sample KBSS13LmetaG_FD_65651 | JGI IMG/M metagenome (GOLD analysis project Ga0070685, IMG submission 65651) | Switchgrass rhizosphere microbial communities from Kellogg Biological Station, Michigan, USA - KBS S1-3L metaG | ecosystem: Host-associated > Plants > Roots > Rhizosphere ...
CGACGTGGGCGAGATCACCCGCGCGGCGCACGAGATCGCCGCCTCGAGCCGCACCGTGCTGGCGGTGGCGGGGGTCGACGGCGCGGCGGAGGCGCACGGCCTGCTGGCGCTCTCGCAGGCCAACGCCGCGGCCGCCGAAGACGCGGCCGCCGCGGTGCAGGAGATCAACGCCAGCATGGAGGAGATGAGCGCCAGCGCCGACGAGCTGGCCCGCATCGCCCGCGAGCTGCAGGACGAGACCGGCCGTTTCCGCACCGGCGCCGAGGACGACGTCCCCGAGGCGCCCCCGGCGGTGGCGCCGCGCCCCGTGCTCGCCGTCGCCGCGTAAACGGCATTCTCACACAGAGACGCAGAGGCACGGAGAGAACGGCTCTCCTGCCTCTGCGTCTTTGCGTGGGTCCTTCTTCGCGTTCGCGGCTGCTTCGCAGAACCTTTGTGGCGCGCCGGGTGTCGGTATGGTTATTCTTCTGAGGCCCTCTCTCTCACAACTCAGGCATCAGGAGACACATGGCGACTTCCTCCACGATGAGACAACTCGGCACTGCTCTTCCCGAGTTCGAGCTGCCGGACACGCGCACGGGCGAGAAGATCAGCGACGCCTACCTGCGTGGCGGCGGCCCGTCCGTGGTGGCGTTCATCTGCAACCATTGCCCGTTCGTGGTGCACGTACGCGCCGGGCTCGTGGCGTTCGGCCGCTACTGCCAGGAGAAGAACGTGCCGTTCGTGGCCATCTCCTCGAACGACGCCTCCACCCACCCGGATGACGGTCCCGGGCCGATGGCGGAGGTGGCCAGGCGCCACGGCTTCACCTTCCCCTACCTGTACGACGAGGCGCAGACCGCCGCGCGCGACTTCGATGCGGCCTGCACCCCGGATTTCTTCGTGTTCGACGCCGAGGGCAAGCTCGCCTACCGCGGCCAGTTCGACTCCTCGCGACCCGGCAACCCGCTGCCGGTGACGGGGTCCGACGTGCGTGCCGCCGTGGACGCGCTGCTGGCGGGCAGGGCGCCCAGTCCGGATCAGAAAGCCAGCATCGGGTGCGGCATCAAGTGGAAGAATTGAAGGTCGTCGCGTAAAACAACGGCATTCTCACGCAGAGACGCAGAGGCACGGAGAGAAATCGGCAGTTCTCTCCGTGCCTCTGCGTCTCTGCGTGAGATCAACGCTTGTGGCGCAACGCTTCGAGCTCGGCCTTCAGCGGGGCCCAGTAGGCACGGTCCAGATCGCGCTCCCGCACCTCCTCGTCCGTAAGGGCAGTGCGGATTGCCTCGAGGTTCCCGCCGCGCGCAGCCTGCACGGCCGGCCGTTCACCTGCGGCCCGTTCCGCCTCCAGCGGAAACCACCGCACGACGTCCAGAAGGAGATCGGGAGTTCGAAGCTCCCTCAGCCAGAACTCGATTCGTTCAGGCGTCGGCGAAGCGAACCCCACGTCGTAGCTGACTTCGACCAGGCGGCGGAGCATGGGCCAATCCTTGTCGCGCTGCGTCTTTTTCGAGGCGACGAGGTCGGGTAGCGAGAGGGAGTCGACCTGAAAGTCCTTCGATAGGTCCCACGATGTGCGCCGTGCCCAGAGTTCGGTGAAGGGAGCGACGCCGCGAAGATGGGCCATGACATCGACTCGAAATCCAGATGCGTCTGGATGCCGGCAGCGGAAGTGGACCGCGTGACCGCGCTCGAGGTACTCCGATGCGAAGGGGGGGACCGCGATCACCTCGGCCTGGAGCTCGTTCAGCGCACCCCGCAGACGGTCGAGATTCTCGGGTGAGGCGAGAATGGCGAAATCGGCGTCGCGGCTAAACTCCGCTGCGCCGTAGAGCACGCACGCCTGGCCGCCCATCAGCAGGGCCTGCACGCCGTGCGCCCGCATGGTGGAAAGGACTCTGGGAATCGGACTCAGGCTCAAGCTGGCCTCCCAGCAGGTGGAACGTCTCCCACATCCGCATGCTCTCGGCCCACCGTTCCTGCGGCGTCATCCGGTACCATTCGAGCACTTCTTCGTCCACGCAGCGCTCCATCGCGGGAGACCGCTCGGGACGCTCGCCGGGCTTCGCGTGAGAATTCATCCTGATTCCTCCTCGTGGCCTCAACGTTAAAGATACCGTCCGATTGCAGGATGATGAAAGACGCAGAGGCACGGAGGGGTGCTCTCCGTGCCTCTGCGTCTCTGCGTGAGAATGCCGTTGCCGTCGTCAGTCGACGCGGCGGCGGATGACGATGGGGCCGTCGAGGCGGATGGTGGCCGTCGCGCCGGGGTCCACCACCGTGTCCACGTCGGCCGTGGCGCCGGCGGCCGCGGCACCGGCGGCGGCGCCCACCACCGCGCCGATCACGGCGCCGCGGCGGTTGCGGCCGATCACCCGGCCCAGCACCGCGCCCGCCGCGGCCGGCGCCGCCACCTTCGCCACCCGCTCGCCGCGGCTGTCGAGGTTCACCTGCCGCGTGGCCGGCCCCGCCACCACGCTCGCGTCGATCGGGTGGCTCTCGCCGCCGTACGAGACCGAGGTGAAGGCGAGGCCGATCCGCCCGCGCCCCACGTCGGTGATACGGCCGGTGACGGTGGCCCCCGCGGGGATCACCGTGCGCCCCAGGTCGTCCACCAGCGCGTCGGTCAGCGTGGCGGTGAAGGTGGAGCCCACCCCGTCGGCCTTCGCGCTCACCTGCCGGTCGAAGCTCACCGTGAAGCTCTGCCCCGCCACCGCGGTGCGCGTGACGTACTCCGGCGCGCGCGGGGCCGCGGGAGCCGCCGGCTCGCGCTCGGGCTCTGCCTCGCGCGGCTCCGGGCGCGGGCGCGGCTCGGGCCTGCGCGCGGGGGGCGGCGGGGGCTCGCGCCGCGGCTCGGGTGCGGGGGGCGGCGGGGTGAAGGCCGGCACCTCGGGCTCCGCCGCCTCCGCGGGCACGGGGACGTCGGCGAGCTGCACCGCGCGCGCCGGGGTGTCGGGGCGCAGCGCCAGGTCCAGGTCGCGCTCCAGCGCGCCCTGCTCGATGCGCCGGCGGTCCGAAGTGTCCTCTCCGCTCCGGTCGCAGGCGACCAGAAGAGTGGACGGCACGGCGGCCAGGAAGAGGGCGGCCGCGAGGGTGCGGGTGGTCATGGGAGGCTCCGGAGTGGTTGGCTGGCCTGTATTTACGGGCGGCGGTGCGCTATGGTTCCACCCCTGCGCCCCCGCGCCGCACCGGCCCAGAGGGGGCAACGCCCATGCCGGACGAACGAAGTGAAGGAGCTGAAGGCCCTCCTCCCCTATCTCCGCCGCTACCGGTGGTCCATCGCGGGGGGGATCTTCGCCGTGGTCGCCGCGAACGCCCTGGCGGTGGCGAGCCTGGAGTACATCCGGGTGGCCACCGACGCGCTGGTGAGCCCCGGCGCCACCCGCACCGGCATCCTGCGCGCGGCGCTGCTGATGGTGGCCTTCGCCGTCGCCTCGGGCGTCTGCCGCTTCGTGATGCGCCAGGTGCTGAACGGGGTGAGCCGCCGGGTGGAGAACGACCTGCGCGACGACTTCTTCGCCCACCTGCTGCGGCTCGACGCCTCGTTCTTCTCCGCCCACCCCACGGGCGAGATGATGAGCCGGGCGACCAACGACATCCCCGCCGTGCGGATGGTGGCCGGCCCCGCCTACATGTACCTGGTCGACACCATCGTCCTGGGGATCTTCGCCGTCACCCGCATGGCGCTGGTGGACGGGTGGATGACCTTCGCCTCGCTCATCCCCCTGGTGCTCCTTCCGCCGGTCACCATCGGCTTCGGGCGGATCATCCACGACCGCTTCGAGAAGATCCAGGAGCAGTTCGGCGTCCTGTCGACGATGGCGCAGGAGAACCTGGCCGGGCAGCGCATCGTGAAGGCGTACGGGCAGGAGGAGGACCAGGCGCGCCGCTTCTCCCTCCTCTCCGCCGAGCTGCGCGACCGCAACGTGGGGCTGGCGCGCACCTCGGGGCTCTTCCACCCCTCGCTCGCACTGCTGGCGGGGACCGCGCTCGCGGTGGCGCTCTGGGTGGGCGGGCGGGCGATCGTGGACGGGCGCATCACCCCGGGCGACCTGGTGCTCTTCCTGATGTACCTGGGGCGGCTCACCTGGCCGATGATCGCCCTGGGCTGGGTGGTGAACCTCTTCCAGCGCGGCGCCGCCTCGATGGGGCGGGTCTCCCGCGTGCTGGAGGCGAAGCCGGCGATCGCCGAGCCCGGTGACCCGGCGGCGCCTCCAATCGTCCGGGGGGAGGTCGAGTTCCGCAACGTCTCCTTCCGCTACCCCGGCACCGAGCGCTGGGTGCTGCGGGGCGTCTCCTTCCGCATCCGTGCCGGGCAGACCGTCGCCGTCGTCGGGGGGACGGGGAGCGGGAAGTCGACGGTGGCCGCGCTGCTGGTGCGGCTCTACGACCCCACCGAAGGCGAGGTGCTGCTGGACGGCATCCCCCTCTCCCGCTGGCCGCTGCGGGAGCTGCGCGCGGCGGTGGCGGTGGTGCCGCAGGACACCTTCCTCTTCTCCGCCACGCTGGAGGAGAACCTGGCGCTGGGCTTCGACGAGCCCCAGGGCGGGGCGCGGCTGGAGCGCATCCGGGCGGCGGCGCGGGTGGCGCGGCTGGACGAGACGGTGATGGAGTTCCCCGCCGGCTACGCCACGCTGCTGGGGGAGCGGGGGATCAACCTCTCCGGGGGGCAGAAGCAGCGCGCGGCGCTGGCCCGGGCGGTGGCGCGCGACGCCCGCATCCTGGTGCTCGACGATGCGCTCTCGGCGGTGGACACGCACACCGAGCACGAGATCCTGGAGCAGCTCCGCTCCGTGCTCGCCGGGCGCACCGCGGTGATCGTGAGCCACCGGGTGACGGCGGTGATGGGCGCCGACCTGATCCTGGTGGTGGAGGAGGGGCGGGTGGTGGAGCAGGGGACGCACGCGGAGCTGCTGAAGCGTGGCGGCGCCTACGCCCTGCTGCAGCGGCGGCAGCTCCTCGCCGAGACCCTCGAGGGCGACGACCTTCTTGCAGCCGCGGGAGAGGGTGTCTAGATTGCGAGCTTCATCCGTTCCTGCATCAGGCCTTGCGATGCCCGATCTCCGTTTGACCATCCAGGGCGGCCACGAAGCCGAGGCCCGGCTGCGCGAGGTGCTCGCGCGGGAGGGCTTCCGCATCGTCGAAGGTCCCCGGTCGGCGGAGGACGGCACCCTCGTGGTGGAGCCCGACGGCGCCCACCACGGGTACGGCCACGGCGCGCGCGAGACGGCGCGCCGCATCGAGGACCTGGAGCGCTCGGTGCTCGAGCTGCGCAACCTCGACGTGGCCAAGAGCCAGTTCCTCACCAACGTCTCGCACGAGCTCCGCACCCCCCTCACGGCCATCGTCACCTACGGCGAGATCCTGCGCGACGGGATGCTCGGCGAGGTCACGCCGCGCCAGCGCGAGGCGATCGAGAGCATGATCGGCTCGTGCCGCCAGCTCCTGGCGATGATCGAGGAGATCCTCACCTACGCCCGCACCAACGCGCAGGCCATCAACCTCCGCCCCTCCTCCTTCGCGCTGGAAGAGGTGGTGGGCGTGGTGCACGAGATGAACGCCTCGCTGGTGGAGCGCAAAGGGCTTTCGTTCACCACCGAGCTGGCGCCGGGGCTGCCGCGGGTGCACGCCGACCGCGACAAGGTGGCGCACGTGCTGGGGAACCTGATCGGCAACGCGATCGACTTCACCCCCGACGGCGGGAGCGTGCGGGTGGTGGCCCGCCGCGCGCCGGGGGAGGATGGGTGGATCGAGGTGGGGGTGGAGGACACGGGGATCGGGATCGACCCGCTGCACCACGAGCTGATCTTCCAGGAGTTCGCGCAGGTCGACGCGAGCCGCGCGCGCATCCATCACGGCACGGGGCTGGGGCTGGCCATCGCGCGGCAGTTCGTGGCGCTGCACGGCGGGCGGATCTGGGTGGAGAGCGAGTTGGGCGGGGGGAGCCGCTTCTACTTCACCCTCCCCTCCGTCGACGCGGCGGAGGCGCCCGCCCCCGTGCGCGAGGCGCGCGCCCCGGAGAGCGCGGCGGCGTGACGGCGCTCGCGCTGGTGCTGGTGGTGGAGGACAGCGACGCCATCCGCGCGGCCTTCACCATCCTGCTGGAGGAGAGCGGCTACGCGGTGGCCGCGGCCGCCACCGGCGCCGAGGCGGTGCGGCTCTCGGAGCGGCGCGCGCCGGACCTGGTGCTCCTCGACCTCGGCCTCCCCGACATGCCCGGCCTGGACGTGGCCCGCCGCCTCAAGGCGAACCCGGCCACGGCGCGCGTTCCCGTGGTCGCCCTCACCGGCCGCGACGACGACGTGCAGCGCGCCGCCCTGATGGCCGCCGGCTGCGCCGCCTACCTGGTCAAGCCCGTCGACACCCAGCAGCTCATCCGCTCGCTTCCGGGATACATCAACGGATAAAAGCGTTTCACGCAGAAACACGGAGGCACGGAGAGACGGCGCGTTTCTCTGTGCCGAGTCGTGTTTGCGGTGTATCATCATCGAGGATGCGTGAATCGACGGAGGACGAATGGATCAGTCTCGAGCGGAATCGAACTTCGCGGCTTCTCTTGGGGAGCTTTTCCCCGAGCTCTGCGGGGCTTCCATCGATCTCGACCAGCATGCGGCGGCCGTGATCATCCGGACGTTGAACGATGGATCCGCCGGGCTGCAGGAGCGCGTCATCCACCATTACGGTCTCGATCGGGTGAAGCGGGTCGCGCAGGACCGCGCGGACCGGCTTACCAATCCTGCCTACCGCGCCTGGCGTGAACGGCTCGACCTGCCGCCCCGCACGCCGGACATCGCCTTCGTGCAGGGCCTCTGGCGTCGGTGAGCGAGTCGCTCCAGCGCCCGGGTGTGACCCCGGCGGCCGTTTCTGCCGCGGCCGTGCTCGGGCGTTCGCTGAACCTGGAATCCTTCCGCCTCGCTGGAGGGACGGCGCTCGCGTGGCACCTCGGCCACCGCCTCTCCGAAGATCTCGATTTCTTCTCTTTCATTCCGCAGTCGATCGGGCCCATTCTCCAGGATGCACTCCAGACTATCTCGGAGGATGGCTCCGTACGTACCGGTGAGCGAACGCTGCACGCGCGCGTTTCCGGGTGCAGCGTCTCGTTCTTCGAGGTCGAGGGACGGTGGTTCGATTCTCCACACACCATCAGCGAAGGCTTCGGGCTCGCCTCTGTTCGGGAGATTGCCGCGATGAAGCTGGTCGCGGTGATGACACGCTGCGCGAAGAAGGACTTCTACGATCTCGCGGCGATTTCGGAGCGTGGGATCTTGCTGCCGGAGATGATCGACTGCGGGCGGCGCATGTACGACGGCTTCGATGCGGCACTCCCTCACCTGTACCGCTCGTTCGGCTACTTCGACGAGGCGGAGAGCGATCCGGACCCGGTGAGCACGACGGGGACCGGGTGGCGCGCCGTAAAGGAGAAAATCGCGCGTCTACGCCAGGACTTCCCACGATTCTGATCGGCTGATCTCACGCAGAGACACGGAGGCACAGAGAGCCGCTGCGAGCTCTCTGTGCCTCCGCGTCTCTGTGTGATGCCCGTTGTTTACATCCCGCTCGGGTAGGTCTCGGGCGGCTCGTGGTCGTCCACCGGCTCCATGTGGAGCGGGCGTAACGCGTGGCTGTGGTCGATGTAGAGCATGGCGTCGTAGCGGTAGGGGAGGACGGTGGGGACGTAGTTGCCGTACGCCTCGCGCTCGGGGTGGTAGACCACGCCGATGGCGCGGTGGCCGCGCGGGTCCAGCGCGCCCTCCACCTCGTCGAGGCCCTCCATCAGCACCAGCTTGTCCTCGGCGCCCGCGCGGTGGAAGATGTCTTCCCAACTTCCGCGCTTAGCCTCGGGCACGCGCATGCGCTCCATCGGCGCGCCCCACTGCTCGCCCGCGATCACGCTGCCGGAGTGCGACGAGAAGCCGGCGATCACCACCTCGCTGCCGTACGCCTCGCGCGCGAGCTGGCCCACGTTCACCATGCCGGCGCGCGCCATGTCGGTGGCGCGCGCGTCGCCCACGTGGGTGTTGTGCTCCCAGACGATGGCCTTCGACCGCGGGCCGTGGTGCTTCAGCAGGCGCTCCAGCGTCTCCATCATGTGCCGGTCGCGCACGTTCCAGCTCGCGGCGCCGCCGCGCACCATCGTGCGGTAGTAGTGCTCGGCGTTGGTCGCCACCAGCGCGTTCTGCTCGGCGTTGAAGAACGCCTCGGGGTTGTCGCGGCGGAAGTCGGGGCCCTTCTGCCGCAGCGCGGTGAGCGCCTGCAGCACCTCTTCCTCGCAGTCGGTGGGCACCATCTGCGTGGCCCACGCGTACTCCTGCACGTCGTCCTCGAACGGGTCGAAGCAGCCGTACGCCCGCCGCGCGCGCTCGGCGAGCTGCGGGTCAACGCGCTCCAGGTACCGCGTGACCACGTCGATCGACTCCCACATCGAGTACACGTCGAGCCCGTAGAAGCCGGCCTTGCGCTCGTCGGGGAGGCCGCGGTTGTGCTCGCGCAGCCACTCGCCGAGCGCGGCGACCTCCTGGTTGGCCCACATCCAGGTCGGCCAGCGGGAGAAGGCGTGCAGCACCTGCCGCGCGCTGTCGCCCACGCCGTCCCACTCCTTGGCGTAGAGGTTGAGGGTGTAGCAGTCCGGCCAGTCGCCCTCGACCGCGATGAAGTCGAAGCCCTTCTCGGCGATCAGCCGGCGGGAGATCCGGTCGCGCCAGGTGTAGTACTCACGGGTGCCGTGGCTCGCCTCGCCCAGCAGCACGATCCGCGCGTCGCCGACCAACTCCAGCAGCGGGTCCAGGTCCGTGTCGTCGCGCAGCGGCAGCGCGCGCTCGCGCACCGCCTCGACCAGCCTCTCGTCCCCCATCCTCCACCTCCCGCGTCCGTTCGTCTGCCCCGGCCGGCCGACGGATTTCCGCAGGTTCCACGCCCGCCATGGCCGCAGACCATCGTCGGCAGGCACCGGGCATTCGAAGCACGCGCTCCGGGTTCATGGGAGCCAAAGCTTGATGTAACTGATTGTTATATATACATTTAACGACACTGAAAGTGACTCGTTCGTGTCCTGTGATCACCACATGCTGGAAGAGGGAAAATGAAGAAGTGGATCGCGCTGCTGGCCTTCGGCGCCGTTGCCGCCGGGTGCTCCGATGCCTCGCAGCCTCTCGCATCGACTCCAGCCGGGCCGAAGCTCGCCGCCTGGGGCGTGAACTACGACAACGACGGAATCGACGACGGCATCGAGGCGGAACTCGCCGACCGCTTCGCGCCGTTGCTGTACATGCCCAACCTGATCACGCGTGCGGAGGCCGAGTACACGTGGGGCGATTGGACGTGGCCGGCGAACGTGGAGTGGTACCTGGCGAACACCCAGATGCGCTTCCACCACGACAACTGCCCGGACCACCAGATCCTGAACCTGGGCACGATCAACACCTCGAACCTGATCACGCAGGTTCACCAGCGTGCCACCTCGTGGCTGGGGTGCAGCCATTCGGGCACCACGTACGGCTCGGGCGCCGCCAGCGGGTACGACAATGCGTACAACGGTGAGAACCACTTCTTCCTGCAGGCGGTGTACGACGACGTGACGCACCCGGGCGTGCGCGACCCGGCGGGATGGAAGGTGTACACGCACGTCTATCGCAACACCATCGGCGGGATCAGCATCCAGTACTGGTTCTTCTACGCTTACAACGACTTCATCGGCAGCGCCAACCACGAGTCGGACTGGGAGCACATCACGGTGCAGCTGGACGCCGGCCAGCAGCCGGTCAGCCTGATCTACGCGGCGCACCACACGGCCGCCATATTGCAGCCGGACTCGGTTACCTGGTACAACGGCACGCACCCGCAGGTGTGGGTGGCCGATGGCTCGCACGCCAGCTACGCCAGCGAGGTCAAGTGCGACAACCCGCACCCCGAGGGGGACGACAGCTGCTGGACCAACCTGGACCAGCGCTGGTTCACCTGGAGCGGCGGCAAGGGCGGCGACCAGGGGCTGCAGGGTGGCGGGCTGGTGAACATGGGCGAGATGCCCGAGGGCTCCAGAAAGCCCATGCCGGGCCAGGACTGGATCAAGTTCTCCGGCCACTGGGGCGAGGAAGGGAACCTTGAGGACACCAGCGGCCAGCCGGGGCCGGGGCAGCACTGGGAGGACTGGAACGTCGACATGGGCACCGGGTGCGGCGAGGCGTCGTGCACGCCGGTGCAGGCCGCCTACATCAGCCACTTCACCGGCGCCGACTGCACCGGCACGGAGAGCTACTACACGCCGTACTTCAACAACGACGGCGTGCGGCGCTCCTGGAACGGCACCGGCCAAGCCGGGACCACGCTGCGCACGGTGACCAACCGGTCGTACAAGGACAGCAGCGGCGCGTGCAACAATGCCTGGCCCAACGGCAACACGCTCTCCGGTTTCGTCACCATCTACCGCTGAGCCGGCCCGGAAGATCGTTTCACACAGAGACGCGGAGGCACGGAGAGAACCGCCGGGGTTCTCTCCGTGCCTCCGCGTCTCTGCGTGAGACGCTTTTCTCAGCCTTGTTCACCCCAGCTCCCGCGCAAGGTAAGGGGCGGTGCGGCTCTTCGCGGCGCGGGCGACCAGGGCGGGCGGGCCGGCGCAGACCACGCGGCCGCCCTCCTCGCCGGCGCCGGGGCCGACGTCGATGACCCAGTCGCTGCCGGCGATCACGTGCATGTCGTGCTCCACGACGACGACCGTGTTGCCGGCGTCGACCAGCCCGTGCAGCTGCGCCACCAGCTTCTCCACGTCGGAGGGGTGCAGGCCGGTGGTGGGCTCGTCCAGCACGTAGAGCGAGTGGCCGCGCTGCATGCGCTGCAGCTCGGTGGCCAGCTTGATCCGCTGCGCCTCGCCGCCGGAGAGCTCCGTGGCGGGCTGCCCCAGCCGCAGGTAGCCCAGCCCCACCTCGCGCAGCACGTGCAGCGAGCGGCGCACGGCGTCTTCGCCGGCGAAGAATTCCCACGCGGCGTCTACCGTCATCCCCAGCACCTCGGCGATGTTCCGGCCCTGGTAGCGGATCTCCAGCGTCTTCGCGTTGTAGCGCGCGCCGTGGCAGGTGGGGCAGGGCGCGTAGACGCTGGGGAGGAAGAGCAGCTCCACCATCACGAACCCCTCGCCCTCGCAGGTCTCGCAGCGCCCCTTGGCCACGTTGAACGAGAACCGCCCCGCGTCGTAGCGCCGCTTCCGCGCGTCCGGCGTGGCGGCGAAGAGGCGCCGGACGTGGTCGAACAGCCCGGTGTAGGTGGCCAGGTTGGAGCGCGGCGTGCGCCCGATGGGTTTCTGGTCCACCCGCACCAGCCGGTGGATCTCCTCCATCCCGCCCGCGATGCGGCCGCCGGGGGCGACGGCGGCGGCGGGGTCCGGCTCGTCGCCCTCCTCCACCGCGGGGAGCTCGTGGCCCAGGTGCGCGGCCACCAGCTCCACCAGCACCTGGCTCACCAGGCTGCTCTTCCCCGAGCCGGAGACGCCGCTGACGGTGGTGAACACGCCGAGCGGAAACTTCACGTCCAGCTCGTGGAGGTTGTTGCGGGTCACGCACTCCAGCGCGAGCCATCCCCGGGGCGCGCGCGGCGTCCGCGCGGGCGGCCGCCGCTCGCCGAAGAGGTGGCGGCGCGTCTGCGACTCCTCCACCGCCGCGAGCCCGGCGGGGGGGCCGCTGTAGAGCACGCGCCCGCCCTGCTCGCCCGCCGCGGGGCCCACGTCCACGATCCAGTGGGCGTGGCGCACCACGTCCATCTCGTGCTCCACCACGAAGAGCGAGTTCCCGGCGGCCAGCAGCCCGTCGAGCGCGCGCAGCAGCGCCTCGGTGTCGGCCGGGTGCAGGCCGGCGGAGGGCTCGTCGAGCACGTAGACCACGCCGAACAGGTTGGAGCGCACCTGCGTGGCCAGCCGCAGGCGCTGCAGCTCGCCGGGAGAGAGGGTGGGCGTGCTGCGCTCGATGGAGAGGTAGCCCAGCCCCAGGTCCAGCAGCACCGCCAGCCGCGCGCACAGGTCCTGGGAGATGCGGTGCGCCACCATCGCCTTCTCCGGGTGCTCCGCGTCGCGCCGCTTGCGCCCGGTCTGCGTCCCTTCGGCATAGGGACGCACGAGCGAGAACACGCGGGCCAGCGGCAGGCGCGACAGCTCCGCGATGTCCAGCCCCGCGAACGTCACCGACAGCGACTCGGGGCGCAGCCGCTTGCCGCCGCAGACCGGGCAGTCGGTGCTGAGCATGTACTGCATCACCCGCCGCCGCATCGCCGCGCTCTGCGTGTTGGCGAAGGTGTGCAGCACGTGCCGGCGCGCGCTGGTGAAGGTGCCCATGTAGTCGGGTGGGTCCTTCCGCTTCAGCGCGCGCCGCGTCTGCTCGGGGGTCAGGCCGGGATAGACCGGGACGACGGGCTGCTCGTCGGTGAAGAGGATCCAGTCGCGGTCCTCCCGCGGCAGCTCCCGCCAGGGGCGGTCCACGTCGTAGCCGAGCGTGACCAGGATGTCGCGCTGGTTCTGCCCGCCCCACGCCTGCGGCCACGCGGCGATGGCGCGCTCGCGGATGGTGAGCGAGTCGTCGGGCACCATCGACCGCTCGGTGACCTCGTAGATGCGGCCGTGCCCGTGGCAGCGGGGGCAGGCGCCCTCGGGGGTGTTGGGGGAGAACGACTCGGCGTAGAGCAGCTCTTGGCCGGGCGGATAGTCGCCCGCGCGCGAGTACAGCATCCGCAGCAGGTTGGAGAGCGTGGTCACGCTCCCCACGGACGACCGGGTGGTGGGCGTCCCCCGCTGCTGCTGCAGCGCCACCGCCGGCGGAATCCCGTCGATCTCGTCGACGTCGGGGATGCCCATCTGGTGGAAGAGGCGCCGCGCATAGGGCGCCACCGACTCCAGGTAGCGCCGCTGCGCCTCGGCGTACAGCGTCCCGAACGCGAGTGACGACTTCCCCGATCCCGACACGCCGGTGAACACCACCAGCGCGTCGCGGGGGATGTCGACGTCCACGTCCTTCAGGTTGTGCTCCCGCGCCCCGCGCACGCGCACGAACGCCGGCAGCCGCGCCTCATCCGCCGCTCCCCTGGTCTTTCCGCTTTTCCTTGCCATCATCCGCCCATCCCGGCCGAGGGTTTGATCGAGGGCGAGAGCCGCACCACCACCGCCTCGTTGCCGCGCAGTTCCACGCGATCGCGAACGGGTATGTCTTTTGGGTCGATGTCGGTCGATAGCACCACCTCGCCCGACCCGTCGAAGGGAAGCGACGCGGGCTCGGGGCCGAGGTTGAGGGCGACGAGGAAGCGCGTTCCCTCGTGCTCGCGCAGGTAGGCGAGCACGTCGCCGCCCGCGTCGACGGGCGTCCAGGAGCCGAGGGAGAGCGCGGGCTCGGCGCGGCGGAGGGCAATCAGGCGGCGGTGGAGCGCGAGCATCGACTCCGGGTCGCAGCGCTGCGTCTCGACGTTCGTCTCGCGATAGTCCGCGGCGACGGGGAGCCAGGGGGTGCCGGGGGTGAAGCCGGCGTTCGGCGCGCCACTCCACTGCATCGGGGTGCGCTCGGGGTCGCGGCCGAGGCCCATCCCGGGGACGTTCTTCTCGAACGGGTCCTGCACCCGCTCCGGCGGGATCGGCACGTCCGTCATCCCGATCTCGTCGCCGTAGTAGATCGTGGGCGTGCCGCGCAGGGTGAGCAGGAGCATCGCCGCCACGCGCGCCTGCGCCCGGCCCACGCGGCTGGCGATGCGCGACCGGTCGTGGTTCCCCAGCACCCAGTTCGGCCATGCGCCGGGCGGCAGGAGCGACTCGTAGCGGCGGATGGCGGCGTCGATCTCCCGCGCCTTCCAGGGGAGGACGATGAGCTGGAAGTTGTAGGGGAAGTGGCACCCGGCCCCATCGTCCCCATAGTACGGAAGCACCCGCTCCACGGTGTTGTAGACCTCGCCGATCAGCACCCGGTCGCCGTCGTAGGCGTCGACCACGCGGCGCATCCGCGCGATGACGCCGTGCACTTCGGGGCGGTCGCCGGACCAGACGCGCAGCAGGCGATTGAAGGGGTCGTCACCCTCCCGGAAGTCGGGGTTGGGAGGATTGTCGCGGAAGCGCTCGTCCTTGATTACGTTCTGTACGGCGTCCACGCGCAGCCCGTCGACACCGCGGTCCAGCCAGAAGCGCATCACCTCCAGCATCTCCGCCTCGACGGCGGGGTTGCGCCAGTTCAGGTCCGGCTGCTCGACCAGGAAGGTGTGCAGGTAGTACTGGCCGGTGGCCTCGTCGAGCGTCCACGCGCTCCCGCCGAAGGTGCTGAGCCAGTTGTTCGGTGGCCCGCCGCCCGGCCCGGGATCGCGCCAGACGTACCAGTCCCGCTTCGGGTTGTCCCGCGACGCGCGGGACTCGGCGAACCAGGGGTGCAGGTCGGAGGTGTGGTTGGGGACGTAGTCCAGGATCACGCGGATTCCGAGCGCGTGCGCCTCCGCCAGCAGCCGGTCGAAGTCGCCGGGCGTGCCGAAGAGCGGGTCGACGCCGCGGTGGTCGGTGACGTCGTACCCGAAGTCGCGCATCGGCGAGGGGTAGAAGGGGGAGATCCAGACGGCGTCGGCCCCCAGCGCCCGCAGGTGCCCGAGCTTCGCCGCGATCCCCGGCAGGTCGCCGACCCCGTCGCCGTTCGTGTCCAGGAAGGAGCGCGGATACACCTGGTAGACCACCCCGCGCCGCCACCAGGGAACTCCGTCCACCGCGCCGTCCGCATCCGCCGGCACCGTCATCGCCCGCTCCCGAATCCCCAGGGCCGATCCGTCCGTAGAAGCATCACCCGATTCCCGTTCCACCCGTTCAGGAGCATCCCCGTGCAAGGTCCGCCGCCGCCCTGGTTCTTCCTGGCGCTCTTCCCGGTGGCCGCCGTGAGCGCCGCGATCGTGTTCGCCAGCATCGGCGTGACCATCTCCCGGCTTCGGCGCGGGCGCGTGGCGGCGCAGCAGCTCCCCGCGGCGGCGGCCACCGAGGCACAGGTGGCGCGGATGCAGGCCGAGATCGACGACCTGCGCACGCAGGTGGAGCGCCTCTCCGCGGCCGAATCGTTCTACGCCCAGCTCAAGGGCCCCGCGGCGGCCCTGCCGGAGCCCGCACGGCTGACCTGATCGGGCGCCATACACTCACTGCAGGAGACGCACCTTGTTCTTCTTCCCGCACGGCATCGACTTCGTCTTCGTCGCCATCGGCGTATCGATGGTGGTGCGCGCCTTCCGGGGCGGCGGCGGACGCCGCTACCGCGAGCTGGAGCCGCCGCCGCCGGCGCGGCTCGAGGACCCGCGCGTGCCGCAGCTCCAGTCCGAGGTCGACGAGCTGCGGCAGCAGGTGGAGCGCCTCTCGGCCGCCGAGTCGTTCTACGCGCAGCTCCAGGCCCCGCCGCCGCCCAAGCCGTAGAACGGATCGCCTCACGCAGAGACGCTGTTGGGGCGAGACGATGCGAGACGATGCGAGTAAACTCGCCGCTACAACGGCACACTGTCCGCCTTCGCGGACATCAACGGCAACGACGATCGGGACGTATCGGTCGGCAGGGATGCCGGCCCTCAGGAAGTCCGCGAAGGCGGACTGCGTGATTTTGTAGCGGCGAGTTTACTCGCATCGTCTCGCAATTCCCCGTAACCCTGCGCCACGATTGACGCCGCTGGGGGTGAGGGGTAGACTTGAACCGCCGCGCGCGGGACGTACCCCACGTCCCGCGCTTCCGTTTTTCGCCGGATGTCTGGACGATGCAGCTCCTTCCCCTGCTGACCGCCCTCGTCGCCGGCTTCGCGCACGCGCTGGAGCCGGACCACATGGCCGCGGTCACCACCTTCGTCTCGCGCCGCCCGCGCCCGCTGGAGGCGGTGGGCTTCGGGGTGCGCTGGGGGGTGGGGCACTCCGCGTCGATCCTGGTGGTGGGCGTGGCGCTGGTCGCGCTCAACCTGCGCGTGCCCGAGCGCCTGTCGCGGGGGCTGGAGTTCGGGGTGGGGGGGATGCTGCTCGCGCTCGGCCTCTGGCTGCTCTGGAGCGTGCTGCACGAGCGCGCCCACCGCCTCGCCGGCGGGCCCGCGCCTACTTCGGAGGGGAAGACGCACGCGCACGGCCACCGGCACGGCACGCTCTGGGTGGGGATGGCGCACGGGCTGGCGGGGACGGCGCCGCTGGTGGCGCTGCTCCCGGCGGCCACCGCGCGCTCCGGTTGGACGGCCGCGCTCTACCTGCTCTTCTTCGGGGTGGGGACCACGGTGGCGATGGGGCTCTACGCGATGGCCGCCGGGCTGGTGTTCGACCGCGCCGGGAGCCGCACGCCCGCGCTGGCCGGCACCCTGCGCGCCCTCACCGCCGTGGGCAGCGGCGCGCTCGGCGTGGCGTGGATGCTCGGCGCCGCAGGCGTGGTGGGATAGGAACAGAACGTCTCACGCAGAGACGACAGAGGCACGGAGAGAATCCAGTTCTCTCCGTGCCTCCGTGTCTCTGCGTGAGACGTCGCTGTTGCGGTCCTTCAGCTCACCTCGGCGACTTCCTCGGCGGGCGCCATCACCCCCAGCACCCGCTCCATCGCCATGGTGTGGCTGCAGGTGTGGTGGCCGCGGAAGTAGTCGCAGTCGCAGTGCCAGTGGCCTTCCTGGAAGTCCACGTGGTGCTGGCCGTTGCGGCCGTCGAACGACACGTCGAGGCTGCGGAAGTGGATGCGCTCGGGCTCCGAGGCGTAGTCGCGCGCCTTCTGGATCTTGTTGATCATCCCGGAATCGAGCATTGGCACCTCCCGTTGTGGGTAAAACAAAAACGCCGCACGGCAAACTGCCGTGTGGCGTTCCTCATGGAGCGTCGCCGGAGGCGGACCCGCTGCAGACAGAGGGAATCTTCAGAACCCGCCTCCTTTCCCTGCGCCGGACCATCGCACGGTCCAAGCGAGCCCGTAACTGTGGCGCCGGCGTTTCCGGCACCCGCGGCCGACCGTCTCGTCCGCGTAACGCTTCGGTCTCTATCGCCAACCTAAACGGTCTTGCCGCACCCCGCAACACCTCTCGCAGGGCGAGCTCGAGGCCCCGGCGCCGAATGCAAATTGCGTGCTGTGGACGGCACGCCGCGCCGCGCTTGACGAATCCAGGCACGTGGCCGCTTCGTGTCGCATCCACCCATTCTGTTCCGGAACACCCATCGCAACCGCTTGGGGGAACGCCTCTTGCGGCCCGCTCCGGCTCCTTCGGTCACGATGGATGAACCACACGGGAGGGAGCATGGGCGAGCTGAAGAGCACCACGCAGCGCCCCGGCGGGGTGAACACGGGGATGACGCCGCAGGGCGACCCGGGCGAGGAAAACCGCGGGGCGGAGTTCGGCACCTCGGAGCGGGCCACGCGCGGCACAGACCGCGACCTGGACCGCAGCGGCGAGTCGAAGAACCAGGGGCACGGCCACCCGCGCGAGGAGCGCGGCGACGGCTAGGGGCAGGGGACAGCAAGCCTGCGAGTTCCGAGCTTCGGTTCACTCGGGCCCAGCCTGCCGCCGGCCGGTGGCCTCGGCAAGCCGAAGCCGTCGCCGCCACCGACCAAGCCCCGCAGCCGCAAGTCAGCCTGAAACGAAGATCGGCCGCCCCGGGTGGGGCGGCCGATTCGCTTCAGCAGTAGCAGGTCCGAGTCTCGCCTACCGTGGTGCAGTCATAATTACAGAACCATGGCCCGCCCGTCGTGACGTTGCTCTGCGCCTGGCTCAACAGATCGGACGATACCGCGTCGAACGTCACCACCGTGAGCGAATCAGGATCGAGCTTCAGCTTCTTCATGTGCTCTCCTTCAGCTTGTGATGACCAGGGCGAATCGAAATCTTAAGGCGCAAACAACATGTTCAAAATGCGTCATAAGAATCGTGTGGTCAAGGCGAACATCGTGCGTCCGCATCGGATCAGGCGCTTCGATCGAGCGTAAGGCGCCTGCGGTGCAACGCCTCCAGCTCCCTCGCCGGAAGCGGCGGCGGCGGCACGCAGTCGCGAAGGCGGACTTCGTGCCGTTCCAGCCCTCGTTTTCAACTGTGGGACAGCGATGTACGGAGGAGCGAAGTCCCGAAGCTGCGCTCCCTCCGCCGGACGGACCTCTCCTCTCCCTGAACCTTGTATCGTCAGCATCGACCCCGCAGCCGCCCAGAGTCCCGGGAGCCGCGAGTACGCTCCGCACCCCTTCGCCCGTGCCGAGCCGGCCCTGGACCGCCGCTCGCGCGCCTCTTGCTTAACGATCAGCCCGCTGCGGGTGTCGAATCCGTATGCGGAAGAAGTGAACCGTACGAGCTTTCCGAGGGTGCAATGCGCAGACTCCTGTTCGTCCTCTGCCTGCTGTTCATGGCGGCGCCGCTCGCCGCGCAGGTGGGCTCCACCACCGACGTGATCCGCGGCCGCGTGACCGACGAGCGCGGCGAGCCCGTGATCGGGGCCAGCATCCAGGTGACCTCGGTCGAGACCGGCACCAGCCGCACCGCGGTCACCGGCACTGACGGGCGCTACACCGTGGTCTTCCCCGACGGCGGCGGGCGCTACCGCGTGCGCGTCGCGCGCCTGGGGCAGGCGCCCCGCACCGTGGACGTCGCGCGCGCGGCCGACGAGGACGTGCTGACCGCCAACGTGCAGCTCGGCACCCAGGCGGTGCAGCTCGCGGGGGTCACCGCCCGCGCCGAGCGCCCCGCGCCGGGGCGCGGCGAGGCCGGCGGCACCGGACGCGCCGTCAGCAGCGAGCTGGCGCAGCGGCTCCCGCTGGAGAACAGCACCGACCCCTCGCTCCTGGCGACCCTCTCCCCCGGCGTGGTCGCCACCACCGGCGCCGACTCCCTGAGTGGGCGCGGCGGCTTCTCGGTGGCCGGGCAGCTCGCCTCGCAGAACCAGGTGACGCTCGACGGCGCCTCGTTCGCCTCGGCGCTCTCGGGGGGGCAGCTGGGCGGCGGGTCGCCGCTGGGGCTGCCGCAGGAGGGGATCCGCGGCACGCAGGTGGTGACCAACACCTACGACGTGGCGCGCGGGCAGTTCTCCGGTGGGCAGGTGGCGAGCACCACCCGCGCCGGCACCAACCGCGTGCAGGGCTCGGCGCAGACGCAGTTCCGCGGCTC
>Ga0070685_10000646_pt1 | contig 19013 bp, 34 predicted proteins | sample KBSS13LmetaG_FD_65651 | JGI IMG/M metagenome (GOLD analysis project Ga0070685, IMG submission 65651) | Switchgrass rhizosphere microbial communities from Kellogg Biological Station, Michigan, USA - KBS S1-3L metaG | ecosystem: Host-associated > Plants > Roots > Rhizosphere ...
ACCCATCTGCGGATCGCCACGAAGGTCGTGAAGGAGCAGCGCGACGCGCTGCGTGCCGCCACAGAGTCGCAGCGGAAGTCGCTCGCCGACTTCCTCGACAAGGCGGGCAAGGCGCTCACCCCTGGCGCCAAGCCGAAGTTCGACCCTGAGGTCATCGACCTGGTGCGCGGGCTCGGGGCTGTCTCCGCCGAACCCTACGCCGAACTGCGGAACACGATCAACGAGTCGGTCCGCGAGTACGACCGCATCCGCAAGGCTGCGATGCGGAAGACGCTCTCCGCCGAGGAGCGCGCCGACCTCTCCGCCCAGCGGGAGGCCGTGCGCCAGAAGTTGGTGGACCTCTCCAGCCAGGCCAGCCAGATGTTGAAGGGCATCTCCAGCGGGGCGCCGAGGGCGACGGTGCCGTCGACCATCGGCAAGGCGTGGGCTGGCAAGTTGACGCAGGCCGAGAACCTGCTGCGGGAGCAGGCGTACCGCCTGGCGCCCGTGCGCAACCAGGTGACAGAGATCCTGCGCGAGTCGATGGCAACCAACAAGTTGGTCGACAACCAGCTCACCGCGATCGAAGGGCGTCTCGCCTTGGCGAAGGGTGCCGACTTCGGCCCCGACCACATCGCGCAGTTGCTCGACGACCATCTGTCGGGCGAGTTGCTGATGTCGAACCCTGAGGTCGCTGCACAGCGCATCGATGCGCTGTCCGCTGCCACCGCCCGCAAGGAGCGGTTCGAGGCTCGCCTCCCCGCCATCGTCGAGCACTTCCAGAAGTTGGACGAGAAGGTCGCCGAGGCGTTCTCGCCTGGCGGCGGCTGGGCCAAGTTGAACGTCCCCGACGAAGACCTGCAGGCGGTGCGCCAGATCCTGGCGGACCCCGAGTACACGTCAGCGAAGAAGACGCTGGGCGACATGCAGCGCGAGATCGACCAGTTGCGCTACAGCAAGACGACGAACGAGGTCGGCCACTACGTCGAGAAGCCTGGCGGCGGGACGCAGTTCGTGCCGACGGGCACCGAGACGAACATGGTGGAGGAGATCCCCGCCGTGTCGAAGTACGCTGCACGTGCTGGGCTCGGCAAGGAGGGCGCCCCGCGCCCGAGGAACTGGGAGCAGGCTCAGCGGTTCGCTGAGGGCGCACTGGAGATCCGTCAGCGGTACGGCGCTGACGAACTGATCCAGCGCGTCGCCGATCAGGATCGGCTGCTCAACGAGTTCCTCGACCAGTGGGCCGAGGAGGCCCCGATGCGGCTGCGGGCCGTGCAGCAGATGAAGCGGGAGCGCGCTGCGACGCTGGGCCAGTGGACCCAGCACCTGCGCGTCATCGACGAGGAGGCGAAGAAGGCTGACTCGATCGTGCTGTCGGCTGGCGCGACTGACCGCGCTGGCGCCTTCGAGAAGTTGGCTGCTGCGATCGATGAGGCGAAGGGTCGCGCTCCGAAGGAGCGGGTCGGCCCGAAGCCGACGCCGTCCACGATCACCGAGGACGAGTTGCAGGCGGCGCAGGCCAGGGCCCGCGGCGCCGAGGACAAGTTGGGGGATGCGGCGAAGACGGCCGAGCAGTTGCAGAAGAAGGCGGACCGCGCTCGCTCGCAGGTGTCGGCGATGGAGTTGCGCGCCAAGAAGGAGCAGGCTGCTTGGGCGAAGGGCGCCCGCGATGCGGACGACCTCGCCGCGAAGGCTCGGGCCAACTACGACGCTGCCGCCTCCCTGGAGATGGACGCCCAGGACTGGCTGCAGAACGTCGCCCCGCGCCTGGAGCGCATGTGGGAGGACAGCGTCAAGCAGATCATCGCGAAGCCGACCGACCCCGCTACGCCGATCATGGAGCGGCTGCGGTGGGCTCAGGACACGGCGAAGACCTCCGACCTGATCCGCACCGCGCAGGGCAACCCGACGCAGGAGAACATCGCGATCGCCAAGTTGGCGACGGACCTGCAGACCGCCGAGTTGGACAAGGCTGGCGCCGACTACGTCGCGAACGTCACGAAGGACATGGTGTCCCAGGCGAAGCGCGGCAAGTTGTACACGAAGATGGTCGACCAGGTGGAGGAAGGCTGGGTCCAGCTGGAGCGCAGCGGGCTGCAGGTTCCGAAGGAAGTGGAGACGGCCCTCAAGAACCTCCGCAAGCCTGGCGTCGACTCGAAGTTCTGGGACACGGTCGGCGAGTACAACCTGCTGTTCAAGGCGCTCGCCACGACGACGCCTGGCTTCCACATCCGCAACGCCCTGTCGGCCACGTTCATGAACGTGGTGGATGGCGTCGAGTTCCGCACGATGAAGCAGGGGATCGGCCACATGCGGCAGTACGCCGCGAACCCCGCCACGTGGACGAACAAGATGGGCACCGCCGAGAGGGCGGCTGCCGAGAAGGCGCTCGAAGCGGCCTACGCCACGGGCGCAGGCCAGTTCACCGACGAGTTGCGTGGGCTCGAGAACCTGCCTGGCTTGAAGGGAAAGGTCGCGAACAACCCGATCACGCGCGGCTCCCGCAAGGCAGGCGCCTCGATCGAAACCTCCGCCCGCTATGCGATGGCGCTGGACACCATCAAGAAGGGCGGAACTTTCGACGAGGCTGTGTCTCGCATCCGCCGCTTCCACTTCGACTACGAGAACATCGGCCAGTACGACCAGGCGATCAAGAAGATCATCCCCTTCTGGATGTTCGCCTCGCGCAACGTGCCCATGCAGGTCCAGACGATGTGGCTCAAGCCCCGCTGGTACTCGATCTACGACAACTTCCGCCGCAACATGGCGCTCGGCAACGACGCCGTCGTGCCGTCGTACATCGAGCAGGAGGGCGGCTTCAAGATCGGCGAGGGCATGTACCTCTCCCCCGACCTGCCGCAGATGCGCCTCTTCGAGACGTTCAACCAGTTGGAGGATCCGAAGCGGGCCTTGGCTCAGGCCAGTCCCATCTTCCGTGTCCCCGCCGAACTCGCGGCTGGCAAGCAGTTCTACAACGACGTCCCGTTCCGCCCCGACGACCAGCGCACGCCCGTCGAGGGGTGGGAGCAGTTGCTCAAGCCGATCTACGCTGCGACGGGCCAGTTGAACAGCGAGGGCGTGACCGACAAGGGGCAGTACGCTGTGAAGTCGCTGCTGCCGACCATCGGTCAGGCGCAGCGGCTGGCGCCTACCCAGGACAAGTACAAGGAACGCCAGTTGGCCTCGATGGCCTCCTATCTCGGCATCCCGCTGAGGCAGGTTGGGCCCGAGGCGATGGCTGCCGAGCAGCGCCGTAGGGCGCTTTCGGCTGCTGGCAGATAAGCCCTGGTAGATGGCCTAAACCACTCAGAGTGATACTCCCTGGTAGAGGCCAGTTTCCTGGTGAAACAAGGCCTCTGTAGGAATCGGTGCTGGCACTCGTACCATTTGGGCCCGAAGGGCGATGACACGCTCCTCCACACCCTACTTCCCTTGGGGCCACTCGGGCATCAACTCGCTCGTCCCGCCCTACGAGACGTGCTCGCCGAACCTCACCGAACTCTACGTGTTCATGAACCACACGTTCGGTGCGGTGACGCTCGGGTGCCACAACCAGCGGGACATCCGCGGTGGCGGCTCGCTCTCGACCCACGCCTACGGCGCGGCCCTCGACGTGCGCTTCCCGACGCGCGAGATCCTCGTCGCAGTGTGCGCCTGGCTCGTCAACAACTCGGAGGAGCTCGGGATCAACGCGATCCACGACTACCTCTCGCAGCGCATGTGGACGCCAGGACAGTCCGACGACCTGAACCGCTGGCCGCACGCCAACGTCGGGTCGGTCGGCGGCACCTGGATCCACGTCGAGGTCCGACCTGGCGCCTTCCTCGACCGCCGTTCGGTGGCTGCGAAGTTGACTGGCGTGGCTCCGCCCCCACCGCCTCCGCCCCCGCCCGAACTGCCGCTGTACGACCCGCTGCACCACAACTACTCGCTGTGGCCGCTCAACAAGAACAAGCCGCTGCTGCGGCTCGGCTCGGGCTACGCGACGGGCACCCAGCAGGACCAGGGCGCCGCGCTGTACCTGAACCACGTCCTCATCATCGAGACGTCCCACATCTTGCCGAATCCGCTGTTCGTCGTGCTGCAGCCGTCAATCGACGCCTGCCGCGATCTGCGCACGTTCCTCGACCCGCAGATCAACAACAAGGAGTGGGGCGCCGAAGCCTACTCAGGCGTCATCGGCCCCGAGACGTGGAAGGCCATCGACTACCTGGCGACGAGGCCCCGCTGATGGGCAGGCCCGACGGGATCGACGTCTCGTCCTACCAGGGTGTGATCGACTGGAACGCGGTCAAGGCCAGCGGCAAGCAGTGGCTGGCCGCTCGTGCGACCGTCGGCGGGCGCACCGACACGTTCCTTGGCGCGAACCGCGCAGGGATGCAGGGTGTCCGCACCCGCCTGTTCTACGACTTCCTCTACCCAGGCCACGACGCGAGCGCCTTCATCCGCTCGCTCGGTGTCCTGCAGCCTGGCGAAGGCGCCATGCTCGACGCCGAGGCGTCGGGCATCTCGGTCGGTGATTGCCTTCGGTGGCTGGGACAGGTCGAGGCGTGGAGTGGACGGCCTGCCGCCGTCTACACTGGCGCCTACGTGGCTGGTGGGACGATCTGGCGCTCGGGTGCCATCTTCAACGGGCAGCGCCCGCGCATCCTCGCCGCCTACACCGACCAGCCGAACGCCGCCAGGATCGCAGCCCCCTACGGCTGGGACGCCTGGCAGTACACGAGCACTCAGGCCTGTCCTGGGGTGCGCACCCTGGTCGACCACGACCAGGTGGATCAGTGGGCGCGCTTCGACGCTGTCTGCCAGCCGTCTGCGCCGCCGCCCAACTTCCCGCCCTACGATCCTTGGCACCACAAGTTCGGCCTCTGGCCTGTGGCGCCGAAGGAGCAGTTGACGCTCGGCACAGGCTACGCGCCTGGGACGCAGCGCCTGCAGCCGATGGTCGAGTACTTCCATCACGTGTGCGCCTTCGAGGCGGGCCAGCAGCCTGGCCTGCCCTACACCGTCTTCACCGAGCCCAGCAAGCTGTGCGTGCGGAACCTCAACGCGTTCTTCAACCGCGACGGGGCGAACCGCGACCAGGCCATCGAGGCTTGGGCTGGCGTGTGCGGGCCGCAGACGTGGGCTGTGATCGACTTCCTGGCGAGCCGACCGCGATGAGCCAGATCGCCATCGACAAGGCTGGCGGCTGGGCCGCGTACTCGACGTACGCGCGCTCGCACGGCCAGCATGGCGACACGCTGATCGCGTGGTACTTGTCGAAGATGAACGCAGGGCAGCCTGGACATGGGCTCAAGACCCTGGCCGATCTCGAGTCGGCCACGTGGAAGGGCAACTTCCAGTGAACGACAATGGCCCCCAGGATTCGATCCTGGGGACCATCGTGTTCGTGATCCTGCTTCTGCTGTTCATGGGCTTCGTGCCCATGATCATGGGCGTCACGTCGCCCTGGTGGGGTGGCTGATCAGTTGTACTGGTTCCACCGCTTGCCGTTGGCGTCGGCGGGGTTCACGCAGTACGGGTGCCAGGCCCCGTCGTTGTTGTACGGGCCCCAGGGACCGAGTTGCGAGATCCGCCAGAACCCGCCAGCCTTCTGCGAGCAGACGACCAGGACGTAGCCGTACTGGGCCTGCAGTTGGCTCGTCGGGCCGCGCATGGCGGCACCGTTCGCCAGCAGCCACGTCCAACAGTCGTTGTTGGTGCAGCCCGCCAGGATGGTCGTGTTCACGCCGAGCAGGTTCTTGGTGGTGGCCGAAGCCTGACCTGCCGAGACGGCGACGAGCGACCCGCCAAGGCCGAGGGTGAGGAGCAGAGCGGCGACCGCCCTGCGGAGGCGAAGGAACATGGTTCCCCTTTCTGTTGGTGTGGGATCAGTCTAGCGCGTTGCTGTTGGCTCCGAGGCATGGACTCGAACCACGATTCCCTGATCCAGAGTCAGGAGTCCTGCCGATTGAACGACCTCGGAGTGTTGTCCTCGCTGGCGTCGAGGTTCTGGATCGACGTCGTCGAGTTGTGGAGGTGGCGGGAATCGAACCCGCGTCCCCTTCGCGGCTTGCGCCTCTGGCGGTCCTTGTCACCCCCAGGTCTTCACCGCAGTTGCGGGAGCGCCCCAAAGATGAGGAGCAGTCCGACGACTGCGACCACGATCGTCCACAGCGGGCCGAGCACCTTGTAGACGATGACGAGCACGAGCAGGAAGATGAGCAGAGCGAGGAGCGTCATCGCGCCTTCCTCTGCGCAGCCTTGATCGCCCCCGCCGACTTCGAGGCTCCCCGAGCGGGCGGTGGGTTCTGCGACTGCGACGTGCGGGAGCGGCCGACGCCAGAGCCAGGAAGCTCCTGCTTGCGCCGACGCTCTTTGGCGGCGGGGCTCAGCCCGCCGTTGCCGATCTTGATGCGAGGTGTTGCCATGGTAGATCCTCCTTCTCTCAGGCTCGCCTGGTACTGAATCGCGCCTTGCAGACTGCGATCGTACCAGCCACGAGCAGGGCTGCGCCAGTGATGCCAGCGGGGCCGACCAGGTTGTAGCCGACCTCGGGGATGGTGGGATGCGACGGCTGGGCCGTCGTGGACGTGGTGGCTCGTGCGGGCGGAGCCGCCGCCAGGGCGATGGTGCTGGGGGTTGTCTCCGCCACCGTCGTCTCGGGGGCAGTCGAAGGCGCCGTCGAAGGCGTGGGCGCCTTCGTCGTCGAGGGTGGGACCACAGTGGTACTGGTTGTGGTCGAGGACACACCGCAGATCTCTGGGTGCTTGGCCGCGTACTGCGGACTCTTGCAGGTGGTCATGTTGGCCTTTCAGTGGGTGAGGGAGAAGATGACTTCGAGCGAGAACCAGGCGACGGACGCGCCGAAGGCTGGTTCCTTGGTGATGTTGCCCGCGGTGTCGACGTTGAGACGGGAGGCCTGGTTGCCGCCCGTCGAGGAGACGAGGACGTTGTGGGCTGGACGGTACCCGACTGGCAGGGTGAAGATGGTGGCGCCGTCGGTGCCACCAGCGACCAGCCCCTTGATGTGGACGAGGCCGTTCGGGTACTTGCGGTAGCCTGGCGGCGTCCAGGGGGCGCCGTAGTAGGTCCAGCCGTTCAGCAGTGTGGGCGCGATCCAGGCGGGGTTCCAGTCGGTGGCGACCCGAGCCGCCGAGTTGTCCAGCTGCTTGGTGTCGAGGTACTTGCTGAGGTCGCCGAACGCGATGCGGATCGGCTCGAACAGCGACTGTGGGTTAGGAATCCTCCACGTCATCGTCGCCCTCCTCTTCGTTGAACTCGGCGATCGCCGTCTGGATCGCCCCGACGTTCTGCATGAACATCTCGGGCGGGGTGGCGATGCCTCGGTTGCCGAGGACGGGCAGGACGACGTCACGCACACGCACGGCGAGCGTGTGGAACAGGTCGGAGGCGACCGCTTCGGCGGCTGCCTCCATGTCCTCGTCCTCGAACCCGACCACGTCTTGCTCCATGAAGTTGACGGCGGCACAGACCGACGCTGCCGTCATCATGTTGAGGTCGAGGATGATGCGCACGCCGATCGGCCCGTGACCAGGCCGCTCACCCCTTTGGGCGTTCTGGAACTTCTGGGCGAGCGCTTCGATGTAGGCGCGCTGCACGGCGAGCATCCGCTGCTGCTCTTCGGTGAGGGGCGGCTGCGTGCTGGCGGGCTCTCCTGTGGGCGGATCGAAGTCAGGCATCTCCACGCTCCATGATCTTGTAGTAGGCGGTCTTGTGGCGGGCCATCAACTTGGTGACGTTGGTGTCGATGACCTCTTGCATGGTGAAGCCGAGGTCGTGGGCGAGCGCAACCAGGTAGTAGAAGACGTCGCCCAACTCCAGCAGTGCCTCCTCATCCCGCCACGTGAGGTCCGAGAGGTTGGCTTCGGTCACGCCGCGGTAGATCTTCTTGATGCGGTCGACGACCTCCCCCGTCTCGCCCGACAGGCCGAGGGCGGGGTACAGCACCTCCTTCGCTGGGCCCCACTTCTTCTTCGACTTGACGAAGATCTCGTATTCGGTCAGGTCGCTCATGACTCTCCAGAGTTTCTCGGTGAAACAACGATGGTGTTGAGCGGGATCCCGTTGACCCGCTCGCCCTTGCCGATCTCGACAGTGGCGCTGTAGCGGCTTGCGAGCCAGTTGGCGAGGTCGAAGACGGGAACGCCGAACTGGTCGTTGAAGGCAAGGGTGACTTGCATCGGGTTGCTCACGCCTTCCCCCTCACCTTCAACGCCTCGGGCGTGCCGTCCTTGACGAGGCTCATGTTGCGGAACTTCAGGTTGTTCTCGCTGCCGAGCCAGAGGTCGGTGAAGCAGCTGCGCGGGTGCAACAGCATCTTGTACCGATCGTACAGGACGGGCGGGACGATGACGTAGCGCACGTTGTCGGTCTTCCAGAAGTCCGCCCACTGGTGCATGTTGGCGAGGGTCATGCCCTTCTCCAGCAGGTAGTCGGTGAGGTTCTCCCCCGTCTTCTCGGCGAACTGCCACCGCGACCTGGAGTCGAGGCCATCGAGCGGGTAGTGGGCCATGGGGATGCTGACCGCGTGCCCATAGAACTGCTGGGCTCGCCGCTGCTCGCCCTCGACGTGTCGCACCTCGGCGGAGAGGGCGTCGAGCCTGCGGCTCATGCCCTCGATCGCCGCCTGCAAGATCGCTTGGCTCGCCTGCAGGTCGCGGACGGTGGCCTTGCTGTTCTCAGTCCCGATCATCGACATCTCCTTCGTAGACGACCATCTCTTCCAGCGCGGAGACGCGCTGCGTCAGTTCCTCTTGGATGGCGAGGATCGCCATCTGCCCTCGGAACAGCGTCTCCAACTTCTTGTCGACGTCGGGCGCGCCGATGATGGGGAGTTCAGGCAGCGCCATCGGACTCGTCCAGCAGATCGGCCTGGCGGGCGAGGTACTCCTGGTACTGCTCCGACATGAACCACGCCGAGGCGCGCTCGTCGAACGACTCGGGCAGATCGATGACGAGCTCGTCCCCGCGCTGGCTGTTGCCAACGGCGTCGATCATGTGGGCGAGGGCATCGATGGTGTCCATGAAGTACCCGCCGACGCTTGCCGACAACGCCTTCAACTCCACGAGGGCGTAGAAGAGGAAGTCGGAGACGTCGTGCTCGGGGGTGGGCTGGGTGTCGGTCACTGGTCCTCCAAGAGGGGAAGGGTGAACGTGTTGTCGTCCACCATGTGTGCGATGACTGCGTACCCGACGAGGTCCGTGAACGGATCCTCGTCGTCGAGGTCTTGCCTGCGCTCTGCCTGCAGGACGCGCTCCACCTTGTCGCTCATCCTGATGGCGATGCCCTTGTAGCCGAAGCGGAGGATGTTGTCGCACCCGTACCGCCGCTGCTTGTAGACGAGCAGCGATGGCAGGGCCATGATCTGCGCCGAGGTGAGCCTCGACATTCCGAAGATGGCGAGGTGGTCGATCATGCGCAGGGCCGACTGGCTGGCGCGGCTGCCGCCGACGTAGTTCTCGACGTCCGACCACAGCATGTCGCGGATGTTCGCCAGGTGCCCGACCTGCGGGATGGCCTCTGCGAGGTCCATCATCCGCGTGATCTTGCGGACCCAGCGGGCCGCGCTGTCGTCCCAGGACGTTGGCTCCATGCCTACCCTCTCTCTCACCCTGTCGTTCGCCGACAGGGTATCAGTCAGCTGTTGCAATGCGGCCTTGGTGAGCCGCTGGACGTGGACGTGGCTGATGCCCAGCGTGTCGCCGATCGCTCGGACGCTCCGCTGCTCGAACAGCCTCGAGTTCAGGATGTACTGGTCCCTCGGGCTGAGCGCCTCGAAGGCGTCAGCAACGATCTCCCGAACAGCGAGGCTGTCTTCGTCGTCAACGAACCTGTCCTCCCTGCCTTCCATCAGGGCTTGCCAGATGTCCTCAGGCTTGTCGTCCCTCAACGTGCGCAGCGGCACGTTGGGGTTGAAGTCGGACCAGTAGACTTCACGTCGTGCCATGAGCCTCTCCAGGGAAGTTCTTGAAGTGCAGCCGCCAGTACGGCTTGTGGTTGTCTGGGAAGAAGTCGACCTCGCCGTGCTTGTGGCACGCCTCCTCGAAGTCGTCGAAGTCCATCAGCCACCATACCTTCTTGGTGGAGGACCAGACGAAGATCTTGACGGGGGCGAGGACAGACCAGACGTGGAGCGCCTTGAACTTGTCGAAGCGCACCTTGGCTGTGCCGTCTCTTCCGATGCCGACGCACTCGGCGTAGAAGGTGAGGTCGGTGATGTCTGGCGCCGACCGCATGTTGAGCGGCATCTGTCGGACGTCGAGTTCGGGGCGGTTGAGCCCTGAGCGGATCGCCTTCGGGTTGACGTGGGAGATGTACGCCTCTTCGGCTTCGTCTCCCATGCGGCCGAAGCGGCTGCTGAACGGCTGTTCGTAGTAGCTCACTTGGGAGCCCACCGACTCTTCATCAGCATGGCGAGCACGAGCCCGCCAGGACTCGACATGCCGCCGCCTGCGTCGCCGAGCCACACTGTCTCGACGTCGCCGCTGGCGAACACTTCCTTGATCTCGGGGAAGTCGTGGTCGCCGTCCTGCTTGGGCGTCCACCGCATCATCGGGAGGTTCATGAACCCACCTGTCCACGCTGGTAGGGGCTGACGCCGCTGACCTCTTCGATCGCAGCCTCCAGATCCTCGAACGTGTAGCCAGGCTCCAGGCCGTGGAACGCGTTGGCGAGTTCCAGGTAGAAGGCGAGCGGCACCAGGACGAACGGGCCGTCCTTGCGACGCTGATCGCCAGACCACAGGATGGCCCAGCGGTCCTTCGACTTGCGCTGAGCCGTCTTGGCCCACTGCAGGAAGTGCGGCACGTCCGTCTTCTTCGCCTCGTGGAGCCAAGGCACGCCGAGGAAGTCGCCCTCGTCGTGGATGCCCTTCGTGGTGCCCGCACGTTCGACGTGCGAGCCGAACACTTCTCGGAGCAGGAGCAGCAACCTCCCCTCCCACTCGGTGCCCTTCTGTCGGGACTTGCTCATGAGTAGATCCTCTCGACGATCTTGTCGATCTCGTGCATGGCTGGGACTGGACGGTTCAGGTACTTGCCCCACCGCCTGTCGGCGGAGGCGATGATCGCCTTCGCCTGTTTCCCCGTGAAACCCTGCGCCAAACAGAGGGCGCACAGCCTCACGAGGGTGTTGCTGCGATCGGGCTTCCGATCGCCGTCCTGCAGCGGCCCGTCCTTCCAGATGGTGTAGGCCAACCCGTCGAGCATCTTGATGAGCTCGGTGGGCTCGTCGGGGTCATCGCCCAACTCTAGCGGACCGCTGGAGGGGGGCGGCTGGTACAGCCCTGCCGCCAACTCCAACTGGCTGGGGCTGGCGAGCATGACGGTGTCGAGGAAGGACTCGAGGTCGATCGGCATCCAGTCGATGGTGAAGTTCCGCCAGATGCACCGCCGTCCCCAGCCGTCGGCTGGATCCTGCAGCGTGAGGGAGCAGTCGCTGTCGTACCCGTTGGGGTACGGCAGGCGGACGTAGTTGCCGAGGCTTCCCTCGGGCAGTGTCTCCGCCTTCGGGTTGACCTCCTTCGACTCTGCGTTCGCCACCTTCGTGGCAACGATCAGCGCACGGCGCATCGTTGCGGCGGGGACAGCGCTGGCAGCGAACACCCAGACGTGCCATCCCTTCGAGCGGGACTTCTCCAGGTACGCTGGGATCCCGATCGTGGCGAGCGCCTCGCTGAGGCGGCGAGCCTTCTGGAAGGAGACGTCGTCCCCTTCGTCGTAGTCGACGCAGCCCCACCGCACGTAGTTCTGGTGCATCGGGTAGACGCCGATCGGGTACTCGCCGAACAGATGGTCCTCGATGACCTGCCACGTGACTGGCTCACGCACGCAGCCGCCAGCCTCCGTCCCGTAGGCGGAGCCTTCGCCTTGGAACAGGCTGACGAACCGCTCAGCGATCGCCCGCTGGTCCTCTGACATCGCCATAGTCCCTCCCTTCCTCCAGGTCCAAGATGCACTGGAAGCACAACTCGGGGTCTTCGTGGTCTTCGTCCGCCAGCGGGTCGAAGACGGTGGTGATCATGCAGCGCTTGCACCACTGGATGCCCATCAGAACGCCTCCTCCTGCACCCACTCGCGCGTCGCCTCTTCGGCGGCGCGGTCGTGCTGCACGTAGCGGGTGCGGGGGTTGAGTTGCCGCCACTGCTTCGGCATCTCGTTCTTCTCCAGCGGCTTCAACTGCCCCGTCGTCTTGAACAACTCGAAGTCGACCTCGGGGAGCAGGTCGCCACCTGGCCGCTTGTTCTTCACGAGGTTCACGCTGACGGTGAACTCGTGGATCCCGAGCATGTACTCCAGGTCTGCGATCTGCTCCGCCGTCTTCTCTGACTGCTGCTTCTCGCGCAGCGCCTTCAGCTTGGCGAGGATCTCGCTCCGCTTGCGGCGCACGCCGATCAGGTGGGTGGCTTGCGTCTCGCCGCCATAGGCGCCCGAGTCGATCCCGACGACCTGGCCGTCGGCGCCCTTCGTGCGGGACAACTGGTGCAGCACCCACATCGGGACGTCGTGGGTGCGGCCGAAGCCCTTGAGCCACGTCGCCTTGGCGGGCACCATCTCGATGTCCTCGATCAGTTCGAGGAAGTCGACGACCACCAACTCGGGCGAGTAGCCCCAGACCTCGGACGCCTCCCGCAGTCCGCGGTCCATGTTGGCAGTGATGAGCGGCTTGTCGATGACGATCAACTTCGGGAAGGCGACCGTCGCCGTCTCGCGCAGCAGGGCCTTGGCCTCCTTGTCGTCGGCGGCGATGCGCGACTCCAACTCGCGTGCGGGGACGCCGTGGTAGGCGCAGGCCAACTTGACGAGGGTGAGCACCCTCGGCTCGTCGGGCTGGAAGAACAGCACCCGCTTGGTGCGGTTGCGGATCAGCGCCTCGGTCAGCGCCAGGGTCTTGCCGCTGTGGCTGAACCCGAGCCACATCGTCATCTCGCCTGGCGCGGTGCCGCGCATCTGGTCGTCGAGCTCAGCCATGCCCGTGTACACCCGCTCCTGCGGGGCCTGGCACCAGCGGACGAAGTCGTCCGCAGCGTCAGCGAGCGGCTGCACCAGGCGGTGGCCCAGGTCCGCCACTCGCGGGGCGGGCGTGTCCTCGACGGGCGGCGCTGCGAGCGCAGCCCATGCGGCGTTGTAGTCGATCTCCTCAGCCATTCGCTTCCTTTCCGATCAGGACGATCTCTGAGTCGCCCTTGTCCGAGTTCCACTCGTCGAAGGTGGCGCCGCTGTCGGGCGGCGGCTCCTCCAACTCGTACTGCTGGATCCCCCACATCACCTGGTGCTTGCGCTCGTGCGCCACGGCCTCGCGGGGTGAGGTCGTGCTGCTGAACGTCACCACCACCAGGCCGCACTGGTGGCACGAGTGGCGGTAGTGCGGGATGCGCTTGCGGTTGTCGACCGTCACCGTCCACTCGACGTCGCGGTCGTACTCGATCTCCTTCATCACTGTCCCTTCGGGTTGGGGTCGAACGGGGCCTTGAACATCGTGCCGCTGCCGTGATGGTAGACCATCACGCCCTCGGGCCGCATGAACCCTGGCACGGCTCGGCTGCCCGCGATGATCAGGTTGCTCATCGCGCTGTCGACGTGGTCGGTGTCGAACGGTCCCTCGTACAGGACGGGCACGCACTCGAGCCCGATGCCCACCTCTTCGAGCGCCTCGTACTGCCAGCGTCGGGTGTTGAAGAGGGCGAACCGCTTGTGGTCGAGCCCGTACGTGCGCTGGATGCCCTGGCCGTACCACTCGCCATAGTGCCGCCCTTCGCCGAGCGTCTCCACCAGGGCGACGCTGTTGGCGTCGACCCAGGCGGCGAACCCAGCGTTGTCGGTCTGCTTGCCTGGCGTGATCACCTTGTTGCGGGACTGGGCCCACACGGCGTACTGCACGCCGTGGGCGAAGACACTGGCGTCGATGCAGGGCTCGTTGCCTTCGGGCGGGTTCCAGTTCGGCGCGATCACGATGCAGGCGTTGGTGCCGTCGATCTTCTCGGTGATCGTGCAGTCCTTGAACAGGCGGGGGATCTTCGGGAACGGGACGAAGACGCTCATCGCTCCACCTTCACCACGTGCAGCCCGTGGCTGCCTGCGTCGACACCCCAGATCGAGTCGAGGTAGAACTGCGCCTCCCGCTTCAAGCTCCAGCGGTGCGCCTTCGCGACGTCGTCCACCCACATGAACTTGGGCGGCTCGGCGGCGAAGCCAGGGCGCTCGGGGTCCGCCTCTTCGAGGTGGAAGTAGCGACCGTCCGTGACGTGCTCGCCGAGGGCGAGCGGGTCTTCGATGATCCACTTGGGCATCAGTGCTTCTCCTTCATCAGAACGTTGGTGTGTCCCTTGTTGCACTCGACTGCGTTGACGCCAGTTGGCGTCGTGTACTCCCTACCGCAAGAGGGGCACCCGAAACGGGTGCCCCTCGGGTAGCGAGCCACGACCTTCGGTGTGGCTGTCGGCATCTCAGGCCTTGTAGCCCTTGGGGGGCCAGAAGGCCTTGCCGTCGCGTCCGCCGTTGGCGTCCTTGAACCACGGGCGCTTGGGGTTGGCCTCCAGCCCGTCGCGGTTGTCGAACACCTTGGTGACGCCCGCCTCGCGGGCGGCCTCGATGAGCCACTCGGGCAGCGGGCCGTGCTGCTTGCCCGCCACCTCCAGGGTGGTGGGGGTGACCGTGCGGGGCGCGGTCGGGACGACGACCTGGGTGGCCTCGTCCTCGACCTCGGCGCCGAACGCCTCGGCCAACTGCTCGACGGACAGCGGCTTGCCGCCGCGCCCCGTCGCCACGACCTGCGGGACGACGGCCTGGATGCCGCCGAAGTCCGTCAGCGCCTCGTCGACCGCGGCCTGGGCGAGGGAGAAGGCGACGCTGAGTTCGCCCTCCTCGCTGAGGCCCTCGGTCACCCGACGCTCGACGAACGCCCGAGCCACCACGTTGCTGTAGTTCGGCAGGCCGATCTTGACCTCGAAGGACAGCGACACCTTGGTGGGCTCGATGGTCGTCTCTTCGCTCATTGGGTTCCCCTTTCAGAGGATGTTCAGGATGTTGGAAGTCTACACCACTGCTTACAGGTACTTGCCCTTGCACGTTGACCAGAACGGGCACCACTTCTCGGAGCAGAGCGCGTGCTGATCGTTCTTGACCCACGGCGCGTCGAGGGCGAGCGCGTCGCGGTTACCGATGGTCGCCTGGAGGATCGACCAGATCTGTTCGCGCAGCCACAGGGTGTGCGCCTTGGTCCGCTGGAACTCGACCAGCTGGGTCTTCGGTCGGGACAGCGGCGACTTGAGGACGATGGCGTACTTCCACTCGACGGGGAAGGTGGCGAGGCCGAGCGTGACTGCAGCAGCGCAGTACGCGGTCGGCTGGATCGCCCACCGCTCCTTCTCCCACTGCTTGTAGCCCTGCCCTGCCGTCTTCCAGTCGAACAGCACGCCGCCTGGCGTCACGTAGTCGATCGTCCCTTCGAGGATGATCGACCACCCTTCCCACTCGCCGAGCGCGATGCTGAACTTGTGCTCGGTGAGCCCGCCTCGCGGGATGTTCGGCAGGTGGTCCGCCTCGAACGAGGCGCACATCGTCGGGAGGAACGTGTACACCTGGTCCTCGTTCATCTGCACGATCTTGTGCGGCAGCGAGAACTCGTGGTCGAGGGCGTTGAAGCCAGCCGCCATGCTGACCTCGATGTCCTCGCCCAGCAGGCGGTGCTCGACGTAGGCGTGCATCCCCGTGCCGAGGATCGTGGCGTCGCTACCGACGTTCGCTGCTGGGTCCAGCAGCGTCCGCCTCGTCCGCTCGGGACAGAGGTAGTAGTCGTTGAGCCACGACTGGTGGAACGTGATGGTGCGCTTGTCGTAGTCGATGATCACTGGATCACCGCTGCGATCGCACGCAACGCGTCGCGTCGCTTCTCGTCGGCGGAGACACGCACCGCACCTTGCATGGTCATGGACAACCCGTCCTCCAGTTCTGCAGCCTCGGCTGCCATCTGCCGCACGAGCACAAGCTCGTTGGCAAGGCTGCGCGCGATGCGCATCCACGTTCGTTCGTTCTCGGTGGTGCCAGCCCACCGAGCCTCTTGCTTGCACATCTCGACGACTCGGTCACACAGCGGCAGCACGAGCCCGAGCCTTCTGTGCGAGCATCGAGATGTAGGCGCGGGAGATCTGCACTCCGAACGTCTCCTGGCACTTGCGCACCACCTCGTTGTACGGCAGGTTCTCGAGTGTCCACAGGCCGACCTGCTCCCGCTGCGCGTCGGTCAACTTGCGGCGGTAGTCAACGCCCTCCTCGATCTTCTTGCCGAACAGGTTGAAGATGCGGATGACGAGCGTCTTGTCGATGCCGAACGTGTCGGCGACCCGACGCACCGTCGTGCCCTCGTCCGCCATGAACTCCTGCAGTTCGATCAGGTCGAGCAGCGTCCACTTCCACATGGACGCCTGCACCGCCTTCGTGATCAGCAGGACGAAGTCACCGATCGTCAGGTCCAGCTGGGCGAGGGCGACCTCGACCCGCACGCCGAGATGGATCCGCTCGAACAGCAACTGGCGCTGCTCGTCGGTGCCTCGCGGCGGCTGCGGCACGTTCGCCTCGTGCAGCATGTCGTGCGCCTTCGTCAACTTCTCCAACACTGTCAGCGTGTCGAGCCCCTTGCGGAACCGCTCGACCCCCCACATCAGGTTGAAGTCTTCGAGGATCGGCGTGGGTTCGCCGATCTTCACGTCGCAGAGGCACTCGGGCGCGTGGTCCTCGACCCCGCACCCTGGCCCGTCGATGGTGACCATTGGTGTCCTTTCGGTTTCACGGTGAAACTCTTGCAGCACTTTGCCCCTTCCGACTGGGCTCGGATTCTGTCCTCGCCAACTGTCAGGATCGGGCCCCGCCCCGAAGGCGGGGACCGATAGGGCTCCTGCCCCCCCTCCGTTGGTTCCCCCCCAGGCTACCATACAGTATCGGGGGTTCTCGGAAAGGGGCATCTACCTGGGCCTTTACGTTGTTCTTACGACCAGGTGCCAGGCCTTGTTGGGACTCACCGAGTCCTTCTCGACCTTGCCCTTCCTGGGCGGAGACAGGACGTAGGTGACGGGCCCGAGCACGAGCTCAGTCTCGGGCGGGTACAGGCGGAACCTGGCACCCACCCACGGACCGTTCTCGCAGCGCAGGGTGACGCTCTCATCGGGCCAGGGCTTGTGCGTGACGAGCCCGTCGCGCACGTCCTGCCAGAACTGGCCCTCGGCTTCGAGGAGGGGGGACGTTGCCGCCCCCCCCCACCCGCAGCCAGGAGCCCACGGCTCCCAACCCGAGCCCTTCTTCATCCATCCTCCCCTTCCGTCGGCCACAGCCAACAGATCAGCCAGGCGAGGGCGGCGACTGCCGCCCCCACCAGGATGCAGCGTGCGACGTACATCAGCGGACGACCCACGAGCCGCTGTTCAGGTGGCTCTGCACGAGCGCCGCCGAGAACTTGTGCAGACCCGTCGTGCCGTTGACGATGACGACACCGCCGACCTTGATGCAGGGGAACACCATCCCCTGCTTGTTGACCACCTCGAAGGACTCGGGCAGGTCCGCCACCTGGGCGACGGGGGGAAGCAACGACTCGATGCGCTCCCGCAGCACCGACGCCTTGACGTTGCGCTCGCCCGCGCGCTGCCAGACGATGTTGGACTGGAGGAACTCGGCGAGCGTCGAGGCGGACGAGGTCTTCCCCGTCTCGCCGTCGAGGGCGTCGATCTCGATGGTGGCGGTGTAGCGGTAGCGGGGAGCGGGGGTGCGGTTCATGATGTGTGCCTCCTTGGGCGTGTTGGTGATCGGCCTGAAGCCGAGCAACTTGGCTGCGTACTGCTTGGTGAGGAACTCTTCGGATGCTGGCATCAGGCGACCTTCCAGATGCCATCCCGCAGGTTCTTCATGGCCTTGTCGGTCGGCCAGATGCCGATGTGGTTGTCCTGGTCGGACGTGATGTAGACGTTGCCGTTGTGGACGACGGCGCGGTACTTGCGGTGGCTCGGACCAGCGGGGGTCGCGAACTGGAAATCGGGGTGCAGCAGCAGGAACTCATCCTCGATGTACGCCTTCGACGGCTCGGCGTTGATCACGTCGAAGTGCAGATGGGTGTCGCGGCTGGTCGCCCAGGCTGGCTTGATCCTGCCGTGGTGGGACTTCCCTGGCGAGAACCAGTCAAGGAGCGGCGCCTCCGTTTCGCCGTCCTTGACCTCGTAGACGAACGTGATGGTCTGGGAGCGCTTCATGGTCACAGGTTCCCTTCGATGTGGTCGGCGATGGCGTTGAAGTCGTGCTTCTCGTAGACGGAGCCGTTGTACTGGGTGCCGTCGTTCATGGCGGCGAGGAGGTTCATCTCGTCGTCGGTGAGGCCGATCCGCTCGGCCGAGGCGTACGTCAGGAACGTGCCCTCGCCGTTGTCGAACAAGTCGGGCAGATAGGGGTCGCCGTTGCAGACGACCTGCAGGACGCCGAGGCAGCAGTACCCCGTCCAGGTCGAGCACCTGTCGTCGTCGAAGTTGTCGATGACCAGATAGCCCTGGCCCTGCTTGAAGTCGCCGCTGCGCAGCGCGGCCAGCCACTTGGACTTGACGGTGGGATCCATGCTCACTTGATGACCTCCGAAAGCGTGATGGACAGTTCTTCGTTGATGGACTGCAGCTGCTGGTAGTCGTGCAGCGCTGCTGCACGGATCGGCCCGCCCGACTCTCTGCTGATCTTGCGCCCGAGGTTGTCGAGCGCGATCCCGATGGTCTTCTGCAAGGCCATCAGTTCGGGCAGGGTGAAGGCCATCGATGCGATGGCCTCATCTGTGGTGCTCATGACACTCCTTGTAGTGAGAGTTGCTGGCTGACGACGTCGAAGTCCCTGCCTTGCGAGCAGAGCACGACGGGCTCGAGCCCCCTGTCGGAATCACCGATGGTGAGATCGACGATGGCGGCGCGATGGAAGTCCAGTCCGAACAGGACGGAATGGAACTGCGTGTACTTGTAGGGGTTGTACGTGACCGACACCCAAGGCGGAGGGAAGTCCGCCAGGTCGTC
>Ga0070685_10000649_pt1 | contig 18985 bp, 12 predicted proteins | sample KBSS13LmetaG_FD_65651 | JGI IMG/M metagenome (GOLD analysis project Ga0070685, IMG submission 65651) | Switchgrass rhizosphere microbial communities from Kellogg Biological Station, Michigan, USA - KBS S1-3L metaG | ecosystem: Host-associated > Plants > Roots > Rhizosphere ...
CGTGGTGATGGGCGTGGTGATCGGCGGCATCGTGGTCGCCATGTACCTCCCCATGTTCGACATGATCAACGCCGTGCACTGACGGCGGAAAGCAGGAACAGCAGGTCTCACGCAGGGACGCGGAGACGCAGAGAGAGCCACCGGCCTCTTCCGCGTCTCCGCGTCTTCGCGTGAGACGATCGTTTCCGTACGTCGACACTTACCGTCGCGAAAGCCTTGCTCCAGCATCCCTCCCGTCTGTATCCTCCTGATCGTTAGAAGTCGCGGTGCCACAGCCGGTCCTCCCATCTTCAGAATCGATGTCCTCCATCTGTTGACGCGTCCCGGTCCGCTTCGCCTCACGGAAACATTTGCAAATTGTCCGTCTGTAGCAGTAGCGTCTTGCGACAGCCGTTTCTCGCCGTTCGAGCGGGATCCCGATCATGGCAGGAGCCGTCCAGCCCGACTTCCCACCAATGCAGGAGATCGCATCATGTCGCCACCGGACGAGCCGTTCCGCGTATCCGTCTTTCCCCAGGACTCGACCGTCCGCGACCGGGTGATCGAGCTCCTGAAGGGGGTGCGGCCGGAGAGCACCCACGTCTACGAAGGGGTGGTGGACGGATGGGCCGACCAGGCCTGCCTGGACCAGCTCCACGAGATGGGCGTGAGCGTGGTGGTGCCGCGGGCCACGGCCGCGCCGAGCATGGAGCCCACGCCCGCCCAGGCGCAGGCCGGGGTCGAGGCCGCCGCGCCCGCCACCGGCGGCGCGCCCGCGGACGGGGCCGGCGTCGGCGTGGACGCGCGGGAGGCCACGGCGCCCGCGGCGGCGGAGGAGCCGCTGGTGCTGCGGCGCTCCAAGTGGCTGGAGCCCAATCTGCGCGAGACGCTGCAGTGGCTGAGCACCACCGTTCCCGCCGGCGAGACCCTCCCCGAAGACGTCATGCAGGTGTACCTGCGCGAGGCGATCCGGCAGGAGTGGAGAGATGCGCTCGCCCAGCAGGGGGAGATTCGCAGCGAGATCACTCCCACCGTGGTCGAGATGCGGATCGCGGCCGACAAGATGGCTGCGGTCAGCGCGCTCCCCTACGTGCAGAGCATCCGGCGCGCGGGGATCGCCACCACCGTGACCCCCGCCCTGCTGGACGCGCTGCAGGGCGCGCGGGAGGCCGCGACCGAGGCGGTCGACGCGGCGGACGCCGCGCTCGCCCCGGTAGACTTCGGCCTGGCCGGAGCCGCCCCCGAGCCGGAGCCGCCCCCGGCGGAGACCTTCGACGTGGTGCTGCACACTTCCGACACGATGGCGGAGGTGAAGGCGGTGCTCGCCGAGCGCAACGACGTGGAGGTGGTGGGCGAGTCGGCCACCACGCTGCGCTTCCGGGCGCCGGTGGACCCCGTGCTGGTGGCACGGCTGGGGAAGGTGTCCGGGGTGAAGTCGCTCTCCACCTACACCGCGCCCGTCCTGTTCTGCGACCACGTCCGCACCCTGCTCGGCATCCAGTTCCAGAACGGGAACGCGGGCGGGGTGGCGACGCTGGAGTGGGACGGGACGGGGCAGGTGGTGGGGATCGTGGACAGCGGGGTGGACGGGGAGCACCCGGGGCTGGTGGGGCAGGTGCAGGAGGCGTTCGCGGTTCCCGGGGCGCTGGCGGAGGACCGGGTGGGGCACGGCACGCACGTGGCGTCGATCATCGCCGGCACGGGGAAGTACCGGGTGGCGAACGGCGCCGGCGCGGAAGAGGTGAAGGAGGGACCGGTGCGGGGGATCGCGCCGGGGGCGCGGCTGGTGTGCCTGGGGATCGTGGATGAGCACGGGACGCTGCGGATCGACGCGTTCGTGGACCTGGGCGACCTGCTGAAGCTCGCGGTGGAGAAGGGCGCGAAGATCCTCAACCTGAGCTGGGGGAGCCCCGTGGGCGGGAGCTACGACCACGGCTCGGAGAGCGTGGACCGCTTCGTCTACGAGCACCCCGACGTGCTGGTGGTGATCGCCGCCGGAAACTTCGGCGAGTGGGACACGGGGCGGGGCGACCTGCGCTTCAATACCGTCGCCGCGCCCGCGAGCGCCAAGAACGTGCTCACCGTGGGCGCCTCGGCCACGGACCGCGCGGAAGACACCTTCGGCGGGGAGCAGCGCCTGTTCAACCGGCCGTGGTCCGAGGTGCGGAAGAGCCGCTTCGCCGGGCCGCCGCCGCTGGACCGCGCGGCGGCGGGCGACCCGGACCTCCCCGCCGCCATCAGCAGCCGCGGCCCCACCGACCACGACAGCTGCAAGCCGGACGTGATGGCGCCGGGGACCTACATCCTGGCCGCGCGGGCGAAGGGCATCCCCGACAAGAGCTACGAGAAGCCGTGCGACGAGTACGGCGGGCACTACGCCTACATGACGGGATCGAGCATGTCGGCGCCGGCGGTGGCCGGGGCGGCGGCGGTGCTCCGCCAGTACCTGGTGAGCGCCCGCGGGGTGGCGAACCCGTCGGCGGCGCTCCTCAAGGCGGTCATCATCGCCTCGGCGCGGCGGATGAAGAGCGTGATCCCGGAGGCGCTGGCGGACAAGATCGGCTTCCCCGACTTCGACCAGGGGTTCGGGCGGGTGGACCTCTCCACCATCCTCTCGCCCACGGCTGGGCGGAAGCTGGCCTTCACCGACGTGCCCAACGACTCTCCCGGTGCGCTGCAGAGCCGGGCGGAGGTCGGGGCGGTGAACAAGGCCCTGTGCGCCTACCGCGTCCGCACCGCGGCGGACGCCACCGGTCCCCTGCGCGTGGTGCTGGCGTGGACGGACTTCCCGGGGAACCAGGTGCAGAACAACCTGCAGCTCGAGGTGCGGGGCGCCGGGGGGGTGTGGATCGGGAACCAGGAGCACAACTACCGCAAGGACCCGCTCTTCGACGACGTGGGCCCGAACGGGTTCGCCTTCGACAAGCGGAACACGGTGGAGCTGGTGCACCTGGAGGAGCCCGCGGCGGATACCGAGTACCAGATCCGCGTCCTCGCGCAGAACACCTCGCATCCCACGCAGGGCTACGCGCTCTGCGTCGTCGGCGCCCTGGTCGACGACGCGCTGACGGAGCAGCCGTCCGAGTAGCGGCACGTCCTGGAGCCGTCCTCCGGCACCGCAACGGCCGTCTGACGCAGAGACGCGGAGAGCGGACCATCGCTCCCCGCGTCTCTCTGCGTGCGCCTGCCCCGGCGATGCGCTCAGATGCCCGCGCCGAGCCACGCGTCCAGCTCGGGGGACTCGCCCCACGCCGTGGGCGGGGGCGCGACCACGGCGGCGGTGGGGATCGGGGGGACGGCGAGCACGTTGCAGGGCGCGTCGCGCAGCGCGGCCTCGGCCACGCTGCCGAGCATCAGCCGCGCGCCCCATCCGCGGGCGTGCGTGCCGACCACCAGCAGGTCGGCGTCCCACTCGCGCGCCTCGGCCACGATCTCGTCGGCGACGATGCCCGTGCGGACCGCCGGCTCCACGATCGGCAGCACCGAGTCGCGCTCCTGGAGGAAGGCCTCGAGCTCCGCGCGCGCGGCGCGCTGGACGGATTCGGGCGTGAGCGGGGCCGGTGCCCCGTCCCAGCCGATCACCAGCAGCGAGCGGACCCGCTCCGGTACGCCGAGGAAGGCGTCGATGGTGTCGACGGCGGCCTCGTGCACGGCGGAGCTCAGCGCGGAGAGGTCCGTGGTGAGCAGCACGCGCCGCGGCGGCCGGGTGACGGGGCGCCGCGCCACCAGCACGGGGACCGTGGCCTCGCGCAGCACCCGCTGCGCGGTGGTGCCGAGGATCGCGCGTCCCAGCCGGGAGCGGCGCGCGGCGCCCACGATCAGCAGCTCCGCGCCGACCTCGGCGGCGACGGCGGCCAGCGTGGACGCGGGCGCGCCGAGCACCACGCGGCACTTCGCCGCCTCGCCGCCGGGGAGCGCGTGGGCGGCCGCGTGGAGCGCGTCCAGCAGCAGCTCGGCGTAGCGCGCGTACCCCTCGGGAAACGCGACCTCCATTCCCGGCGACATCGTCATCAGCGGGGGAATCTGGTAGGCGTGCACCAGGTGGAGCTCGGCGCCGGCCGCGCGCGCCACCTCCGTCGCCACCAGCAGCGTGGGATCGCCCGCCGAGAGCTCCGAAAGCCCGGCGACGATCACGCGGGTGCGGTCCGTCATCTCCTCCTCCTCTCGCGGGACGCGGTCAACGGGAGGTGCCCTGCCGTCCCTCCCATCCCCATGATGCGCGTCTCGCACGCTCACGCCTGTCGGGTGCGCGCCGCGGCTGCGTCGGGAATTCCTCGTCTCCCGGACGGAAGGTCTCACGCAGGGACGCGGAGGCGCAGAGTCGTGTCCATCTAACCATGAGGACGGCGCGCGCGGAAGCCGGAACGGGCGTCGCCTGCGGCCCAGCATGACTCGTTGGACGTCTTCCTCGCGGCTCGCCACGTCATTCTTCGGAGATCCCACCCATGAAACCCTCTACCAGGCTGTTCCTCGTCGGGCCGGGTCTGTGCCTCGGGATGCTCACGCTGCTCCACGCGGTCCCGGTCGCCCGGGCCGGGTCGGTGCGCCCAACCTCACCGAGCGGCACCAACCCGGCGATGTTCCGGCACACGGGCGCCGGCGCCGGCGAGCTGGGGCCGTACGCCGACTTCGTGGATGAGCTGCCGGCGGGATACACGGGTCCCCGGTTCAAGCTGAGCCAGCAGTACCCCCAGAGCGCGCCGGCCGGCATTCGGCCCTGGGACGCGTTCGACTTCAAGACCCAGCCCGAGCAGTACCTCCTTGCCGTTCGCGACTACTGCTACCAGGGCAACATCCCGGTCGAGTTCCGCGGGGAAGCCAACACCGTGCGCAAGTGGTACGGTGTACCGTGGATGCACGTGGGGGCCAATGCACGCGAGGGGATCCACGGGCTCACGCGGGAGCGCCTGACGCCGGCAAGGGTCCTGGCACCGACGCAGACGTCTCCGGTGCAGAACTGGGCGGTGGCGTACTACAACAACGTCGGGGGCTACACCATCGGCCGGGTGTGGGCCGATCCGGACCAGCCGAGGCCGGAGCTCTCGCAGTTCCGCAACGGGGCCGTGGTCTGCAAGCTCCTGTTCACGGCGGCCACGCTTCAGCAGGTCCCGTGGCTCACCGGGAGCGTGGAGTGGCAGGCCAACATCCACCAGACGAACAGCACGCAGTCGGCGAAGCAGATCCGGACCGTACGCCTGCTCCAGCTCGACATCGCCGTCCGCGACACCCGGGCCGACGCCACGACGGGATGGGTGTTCGGCACCTTCGTGTACGACCGCACCGCCCAGGGAACGGCGTGGCAGAAGATGCGTCCGGTGGGGCTGATGTGGGGCAACGACCCGGGGATCACGCCCGCGACGGTGGCGACGACTCCCCTGAAGGAGTCCTTCATCAGCCCGAACCGTCCGGCTCCCGCCGCCGCGCTGCTCGGGTGGGCCGGGCGTCTCAACGGGCCGGTGGACAACCCGGAGTCCGCGTGCTCGAGCTGCCACAGCCTCGCGCAGCACCCGCGCGGCTCCGCGATGGTTCCGTCGGGAAGCCCGCAGGCCCGCCTGCGGTGGTTCCGAAACCTGCGCGGGAACCAGCCTTTCGACACGGGCCGCACGCCGCTCGACTACTCCCTCCAGATGGCCGTGGGCCTGCGCAACTACTTCGACAGCGGGCTCAACCCGGACCTGTCGTCGGCGAAGGCCTTCATGGCCGCGCCGCTGCGACCCGGAGTCGAGATCGAGCGCTTCCCGCGGCCGGCGTCCGGCCCGTAGCCACCCACGGCGCCGACCAGGCGCGCGGCGGCGGGTTCAAAAACTGGCAGCGGAAGTCTCGCGCGGAGGCGCAGAGAGGTCGGGCGGACTCTCTGCGCCTCGACGTGTCCGCGTGAGATTCGTTGCAGCCCACTCGCGCCGGCTTTAGACTGGAAACGCTGCATCTGCCTCGCAGGTTCCCCCCGGCCGACGAGGCGGTGCGCCAGGCAGCGACCCGCGCCCGCGGGGATGATTTTTCGACCGCGACGCCATCCACCTCGTCGTCTCCGGCGCACGCCGACCGGCCACCACTCTTCCGTGGAGGGCCGCCCATGAACCGCATCCCCTTCCTCCCCTTCGCCGCGGCCGTGCTGGCCGCCGGCGCGCTCGCCTGTGGGTCCGAGCCGCCGTCGTCGCCGGTCGCGGCCACCGCTCCGCGCCTGGCGGCCGCGCCGCACACGGCGGTGCGCGGGATCACCGACCTGGGCACCTTCGGCTGGCAGCACGGCTTCGGGCTGGAGATCAACGAGCCGGGCGACATCGCCGGACGCACGGACATGGGGCCGCCGAACCTTCCCACGGCCACGCACGCGGTGTTCTGGTCTGCCCGCACGGGCCCGATCGATCTGGGGACGCTGGGCGGCGCGAGCTCGGAGACGCGGGCGCTGAACAACCACGGCACCGTCGTCGGCTTCGCGCAGAAGCCCGGAGACGCGCCGTTCCAGCGCCATCCGACGGTCTGGTCCGTTCGCCCGCATGGGGTGGATGCGACGGAGCTCGGCCCCTTCGCGCAGGGACAGGCAGAGGACGTGAACGACCGCGGCACGGTGGTCGGCTGGTCCGCCGCGACACTCTTGGGGCCGCCGACCGCCTTCCGCTGGACGGCGAGGAACGGCATCGAGACCATCCCGCCGCTGGGCGGCCCGCGCAGCCAGGCGACGGGGATCAACGGCGCCGGCGACGTGGTGGGGAACAGCACCGTGTCGCCGCCGTTCGTGGACCACGCGGTGGTCTGGTGGCGCGACGGTACGGCGACCGACATCGGGACGATGGGTGGCAACACCAGCGCCCGCTCGATCAACGACGTAGGGGAGGTGGCCGGCTTCGGGCAGCCGTGCCCCGGGTGCCAGCCGCACGCCTTCTACTGGAGCCCGGAGACCGGAATCGTGGACCTGGGCACCTTCGGCGGGTTCCGCAGCTTCGCGTTCGAGATCGACAACCACGGCCGCGTGGCCGGCTTCTACGAGACGCCGGGCAACATCCGCCACGCCTTCGTCTGGACGCTGGCGGGCGGCAAGGTGGACCTGCCGACGCTGGGCGGCGCGGATTCGTCCACCGGCAGCATCAACGCGCGCGGCCAGGTCACCGGCCGCGCCGAAGACGGCTCGGGCGTCACCCACGCGGTGATCTGGCAGATCGGCCCCGCGAAGCCCTGAAACGGCAACAGACGTCTCACGCAGAGCCGCAGAGCCGCAGAGGAGAGACGCCGAGTGCCCCCCTCAGCGCCGGCGTCGGGGGATGCAGACGGCCTCGCCGCGCTGCCAGGCGTCGATCACGCGGCGCGTGGCGGTGGCGATGGCGGCGTCGACCGCGCTGTCGGGCGCGGTCGCGCCGCGGACCATCACGGCGAGCGCGAGCGGGCGCCGGCCACCCGGCGGGCGGACGAGCCCCGCGTCGTTGACGGCGACGGAGACGCCGCCGCCTCCCCACGTCCCCGTCTTGTGCGCAGCGGTGAACCCCGGCGGGAGTCCGGCCACGATGCGCGTCGCGGGATTCGCCGTCTCCGTCATCAGCCGCATCAGCCGCTGCGTCCCCGCGGGGGAGAGCACGCGCCCGCGCTCCAGCGCCGCGAGCAGCCGCGCCAGTCCTTCCGGCGTGGCGCGGTCGCGCGAGTCGGCGAGGAAGTGCGCGACCGCGGCCTGGCGGCGCGGCGCGGGCACCCGCTCCGTCCGCGCGTCGAGCTCGGCGAGCGTCCACTCGCGCGGCAGCGAGTCGACGCCGCGGAAGGCGGCGGAGTTCTGGCGATAGGTGCGGTCGACGCGGATGTCGGTGATCCCCAACGCCCGCATCTCCGCCGTGACGGCCGCGGGTCCGCCGGCGAGCTCCATCAGCGCGTCGCTCGCGGTGTTGTCGCTGTTGGAGACGGCGTGGCGGAGAAGCTCGGCGATCGTCAGGACGATGGTCTCGTTTCGGGCGCTGTCGGCCAGCGGGCTGAAGCCGGGCGAGAAGCGCGTCGGGGGGATGGTGACGCGCGTGCCGAGGTCGAGGCGTCCGCGGTCGACCTGGCGGAGGATGCGCACGGCGAGCGGGAGCTTCACCACGCTCGACATGAACACCGGCTCGCCGCCGCGGAAAGAGAAGCGCGCGCCGGTCCCCACGTCCTCGGCGGCCAGGGCGAGCACGCCGCCGGTGCGCGCCTGGAGCCGCTCCAGCTCGCGCCGCACGCCCGTCTCGTCGCACGGCGCGGGCTGCGACGCGCGGGCGGCGGTCAGGGCGAGCGCCGTAGGCAGCACGATGACGAGCGACCCGATGAGCTTCTTCATCAGCCTCCACTCCGGAAAGATCGTCTGATGCAGAGACGTGAGACTACGGCTCGTGTCGGGATTTTTCTCGCGTCGGAGTCACGCCGCTCCTGACCGGGCCGTTCGCCGACCCCGGCAAACTTACGACGACCACGAACGCGGACGCGAGCAGACACGATGACAGGAAGATTGATGAAGAGGCAGAGGTGATCGCCCCGGCGGACGTCGCGACCATCGTGGACCTCGCGGTCGCGGGGCTGGTGGGGCTGGCGGTGGGGATCGAGCGCGAGTGGTCCGGACACGCGAGCGGGCCGGGCGCGCGCTTCGCCGGCGTACGGACCTTCCTGCTGCTGGGGCTGCTGGGCGGGATCGCCGGCTGGCTGATGGGGCGCGGAGAGACGGGCGCGGCGCTGGTGCTGCTCTTCGGCGCCGTCGCGTTGCCGATCGCCGCGTACGTTGCCGCCTCGCGCCCCGGCGGCGCGTCGGTGGATGGCACCACGGAGGCGGCGGCGCTGCTGGTGGTGGCGCTCGGCGCGCTGGCGGGGATGGGGGAGATCCGCCTGGCCGGGGGACTGGGCGCGCTGGCCGCCTTCGCGCTGAACGAGAAGGCGCGCGTCCAGCGCCTCCTCCCGCGCATCGGCGAGGAGGAGATGCACGCGGCGCTGCAGTTCGCGGTGCTCGCGCTCGTCATCCTCCCGCTCTTGCCGGACCGGAGCTACGGCCCGCTCGGCGGCATCCGTCCGCGAATGCTCTGGATCGTGGTGCTGCTCTTCTCCGGGCTGAACTTCGCGGGATACGTCGCGCGGCACGCGGTGGGGCGGGCGCGCGGCTACGCGCTCACCGGGCTGCTGGGCGGCTTGGTCTCGTCCACCGCCGTCACGCTGCACTTCTCGCGGAAGAGCCGCGCGGAGCCCGACCTCGGCCGCCCCCTGGCGATGGGCGCGATCGGCGCCTGCACGGTGCTCTTCCCGCGCGTGGGGCTGGTGAGCGCCATCCTCAACCCCGCCGTCGCCGTCGCGCTGCTGCCCTTCCTGGGACCGCCGTTCGTGGCCGGCGCCGCGCTGGTCGCGTGGGCGAGCCTGCGCGAGACGGGGCGGGACGAGACCAGCGCCGTCCCCGGCACCCGCAACCCGCTGCGGCTCTGGTCGTCGATCCAGATGGCGCTCGCCTTCCAGGCGGTGCTGATGGCGATCGCGTGGATCCAGCAGACCTGGGGGGCGCCGGGGGTGATGGCCTCGGCCGCCGTGCTCGGCCTCACCGACGTCGACGCGCTGACGATGTCGATGAACCGGCTCGGCGAGCGGCCGGGCGCGGTGCCGCTCGCCGCCGCGGCGATCTGCGTCGGCATCCTCGCGAACAACGCGTTCAAGCTGGCGCTGGGGCTCACGCTGGGCTCCGGTGCGTTCCGCCGGGCCTTCGGCGCGGGACTGCTGCTCCTGCTCGCGGCGACGGCGACGGGGTTCTGGCTGGGCGGCGGCATCGACCGGCTGTTCTGATCCCGAAAACGAGCCGATCTCACGCAGAGCCGCGGAGCCGCAGAGAACTGAACGCTGTTCTCCGCGGCTCCGCGGCTCTGCGTGAGATGCTGTTGACGAGGCCCGCCAACGAGAGGACACCATCACCGGGCGAGCCAGTAGCTCGCCTTGACGACGAAGACGTTGTCGGGGCGGCGGCGGAAGACGTCGCCGAGGTCGCGGCCGAGGTCGAACTCGCCGTCGGGCGTGGAGCCGGTGCGCTCCTGCTGCCAGACGAAGAAGAGCGTGCTCCCCGGCCGGTACTCCCAGCGCACGACCGCGCTCCCCCGCAGGGAGCGGAGGCTGAAGTCCGGGTTGGCGAGCTCGAAGTCCGCCGTCGACGGGTCGCGGTCGGGGTCCAGGCGGTAGCGGGTCGGCCGTCCCCCGGCGTCGCGGGCGGCGACGCGGAGTTGCAGCGTGTCGAAGTGCGCCCGCTCGCCGCTGCGGGGACGGACGTACTCCTGGAAGCCGCGGAACCGGCCGCTGGAGACGAAGGGCTGCGCGAAGAGCTCCAGCGTGAGCGTGGGGCTGAAGGTCCAGTTGGCCCGGGTGGACACCGCCAGCGTGCGCTGCGCCATCTCCGCGAACACCGCGCGCCGCCCGAAGAACGCCACCGCCGAAGGGTCCTCGAACTGCGCGACGTACTGGCCCCGATTCATGAGCGCGCTGAAGGAGGGGGCCAGCTCCAGCTCCACGTTCGTCGCGGGCTTGAGGCGCAGCGAGGTCGAGAGCTTCCGGAAGCGGCTCCCGTCTCCCCACCGCCCGTATTCCGGCGTGGCGGAGAGCACGGCGCGGGCGCGGGTGTCGGTGCTCACCGTCGGCCGCACCAGCCAGCCCCAGGAACGGAGGACGGCCGCGCCGCCGCGCGTCATCTGGTCGTCCAGCACCACGGGGCGCCAGCGGGCGTAGAGTCTCGCCGTCCACCCGCTCCGGAGCGTCGCCCTGACGTCGGTGTGGAACTGCAGGTCGGTGCGGTCGCCGTCGAAGTTGTGCTGCTGCTGCGCGCCGGCGATCCAGCGCACGCTGCGGGTCCATCGCCCCGGCCGCGTCCACTCGCGCATCACGTTCGCCGCCGTCCACACGTAGTCCGCGCGCTGCAGGAAGGCGATGTCGTTCACTTCGAAGCCGGGGCTGCGGACGTTGGCCATCGCCTCCCACTGCCACGGGCCCTGGTCGCGGCTGGCGCGCAGGTACCCGCCGAAGCCGCGCAGCCCTTCCGCCCCGGAATCGTACGCGTCCGAGAACAGGCCGTTGCCGCCGCCCTCGCGGTCCGGACGCTGGAACCAGCGCGCGCTGGACCGCTGCAGCCGGGCGATGGCGAGCGAGTCGCCGCCCACGTTCGAGACGACGAAGTTGCCGATCAGCCGGTAGGCCTGGCCGCGCGAGGTGAGGCTCCAGTCCGCGCCGACAACCTCGGCGTGGGCGGGGAGGAGGCGTGCCAGCCCGCCGCCGTCCGCGCCGAAGTGGCGGACGACGGAGGTGGCCATCACCCCCCAGGTGGCGCGGCCGCCGCGCGTGGTGCGCTTCACCCGGCCGAGCCAGTAGTTGGTGAAGGGCTCCACCGGCACCTCGCCGCGCGCGCCGTCCGCCGCCTGGACGCGCGCCGCCTCGCGCGCGGTGGCGGCCTCCAGCATCCCCACCTGCCAGCCGCCGGGCGTGCGGCCGGTGAGCTTCACGGCGCCCAGCAGCCGGGCATTGCGCGGCGTCTCGGCGTACGCGTAGCCGTCGGGGACCGTGCCCTGCGGCGCGCGGCCGATCCGCCGCGAGTAGAAGACGTTCATCCCCGCCGTGTTGCTGCAGGCGAAGCACTCGAAGCCGCCGAAGAAGAGCAGCCCGCTCCCCTCCACGAAGAACGGGCGCTTCTCCTCGAAGTAGCTCTCGAAGGCGGAGAGGTTCACCACCGCGGGGTCCTGCTCCACCTGGCCGAAGTCGGGGTTGATCGTGGCCGACAGGGTGAGGCTGCTCCCCAGCAGCATCCGCAGGTCGGCGCCGGCGCGCGCGTCGTAGCGGCCGCGCGCCTGGAAGGGGCTCCCGGGCTGGGTGGGCGCCACGTAGCTGGCGCGGGTGAGGAGGTACGGCATCACCTCCACCCCGCGCGGCCGGCTGCGCACGCGGATCCCCTCCAGGTGCCCGAAGCGCGGCGGCCCGCCGGACTCCTGACGGCCCCAGGGCGCCCACATGTCGGTCTCGTCCAGCCGCTCCACGTACCGCCACAGCTGCATCCCCCAGCTCTGGAGCGTGTCGCGGGCGAAGCGGAGCTGGCTCCAGGGGATGCGCGCCTCCGCCGTCCAGCCGAGCGAGTCGACGCGCGCGGCATACGCCCACACCGGGTCCCACGACGGGTCGGCGCCGGGCGAGGCCTGCCCCGCGTCGCCCTTCACGCCGGAGGGGTTGAGGGTGAAGACGGTGCGCCCCGCGTGGTCGTGGAAGGTGTCGAAGACGAGCTCGATCCAGTCGCCCTCGCTCACCTGGTCGCGGCGGACGAGCCGGGTGCGCACGCCCCGCGCGCCCAGCGAGTCGTACATCCGCGCGCCGACGTACAGCGCCTCCGCGTCGTACGCGAAGCGGACCTCGGTGCGCTGCGACGCCGGCACCCCCTCGCGCGGGTCGAACTGGCGGAAGTCCGCCGCCGGCGCGCCCACGGCCCACGCCGCCTCGCCCAGCACGCCATCGATGACGATGGGCGCGGTGCGCTCCACCGCGACGGCGCGCGGACGGCTGGCGTGCTCCGCCTGCGCGGCGACGGAGCGTGAGGCGATTACGACCATCATCATCGCCAGGAAAGTCAGCGATGTCTCACGCAGAGCCGCAGAGACGCAGAGAAAAGAAATACGAAAAATTTCGTAGACGGAAGCGCATCGGCGCTTTGGCGATGGATGCACGTTTTCTTACGGGATTTGCGGGAGCTGTGCGGCCAGGCGCGCGGCGAGGCGGGCAGGCTCGCCGCCTCCGGAGCCGGCGCGGGGGAGGTAGACGACGACGGAGTAGCGCGCGGCGCCCGTGCGGTCGAAGGCGAGGCCGACGAACCAGCCGTCGCTCTCGCCGCCGGGGTGGGGCGACGTTCCCGTCTTGCCGCCGAGGTGCCAGGGCGTGCCCTGGAGCGCGCGGTCCGCGCCGCGCGCGGTGCCGCGCCGGACGACGTCGAGCATCGCGGCCTGGAGGCGGTCCGCGGTCTCCGCGCCGAGCACCCGCCGTGGCGCCGCGGGGGCGGCGGCGGCCGCGCGCTCCACCGTCGGCGCGAGCATCAGCCCGCCGTTGCCGATCGCCTGCAGGAAGCGCGAGACGTGGAGCGGCGTCACCTGCACGCGGTCCGATCCCAGCCCCACGCCCACCCACGCCGACGAGTCCGCGTCCGCCAGCCGCACGCCGGGGAGACGGGGGCTCGCCGGCAGGCGTGACGCGGCGGACGACCGCGCCCAGAACGCCTCGTCGCGCATCCCCGCGCCCGGCGCGCCGCCGGCGACCGGGAAGCCGATCCGCGTCACCTCGCGCGCGAAGCCGTCCGCGCCCAGGCGGTCGCGGAGCGCGAGCGCCATCCGCACCGCCGCCGTGTTGCACGAGCCCACCAGCATGCCGTGGATGCCGCCGCCCGCCGCCAGCTTCGCGGGCACCGAGTTGCGCACCGTCCGCCCGGCCACGCGCAGCGGCGTGCAGCGGACCGCGGCTTCCGACAGCCCCTGGTCCCACCAGATCCCGGCGAGGACGAGCTTCCAGACGGACCCGGGCGCCGCCGTCTCGGCGAGGTCGGTGACGGCGGCGGAGTTCGCGAGCACCGCGCCCGTCGCCACCTCCTGCACGATCACCACGCCGCCGTCGCGCCGCGCCGCGAGCGCATCCCCCGCCGCCCGCACCAGCTCGGGGCAGAGCGTGCTCGCCGGGTCACCGCCGCTACATCCGCTCGACCACGTCGTCACGGGGGATGGGGTTCGCGCCGCGAGCGGGGTGTGCACGGGAGCGGAGGCACCGCCGCCGCGCGGGAAGAGGAGGAGCGCGGCGGCGACCAGGAGCGCGCCGCCGACCGCCAGGCGCGAAGCCGGGCTCGCCGTGGCGGGGCGGCCGTCCACCAGGCGGAGGACGCGCGCGAGGAGCGGCGAGCCGTCCGCCGCGAGTGCCAGGATCGGCCGGCGCACGCGCACCTCCTCCATGGTCGCGAGCGCCTCCACGTAGTCGCGGACGCCTTCGAGCCCGGCCACCGCGTCGTCGCAGCAGTGCTCGCGCTCCACGCGGATGCGGGCGGACACCCACCACGCGGCGGGGTGATAGAAGAGCGCGACCTCGGCCGCCGCCTGCAGGAGGTTGACGAGCGGATCGTGCCGCCGGACGTGCACCAGCTCGTGGAGGATCAGCAGCTCGATCTGCCGCGGCGTGAGCCCGGTGAGCGCGCTGGCCGGGAGGAGCACGACCGGCCGCAGCCATCCCACCAGCGTCGGCACTTCCACCACGGCCGAGGCCAGCAGCCGCACCGGCCGCGAGATCCGGATCCGCCGCTGCAGCCGCTCGGCCGTGGCTGTCAGCCACGCCGGGGGAGGTGCGACGCGCTCCCGCACCAGCCGCCGCACGTGGAGCCACGCCCGTCCCAGGCGCAACGAGAACACCGCCACCCCCACCGCCCACGCGGCGACCAGGAAGGGGAACGCGCGCTCCAGGTCGTGGCTCGCCTCCGCCCAGGCCGCGCGCGCGCCCCGCAGCGCGACCACGCTCGGCTGCAGGCGGGCGAGCGGCGGGGCGTCCGCCAGCGGCCCGCGCGCGCGAGTCCCCGCCGACGCCACGGCCCCGGCGCGCGACTCCGCCTGCACCTCCGCCACTCCGGCGGAGGCGCGCGCGCTCGCCGCCGCGAGCGACGCCGTCAGGCCCATGCCGCCGACCATCAGCGCCAGCGCGGCGCAGCAGAGCCAGTAGCGCACGGGCGCCGGGGCGCGCCGCGTGAGCGCGAGCGCCGCCCGCAGCGCGCCGCCGATCAGCAGGCACTGCCAGAGCGAATGGACCAGCGCCCAGCCGACGGCGAAGAGAAGCAGGTCGCGGCTCACGGTCACTCCTCCGTCGCGTCGGGCGTGGAATCGAGCGAATCGATCAGGGCGCGGATCCGCGCCAGGTCCTCGCGCGAGGAGAGCTGGGGGGAGAGCGCCTGCATCACGAGCTGGTGCGCGGAGCCGCCGAACGCGCGGTCCACCAGGTCCGCCACCAGCCGCCGCTGCGTCGACTCGGGCGGCACGGCGGCGGCGTAGACGTGGGTGCGGTTGGTCTCGTCGCGGGTCACCATCCCCTTGGCGAACATGAGCTGAAGGAGCTTGAGCGCGGTCGTGTACCCGGTCTCCTCCTCGCCCGGCAGCACCGACAGCACCTCGCGCACGGTGCTCGGCCCGCGCTGCCAGAGCACGCGCAGCAGCCTCAGCTCGGCGTCGGTGGGGAGAGAGGGTTCACGGCGCATCAGGGTCTCCAGGGAAGGGAATCGAACACCTGCAGGGATGATACGAAATTTTTCGTAGATGTCAATACGAAAGATTTCGTAATCCCCAGATCACGCCAGGGCTGAGGAGATCGGACCGTAGTTCTCTGCGGCTCTGCGGCTCTGCGTGAGATGCTTTGACGGGGCCGGATTCTCAGCGGTTCCCGCGGATCGGGTTCGATCGGCAGATTTCCTGCGTTCGCCCGCCGGCATGAAGCACATCTCCCTGCTCGTTGCCGTCCTCGCCCTGCTCGCCGCCGCCGCGGCGCCTCCTCCGTCCGCCGCGCAGACGCCGTCCGCCGCGCTCGCCGCGGCCCGGCGCGCGCGGGTAGACTCGCTGCTGGCGCGGATGACGCTGGAGGAGAAGGTGGGGCAGATGACGCAGCTCACCCTCTCCGCCTTCACCGCGCAGGGGACGCCCCACCGCGACAGCGTGCGGCTCGACACGGCGAAGCTGCGCGAGGGGATCGTCCGGCGGCACATCGGCTCCATCCTGAACGTGGAGCAGGCGGCGCTCACGCTGGAGGGGTGGCACGACGCCATCCACCAGGTCCAGGGGATGGCGATGCGCGAGACGCGGCTCGGCATCCCCATCCTCTACGGGATCGACTTCGTCCACGGGGCCAGCTACACGCGCGGGGGGACGCTCTTCCCGCAGAACCTGGCGCTCGCGGCCACCTTCGACACCGCGCTGGCCCGCCGCGCCGGCGAGATCACCGGCGACGAGGCGTACGCGTCCGGCCTCCCCTGGAACTTCGCGCCGGTGCTGGACGTGGGCCGCCAGCCGCTCTGGCCGCGCTTCTACGAGACCTTCGGCGAGGACCCGACGCTGGCGGCGGCGATGGGGGCGCGGCAGGTGGAGGGGATGCAGCGCGGCGGCCGCGTCGCCGCGACGCTCAAGCACTACCTGGGGTACGGCAACCCGCGCTCGGGGCACGACCGCGCGCCGGCGTACATGAGCGTGCGCGAGGTGCGCGAGAGCCACCTCCCGCCCTTCGCCGCCGCCGTCCGCGCCGGCGCGCGCGCGGTGATGGTGAACTCCGGCGAGATCGACGGCGAGCCGCTGCACGCGAGCCGCTTCTGGCTCACCGACGTGCTGCGCGGCGAGCTGGGCTTCGACGGGGTGATCGTGAGCGACTGGAGCGACATCATCAACCTCCACACCCGCCACCACGTCGCCCCCACGCTGAAGGACGCGGTGCGGATGGCGGTGGAGGCGGGGATCGACGTGAGCATGACCCCCACCGACTACCAGTTCGCGGACGACCTGGTCGCCCTGGTGCGCGAGGGGACGATCCCCGAGCGGCGCATCGACCAGTCCGTGCGTCGCATCCTGCTGCTGAAGGCGGAGCTGGGACTGTTCGACCGACCGTATCCCGACGAGTCCGCCGCGCGCCGCTTCGGCACCGAGGCTTCGGCCGCGGTGTCGCGTCAGGCGGCGCGCGAGGCCATCACCCTGCTGAAGAACGACGGCGGCGTCCTCCCGCTCCGCCCGGACGCGCGCATCCTGGTCACCGGCCCCGCGGCGCACTCGCTGACGGCGCTGAATGGGGGATGGACCTACACCTGGCAGGGCGCGGACGCGTCGCAGCTCCCCGACGGCCCGCGCACGCTGCTGGAGGCGATGCTGAAGCGCGGCCGCGACGTTCGCTACGTCCCCGGCGCCGGCTTCACCGACACGCTGGACGCGGCCGCCGCCGCCCGCGCCGCGCGCGACGCCGACGTGGCGGTCGTGGCGATCGGCGAGGACGCGTATGCCGAGACGCCGGGGAACCTCGACGACCTCACCCTCCCCGAGCCGCAGCTCCGGCTGGTGGAGGCGATCGAGGCGACGGGGACGCCGGTCGTGCTCGTGCTGGTCGAGGGCCGCCCGCGCATCATCTCCCGCGTGGCGGACGGGGCGAAGGGCATCGTGATGGCGTACTGGCCGGGGATGCAGGGCGGGGACGCGCTGGCCGAGGTGCTCTTCGGCGAGGTGAATCCCGGCGGCAGGCTCCCCTTCACCTATCCGCGCCACGTCAACCAGCTCACGACGTACGATCACAAGCTCACCGACGAGATCGGGCCGGACACGCAGCACCCGGGCTTCCATCCCCAGTTCGAGTTCGGCAGCGGGCTCAGCTACACCACCTTCGCCTATGCCGACCTGCGGCTCGGCGCGGCGCAGCTCCGTCCCGGCGGCACCCTCGCCGCGTCCGTTCGCGTGCGCAACACCGGCCGCCGCGAGGGGACGGAGACGGTGCTGCTCTTCACCCGCCAGCGCTTCGCCGCCCTCACGCCCGCCGTCCGGCGACTGCGCGGCTTCCAGCGCGTGACCCTGAAGGCGGGCGAGGCGAAGACGGTTACCTTCACCCTCTCCTCCGCCGACCTCGCCTACGTCGGCCGCGACGGGCGGCCGGTGCTGGAGCCCGGCACGTTCGACGTGATGGTCGGCGGGCTGACGGCGAGCTTCGGCGTGGTGGGCGGCGCATCCTCGGGAACGGGACGATGACGGAGCCATCGCGCTACGAGCGCATGCCCTACCGCCGCTGCGGACACAGCGGACTCCGCCTGCCGGCGATCTCGCTCGGGCTGTGGCACAACTTCGGGAGCGTGGACGACTTCGACAACGCGCGGGCGATGGTGCTGCGCGCCTTCGACCTCGGCGTCACGCACTTCGACCTGGCGAACAACTACGGCCCGGAGCCGGGCACGGCGGAGGAGACCTTCGGGCGCATCCTGCGGCGCGACCTGGCGGCGCACCGCGACGAGCTGGTGATCAGCACCAAGGCCGGCTACCGGATGTGGCCCGGCCCATACGGCGACGGCGGCTCGCGGAAGTACCTCCTCTCCAGCCTGGACCAGAGCCTGGCGCGGATGGGGATCGACTACGTGGACGTGTTCTACCACCACCGGCCGGACGCGGAGACGCCGCTGGAGGAGAGCATGCTGGCGCTGGAGCAGGCGGTGCGGCAGGGGAAGGCGCTGTACGCCGGCGTCTCCAACTATCCGCCCGACCTCACCCGCGAGGCCGCCCGCATCCTCCGCGAGACGCGCACGCCGTTCGTCCTCCATCAGCCGAAGTACAGCATGTTCGAGCGTCGTCCGGAGGAGGGGCTGTTCCCGGTGCTGGAGGAGGAGGGGATCGGCTGCATCGTCTTCTCCCCGCTGGCGCAGGGCCTCCTGACCGACCGCTACCTGCGGGGGATTCCGGAGGATTCGCGCGCCGCGCGGCCGACGGGGTTCCTGCAGCGCGAGCAGGTGACGGACGAGCGCTTGGCCCAGATCCGCCGGCTGAACGCGATCGCGGCGGCGCGCGGGCAGAGCCTCGCGCAGCTCGCGCTCGCCTGGGTGCTGCGGCAGCCCGCCGTCACCTCCGCGCTCATCGGCGCCAGCCGCGTGGAGCAGCTCGAAGCCAACCTCGCCGCCGTCGACCACCTTGACCTCGCCGACGAGGAGCTGCGCGAGATCGAGGCGGTGCTGGGCGCGTAGCCGGCTCAGCAACAGATCGGCTCACGCAGAGCCGCAAAGACGCAGAGGAAAGACGCGGGGCGTCCCCTGTCTGGGCAGGTGTGATCCAAATTCTGGATCAGGTGGTGGGAGATGGAGCGACGGTGGCGGAATACAGGCGGGGGATTGCGAGGGAAGGGAGGAATGCGCAATTACACCGGGTTGGAAACCCGGGCTGGAACGGCACGAAGTCCGCCTTCGCGCAATACCGTTCACCTAAGCACCAATACGATTCTCGGCATGACCTTGATGGACTTCTCGTGTCGTCGCCGGACCGGATACCGGCTCTGCTTG
>Ga0070685_10000651_pt1 | contig 18977 bp, 11 predicted proteins | sample KBSS13LmetaG_FD_65651 | JGI IMG/M metagenome (GOLD analysis project Ga0070685, IMG submission 65651) | Switchgrass rhizosphere microbial communities from Kellogg Biological Station, Michigan, USA - KBS S1-3L metaG | ecosystem: Host-associated > Plants > Roots > Rhizosphere ...
TCCTTCGCCTGCCCGTTCCCCGGGCGCTTCGCGGGCTCAGTGCCGCGCGGCGTGCCGTTCGTTGGCTTCCCGTTCGCCGGCTTCGACGGTGCAGGGTTCGCCGGCTGCGCCGCTGGCGCGACCGCCGGCTTGGCAGCTGCCGCGTTCGCTGGTGCCGCCGGCGTCGCGGGCGCCGCGGGCGCTGGGGCCACGCGCTCCGGTCGCGGCATGCTCGCGCCCGAGTTGCTCCGGCGCGCTCGCAGCGACTGCGTCGCCGAGCGCACGTGCTCGGGCGAGATCGTGGTGACGCCGGCGCGCGCCGCACGCCGCGCGGCCTCGTCGGCGAGCAGGTCGATCGCGCGCGGCACGCCGAACGTGGCGCCGTGGATGTCGCGGCACGCCTTGCGCGAGAACATCGCGGCGGTCGCGACACCTGCGGCGCCGGTCCGCTGGAGCAGGTAGTGCCGCGTATCGTGCTGCGTGAGCTGCGAGAGCTTGATCTGCGCGGCCATCTTTTCGCTGAGGGACGCCAATAGGGGGTTGGCCAGTCGCGTCGACAGCTCGGGCCCACCCACGAGCAGCACCTCGAACGCGCACGGTTTCTTGCGCGCCATCTCCGCCACGTTCGCGAGCTGGAGCAGCAGGTCGGGCGGCGCGGTGTGCGCGTCCTCCACGACCACCATCACCACCTTGCCGGCCGACGCCGCGTGGGCGATCGCCTCCAGCAGCCGCTCCGCGAGCGCCGAGGCGCTCGCCTGCGAGTTCGCGGTGCCGCCGAAGCGGCCGAGCAGCGTGGCGATCAGCGTCTCGGCGGTGGCCTCGGCGGGCGTGATCGAGCGCGCGTGCACGCGCGCGCCCCAGCGGCGCAGCGCCTCGCGCACGAGCGTGCTCTTGCCCACGCCAGGCTCGCCGGTCACCACCACGAACGGCTCGCGCGCGCCAAGTCCTCGGTCGAGCAGCGCGAGCGATTCGAGCGCGGGGGCCGTGGCGATGAACGGCGGGCTGGGATTCCCTTCCGGCTTCTGCAGTTCGACGGACACGCGAGACGTTCCCGGGGCCATGGGATGAACCGGCGCGCCGGGCGAGCGTCGCCGGCGAGCCTCTCCCGGGTATCGGCGCGAACGGTGGGGGGATTCAGCGCGGAAGTGTCTGTCCGCGGGGCCCGGGGCTGCGCCGGGAGCGGCCCGGCGTGGGGTCTAGACGAGGCTCGCCGCGTAATGCTGGCGCGCCCAGGCCACCATGGCGGGCACGCCCTGCTCGAGCGGCGTGGGCGTGGCGGCGAAGCGCGTGCGGAACGCACGGTCGTCGACCACGAACGGCTCGCTCCACTGGTAACCCATCTCGCTCAGCTCGCGCATGATGGGCATGAACAGTGACAAGCCCTTGATCGCCAGGGTGGGGATGGCCTGTACGCGCAGCTTCTGCCCCAGCGCCTCGCCGATCAGGTCCAGCATCGCCTGGGTCGAGACGGCGGGTGCCGCCGGCAGCATCCACCAGCGGCCCGTGTCCGCGTCGGGCGCGACCCCCAGCTCGGCGAGCCCGGCGACCACGTCGAGCGTGTAGTGATAGGTGTGCGGCGTGTCGAGCCGCGTGAGCGTCTGCGCCACGCCGCTCCCCAGGGCCTTGGGCATGAACGAGTCGCCGAAGTAGGTCTCGGTCGCGCCGGGTCCGTAGAAATCCGAGCCGCGACCGCACACCACGCGCACGTCGCCCTTGTGGTGCGCGGCAAGCCACTCCTGCCACTCGCGCGCACGGATCTCGCCCTTCTTGCTGCAGGGCGCGATCGGCGACGTCTCGCTCAATCGCTGTCCGTTGGGCCGGCCGAGCAGGTAGATGTTGTCGAGCAGCACCACCCGCGCGCCCGCGCGCGCCGCCGCGGCCAGGATCGCCTTGCGCCATCTCGGCAGGTCGCGCATCCAGATGTCCTTCGAGTAGGCCGGGTTCATGCAGTGGTAGACGACACTCGCGCCGCGCACGGCCTCGTCCACGAACAGCGCATCGCCGGCATCGCCCGTGCGCAGCGACGCGCCCGCGGGTGGCGCGCCCGGCGAGCGGCGGACCACGCGCACGTCGTGTCCGGAACGTACGAGACGTTCGGCGAGCGGCGCGCCGATCTGCCCCGCGCCAAAGACCACGTGCACCTGCCGCAGGCTGTCCATGCCCGCATTCTCCGGCAGGCGTGGCGCGACCGCCACTTCGACCCTGCTACTGCGGCGGGAGCCTCTCCACCATCGCCTCGGAGACGAGCCCACTCGAGAGCAGCTTGTCCGCCATGCGCTCCGCATCGGACTGCTTCACGAACCCGCCCAGCATGACGCGGTACGTGAACGAGCCATCCGCGGTCGTGGTGACGACCCACGACTTCATGTGCGTGAGCCGCGACAGCTGCTCGGTGCGCGCGTGCGCGCGATCGCTGAACAGGAACGTTCCCACCGACAGGCAGTAGCGCGGCTTCTCCACCGGCGGCGGGGGAGGGGTCGCGATGGGGGGCGTGGCCTGCGTGTCGGGCGTGGCCTGCGCCTCGGTCGAGATCCTGGTGTCGGCCGTGACCTCGGTGTCGGGTGTGACCACGAGCGGCGGCGGCGCCGGCGTCACCGTCGGCACTGGAACCGCCGGGACCGCCTGCACCGACTCGCTCGCCGCGGTCGGCGCCGACGAATGCTGATCCTCCGGCTCGCGATCGAACGCGCTCCGGCGACTCAGCACGATCGCGGTCCCCGCCATGCCGAGGATGAGCACGATCGGGATCAACGCCGCGAGCACGCGATAGACCGTCGGCGACGGCAGTGTCGCGTCGTCGTCGTCCGCGAACGTGGTGGCTGCGACCGATTTCGGCGCTGACGACTTCGACGACTCCTGAGCCTTGACGTCTTTCTTGGTGAGCACCGTCGGCAGCTCGGCGGAAGGCCGCTGCGCGGCGACCTTGGGCGCGGCCGCCACCTTCTGCGCGGGCGGTACCGGCTGGGGTGCTGCCGCCGGCTGCTTCGCAGCCCTTGGCGGAGCGTTCTTCGCCTGCGCGGGCCTTGCCCCCTGCGGCGCATTCGACGCCTGCTTCGGCTTCGGCATCGAGCCCGAGGGCCGCGCCGTGGGCGGAGCCTTCGCCACCTGCGGCGCCACCTTCGGCGGCTGCGGAGCGCTCGCCGCGGGGGGCGGCGTTCCGGCGGGACGCTTGATCGAGCCCGACGGCGTCACCTCCGCCGGCTTCTCGTCGAGCACGAGCGGCGGCGGCGCGAGCGCATCGGCGCTCACGAGCGGTGGATCCTTCGGCAGATCGATCGCATGAGGCTCAGGTGCTGGCGGTGCCGGATCGGGAACGGTCGGCGCCGGCCCCATCACTGCTGGCGGCACCGGCGGCAACGGCAGCTCGTCGGGAATGGGTGCCTGGAGCACCGTCGTCGGCGGCACCTCGCTCGGCGCCAGCAACAGCTCCTCCTCATCCGCGAACACCGGCTGGTCCGGAATCGAGCTCGGATCGGTCAGCGGCGGCAGCGGGCCGCCGATCTTGAGCGGCTGGCCATCGGTGAAGCGCGACACCCACTCCTTCACACGCGGATGCGACGAATCCAGATCGACCGGGGGCTCGACCTCCGCCACCGGTTCCGCCGGCGGCGGCGGCGGCGGCACGCGCTTCACCCTGGCCGGCACCGGCTCGGCATGCTTGGGGCCACCCGGCGCGTTGGGCGTCGCCGACTGCGGTTTCACATGCTGCCCGGACGGCGTCTGCGCCACGTTCGGCTTCGCGTGCGACCCGGACGGCGCCTGCGTCGGCCGCGCCATCTGTCCCGACGGCGTCTGCGCCGCGGGCCGCTTCATCGAGCCCGAAGGTGGGGTCGCGGCAGGCTTGGGCGGCGCACTCGGCGCCGGCGGCGGCGCTGTTGCGGCACGTGGAGCGGCGGGGCTCGAGCCGGAACGCCGCGACGCTGCCATCACCGCGCGCACGTGGTCCGGCGTCACCACGCCCGCGTTGGTCGCGTTCGCGCGCGCCTGTGCGCCGGCCGCGAGCTCGTTGATCGCGCTCGGCACGCCGCGCGTGACCGCGTGGATCTCACGCGCCGCCTTGCGCGAGAACGCATTCGGCGCGTCGGGACTCTGCGCACCCACGCGCAGGTTCAGATACTGGCGCGTGTCCGCCTGCTCCATCGGCTCCAGGCGGCAGGCGAGCGCCAGTCGCTGCGACAGGATCTCCAGCTCTTCCTTGTCGAGGATGTCGGTGAGCCGCGGCTCGCCCACGAGCAGCAGCTTGAGCGTGCGGTCCGCCGCGATCGCCGCGCTCTCGATGCGCCCGACCTCGGCGAGCATCGCGATGTCGTACATGTCCGCGTTGTCGACGATCAGCATCGGCGTGCTGCCGCGGTGGGTGATGTCGTTGAGCGCGTGCGCCATGCGCGCGATCAGCTCCGGACGCTCGTCCTTGGCGCGGCCATGGCCACCGAACGCGCGGATCTGCTTGAGCAGCGTCTTCTCCGGCGGCGCCCCCGCTTCGGGCTCGAACCATACCGGCGTCACGCGCGAACCCCAGCGCGCCAGCGCCTCGCGCACGACGGTGGTCTTGCCCACGCCGGCTTCGCCGGTGAGCACGATGACGGGCGACGCGTCCTCGAGCCCGCGCTCGAGTTGCGACAGCACCATGCTCGCGGGACCCGAGGCAAAGAACGACCCCTGGTCCTGCGGAGGGATGAAAGCGTCCTCGGCGTTCACGATGGTGGCGCCTCGTCCGAGTTGAGAGTTTGGCCGGTGCCGCTCCGGGCACGGGGTCGCTCGAGTCAGTCGACGTTATCGGCCGGTGCCCGCGCGCGGTTCACGGTGGAAGCGGCCCGGCGCACCAGAACCAATCGGTCGCCTATCCGTTCCGGAACGGATGGCGGCGCCGGCCCGCCACAGAAATGACAGGGTCTTCAACTTGCCCCGGGGCAAGTTGCAGCGACGCGGCCCCGGCGCGGGGCATGCCGCCCCGTGGTTCCTGTGCTCGCCGGTGCAGCTGGACCCCCGGCCCGCCCGGTCAGCTGCCAGCCGGCGACCCTGTAGAATCGCCGTCCCATGTCCCGCAGCCCCGAAAAGCGTGCGCGCCCGGCTCTAGCCCAGGCTGCCGGCCCGCCGTTGCGGCTCGCCGTGATCGGGACCGCCGGCCACATCGACCACGGCAAGACCGCGCTCGTTCGCCGGCTGACCGGCGTCGACACCGACCGGCTGCCCGAGGAGAAGAAGCGCGGCATCTCGATCGACCTGGGCTTCGCGCCGCTCGTCACTCCAGGGGGCGCCCACGTCGGCATCGTGGACGTGCCCGGCCACGAGCGGTTCGTGAAGAACATGCTCGCCGGCGTGGGCGGCGTGGACCTCGTGCTGCTGGTGATCGCCGCCGACGAGGGCGTGATGCCGCAGACGCGCGAGCATTTCTCGATCGTGAAGCTGCTGGGCGTCGAGCGCGGCGTGATCGCGCTCACCAAGCGAGACCTCGTGGACGACGACTGGCTCGCGCTGGTGACGCGCGACGTGCGCGCGCTGGTTCTTGGCTCGTTCCTCGAGTCGGCGCCGATCGTGCCGTTCTCGGCCGTGACCGGAGCCGGTACGCCCGAGCTGCTGGCGGCGATCGATGCGCAGCTCGCGCTCACCGGGGCCCATCACACCGGCGACCCGATGCGGCTGCCCGTCGACCGGGTGTTCACAGTCGAGGGCTTCGGCACCGTGGTGACCGGCACGCTCTGGCGCGGCACTGTCCGCACCGGCGACATTCTGGAGCTGTTGCCGCGCGGCGCGCAGGTGCGCGTGCGCCGCGTGCAGGTGCACGGCGAGACCGTTGAGGAAGCCCTGGCCGGCCAGCGCACCGCGCTGGCGCTCCACGGCGTCGAGCGCGACGACGTGGCCCGCGGCGACTGGCTCTGCGCGCCCGGTTCGCTCCGCTCCTCAAGGGTGCTGGACGTGCGGTTTGAGCTGCTCGGCGACTATCCGCGCGAGTGGAAGCCCGACACGCGCGTGCGCTTTCATCTCGGGGCGTCGGAGATCATCGGCCGGCTGCTGTTGCTGGGCGCGGGCTCGCTCGCGTCCGGCGACTCGTCGCTCGCTCAGGTGCGGCTCGAGCAGCCCACCGTGGCCGCGCGCGGCGACCGGTTCGTCGTGCGCTCGTACTCGCCGAGCCGCACCGTGGGCGGCGGCACCGTGATCGAGCCCGTGGCCGAGCGCCGGCGCCGCTCGGACGTGGCCGGCCTCGATTCTCTAGAGGTGCACGAGAGCGGCTCGCTCGAGTCGCGCCTGATGGAGAAGCTCTCCGGCCTGGCGAAGCCCGCAACCACCGAGCAGCTCGCGACCGAGGTGGGGGAGAGCGTCGCCGGCGTGCTCGCGGCGCTCGAGGCCTTGGTGCGCCGCGGCAGCGCCGTGTCGCCCGCGCCCGGCCGCTGGCTCTCGGACTCGCGCTGGGGCGATGCGCGCGAGCAGTTGCTGCACGCCGTGCGCGACTACGCCGAGAAGAACCCCGCGCGCTACGGCGTGATGAAGGGCGAGCTCAAGGCTGGCTTGAAGACGTCGCTCGATGCCGGGCTCTTCGACCAGGCGTTCGCCGCGCTCATCGCGGAGGGCGAGATCGAGCAGACCGGCGAGCGCGTGCGCCCCGGCGGCATGCCGTGGGAGCCGCCGGCCGCGGCCATGGCGGCTTTGGAGAAGCTGGAGGGGATGCTCGAAGCCGATGGCTTCCAAGTGCCCGAGAACGCAGCGTGGCAGAAGACGCTCGGCGCCGGCGCCGCGGATGCTTCCGGGCTCGGGTTCTTCCTCGGCCGCCTCGTGCGCGTGAACGCCGAGCTGACGTATACAGCCGCTCAGCTCGCCCGGTTGCAGGGGCTCGTGTCCGAGTGGTTCGAGGGCGGCCATGCGTCGATGACAGTGGCCGACTTCCGCGGCATCACCGGCGCGTCGCGCAAGTTCGGCGTGCCGCTGCTCGAATACTGCGACCGCGTCGGGTGGACGGTGCGCGTGGGAGATGAGAGGAGGCGCGGGTGACGATCTGCCGAATCGCGTTGGCGAACATTCCATATCCCACCGGCCCCGAGGATTCGGTGGCGCGCGCAGTGGACGCCGTATCTCGAGCCGGGACGGAGCGTGCGGCGATTGTCTGCTTTCCGGAAGCGTATGTGCCCGGCTATCGGCGGAAGTCCGTACCCGCGCCGCCGCCCGATGCCTCGTTCCTCAAGCGCGCATGGGAGCGCGTCGCGGCTGCCGCGGCGAAGGCGAACGTGGCGGTAGTGCTCGGCACGGAGCGCGTCGTGGACGGCGGCCTGCGGATCTCCGCGCTGGTGGTTGACCACGACGGCAAGCGTCTCGGCTGGCAGGACAAGGTGCAGCTCGATCCGAGTGAGGACGGACTCTACGCGCCCGCGCCCGACACGAAGCGGCACGTGTTCCAGAGCGGTCCGCTCAAGTTCGGGATCGCGATCTGCCACGAAGGCTGGCGCTATCCCGAGACCGTCCGCTGGCCCGCGCGCCACGGCGCGCACCTCGTGTTCCACCCGCACTACCACTGGGCCGAGCCCGGCGACTTCAATCCGACGTCATTCGCCGATCCGCGAAACACGTTCCACGAAAAGGCCGCGCTCTGCCGCGCGGCGGAGAACACCTGCTGGTTCGCGACGGTGAACTACGCCAGCGCCGGCTCGCCGACGACGTCAGCGGTGGTGCGCCCGGATGGGACGGTGCTCGCGTGGCAGGCGTACGGGCGCGAGGGGCTGCTCGTGGCCGAGATCGAGCTGGAGGCGGCGACGGGGGTGCTGGCGGGGCGGTTTAGAGATCGGTGAAGGGTCCCGAGCAAGCTGACGCCCCGATCGTCATGCCACGGCTGCCGCAAAGCGAACAAACAGGTCGCCGGGCAGTTCATGGTCCAGTGCCCACGTGATCGCCATGGGCCGCTCGCCCTCGTGATCGAGGTATCTCGCCGTACCGAGATACCAGAAGGCCCGGTCGTTCTGCTTCAGGCGGGCGAAAATGTGGATCGACCAGCCCGTTGTCTGATGGTCTTGGTAGCGACGTCCGCTCAGGCTATCCGCCCGAGTTGCGCTTTGGCTCTCCCAATGGATCCGCTCGCGACTGATCGCGTAATCCCGATACCGTGTCGTTGGCGAGAATTGGCCACTGGTCTTGTCCAGAGTCACCGCTAGCAGACCAGCCCTCGATTGCTTCGCCCACCATATGCCGGTCTGCCAAGTGGAGGCGCGGGCACTCTCGCCCTCCCCGAACGCCGAAAGGATCTCGACTCGCGTGTAACGAGCGTGAACCTGAAGAGCAATGTCGCCCGGTGCTGGCTCCAGGAAGTGGTCAATCCTAGAAGAGAGTGGGCCCATCAGAGACTCGATCTCATGGAGGACCCTCGGGTGACGGCGGAGTCGCTCGCTCGCACCCACGAGGGTCTCGTCCTTCTCCAACACGGCATCCATTACGGATGCAACAAGCATTCGAACGAGACGCCTTTCTCGTGCGCTTGAGCTCGTAGCATCCAGCCCACTCGCCACGAAGCGACGCCACGCCTCGATGCGCTCGAGGTCATCCACGTGCAAGAGGCGGCCGCACGCACGCAGCAGCGGCTCGTCCTTGTCGCCCAGAGGAGGAGTCGACAGCCCCGCAGCTTCACGTAACTCGATCCAGGACTTGTCCCCGCGGTAGACGTCTTCGAGGTCCCGGCCGGTTTCCTCGAGGTATTTCTCCAGCGTGACATCGCCTAGCTGCCGAAGCTCAGCGACCCTCGAGGCCCACTGCGAGGGAATGCTCTCGCGGATGTTCTCCAAGACCCGTCTCGCCGCCACCTGATCCAGCGCCATGTGACAGCCGGCGGGAAGATACGGGAAGCCGTCATTGATCTGCTGTTCGAGTTCCCTCCGGCTGCCGCCGAGCAGCGCGCGGAAGCGTCGGTCATACCGGAATTCCTTTCGGTGATGGCCTACAAAGTCCAGGACCGTGCAGTAGGTCTTGTCTTGACAGCGGCGCAGGCCACGCCCGAATTGCTGTAGGAACAGCGTTGGGCTGTCTGTTGGGCGCAGGAAGAGAAGCGTGTCCACCTCGGGCAGATCGACGCCTTCGTTGAACAGGTCGACCGAGAAGAGCACGTTGATCTTTCGGTCACGTAGATCGCGCAGGGCCTGCTCGCGCTCAGAGGAAGGTGTGTCCGCCCATACCGCCGTGGCCTTCACGCCATGGTCGGCAAATACTCGAGCCATGAAGCGCGCATGGCCGACACTTACGCAAAAGCCAAGAGCGCGCATGCGCTCCACCGAATCAACGTGCTCGCGCACTTGATGGAGAACCAGCCGCGCCCACGCATCGTCTGCCGTGAGGAGTCCCGTCAACTGGTCCACGTCGTAACCCCGACCCCGAACGAAGGGCACACTGCGCAAGTCCATGCTGTCAGCGATGCCGTAGTACGCGAAGGGACACAGACGGTGCTGGTCGATCGCGTCCCACAGTCGGAGCTCGGCGGCGATGCGGCCATCGAACCAGTGGAGTACATCCTGGCCATCGGTGCGCTCCGGGGTGGCCGTGAGTCCGAGCAACTCCACGGGGCGAACATGATCGAGCAGTCTGCGGTATGTGGCGGCTTCCGCGTGGTGGAACTCATCCACAATCACCACGTCGAAGTGGTCCGGAGAAAGGTCTCGGAGACCAGCTCTGGCCAATGATTGGATCGACGCGAAGACGAAGTCGAACTGCTCAGGACGATCACCGCCAACCCATCGCTCGCCGAACGCGTGGTCGCGAATTGCATGTCGAAATGTCGCACGTGCTTGCTCGAGGATTTCCTCCCTGTGCGCCACAAACAACAAGCGCGCGCGACGGAGCCTCTGGCGTAGCCCTGCGTAATCGATAGCGGCCATGACTGTCTTGCCCGTGCCCGTGGCCGAGACAAGCAGGTTGCGGTGGTGTCCGAGCTGTCGCGATAGCTCGATCTGCTCCAGCAGGCGTACTTGAAACGGCTCGGGTCGTAGCTCGATCGGAGAGAGGAGGACAGCCGCGCGATCCTCTTGACGAGTGGCAAGCGAGAACTCCTCAGCGACATAGGGAACGAAATCGGGGCTGGCAAAGTAGCTTTCAAACACGGCCGCTACCTTGTCGATCACGTCAGGATTGCGCGCGCCTGAGACCCTTACGTTCCATTCAAGGCCAGTCACCTGCGCCGAATGCGTCAGGTTTGATGAGCCGATGTAGGCAGTCGAGAACCCGGATACCCGGTGGAACAGCCATGCCTTTGCGTGCAGACGCGTGCCGCCGGTCTCGTAGGAGACGCGGACCTTCGCCCCGATTGACTTCAACGCCTCCAGTGCTTCCCGTTCGGTGGAACCTGTGTATGTAGTCGTCAGGACTCGAAGACTGCGGTTAGCCTCGCAGTGACGATGAAGGGCATCGAGCAGTGGACGCATACCGCTCATGCGGATGAATGCCATCACCACGTCGATGCGGTCGGCGGAATGCACTTCGGTGCGGAGTTGGCTTCCGACGCCTGGCTCGCCGGGAGCGTTCGTGAGAAGGGTCGTATCCAACAGCGGAATCAGTGGCCTCTCGATCCGCTCCGGTGTGCCGTCCGGGAGGTGGGCCAGGAGCGCGCGGAGGACGGTCGCGGGTTCGATCGGGGCATCCTCGGGCGCATTGAGTTCATCGACGATGCGGCGCACCCGCGCCAACGCCTTGGCCACTTCGCTGGGGTTCCCCACGTCTCGAAACTCCCGCAGCACAATCCGAGAGACGTGAAGGGCCAAGCGATCCGCTGCCTCGGCGGGACCAAGTGGCTCCTCTATGACTTCCAGCCGTTCCCGCAGCGCCGCGAGCTCCGTGCGGATCGCTCCCGTTATGAGCACTTCTTGAATACCGCGGTCGCGGGGCATTGGTATGGGTCGCAGCCTACTTGAGAGGACGCCTCGAATGAAACGCATTCTCGGGCGCCGCGCGGTGGCCCGATGCTGAGTGAGACCGACGACGGCTGGATCGACTGACTACCTCCTTCACCCACCCGCCGCCCCTCCCGCTCCAGCTCTTCTTCTCCACCGGGATGTGCCCCACGTCGCTGAATATCGCCAGCCGGATCGAACCGTCCGGGCGGACGGCGATGATGGAGAGCGAGGCGGTTTCGACGTCCTGGTCTGACCTGTGCTTCGTGTCCGCGCCGAGTGCACGCATCAGCGTCCAGCGGATCACGTCACCGTGTCGCAGGCCGCCACGTCCTCGGGCTCATCGGTCGCGCTGGCGTGACGTGCCGCACCAGGTGGACCAAGTGGATGCCGGTGCCTGGTTTCTAATGTGGCGGCGGTGTCTGCCCGGCGGCAATGGATGCGGCAACACAGAACAGGCGCACGAACAGGCCGAACGCATGGGTGCTCCGTGGGTTATCCCCAACGCAACGGGTCGGAAGCCCCGCACGTCAAATCTCCGTTCGTTCCGGCTCCGAGCACCATTGTCCTTAGGTGGTGAGGGCATCCAGGCCCCGTCCACGGATCTCGCTCGAGGGTTCTCAAGCCCCGGGAGTTCGCCATGCGCTCGTCGTCCATTCGTCTGCTTGCAGTCGCCGCCATGTTCGCCGCCATGCTGCTCTCGACGCTCGCTCGGGCCGAGTGGCCGCACGACTATCACCTCGTGCCGCCGCTCGCGGCGGCCACGGCAGGGGTTCGTCAGGTCGTGGACGCTGCGGTGCCTGACGGCACCGGCGGCGCCTACGCGTTCATGGAAGACGACCGCTCGGGGAACAAGGACGTTTATGGTTTCCACGTTCGCGGCGACGGCACACTCGATCCCGCGTGGCCTGCGACCGGCCTGGCGGTGTGCACAGCGACCGGCGACCAGACGACGATCCACGTGCTCGACGACGGCAAGGGCGCCCTGTGGGTGTGCTGGACCGACGCCCGCTCCGGCCTGCCGAAGGTCTACGCGACCCGTGTGCTCAAGAACGCGACCATCGACTCGGACTTCCCATCGAACGGTCTTGCGCTCGACCCGGCACGGCCGAATGCCCAGCACGATCCAACGGTCTGCCTCGGTATCACGGGCGCGCTCATCGCGGTGTGGGAGTACGACTTCTCCGCACCAGACCACGACATCTATGGCGCGGCGATCACCGAGACCGGGGCGTTCTCCTGGGTCGGCTCCCTTCAGGCCTCGGGCACGAACGACACGAAGCCTGTGATCTCCCCCGAGCTCGGTGCGTTATCGCTCGCCTGGCTGCAGGGCACGAATCTTGTGTACACGCGACACTTCCTCGAAAACGGTTCGCAGTTGGGGGCGATCCTGAACCTGGACACCAATGCGGATCCGTTGGTCGGACCAAAGGCCTGCCCGGACGGTTGGGGCGGCACGTACGTTGGGTACTCCCATAGCTCCAGCGGGTCATTCCAGGTTGTGGTGGCCCGAATGTTCGGAGGCGTGTTCTTCGCGGGCTACCCCTTGGTCTCACCCAGTTCGGTGAACCCGTACAGGCTCGGAGGGATGGTCTACGCTGGCGGGTTCCAGGCATGGATTTCGTTCTGGAACTCCAACGATGGCATCGCGTCGATGACGGCAATCTCCCGCGAAAGCATCGGTGCTTCCGCACAGATCTTCGCGGGCACTGGCACGGCGGATTGCCAGCTCGCCGAGGACGGTTCGGGCGGCGCCATCCTTGCGGCCCAGGCCGACGGCGGATTGTTCATCAAGGGCACGCGCCGCAACAGCTTGTTCGGGACGCCGGGGCTGTGGGGCGGCTCACCGCCCCGACTCATCGAGTTGATCCGCAATGTCACTCCCACCGCGATCTGCAGCGACGGGAACGCCGGCGCGCTGGTGTTCGGCACCGACGTGGGATTCGGCACGGCGCCGACGCACGTGATCCGCGTCGACCGCTGGGGTGCCCTCGACGGCGCGCCGCGCATCCAGTCAGTGAAGGACGTCGCCAACGACCAGGGCGGAAGCGTGCGCGTGGTGTGGAACGCGAGCTATCTCGATAACGAAACCAACCCGATCGTCGACAGCTACCGGCTGTGGCGCCAGGTGCCCACGACCTCGCTCGTGTCACTGCAGGCGGCGGGCGCCGGCAAGCCCAAGGCGTTCCGTGAGGATTCAGACGAACCGCTCGAGTTCGGGAGCGTGCGCATCCAGGAGACCGCGACCGCCACGATCGCGTGGGAGCTGGTCGGCAGCCAGGTGGCGAACGCGTTCCCGACCTACAGCCTCACGGTCGCGACCGTGGCCGATTCTGCAGCCGCCGGGCCGGCGAACACGATGTACATGATCGAAGCGAGGGCCACGAGCGGTGGTCTCGGATGGGCGTCACCACCCGATTCGGGCCACTCGGTCGACAATCTCCCACCGGCCACGCCGGCTCCGTTCACCGGGGCGATCGAGGGCGGCATCCAGACGCGGCTGATGTGGGGCCCCAACGTCGAGTCCGATCTCGCGGGCTACGAGCTGCACCGCGGTGCCTCTGCGGGGTTCGTGCCGGGACCGGGCAACCTGATCGCGGCCACGGAAGACACGACGTTCCTCGACGCCGCCCTGAGTCAGTTTTACAAGCTGGCGGCGGTCGACTCGCACGGCAACCGCAGCGGCTACGCCCTGCTCACGCCGGGCGGCACGACAGACGCTCCGCCCGCGGCGCGCCCGCGCGAGTTCTCGCTCGCGCTCGCATCCGCCAACCCGTCGATGGGCGGTGCGACGCTGCGCTACACGCTGGCCCGGGCGGGCCGCGTGCGGCTCGCGCTCTTCGGCGTGGACGGGCGCTGTGCGCGCGAGCTCGTGTCCACCGAGCTGCCCGCCGGCGACTACACGTCCCACTGGGACGGTCGGGATGCAGGCGGCCAGCGCGCGGCGAGCGGCATCTACTTCGCGCGACTCACGTGCCAGGGTCAGGAACGGGTGACGCGATTCACGCTGGCACATTAGGCGGATACCAGACGAGGCGGAGCGGCCGGGCTTGCCCGGCCAAGCCCCTATCGACTGACTACCTCCCCTTCACCCACCCGCCACCCCTCCCGCTCCACGTCTGCTTCTCCACCGGGATGTGCCCCACGTCGCTGTACATCGCCAGCCGAATCGAGCCGTCGGGGCGGACGGCGATGATGGAGAGCGAGGCGTTCCCGATGTCCTGGTCCGACCAGTGCTTCGTGTCCGCGCCGAGCGCGCGCATCAGCGTCCAGCGGATCACGTTGCCGTGGCAGACGAGCACGTCGTAGGTGTCGTGGTCGGGGGTGGGGACGAAGTAGCGCTGCCAGGCGACGGCTCTCACCGAGTCGCACGCGGCCACATCCTCGGGCTTCTCGCCGGCCATCAGTCGCGCGTTGCTCGAACTCGGCGTGCACTCGTTCAGCAGGCCGTCGCGAGTGGGCGTCATCTTCATCGGGCCGCCCATGTCGTCGGCGGTCTGCTTCGCGCGCAGGTACTCGCTGCTGATCAGGCGGTCGAACTTGATGCCGAGGCCGGCAAGGCGCGCCCCCGCGAGTCGAGCCTGCTCGTGACCGAGCGCGTTCAGTCCGTTGCTGACGCGGTCGTCGGTCGCGGTCGTGTCACGGTCGTAGATGCCGTGGCGCACGAGGTAGAGATAGTGAACGCCCTTGCCGCTGGGCTGCGCGGCGTCGCGCATCTGGCCCGCGGCGGGCGTCACGGCGATGCACAGCAGGCACCACAGCCACGCGCGTCGCATGGGCGCTCCGGAGGAGACGGGAGGGTGGGGTTTCGCAGGATCCGCCGCGCAGGTTAGAGCCGCGGACAGTGACGCGCCAAACGTCCCCGGGGCTGTGACGGTTGACGGCTCGGCGCTCCGCCGAACGATTGCGACGGCGAAACACCCGCACTACAGTCTTTGGCCCAATCGTCCCCTCGCTGATCCCACGGAAGCTGCAAGGAGATCCCCGATGCGCGCGTTCAGCGGGCCGCGCCCGCGTGTCGCCATGCTGACCACCGCCGCGATCCTGCTACTCGCCGGCTGCGCGGCGAGCCAGTTGGGAAACATGTGGCGCGACAGCAAGTTCAAGACCGACGGCTTCAAGAACGTGCTCGTGATCGCGGTTCGCAACGACCCGGTTCGCCGCCGCATGTGGGAGGACGGGTTCGTGAACGGTCTGGCCGCCTACGGCGTCACGGCGACGCAGTCGTACGAGATCTGGGCCAATGCGCTGCCCGACACGCAGACCGTGCGCGACGAGGTGCGGAAGGACGGCTTCGACGCCGTGCTCGTGAACGAGCGCCCACCAAGCACCGCGCAGCTCACCTGGGTGCAGGGCTACTCGCGGCGGGAGTCGGTGACGAGGTTCGACCCGGCGACGGGCGGCTCGTACACGACGTGGCAGGATGTCGAGGTGCCGCCCACCATGGACACCACGGCCGTCATCAACTACCAGACCAACCTCTGGAGCACGACCGATCACGGCCGGCTGGTGTGGTCCGCCATGTCGCACACGACCGACGCGTTCAGCACGCAGCTCATCGAATACCAGACCGAATCGCTGCTGCTGCCCGAGATGGCCAAGTCGGGGCTGCTGCCCAAGAAGAAGAAGTAGCCGGGGCGCGGCTCAGACCGCGGGTGTGGCCGCCGTCGGGCGCGATCGCGGCTGGAGCCGCAGCGCCATCCAGCAGTGCGTCGCGAACACGACCGGCACGATGAACGTGGGCACGAGGCTCATCGGGAAGCGGAGCAGCGGCGCCAGGCCCGCGGGATCGCGCATGCCGATGCGCGCGGCGGTCACGACCACGGCGACGATGTCGATCAACCCGATCAGGTTCCAGAGTCGCACGAGGTCGGGGTGCGTCTCGGGCCGGCGCATGAACACCACGATCAGGAGCGCGCCCAGCGCGACCGCGATGTCGCCCCAGCCCGCAGGCACCGCCCACTCGGGGCTCAGCTCGCCGCGCGTGCTCATGAGCAGGAACAGGATGCCGACGAATCGCGTGATGTGGAACGCGACGAAGCCGCGCAGGTTCACCTCGGCGAGCCACGCGCGCAGCCCGGGGAGGATCAAGCCCGAGAGGAAGAGCAGCACCGAGAGCGCGGCGACCACGATCTGCGGTTGCGGCGGCGTCAACGCCGCCGCGCGGCCCGAGGCGCCGGCGGCACAGGCGATCGCCAGCCACACCGCCATCGCGACCAGGAACGGCACGCTGCTGCGGTTCACATTCGTCATCACGGCGGCCCTCCGTGTTCGAGCTGCGATCGAGTCCTCAACCGGCGCGATCCGCGGTTCGTGGGGCTAGTGTAACCCGCGTGTCCGTAGTTCCCGCGGGTCGGCTGACTGCCGCCATGGCCCACGGTGTGCGGCTGCAGCCGGCCAACGCGCCCAAATTCACCGCATTCGTGCGAATACGCCAGATGTTGACGCACCCGGCCCTCCCGCCACGCATCTTCAAGAGCCACGAGCGCGTGAGCCACGGTTCTTGATCGGGCGGGTGGTGCGTCGTCGTGCCGCGAGCCAGGTCATGCGAGGCCATCGTTCACCCTGGCTCGACGACGCGTGTCGCCTGCGAGGGCCGCTCACTCCGGCTCAACCGCGTCCGCCATCTGCTCCCTGGGCGGCTCGACCGGGCGCACCATGAGCATCTTCTCGCGCTCCACGATCACGGTGCCCGCCTTGGCCCCGCGAGGTTTCCGCACGTACTTCTTCTGCGTGTAGATCACCGGCACCTTGCCCGCGGTGCGCGACTTGCTGTGGAACGCGGCCCAGCTCGCGACCTCCTCGAGCGTCGCCTTGCTCGGCTCGTTCACGCCCTTGCCGCGGCGCAGCACCACGTGCGAGCCCGGGCCGCCGTGCACGTGGAACCAGTAGTCCTCGGGCCGCGCCATGTGCAGCGTGAGGTGATCGTTCGCCTCGCTGCTGCGACCTATCAATACGTCCCATCCGTCCTTGCTCCTGAACCGCCACGGGACGAACTTGGCTGGGATGTCCTTGTGCGTGCGCTTCGGCGCAGGCGTGGTCGGCTGCTTGCCCTGCTTTGGAGCCTCATCCGCGTGGAGCCCGAGCTTTCTTCTCGGCAGTGGCTCCGGGGCACGAAGGGCCTCGCGAGTGCTTGCCGAGAGGCTCGCGAGCACGCGCTCCAGTTCGAGGTTCGCTTCCTCATCGTCGCCGGCAGCGTTTGCGAGCTTCGACTTCAACTCGTCGTGCTCGCGCTTGGTCGCCTCGATGCGCTGCGGGATCTCGCGCTGGCCGCGCTCGCCCTTGGCGGCGCGCTTGAAGTAGCGCGCGGCGTTGGCCGGCGCGGAGACGGCGGGGTCCAACTCGATCTCGAGTTTGCGGCCGTGTGCGCGGGGGTCATCGAGCGACACGCTCTTGGCGCGCACCGGCACCTGGTGCGCGTAGGCGAGCAGCGCCTCGCCGAACCGGCGCCACTCGGTTGCGCGCTTCGCCTCGGCCAGGTCGCCGCGGAGGGCTTCCACCTTGCGCGCCAGCTTCTTCGCATGGCGCTCGATGGCCTTGCGCACGGCTTCGCGGCGTTCGGCGGCGGGGTCGGACGTCGGCTCGACGGGCTGGGATTGGTCGCGTTCGGACATGGCGCGCCAAGGTAGGGCGGTGGGTCCGAAGTTGCACGGGCGCAGGGCGGGATGGCCCTCCCGCGCGGGCACGGGCCCTGCACGGTGACCGGCCCGGCAGCCACCTTGAATGTGCTCGGCGGGTCGCCCGGGGGACTTACAAATTCGTTGACATTTGGCGGGAACGCGTCATAGCGTGCCCGTGTTGCCCGGGAACGACCCTCCTTGGTTCGGAGCCTTTATGGACTCCCTCCTCCACGAACCTGAGGATCAAGTGCCTGCCCTCCGCGTGGCCCCCGAAGCCGCGGGAGGCACTTTTGCTTGCGCTCGCCCTCGCATCCCAGCCGGGCAGGATGACCCCGAGCGTTGCGGGCGCCTCGGAGGGGATTCCCGATGAGAGCTCTCACCCGGATGAGAACGCTCGCAGCGGCGTGCGCGCTGCTGCTCGTAATCGCAGGGACGGCCGCAGCGTGGGACCCGACTCGGCCGATCGACCGAACGGATTCGCCGCCGCCGGAGCCCACGGCGACCGGTGAACCGGACATGGGGCACGGGTTGGTGTCCCCGACTTGGCAGCAGATCCTCCTCGCCATCCGCTGGAGCAACCCATGGTTGAGCCGGTTCTTCGCGCCGCGACATGATCCGCTCACTGGAGCCTCGTACCTCAAGCAGACAAGAGGTCGGAGGTGACATCCGTGTTTCCCGACCTGCTCGCGCAAGCGGAGAGCATCAAGGCCGTCATCTCGTCTGAAACGGACTTGAGACTCGGGCTGGCACACGTTGAAGCCGCGTTGGATTGCGCGGAGCGACTCTGCTGCGTCGGGCATGCGCTTCGGGCGGTCGAGCTTGTCGACTCAGTAGCTCCACTGGTCTCCGACGATGCGATTCGTCACAGCATTCGACTTGAGGTGCAGGCATTGCGCGGCCTTAGCACCGCGTGCTGGGATTCTGCGTGCCTCGAGCGCGCCTCTCGCGGAGTCGCACAGTTTCAGGAGCACTCCAGAACGTACGAACTGGAGTTTGCGCAGCTTCGCATCTACGAAGCTGCCTCACTTGCCCGGATGAATCGCGTGGACGAGGCCGTGGCCCGCCTCGAGACCATTGCTCAAGGGTTGAGGGCCCGTCCGGACAGCTATCCTCTGGCGCAGTGTGCGAACGCCCTTGCGGCGGCTGCGATTGGCAAAGGTGATTGGGAGGCAGCTAGGCGATATAGCCTTGAGGCACTAGTTTCTGCGCGTCGAGTTGGATCTGCATTTCAAGAGGGTGTTGCCCTAGGCAACTTGTGCATATCAGAACGGGGACGATGCAGGTACGTCGCTTCGGAGGAGGCTGGCCAGGAATCGATTTCGGCCTATAAGCGCGCTGGTGCATTAGCGAATGTTCCGCACTCGCGGCGATCGCTGGCTATCGCCATCTTGAAGCGAGGGCGAGCCGGGCTGGCCGCCGAGGAGATGCAGAAGAGCATTGAGGAGGACAAGGCTGTACTTGCAGGAACTCACCTCTGGTACGACAAGCTTGTTCTCGCTCAAGCCTGGCTGCATCTCGGGAACCC
>Ga0070685_10000658_pt1 | contig 18886 bp, 14 predicted proteins | sample KBSS13LmetaG_FD_65651 | JGI IMG/M metagenome (GOLD analysis project Ga0070685, IMG submission 65651) | Switchgrass rhizosphere microbial communities from Kellogg Biological Station, Michigan, USA - KBS S1-3L metaG | ecosystem: Host-associated > Plants > Roots > Rhizosphere ...
CTCCCCCGCTCCTGCAGCACCACCGACATGCGGATCAGCAGGTTGGCGGGGGTCACCCCCTCGATCTCGGCGGGGATGCGGTGCTCCGGCTCGCGCGCGCTCTTCAGCACGTGCGCGGTGAAGGCGGGGCCCTGCCAGCGGTTCCAGGCCACCTTCACCGGCCGGTCGGTGTTCAGCAGCCGGTTGATCTCGTGCCCGTGCCGGTCGAAGAGCGCCAGGATCGCACGCCCGCGCTCCGTGGGCTCCAGCGCCCGGCGCACCGTCTCCAGCGGTAGCGCCGCCGCGTCCGCGCCGATCCCGGCGAGCGCCTCGGCCTCTTCGTCCACCACCGCACCGGCGCCCAGCGGGATCGTCCCCGCCGTCCCCGAGTTCATGATGGTGATGTGCATCGCGGCCATCACGTCGGTGATGCGGCAGGCGAAGGTCTGGTCCACGCCGTCGGGGCCGCCCCAGAGCAGCGCCACCACCTCGTTGTGCTCGTTGACGATCACCGACCCCGAGTCGCCGTGGTCCGAGAACATCCCCGTGCCCGAGGCCATGACGATCTCGATCTGGTTGGTGCGCGCCGGGATGCTCTCGGCGGGGTTGCCCGGCGTGTTCCGGCTGGGGTTGACCACCCGCCCCACCGTGAGCTCGCTGAAGCAGCCGCGCTTGCGCACGATGTCGCCATTGACCACGGTGCTCCCCGCGATGTTCAGCGGGGCCGAACCCAGGATGAGCCCGATGTCGATGATCTCGTTCATGAACCCCGGCTGCCCCGTGATCCGCGCGATCGCGCAGTCCACCAGCGAATCGCTGCGCGAGTCGACCACCTCGGCCACGATGTTCCCCTTGCAGCAGCAGCAGCAGGAGATCGACGGCTGCCCGATCTTCTCGCCGTTGACGGCGCCGCCGTCCATCATCACGTGGTGGTTGCTGAGCGCCACGATCGACCCGTCGCCGTTGCGCTGCGCGATGCACCCCAGCGTGCCGCCGCCCGGGACGGTGTCGTTGCCGATCCGTATGCCGCCCAGCAGGGGCCGGTACTTGGACGAGTCGGTGAAGAGCCGCGGGATTCCCTGCAGCACCACGTCGGTGGGCACGCCCAGCACCTCGGGCGGGATCACGCCGCCCGGCGGCAGGTCGGCGGGGACCTTCTTCTCGTCCACGTACACGCGGAAGACGGTCTCTTCGACCACCTGGCCGCCCCGCTGCTTCATCCCCACGCCCACCTCGCGCACGCCGGGGTAGCGCATCAGCTCCTCGGTGGCCTGCGGAAGGAGCGCGGAGACGCGCATGTACTCCGCGAGCCGCTCCTCTCGGGATTTCACGGGGCCCCTCCCACCCACAGGGTTCCGGCGCGGATGCGGCCGAACAGGTCGATGGCGATGACTTCCAGGGTGCCGGGCTGCTCGTTCATGGGCCCTTCTGCGGATCAGACCGCAAGCGCGTACGGGGACCGGGACGGGTCGGACTCCAGCTCGCCCGCGTGGGCGAGCAACGCGTGCACCCGGTCGCCCCGGGCCACGAGCTCCAGCAGCGGCAGGGTGTTCTCCTCCACCGCGGCGGCCAGCGCGGGACTCCCCCGCTCCTGCAGCACCACCGACATGCGGATCAGCAGGTTGGCGGGGGTCACCCCCTCGATCTCCGCGGGGATGCGGTGCTCGGACTCGCGCGCGCTCTTCAGCACGTGCGCGGTGAAGGCCGGCCCCTGGTAGCGGTGCCAGGCCGCCTTCACCGGCCGGTCTGCGTTCAGCAGCCGGTTGATCTCGTGCCCGTGCCCGTCGAAGAGCGCCAGGATGGCGCGCCCACGCGCGGTGCGCTCCAGCGCCCGGCGCACCGTCTCCAGCGCCGGCGCCGCCGTGTCCGCGCCGATCCCGGCGAAAGGCTCGGCCTCCTCGTCCGCCACCGCCCCGGCACCCAGCGGGATCGTCCCTGCCGTTCCCGAGTTGATGATGGTGATGTCCAGCGCCGTCATTACGTCGGTGATGCGCGAAGCCCAGGTGATGTCGATGCCCGTCACGGTACCGTCCGGATTCACCTGCACCGGGCCGCCCCACAGGAGCGCCACCACCTGGTTGTGCTCGTTGACGATCACCGACCCCGAGTCGCCGTGGTCCGAGAATATCCCCGTCCCCGAGGCCATGACGATCTCGATCTGGTTGGTGTGCGCGGGGATGCCATCGTCCGGCAAGGCATCCGTGTTCCGGTTAGGCGCCGACACCAGGCCCACCGTGAGACCGGTGGTGCGCCCGCGCTTCCGCACGACGTCGCAGGGAAGCACGGTGGTCCCCGCGCCGTTCAGCGGGGCCGAGCCGTAGATGGGGCCGATGTCGATGACCTCGTTCATGAACCCCGGCTGCCCCGTGATCCGCGCGATCGCGCAATCCACCAGCGCGTCCAAGCGCGAGTCGACCACCTCGCCGACGACGTTCGCCCTGCAGCAGCAGCAGCAGGCGATCATCGGCTGGCCGATCTGCTCGCCGTTGACGGCGCCGCCGTCCATCATCACGTGGTGGTTGCTGAGCATCACGATCGACCCGTCGCTGTTGCGCTGCGCGATGCACCCCAGCGTCCCCTTCGCCGAGGTGGTTTCGTGGCCGATCTGCACACCGCCCAGCAGGGGCCGGTACTTGTCCAAGTCGTCGAAGTCGTCGAAGTGCCGCGGGATCCCCTGCAGCACCACGTCGGTGGGCACGCCCAGCACCTCGGGCGGAATCGCCGCGCCCGGCGGCAGCTCGGCGGGGGCCTTCTTCTCGTCGACGTACACGCGGAAGGCGATGCCTTCGACTACCTTGCCGGCCCGCTGCTTCACCCCCACGGCCACGTCGCGCACGCCGGGGTAGCGCATCAGCTCCTCGGTGGCCTGCGGGAGGAGCGCGGAGACGCGCAGGTACTCCTCGAGCCGCTCCTCGCGGGATTTCACGAGGTGCCTCCCGCCCACAGGGTTCCGGCGCGGATGCGGCCGAAGAGGTCGGCCAGGCTGTCGCAGGCGCGGGCCGCGGCCAGCGCGGGCGCGGTGTGGCGCGCCACGTCGGCGGCCAGGGCGCGGCTCCCGGCCTGCTGGAGCACGTCGGCCATGCGCAGCAGCAGCCGCTCCAGCGTCACGCCGTCGATCTCCTTCCTCACCTTCTTCTCCGGGTCGAAGCCGCTGTCCATGGCCGACATCAGAAAGCGCGGCCCGTGGTTGCGCTGCCACGCCACCGTCACCGCGCGGCGGCCGTTCACCAGCGCCGTCACCTCGTCCAGGTGCCGGCGCACCAGCGCAAGGATCTCGCGCCCCGTGGGCGAGGCCTTCAGCTCGTCCTCGAAGTGCTCCAGCTTGCGGGTGCCCGGCGCGCGCGTGCTCACGGCTCCAGGAGCCTCCGCAGCTCCGCGGAGCGGCTCTGGAGGCGGTCGGCCACCTTGTCGTCTTCGCTCTCGGGCGGCCCCCGCTTCTCCACGGCGCGCGCGCCCGGCCCGGGGAGCCCCGCCGCGCGGGCCGCGCCCTCGTAGACCCCCAGCAGCTCCCGCGCGCCCTCGCGGGCGGCCTCGGGGTCGCTGCGGGCGAGCAGCGTCAGGAACCAGGGGAGGTGCAGCGACGAGAGGCGGCCGGGGTCCATCCCCTCGCCGCGCGCGCGCCCCACCAGCGCCAGGAAGGCCTGCAGGTACGCCCGCGGCGCGGCCTCCACCCTGGCCACGATGGCCCGGTAGACGTCGGGCCCGAGCGCGTCTTCGCTGAAGTTCCCCGACACGATCAGGCGCAGGTCCTCCTGCACGCCCCCCGTGGAGCCGGGTCCGGTCGTTTCCGTGGAGCTCATGGTCGGGCGCCCTCCTAGAAGGCCGCGGTGAAGTTGTTGCCCGTGCTCGCGGTCGGCGCGTCGTACGCGCCGGCGATGGGGAAGCGCGCGGCGCGGGCGCGCCGAGCCCAGTTCACCACGTTGTTGTTCGCCGCGTCGTTGTCCGGGTCGGGCGAGTGCAGGTTGTGGAAGCGGTGCTCCACGCGCACGTCGGGGAGCGCCACGCCGAAGCTGTCGGGCGGATTGGTGTTGAAGGAGATGAGCGGCTGGTCGGTGGCCGCGTCGCCCCGGTTGAAGAGCGCGTGGTGGAGCTCGTGCGCGAGCGTGAGGTTGTTCGCCGCGACGTTGTGGCTCATGAAGATGAAGGTGCGGTTGCCGAGCGCCGAGAGCATCCGCTGGAAGACGGTGGTGTAGGCGTTCTGCCCGCCGCTCAGGCGCACGAACACCACCGTCAGCGTGCCGTCGGGGGTCACGGGGAGCAGGTCCGCCATGGCGGCCTGCTCCTCGGCGCTGTCGAGCCCGCCCGGGTAGTCGCCCCCGCCGTCCAGCGCCGCCGCCGGCACCGGGCGGTTCACCGTGGCCTGCGCGTCGATCTGGATCCCCAGCTGGTTCCAGAGCAGGTTGGCGTTCGAGAACTGGGTGGCGATGTGCGCGGCCGAAGCGTTGGTGCCCCAGTTGATCACCCGGCAGCTCACGCGGCGGCGCTCGTCGGGGGCGCGCTTGCAGATGGGGAGCTCCACCGCGATCGGGGCCACGGCCCCGGTGGGCGTGTACTCGCCCCGCACCGAGCCGTCGATCCCCCCCTTGCGGGTGCGGTGGTCGGACTGGCCGGCGGCGCGCACGTCCGCCGCGGGCGCCTGCAGCCCGCTGTCGGTGGGCTGGTCGCGGTCTTCGTCCATGGTCACGACCATCACCGCCTTCGACACGTAGACGTGCGACCCCGGCGCCGTCTCGCGCAGCGTCAGCGTCTGGTCGGCGGGGGCGTCGGCCACCACGCCCGTGGTGCGCCAGTTGAGGGTGGCCTGCGCGTTGGGGTTGGCGGGGTCGGTCACGCGGAAGTAGAAGCGGCGCGTGTCGGAGCCCACGAAGTTGTCCACCTCGGCGGGGCCGTTCTTCACGTCGAAGGCGGCGTCGTACGCGTGGTCCCAGAGCCCGAAGCGCACGAAGTCCACCATCGGCGAGGTGTGGTCGACCAGGTGGCGGTTGTCGTGGTCGCGCACGATCTCGATCACCGCCGGCGCCAGGCTGCTCGACGACGACGAGCTGGAGCTGCTGGACGAGGACGAGCTGCTGGACGACGAGCTGGAGCTGCTGGACGAGCTGGAGCTGCTCGAAGACGACGAGGAGCTCGAGCTGCTCGAAGACGAGCTGGTCGACGAGCTGGAACTGCTGGACGAGCTGGAGCTGCTCGACGACGACGAGCACGACGAGGTGGGGATCGCCAGCCCCGCGCCCGCGTCGCCGGCGATGGTGATCCCCATCGCCGTGAGCACGGGGCCGATGTGGTTGGCCACGCCGCGGCTCTGCGTGCCCCGGTCGGCGCCCCAGAGCAGCCCCACCACCTTGTCGTCGGAATTGACGATCACCGCCCCCGAGTCGCCCTGGAAGGCGAACCTCGCGAAGCCGGGGAGCGGGGCGATCAGGATCTGGCTCCCCTCGTACAGCACGTCGACCACGGTGCCGCGGGTGAGCCGGGTGGCCGCGCCGCGCTTGCGCACCTCGCTGAAGCACACCGCCTGCGCCACCCCCGCCAGGGTGCCCAGCTCCACCACCTTGTTCTCGGTGCCGCTCACGCCGGCCACCCCTTTGCGGGCGTCCTCGTCGAGCTGCACGATGGCGCAGTCGACCTGCGCCGTCTTCGAGGCGCGCAGCACGGCGCCGATCTCGTGGTAGGTGCAGCAGCAGCAGCAGGTCACGTGGCGCGGCTGGCCCACCTTCACCCCCACGCAGGCGAAGCCGGTGGCGGAGCCGCTGGAGCTGCTGCTGCTCGAGGCGCCGCCGGCGCCCACGTTGAACTCGGTGCCGGCGCAGGCCACGTGCTGGCAGGTGAGCGCCACCAGCTCCCCGCCGGTGGTGCGGGCGATGCACCCCAGCGTGCCCACCCCGCGGGTGTTGTCGCCCTCGAACTTCTCCGTGCGGATCTGCACCCCGCCCTGCAGCGGGCGGTACTCGGCCGGGTCGCGGTTGGGGACGAACGGCGCCGAGGAGGAGGAGGATGACGAGGCCACCTCCTCCACCTCGGGGTGCACGATCACGTCGGTCGGCAGCCCGCGCACCTCGCGCGGCACCCGGTACCCCTCGGGGAGCTCCCGCTCGTCCAGCTTGCGGGCCACGTACACGCGGAAGGCCAGCTCGGGCACCAGCTCGCCCCGCCGCTCGCGCGCGCCCACGCCCACGCCGATCACGCCGGGAACGCGGCGCAGCAGCGCCGAAGCCTCGGCGTACTCGTCGACGAAGCGCTGCTGCAGGGCCAGGATCTCGGCGTCGCGCATGGGCTACCCGCCCGTTCCGATGAAGAGCCGGCGGCGGCTCCAGGCCTCGTTCGCGAGCGGGGCCGCCACGCCCTCCCCGCGTCCGGCGGGGACGGGGGCGCCGGGGAGCAGCCCGCCCTCCAGGTACAGCTCGATGCGGCGGATCACGTCGGCGGCGGTGATCATGTCCAGGCAGCGGGGGAGGTCGCCCGCCACGTCGGTGCAGAGGCTGGCGGGGTCGTCCTTCTCGTCGCCGTCGCCCAGCGGGCGCACGCGGCTCTTCCAGCACCCGCCGTTGTCGCAGCAGGCCAGCGCGCCGTTGGTGTGCAGGAACTGGTGGTGCGGATAGGCCTCCCACTGCGGCGGCTCGCGCCCGCCGGCCACCACCACGCAGGCGCGCTGGCGCGGGCGGCTCTCGCGCGTCTCCACCGCGGCGGCCAGGTGCATCAGCAGGCTCACCGGCGTCACCACCCCGGCCGCGTGGTGCACCAGGCGCACGAGCTGGCGCAGGTCCGTCTTCCCCCGCAGGTCGATCACCCCCTCCAGCGGGGGATGGTGGTGCCCCAGCTCCCCCACCTGCACGAACTGGATCTCCCCGCGGAAGTGGTCCACCACCGCCTGGTAGCGCCGCGGGTCCCACCACTTGGTGGTGAAGTCGTACTTCCCCCCCGAGACCACGATCCAGAAGGGCGTGTCCTCGCCGGTGATCTCCTCCACCTGCGACATCCACGACCGCTCCGGCGCGGAGAGGTGGATGTCGCCCCGGAACGCCGTGGGCCTGATCCGCAGCCCCAGGCGGTCGTTGAGGAACTCGACGAAGCCGAGGAGGAAGTGGTAGGGCCGGGTGTTGCTCTCGTGGATCAGCGGGTACTCGCACGCGAGGGTGAGGACCTCGGGGTCCGCCTCGTCGAGCGGGGCGACGAAGGGGTTGTTCTCCCAGAGCTGCGGGCACGAGGTGCGCACGTCGGTGACGAACTGCCCCGGGTAGCAGCGGTGCAGGTCGCGCACGGCCGCGGTGAGCATCACCACGTCGCCCGGCGACTGGAAGTTGGTGAGGATCACCCGGCGCATGCCATCACCCCCGCGTCGGACGGATTCGCGAACGCGTGCCACTCGGAGCGCGCCAGCGGATGGATCGCCTTCAGGGAGCGGATCACCTCGAGCGGCGGCCGGTACGGCCGGAACCAGGAGCCCACGGTGCGGGTCGTCAGGAACTCGACGCCCAGGAGCTGGCAGGAGTAGGACATGTAGCAGTCTTCCGCGAAGAAGACGTGCTCTCCCGCCAGGAACCCCATCTCCCGCAGCGCCCGCAGCGCCCCCCGGCTCAGGCCGTAGATCCCCCCCTGCATGTGCATCACGTAGTCGGGGACGGCCGCCACCGGGTATCCCGCCGCGCGGGCGAGATTCCAGAACGACATCACGTCGCGGCTGGGGCGGTGCTCCGGCGTGCCGGCGATGGCGGTCCGCCCGCGCAGCAGCCGCGCCATCTCCTCGTCCCACGACGAGTCGACGACGTATGCGTCCGTGTCCATCTTCACCACGAACTCGTACTCGTCGGCGAGCGAGGTCATGCTCTCCCAGATGAAGCGGTTGTAGCGGGAGAGGTCGTCCTGCTCCTGCCGCCACTCGCCGTGGCGCGGCCGCTCCGACCCGAAGTACCGCCACCCGTTGGCCTGGCAGAGCGCCTCGACCCGCGCCGACTCGGTGGCCTCGAAGTTGTCGTCGAAGACGCACACGTCCATCCGGGCCGTGAGCTCGGGGCGGCCGCCGAAGTTCTCGGCCAGGAGGCCGGTGTCGCGGAAGGTGGGGATGAAGACGCACCCCCTCCCGCCGGACGGGCGGGCGCGAGCCCCCTCGGCGACCTGCCAGACGCTCCCCCCGAGCAGCGTCACCCCGTCGCCGAAGAGCTCGTGGAGGGCGCGGCGGACCCCCTCCTTCCAGGTGTAGTCGTGGCCGCAGAGGATGCCGCCGGGACGGATCTTGGGGAGCCAGGCGAGGAGGTCGCGGCGCACGGCCTCGTAGGCGTGGTCAGCGTCGAGGAAGAGCAGGTCCACCGACCCGTCGGCGAAGCGCGCCGCGGCCTTCGCCGAGTCCTCGCGCAGGATCGTCACCGTGCCCAGGTGGCCGAGCAGCCGCAGGTTGTTCAGGAAGATCTCGTAGACGTCGCGCTCCCACGCCTCGGCGTAGTCCGGGTCCTCCCGCGGCGGGCGCCACGTGTCGACGGCGGCCACCCGGTTGCCGTTGCTCCGGCAGAGGTCGAGGATGGCCGAGAGCGAGCGCCCCTTCCACACGCCGACCTCCACCACCAGGCCGTTCCGCACCCGGCCCGCGAGCCGCCGGTAGACCTCCTCCTCCTCCGGAAAGAACCACCCCGACAGGTCCAGCCCGCCGGCGGCCGGCTCCGGACCGGGATCGGCCAGCTGGAGCCGCATGGTGCCGGGATCTTCGCCGCCGCCGCGGCGCGCCTCGGTGTTGATGGCCACGCCCAGGGAGCCGACGTCCTGCACGCCCCACCCCTGCTGCCGGATCGCCTCGCAGAGGAAGACGTCGTCGTTGCGCTTCACCAGCCGCGGGTCCGGCCAGTCCAGCAGCCGCAGGGCGCGCGTGCGGGCGAGCCAGCATCCCCCGGTGACGAAGAACCAGCGGCCGTCCCCGGCGCCGCGCCCCTCGAAGTCGAACTCCCCCTTCCCCCCGGGCTCCCAGGAGGGAGGCTCCAGCCCGCGGTACCACCGGGCACTCCGCACGAACCCCACGACGTCGCCGCCGTAGCTGAAGTCCCGCTCGTTCCCGAAGAAGAACTGGTGGCCCCAGAGGACCGTCGATTCCGGCGCCCTCCCGGCGATCTCCAGCCAGCGCTCCAGCGCGTCCGGCTCGGCGACGTACGAGTCGTCGTCGAACCACCAGACGAGCTCCGTGTCCACCTCCGCCAGCATGCGCCGCATCATCGGGCACTTGTTGACGTTCTCGACGCTCAGGTGGAGGCGGTCGATCGCGCCCTCGGCCCGCAGCGCCTCGAGGTACCGGCGCGTCTCGTCCCCGACCGCGTTGGCGCCCACCACCAGGAGGTACCGCGACCGGTCGCAGTGACGGAGGATGGACTCGATGGCGGCCCGGGCGAGCGCGGGGTAGTCGCCGTAGGTGAGCACGCAGATAGTCACCGGCTTGCGCACCCTGGCGGGTCCTGGAGGGTGCGGTGCGGATGCCGGGTGCGTCATGCGGGCGGGAACCGGGGAGGGAGGTGAAAACCGGTGTGGCCGAGAACGCGCGGGTGGAGCAGGCGCAGCGGGACAGCGGGACCAGGCGGGGCGGGCGCGGTGCGTCCGGGAAGGGTGGAGAGAAACGAAGCCGGGACGGACCGGGGGCTGGAGCACCTCGGCCGCCTTCTCTGCAGAATATGGCGGGAGAATGCAGGACGCAACGCTTACGTTCGCCGCTCGCCGAACCCCAGTTCCCGATCCAACAAAAAGCGCTTTGCACGAGTCGACGGAGTCGGCAGGGGACGACTCCGGTGACTCCGTGTGAGGAATTCAGTTCAGGGGGCCTGGTCCTGCGCCTGGCCGGACGAAGCATCGCCCAGATGGGCTTGTTCCCATTTTTCCAGCCATATAGTTTCCATCACCGTCCGCGGCCGCTCCACGGCCCGCTTGCGGCTGCCGTGAGCAGGGACGAAGCATCGGATCCGTCCCGCTCTTCCGGTTTTCTCTATCGACCCGAAAGTGACACCGTGAGCACAACTGTGCTCGGCGGTGCGTTCCTTTTCGGGTGTCCGGAGGCAGTCTCCTGTGCGAACCGGGTGGGCGCCTCGTACGCCGGCTCGTCATCCACGCCACCGAAACGCCATGCTACCCGCGATCTGCGATGAGACCGAGGTGGACGCATCCACCTCGTCCGTGGTGAGCAGCCACACCGAATGGGATCTGCTGGAAGAGGTGATCGTCGGCCGCGCCGACCATGCCTGCGTTCCCGAGTGGCACCCGGTGCTGGCGGCGACCATGCCCAGGCGCCACTGGCCCTGGTTCAAGGCCAACGGCGGCAAGCCCTTCCCCGCCGAGCTGCTGGCCGCCGCCGCGCGTGAGCTCGACGCGCTCGCGCGGGTGCTGGAGGACGAGGGCGTCACCGTGCGCCGCCCCGACCCGGTGGACTGGCGCATGCCGTTCTCTACCCCGCACTTCGCGTCGGCCGCCGGGCTCTACGCCGCCATGCCGCGCGACTGCCTGCTGGTGGTGGGCGACGAGATCATCGAGGCGCCCATGGCCTGGCGGAGCCGCTACTTCGAGACGCACGCCTTCCGCGCGCTGATCAAGGAGTACTTCGCCGCCGGGGCCCGCTGGACGGCCGCCCCGAAGCCCGAGCTGGCCGACTCCTTCTACAACGCGCACATCCCCGACACGGAGTTCGACGTGAACCGGGGGCGCAGCGTGGTCACCGAGGCCGAGCCGGTGTTCGACGCCGCGGACTTCTGCCGGATGGGCGCCGACCTCTTCGTGCAGCTGAGCCACGTGACCAACCGCTTCGGGGTCGAGTGGCTGGCCCGACACCTGGGCCCCGACTACCGGGTCCACATCCTGGAGTTCGACGACCCCCACGCGATGCACATCGACGCCAGCTTCGTCCCGCTCGCGCCGGGGCGGCTGATGATCAACCCGGCGCGCATGACGCCCTCCGGCCTCCCGACCCTGTTCCGCGACTGGGAGATCCTGCGGGCACCCGAGCCGACGGTTCCCGACGACCACCCCCTCTACTTCACCAGCCGATGGCTGTCGGTGAACGTGCTGAGCCTGGACGAGCGGCGCGTGGTGGTGGAGGCGGGGGAGAAGCCGATGATCGACTTCCTGAAGGGCCACGGCTTCGAGCCGATCCCGGTGTCGTTCCGCAACTTCGGCAGCATGGGCGGGGGCTTCCACTGCGCCACCTGCGACATCCGCCGCCGGGGTCCGCGGCAGAGCTACTTCGACCTGTAAAAGCAAAAGCCTCACACAGAGACACGGAGGCACGGAGAGATGCGGCAGTTCTCTCTGTGCCTCCGTGTCTCTGCGTGAGAGCTTTTATGCCTGGCGGAGGCACGCGGCGAGGGTGCCCACGGTTTCAGTGTCCGGTGGGTGCCTGAATCGCGCTTTGGCGATGCTGGGGCGGCAGCCAGATTTCCACTGCTTGCACCGTCCCGATACCATGAACGTCTCGTACGTCGGCGCGCCGGAGGTCGTTCACCACCCGTTGCGCCCACGGGTACCGCGGAACACGTGAGCTACCGGCGTTCGGGCGGGTCCCGCGTACCCGAACGGCGCCGTTGCTCGTCGCGGTGTCACCCTGCGCCCTTCTGACGATGAGCAGCTCTGAGATCGCATCCGACAGCGTCAGAGCGTCCGCCTTGCCCGTAAGGACGATAACGTCGAGGGGCGCGGCATCGGTGCGACGCAAGATCCGGTAGCTGGCGGACTGATCCGTCGTATCCTGCAATGCGACGGTGACCGGAACACGCGTTGGCGGATGTTCGGAATGCTCCCTTCCCCCCGGCTCCTGGGCGTGCGTGGGTGCGCGGCTGAACGCGAGCAGCGCGCCGAACGCAACGGCCATCATTCCAGTTTTCACCAGGCTAGCCCTTTTACAGAATGGATGTCATCCGCAGACCTGAGCCCAGCCCTCCCAGATAACTTCCCATGTTACGCCCCCGTCATTGGACAACTCCACGTATACGTATTCGTCGTGGCAGATCGCGCCGTCCCCGTCTCCACTGCCCCCGGAAGAATCGCAGTCGCTCACGGGCTCTCGCTCGGTATACGGATCGTAGCTCACGTCGATGGGCTCGGCGATGTAGTACCAGGCACCACCCCCGCCGCCACCACATGCCCGTACCTGCCCACCGTAGGCTACGGGCACTGCGCTGTATTTCACCCAATACGGATTACGCTCCACGGTGCAGTGGGCTTCCAGCTTGGCGCCGTACCACCGGCTCGCTCCGTCGGTAGAAAGTGGGTCCGAATTAGGAGCCGCCTCATACCAGTTGTAGCTTGGCAGCGGTGTCGTCTGGTCCACGCTACGCCACCGCGTCACAAACTCCTTGCCTTGAAAGATGACGCCGTGGTTGAAGGGCGCCGAGAATCGCGGCGGCAGGTTCAGTGAGCACGCCACGTCCCACACGCCATAGCTCTGACCGTGCAATCCGCTAGAAATACCGACAAGCGCGAGTACGGCAAAAATCGCTCGCATCGGGAGCACTCCCGTTGTAATGGGGTGGGGAAATTACGGGTGTTTTCGGACTCTAATGCACTTTATCGGCTTTGGCGCTTCGGGCTGCTGCACGGCGCTGCTTTGCCACACCCCTGCCGGGCAACGGGTCGTTCGTGACGTCCAGGTCCTCATCCGGCACATCGTCCCACATTGGCGCCCACACTTCTTCGAGCACCTGTTGGAGCACGGGATCGTTCATCTGCACGATGCGTCCGCGCAGCGGGCCCCCTTCCTCGCCGACCTGGAAGTGCACGAGCAGTTCTTGACGCATGTCGGGCCGCACCATGCTCACCAGTCGCTCCAGCGCGTCCACGTCGAATCCTTCCTGCACCTTCGCCCGGTCTTCCTTGGACATGTGGTATGTCGCATCGGGGGCGGCGAGACGTAGCGGGCGGGGAGGAACGTCCATGGTAATCCCATAGGTGGGGCGCTCACACCCAACCAGCAGCAGGAGCGCTGCCGTGGCGAGCCACGCGGTGTTTCGCATGTTCGACCTCCATGAAGGGATAGCGGGGTGCACGGATCGAAACGGGAATGTTGCGTTCGTTCTTCGGGGAAGGCAAATGCGACGCTGCGCCGGTGCGCGCCCGACTCCTGTGAGCCCTCATCAACCGCACCCCTCTCCCCATCTCAGAGAGAACGGCCGGTGGGAGTCCACCACCGCGGCACGTTGACAAAGATTTGTTGGAAACATATGGTATGTAGACCCATACGTCTACGAGCGACGAGCGCAGCAGCCGGCGCTCTTTTTACAGCACTGTGGCGCCACCCGTCCCGGTGGCGTGCGCGGCACACCTCGATCGTCCCGGAGATTCGCCCATGCAGCGGAACCGCCCGCGCAAGCTCCTCGGCGCCTGTGCCGGGTCCCTCGCGTCGCTGGCCCTGCGCCTCGACACCGCCGTTCTCATGCCGTTTCACATGAAGCTCCGGCGCATGGGCGGGCGGCTCGACATCCTCCAGTACGGGCTGGAGTACGACGGCTCTCCCGACGACATCTTCATCGTCACGTACCCGAAGTCGGGCACGACGTGGCTCCAGATGATCGTGTATCAGCTCACGACCGATGGAGCGATGGACTTCGCCCACATCGACGAGGTCTCGCCTTTCCTGGAAGTCACCATGATGCCCCGGCACCGGAAGATCTCCGATCTGCGGGGAACACCGCGCGTGGTGAAGACCCACCTGCCCTACCACGACATCCCGAAGGGGCCGGGGCGGTACATCTACTGTACCCGGAACGGGCTCGACGTCGCAGTGTCCTACCACCACCACGCCCGCAAATACCTGGCGGGGTGGGGGCAGAGCACGCTGGACGAGTTCTTCGGCCGGTTCATGGCGGGCCAGGTTCCCTACGGCAGCTGGTTCGAGCACGTAGCCGAGTGGCTCCGCAACAAGGATCGCCTGAACGTGCTCGTGGTGACGTACGAGGAACTCAGTGCGGACCTCGAGGCGGGGGTGAAGCGAATCGCTGATTTCTGCGGAATCACGATCGATCCCGCCGCCATGCCCAGGATCCTCGAGCGGTGTTCGTTCGCGTTCATGCGGGAGCACGAGGCCAGGTTCGCGCTCCCGACGGGCGGGATGCTCCCGCCGCCGGCCGCCTCCGAGCCGTCCTTCATTCGCCAGGGGCGGGTCGGCGGAGGGCGGCAGGCGCTGGACGCGCGGTCCCTGAGCGACTTCCAGGAGGCGTGCAATCGGCGGCTGCGCGGCCTCGGCGAAGACATGCTGCGGGTCCTCTCGGGCCGGGGCGCCCGGGAAGCCGAGCCCGCGGTCTGATCCTGACATAACTGCCGTCTCACGCAGAGACACGGAGACACGGAGAGAACCACCAGCCTCTCTCCGTGTCTCCGTGTCTCTGTGTGAGACGCCCCTAGATCAGTTGGGGAGCAGGCCCTCGGCCCGCAGCCGCGCGAGGACCTGGTCCACCGCCTCGTCCACCGACAGCCGGTCGGTGCGCAGCACCATCTCCGGCGCCTCGGGAGGCTCGTACGGGGCGGAGACGCCGGTCAGGTTCGCCAGCTCGCCCCGCTCGGCCCGCGCGTACAGCCCCTTGGGGTCGCGGCGCCGGAGCTCCTCCAGCGGGGCGTCGACGAAGATCTCCAGGAACCGCCCCTCGGGAAGGAGCGCCCGCACCCGCGCGCGGTCGTCGCGGTAGGGGGAGACGAAGGTGCAGAGCACCACGGCGCCCTGGGCGAAGAAGAGCCGCGCCACCTCGCCCACCCGGCGGACGTTCTCCGCCCGGTCGGCCGGCGAGAAGCCCAGGTCGCCGTTCAGCCCGTGGCGCAGGGTGTCGCCGTCCAACAGCATGGTCTGCACCCCCGCCTCGAAGAGCCGGCGCTCCACCCGCCGCGCGATGGTGGTCTTCCCCGCGCCGGACAGGCCGGTGAGCCAGAGCACCGCCGCGCCGTGCCGGTTGCGCGCCTCGCGCTCCTCGCGCGTCACGTTCCACCCCTCCCACACCACGTCGGGCGAGACCGCGGCGGCCCCGGGCGCGGCGGCGGCGAAGAGCGCGCCGGCCGCCCGCACCGGGCCGCGGATCATCCCCGCCGCCACGGTCACGCTGGTGTAGGGGTCGACCAGGATGAAGCTCCCCGTGGCCCGGTTCCCCTGGTAGGCGTCGAAGAAGAGCGGCGCCGAGGCGGTGAGCTCCACCCGGCCGATGTCGTTCAGCCCCAGCTCGGCCGCCTCCTCGCGGTGCAGCGTGTCCACGTCCATGCGGTAGACCACGCGGCTCACGAAGGCGCGCGTGGAACGGGTGGTGTGCTGGAGCAGGTAGGGCACGGCGGGGTCCAGCGGCTGCTCGCCCATCCAGCAGAGCATGGCGTCGAGCCGGCTCCCCACGGTGGGAAGGTTGTTGCGGCGCACGATCATGTCGCCGCGCGACACGTCGACCTCGTCGGCCAGGGTGATCACCACCGAGTCGCCCTCCACCGCCTCGGGGAGCGGCCCCTCGAACGCCTCCACCGAGCGCACCCGGGTGGCCACGCCGGAGGGGAGCACCACCACCTCCTCGCCCGGCGCCACCGTTCCCGAGGCCACGCGCCCCGCGAAGCCGCGGAAGTCCTGGTGGGGGCGGATCACGGTCTGCACGGGAAAGCGGAAGTCGACCAGGTTGCGGTCGGCGCCCACGTTCACGCTCTCCAGGTGGTGCAGCAGGGTGGCGCCGTGGTACCACGGGAGCCGCTCGCTCCGGGCGACCACGTTGTCGCCGTCGAGCGCGCAGATGGGGATGAAGGCGAGGTCGTGGATCCCCAGCTTCTCGGCGAAGTCGGAGTACTCGGCCACGATGGCGTCGTACACCTCCTGGCGGAAGTCCACCAGGTCCATCTTGTTCACCGCCACCAGCAGGTGGGGGATGCGCAGCAGCGACGAGATGAAGCCGTGGCGCCGGCTCTGGGTGAGCACCCCCCGGCGCGCGTCCACCAGCACGATGGCCAGCTCGGCCGTGCTGGCCCCCGTCACCATGTTGCGCGTGTACTGCACGTGCCCCGGCGTGTCGGCGATGATGAACTTGCGCCGCGGGGTGGCGAAGTACCGGTAGGCCACGTCGATGGTGATGTTCTGCTCGCGCTCGGCCCGCAGCCCGTCGGTGAGCAGCGCCAGGTTGATCCCCTCCTCGCCGCGGCGGCGGGTGGCGCCCTCGATGGCCTCCAGCTGGTCGGCGAAGATCGACCGGGTGTCGTACAGCAGCCGCCCGATCAGCGTGCTCTTGCCGTCGTCCACGCTCCCCGCCGTGGTGAAGCGCAGCAGGTCCATCTCCCGGTACTGCCGCGCCGCATCCCCGTAGCCGCCGCTCCAGGCCTCCACCCCTTCGGCCAGGCCCGCCGTCGCCTCCGCCGCGCTCATCTCTGCCACGCTCATCAGAAGTACCCCTGGCGCTTGCGGTCTTCCATGGCGGCCTCGGAGCGGCGGTCGTCGGCCCGGCACCCCCGCTCCGTCACCCGCGCCGCGGCGATCTCCACGATGATCTCCTCCACGGTCCGTGCCGTGCTCTCCACCGCCCCCGTGCAGGTGGCGTCGCCCACGGTGCGGAAGCGGATCGTCCGCTCCTGGTACGCCTCGCCCGGGAGGAGCGGCACCCAGGGCGAGCGCGCCAGCCACTGCCCGTCGCGGAAGAAGACCTCGCGCCGGTGCGAGAAGTAGAGCGTGGGAAGGTCGATCTCCTCGCGGGCGATGTACTGCCAGACGTCGAGCTCGGTCCAGTTGCTGAGCGGGAAGACGCGGAAGTGCTCGCCCGGCGCCCTGCGCCCGTTGAACAGGTTCCAGAGCTCGGGGCGCTGGTTCCGCGGGTCCCACTGCCCGAAGCGGTCGCGGTGGCTGAAGAAGCGCTCCTTGGCGCGCGCCTTCTCCTCGTCGCGCCGGCCGCCGCCGAAGGCCGCGTCGGCCTTCAGCTCGGCCAGGGCGTCGAGCAGCGTGACCGTCTGCAGGGCGTTGCGGCTGGCGTGGGGCCCGGTCTCCTCCACCACGCGGCCGCGGTCGATGGAGTCCTGCACGGTGCGCACGATCAGCTCGCACCCCAGCCGCGCCGCCAGCGCGTCGCGGAAGTCGAGCGCCTCCTGGAAGTTGTGGCCGGTGTCGATGTGCAGCAGCGGAAAGGGGGGCCTGGCCGGCCAGAACGCCTTGCGCGCCAGGTGCACCATCACGATCGAGTCCTTGCCGCCGGAGAAGAGCAGCACGGGGCGCTCGAACTGGGCGGCCACCTCGCGCATCACGTACACCGCCTCGGACTCGAGCTGGTCCAGGTGGGTGCGGCGGTACGAGGGCCCCGGGGGGAGCGCCTGCAAGGCGGCGGGTGAAGCGAGGGCGCCTTCCATCAGAGCGGCCAGAAGAGGGGGACGAAGATCACGATGGCGGCCAGCGAGACCAGCGTCACCGGGAGACCCAGGCGCGCGAAGTCGCCGAAGCGGTAGCCGCCCATCCCGTAGACCATGGTGTTGGTCTGGTACCCGATCGGCGTCAGGAAGCTGGTGGACGCCGCGATGGTCACCGCCACCGCGAAGGCCCGCGGGTTCAGGTGCAGCTGCCCCGCCGCGGCCATGGCCACGGGAAAGAGGAGCACCGCCGCGGCGCTGTTGGTGATGAGCTCGGTCAGCAGCATGGTGGCCACGGTCACGGCGGCGAGCACCGCCACCGGCCCCAGGCTCGCGACGGCGCCCACCACCCCGCTCCCCACCTGCGCCGCCACCCCCGAGCGCTCGAGCGCCGCGCCCAGGCCGAACGAGGCGGCGATCACCACCAGCACGTCCAGGTCCACCGCGGCGCGCGCCTGGGCGGGGCTCAGCACCCCCGTGGCCACCAGCGCGATGGCGGCCACCAGCGACGCATGCAGGATGGGCACCAGCCCCAGCGCGGCGACGGCCACCATGCCGAAGGCGAGCACCCCCACCCCCAGCGCCTGCCGCGACGAGGGCGGCGGCGCACCCCCCAGCCGGGACACCAGCAGGAAGTCGCTGCGGTCGCGCCAGCGGGGCGCGAAGCCGTCGTCGGAGAGGAGGAGGAGGGTGTCGCCCTCGCGCAGCGGCACCGTGCCCAGCTTGGCGTTCACCCGCTGGCCGGCGCGGTGGATGGCCAGCACGGCGGCCTGGTAGCGCTCGCGGAACCCGGCCTGGCGCAGCGTCTTCCCCACCAGCGGCGAGGCCCCGCTCACCACCGCCTCGAAGAAGGTGTGCCGGGCGCTGCCGTACGCGGCGGCGTGCGCGTGCTCGGCGGGGACCAGCCCGCGCATGGCCTGCAGGTCGCGCACGGTGTCCACCCGCCCCGCGAAGGCCAGCCGGTCGCCGCCCCGCAGCACGGTGGAGGGCGCGGGGACGGCGATGGGCTCGCCGCCGCGCCCCACCCCCACCAGGAAGACCCCCTGCAGGCTCCGCAGCCCGCCGCCTTCCACCGTCTCGCCGTCCAGCGGCCCGCCGGCGGCCACCGTGCAGTGCATCACGAACTCGCGCAGGTCGTCGTGCAGCGCGGCGCGCGCCGGCCGCCGGTCGGGAAGGAGGGCCGGCGCCAGCGCGATCAGCGCCACCAGCCCGAAGACGGCCACGGGCAGGCCGGCCCGGGTGAGCTCGAACATCCCCAGCGGCGCCATCCCCGCCTTCGCCATCAGCCCCGACGCCACCAGGTTGGTGGAGGTGCCGATGAGCGTCACCACCCCCCCCAGCACGGTGGCGAAGGAGATCGGCATCAGGTACAGCGACGCGGCCTTCCCCCGCTTCCCGGCCCAGTCGGCCACCTGGGGGGCGAGCATGGCCACGATGGGTGTGTTGTTCAGGAACGCCGACGCGGCGGCGACGGGCACCAGCAGCCGCGCCAGCTCGCGCCGGCTGCAGTCGCCGCGGCGCAGCGCGGCGGCCACCAGCGGCTGCAGCGCCCCCGTCTTCTCCACCGCCGCGGCCACCACGAAGAGCGCGGCCACCGTGATCGGCGCGGGGCTGCTGA
>Ga0070685_10000660_pt1 | contig 18819 bp, 13 predicted proteins | sample KBSS13LmetaG_FD_65651 | JGI IMG/M metagenome (GOLD analysis project Ga0070685, IMG submission 65651) | Switchgrass rhizosphere microbial communities from Kellogg Biological Station, Michigan, USA - KBS S1-3L metaG | ecosystem: Host-associated > Plants > Roots > Rhizosphere ...
CAGGCGTAGCATGCATAGCGGACTCCTCTCGTGATCCCGTGTCCGGATCAGTTTGATCCGTCTGGCTCATCGAAGCCGTGTGGCGACGCGGGAGGAGTCCATTCGATCACTCAAGCGGACTGCTGCGGAGAGGTTGCGGTAGCATGTGACTCATCGCGGCAGCAGCCGCATACCTCAAGCGTTAGGGCTCGCTCGTGAAGGCACTCGCGAATCCGCAAGTAAATGTCTCTGCCGAGGCGAGGGTCATCGGTATTGTCGCGGTAGTTGCTGCGCTCGTCGTATTCGGCCTTCTCGTCATCGGTCTCACCACACTTGGGGCAATCGTCGCAGCACTTGGTTTTCTCGCCGTGCTGGAGCGCCTTTACCGGCTTTTCGGCTCCTTCCGTAGGCAAGGCAAATTCTTTGTGTGCTTTGCTGTTGCGTGCATCGCATTGTGTGCCTTTGCGGCGGCTTGCTGGGTCGTTTATCTTGGCACCCCCGCTGCACACGCATCGCGTGCCCTAACTATTCGGTCAGGTGGACCGCTGCGATGTGTCGCGGTAATCTGACACGCACTGTGGCAGCGGCCACTTACCTCAAGCGTTAGCGCTTAAGCATGAAATGTGAGACACATCAGGATCGCGATGCTGTTGGCCTATGCCTAGCTTGTCATCGAGGCATTTGTGCCGAGTGCAGAACCTTTGTGCAAGATACAGTGGCTTGCTTGGGGCGTTGCGAATCCAGGGTTATGGATATCGTCCATTTGCAGGCTCGGAATTTGGCAATGGACTCGGCCTTTGTTGCGGGGGCAGTAAAAGACGAGCACCTAGAAGCTTATGAGGGGAATAGACAAGCGTCGCTGTTTTGGTTGCTAGTTTTATGTTGCGCCGCGGCCTATCTGTTGTTTTGGTTCGTGGGCAGCTTGGGGCAGCGAGATGCTGCATTAACTCCGCTATGGCTACTAGTTGTCGTAATCGGACTTGGCATCTCAGCATATTCATCGATGAAAGAGTGGTGGCGGCTGGTCGAGCAAAGGCGAAAGATTGGAGACATATGGCGCTCGCGCTAACTATTCGCTCAAGCGGACCGCTGCGAACGGTTACGTTATCCTGATATCCATTGCGGCAACGACCGCTTAGCTCAAGCGTTATGCATCTTCGGGAGGGTTAGTGAAACATTGGTCTATTTGTCTTTTGGCTGTTGCGCTGGGTGGTTGTGCATCTGCCTACGTTGCGCCATCTCGTGGCACCCCGACAGCTTCAATCTCGTTCGAAGCCAAGGGGGAACCGACACTGGGATTTGCTGCCTACTTGGTGAAGCGCGAGTCATCCAAAGAACACTCTTGCACCATCAAGTCACAGATAATGGCGAGAATCGTCGAAGGAAACCCCATTCTCAGAACGAACAACCCAGAAAGCATTCCTATCGCGTCCGACACGGACATCGGCTTTCGGGTTATGTTCATACCGGCCAATCTAATGGGTCAAATTGGTTGTTCATACGACATCAACCTAAAGCCGGCGCAGGATAAGAAGTACAAGGTCACTATCGCTTGGTCGCAAGGCGGGTGCAGCGTCAATCTGGAAAGTCAGAATGATGGGATGTGGGGTACAGTTTCAGAGCCGGTCGATTCGCAGCGAATTGGTTGCTAGCGATGCATAACTATCGCTCAAGCGGACCGCTGTGGATGGGTTGCGGTAGACTGTTAGGCATTGCGGCAGCGACCGCTTAGCTCAAGCGTTAGATCCGCAGACGGACCCGCGAGTGACTGCTTGAGGGCAAGAAATTCGATCACCTGTAAGTCTGCTTCTGGCCGAAGCCGGCCGTCTGGATGCGACCCATTGCAGCCAGTTGCGAGCGGCAGAAAGCGAGAAGCGTGATTTGTCCTAGTTTTGGTCGTTCTCTCGTCCGGGGAAGCGCCACCACACAACGCCGTCAGGCGGGGACGAGAGCAGTGGGTTGATTGCGAGCCATCATTCGTCCGCGATGCCGGAGGGTGCTCGTTAGTCCGGTCTTCCGAATCCGGCTTCGAATCTCACGTGTCCGCCGACCTACCTATTTTTGGCCGAATTCGGCTGCCTGCAGTCGACCCGACCGGACACCCGTCGCTCGCCAAGAGTTCATGATCCGTCCGGCAGCCATCCTTGCACGTCGACAACGAGATCGGTAGCGGCTGTGCTGCCGTTGTAGAAAGATACCTTGCCGTTGCTGCCGATCTTGGCGATGACCAGGTTCGCAATGGTCGTATTGGGATTGAGATTGAGATTGGATGCCAACGGCTGGGTGACGCCCGAGGGCCAAACCGTGATGTAACCGGGTCGGGTCGGCTGCACGGAGGTGACGTTGAGCACGACTGCGCCCTTCGCAACAGTAGGCAGATTGCCGCGGCCGGTCACCGTCAAGTCAAGCGTGCCGCCGCCGGCCAGCGCGCCTGTTCCCGCGTATTGACCATCGATCGTGCTTTGTCCGCTGCGCGTATCGAGCAGACGGGCGGGAGCCAACGCAAGATATCCCGAATTGCTCGGAAACCAGCCTTGCACGTCCGCGACGAGATCGATTGAGCTGACGCCACCGTTGAAAATGGAAACCTTTCCCGAGCCCAGCCCGGAAATCACCAGGTTCGGAATGGTGAGCGTGCGGTTGAGATTCAGATTGGAGGCGTTCGGTCGGACGAGTCCGGTGGGCCATGCGGTAATGTAACCCCCACTGCTCGGCGATATGGCAGTGAGGTTGAATACGGCCGCCTCTACTCCTGTGGCGGGAATTGTCGTACGCCCCGCGACGCCGAGATTCAGTTGTCCGACGCTGGCCAGAGCGCCGATGCCTTGATCTTGGCCGTCGACCGTGCTGAAGCCGCTACGCGTATCCAGATAGCGCTGCGGCGCCATCGGAACGTACGAGCTGCCGGCGGGAAAATAACCCTGCGCGTCGACCACGAAGTCTTGCGCTGAATTGCTGCCGTTGAAAATGGCCACGTTGCCGCTGCCGTCGAGCTGCGAAATGACCAGATTAGGGATCGTATCCCCTGGGTTGAGATTGAGGTTGGAGGCGTTCGGCGCGTTGCCGACACCGGACCAGACAGTGACGTATCCGTGAGTGGTCGGATTGGCAGGAGTAACGTTGAAGGCCACCGCCACCGCGTCGGCGGGAATACCGGCACGGCCGGCGACAGGCAATTTGTAGGTCGCTACCGCGGCGATTGAGCCGGTCCCTTGAGCGGTCCCGTCAACGGTGCTGGCACCGGTTCGCGTATCCAGCAGACGTGCCGGGTTGAGTGCGGTATAGAGTTTCTTCGAGGTTTGTGCGTTAACGAGAGTGGCAATGAATGCTGCCCTGGGGCTCCCCCACCCAGTGACGAGGTCGTATCCGGCAACCGCATTGAACGACGGACCGCCGACGATAACTTGCTGCTTCGAGTTAACCGCCGGATTGCTGCCGCTGGCGATGTCGTGGAAGTTGCTCGAATAGTTCGGACCCACGCCGAGGTTGTACAACGTGGAGTTGAAGAAGCCGACCGGACCCTTGCCGTTTGCCACCGACTGCTGGTTGATCAGCGCGACGAAACCGGCCCAGCGCGGCGCGGCGAAGCTCGTGCCACCGTAGCCGGTGAGGAATTGGCCGTCGTTCACCGTCGGATTATCGAAATTCGCTTCCATCGCAACGTCAGGCGCATTGCGGTAGCTCGTCGAGCCATTATTTGAAGCGGTGATCACACCCGCGATCTGCTGCCAGCTCGGAATCGGCGTGCTCGAATCCCAACCGCCGCCGCTGTTCGACCACGCCGTTTCCGACGACCAGGCGCCGCCCGCGCCGTTCGTCGTCAGGTCCGTGCCGCCGACCTGGAGGATATACGCCGACTGCGAGGGATACTCCGCATTGACCGTCTGACTCGAGCCCACGCCCCACGCGCCAAAATCGCCCGACGCGCTGACGAATGTTTGTCCCTGCGCCGCCATCTGCTGAAAGATCGCATCATCCGTGGCCTGGTGCGCGCTCCAGCCCCACGAGCAGCTCAACACCTTGGCCAAATTGTCCGTAGCCATCTGGTTGAGCATCTTGGTGTCGCCCGACGGATCGGACGGATCGACCTCGTAGAACAGGACTTGCGAGATGCCCGGTGCCATGCCGATCGCATTGACGATATCGAGGATCTGCTCGCGGTCGTCGCAGACGCTGGTATTGATCGTGCCGTTCGAATTGAACGATACGCAGGCGCCGCTGTAGCCGTTCACGAGGACATTGTTGATCGGCACGCTCGACGACATGCCGGTGCTCGAATAGTAGAGCTGCACGTCGCTCGCTTTATAGCCATCGAACGAGAGGATGCCGATCGACTGACCGGCCCCCGTCAGTGCGCCGGACCCGTAATAGGCTGCGCGCATGTCGCTCGGCAGGAATTCGCCGGATGGGCCTGACCCCGTAGCACGCGAGACGGGCGCGTTGCCTTTGAGCAAGTGCGGGTGTGGCATGATGTAGTTGTTGAGCCCTGCGATCTGCAGCAGCGGAACGTCCAGGCCGCTCGTCGTCGGCTCGCGGTCCGCGGAGAAGAAAGCGCGGTCTTCGCTAGGATGCTGGTACTCGGTCATCGTCACATTGAACGCGCGATTGACCATGTCCGCGTCGCCCTCGATGCTGACCAAACGACGATTGGGCGTTGTGCCGGTGACGTGAAATCCATTGGCTCGCGCCCAAGCGAGAACGGCGTCGTATTCGGCTTGGGTCGGCCCGAAGCGAGCAGTGTATTCCTCTGAACTGAGGTACTGGTGAAACCGCGGGCTTTGCGGGTCTTGCAGGTCGTGCAGAAGTAGATCGAGTCCGGCCTGATCGTGCGTGGGCAGAGACATGCCGAGTTGGAATCGCTGGGCGGCGGCGGCCGGGCCGATCGCGAGTGCCCGGTGGCTGGCAACGACGGCGGGAAGATGCGAGACCTGAATCGATGGACCTTTGAGCGGATTGACGCTGCCGGCGCTCACGCTTTCTGCGCCGACGATGAGCACGGCAGAAAGCAGCCGGAGAACGGCACCCGATTCGAGCGACCGCGTACGGCGAAGGCCTGCGGTTTGCGATTGGTTCATTTGCCGCCCTTAATTTGACCGGAAACCAAAACCCGCGTGACGCGGACACAAAGGCAAAGGATAGCGCCAACATGTTTTCGGTTCATTGAACGCATGAGCGAGCGACGAGGCTATCCGGATTCCGTTGCGGTCACCATCGCATGATCATGTCGTTGGACTCGTTCCGGCATTTCGGCGGCAGCGAGTTAACCCGCCCGCCGCGAGTTTGACTAGTCCTTCACTCAAGATGGCCACACTGTCACCGTAGCGACGCCTTCTTCAGCATGCAATTGGCGACGCAGGCTCCGGAGAAGTTCACGCCCTCCATCGCCTTGTCGCTGTTGCCAGTGAAGTCGAGGGCGGTGAGGTAGGCGCCGCTGAACCGCGCGCCATCGAGGGTGGACGTTCACAGTCTTACGGTTCCCTAACGCTTAGGCGGGTCGCTACTGGCTTGCGACATCGGACGGCGAATGGCTAAGGGGTAGAACGATTAGCGACATGGCGCGGACGGTTGCAAGTGTCGAACGTTGCAACCGTCCGCGCCATGTCAGTATCTCTTTCGGCAGTCGCATGAAATTTGAGGAGAATGAAAATGGGCGGGCTGGTTCCGATTGCATTGTTTGTCTGCATCACTTACGGCTTCACCTATTCCATCAAGGCCGTGGTCGACGCGCGCATGCGCCATCAGTTGTCGCACGGAGCCGTGTCCGAAGATCTGTTGCGCTCGATTCTTGTGGGCGAAGGACAGCAGCGGCGGCTGGCGTCGTTGCGTTGGGTCTGGCCCTGGTGTTTCTCGCCCTCGGCTTCGGTTTGATTCAGATCTCTGGTTGGACGCAAGAACTCACCCGGGGGACCATCGGCGTGTTGGCAGGTGCGATCGGTTTGGGCCAACTTGCCTTCTTCGCAATCTCGGCAAAATTCAATCGCGAATCGAAATAGGAGAAACATTGATGCGCTTCGGGTTTTTCCTTCTGCTAACCCTGTTCGGTGCGAATGCCATCGCCCAGCCTCTGCCAGATAGGGTGGAAGCCTATTTGCGCAAGAAGATGGGCGAGCGCCATATTCCCGGACTGCAGGTTGCGGTTGTCCAGCACGAAAAAATTGTCTTCACAGCAGCATATGGCTCGGCCGATATCGAGCACTCCGTCGCGGTGACGAAGCAGACGCTGTTCTCGATCGCTTCCATGACCAAAGCCTTTACCGGCGTGGCCATCATGCAATTGGTCGAAGAGGGAAGGGTCGATCTCGATGCCCCTGTTTCGCATTATCTGAGCGATCTCCCCACTCCCTGGCAGGGCGTGACGATACGCCAGTTGCTCACTCATGTTTCCGGCATTCCTGACATCGTCGATCCGAGCAGCGGAAAAATCGTTGGTGATGGCAGTCCACAGACGTTTCTAGCCAAGGCGAGTTCCCTGCCGATGGATTTCGCCACGGGCGACCGGTTCAACTACAACCAGACCAACTACCTGCTGCTCGGCAGGGTGATCGAGAAACTCAGCGGCAAGTCGTTCGCGCAGTTCGTGACGGCGAGGCAGCTCGATATCGCCGGGATGCGAAATACATCTTTCGGCGGATTCTCCGACATCGTCAAGGACCGAGCACAGCCCTATGCCCTACGGCCCGGCGTTACGAACCAGGTCGACGCAAATCAATGGATAAACATATTTTACGAATCCGTACCCTCTCTGGTTGCGGGAAACGGCTTGAATACCTCGGCCGAGCAAGCCGCAACCTGGATCATTGCCCTGCAGAAAGGGCGTCTGCTCAAAGCAAAAGAGAGTCTCGCCACACTGTGGACGCCAGGCGTGCTCAACAACGGAACGCACGGCGGGTTTGGGGGGGCATTGAATGGCTACGCACTCGGTTGGCCGGTGATAACGCGGCCGACGCATCGCGCCGTCGCGCCCATCGGCGGAAATTGGGCCGCGATCTTCGTTTATCCCGACGATGACCTCTCGATCGTCGTACTAACCAATTTGCAAGGCGCCCATCCGGAATCGTTTGTCGACGAACTGGCCGGATACTTCGTCGGCGACATTCGCAATGCCTCCGGCTTCGGCATTCCTCATTCGATTGAGACCCTGCAGGCCGAACTGATGCTTCTCGGTTTCGATCGTGCAGTTGAAATTGTCGATGCGCCGCGAAACAAAGATATGAAAACACAACTGAGCGAAGCAGACGTCAACGCGTGGGGATATCGCTTGATGGGAAAAGGGCAGCGCACGCAGGCACTGGAGGTATTCAAAATGAATGTGCACCTGTATCCGACAAGCGGAAACGCCTACGACAGTCTGGCCGACGCCTACGAAAATGCAGGGAACAGGAATCTGGCGATTGAGAACTACAAGGAATCCTTGCGGCTCAGTCCGAACAACCAGAATGCTGCACAGCACTTGAAAGACTGGGCCGCTGCTCGGCAGCAATAGCACGCCTGCCAGGAGAAAAAATAGTGAACACGGAAACCGCGAGCAGGGGTGCTGGTTTCCTGGGGGTAGCAATGGACGCCGAGAAGCAGATGCGCTTTGTCATCGAGGACAATGTTTCAATGATATTGGACTACTAGCTTCGTATGCAGCGCGATCGTGAGTTGCAGCAGGAACGTAAACGCGAAATGCCACACGATCGTAGCTTCAGCTTGTAAGGGGTGGCTGGCTGCTTTCTCAGGTCAAATTGGTAAAGTTGTGAGAACAGCTATGGGTTCTATGCACGAACGCCTGCAGCGGAGTGTCCGCGGACGCAGGTTGCGGACATCGCGGACGATCACGCTGCTTACGGCGCTTGGCGCTCGCATATGTCCGCTCTTGGCCGATTCTGTTGAAAAACTCGGTGGTTCTTCGGAAGGGACGATTCGCACAGGAAAATTGAGTAATGAGAAGGCTCCTACATTGGCTTGAGCGCGCAAATTGCGTTCAAGCACGCTTCTCGTGGTCCGACTTTTCCGCTCAAAATCCAGCAAGCGAGTTTTTCAACAGAATCGGCCGATTGCGGACTTCGAAGCAGTGCGACTAAGACCAGCAGGCTGATCAGCACGCTCCAGAACTGGTGAACAACTCGGCACGTGCAGCAGGTCGCGATTAACGTGCGATCAACTCCGCCAGCGGCTGATTGCGCTCTGCCGGAACGGTGATCAGCGTTCGATCCAGCGCACGCGCTGAAAGAGCCTGATGGATTGATCCGCTCATTCGGCCAAGGGCGACCTATAAAGGTGCGGGGTAGAAAGTGGGGGAATTTGATTTATTCATCTTGTTTTTCTTCTATTTTTCAGCTATTTAGAAGACAGGTTCGAATCCTAGTCCCCCAGCCATCAAACAAAGGCCCCGCTCGCGCGGGGTTTTTTGTTTTTCGGCGTCACAGCGGCGTTTCAAGGGTGTTGTGAAGCTCGTCCCTGACCGTCGGGATGACGGTCGTCTATGGACGATGCCCTAAAAATGCTCACACAACGCTCACACATTGCCGTCAAGCGAGGCGTGTACTTCTATCGGCGCAGGCTACCTTCACCCCACCGCGGAGACATCGCGGTCTCGCTTCGAACCAAGGGGTTCCGCGAGGCACAGCACTTGGCTACTCCCCCGCCTTCACCGATCTGATGACGAGAGAAGGGGGTGGCGGCAGCACACGCTCGGACAGAACCTGTCCACGTATCGGCTGTTCATCGCGCTCTGCGGCGATCTTCCCGTTGGGTCTTACACGCGACCTCACTTCAGCGCCCTCTACGACGCCCTTCGCGCATTGCCGGTAAGGTACGCGACGGATTCGCGCTGGCGAAGGATGACGCCTCAGGAATACATCAGTGCGATCAAGCACGAGAATGTGCCCAGGCTGACCATGAAGCGCCATTTCTCAGCGCTGGGTCCGCTGTTCAAATACCTCATCGAGGGCGCCAACCCGTCGTACGGATTCACTTTCCCGAAACGCGGCAGGCAGAACCAGAAGCGGCAGATGTGGGAGGGAGAGAAGCTCCGGCGACTGTTCGCATCACCCGTGTGGACCGGATGTCAGTCCGAAGGTCGAAGAGCAGCATCCGGCTCGTTGGTCCTCAAGGACGACAAGCATTGGTTGCCACTGATGGCTCTTTGGGGGCGTTATCGAGGGTAGGGAAGCGTAAACACGTTAAAAGGAGAGCGCTAGTTGGAAGGAATAGGGTGACCCGAGTCAGTTTTTGTCGCTGGTCTTCAAGCTGGTTTCGGCAGATCAAGGCCTTTGGAGTTTTTATGCGCTTGTCTTTTGCAGTCCGGCGCAGCCGAACGGGAGAGACTCGTGTTCACCGATACGAACGAGCTGGTTGTATTTCGCCATGCGCTCGGAGGTACGAACCGATCCGATCTTTATCTGGCCGGCACCGGTGCCCACCGCCAGGTCGGCGATGAACGCGTCTTCCGTTTCGCCGGAGCGTGCCGAGATGATCGTCGCGAAGCCCGCGTGTTGCGCTTCCGCCATCGCTGCAAGTGTTCCGGATAAGGTGCCGTTCTGATTGGGTTTGATCAACACTGCGTTGGCCGCGCGCATGCGAATTCCGCGTGCAATGCGGGAGACGTTTGTCGCGAACAAATCGTCTCCTACGATCTGCGTTCCAGGCGAGGAGAAAGTCAATTTCGCCCAATTGTCCCAGTCATCCTCGTGCAGCGCATCCTCGATCGAGACGATGGGATATCGTTGTCGCCATTCCGATACAGCGGAAATCATTTCGGTGCTCGACAGACGTCGTCCTTCGTTGCGCAGTTCGTACCCTTCGCCAGAGTAAAGCTCGCTGGCTGCGACATCGATTGCGACCGCTATTTCGAGTCCTGGTTCGAATCCGGCGGTGCGAATCGCTGCCATCAACATATCCAACGCCTTCTCGACGCTTTTACAGCCGGGACTAAGCCCTCCTTCGTCGGCGAGAAGAGTCGAGAGGCCGCTCTCGGACATGACTTGGTCGGCGGCTTGCCTGACCCTGAGCACCATATGCATGGCTTCGGTGAAATTTTTCGCGCCGACGGGAATGACGAGAAAATCCTGCAAATCCATGCTGCGGGCGGCGTGGGCTCCGCCGCTCAGAATGTTGACCATCGGCAATGGCAGTGATGGACTGACGTTGCCTGCGAGCGAGGCTATGTAGCGATGCAAAGGCATGGCTTGAGCTTCGGCCGCCGCGCGGCAGATCGCTAATGACGCGGGCAGAACGGCGTTGGCGCCGAGGCGATCAAAATGCTCGGTGCCGTCGAGATCGCGCAGAAGTGCGTCCAACTCCGACTGGCCGAGCGCGTTCCTATCGGTCAGGTTCCTCGCAATTTCGCCGTTCACGTGATCGACGGCGCTCTGCACTCCGCGGCCGGCGTGGACGGACATATCGCCATCACGCAGCTCATGCGCTTCGTGGCGGCCCGTCGATGCGCCCGAAGGCGCTGCGGCGCGCCCGACTGCACCGCAATGCAGCGCAACTTCGACCTCGACGGTCGGTCGCCCGCGCGAGTCAAACACGGACCTGCCGTGCAACGATGCGATCCTCGTATCAGTGGAACGGTTCATTTCAAATTGTGTCCTGTGGAGTCAAAGCCGAGTTCCGCGAATGTCGTCGGATGCAGAATCAGTTGCGTGGCGAATTGCTTGACCTCGTTCGCGTCGAGGTCGGCGAGATAGTCCACCGGAGAATCGCCCTCGAGGCGCGCGAGTACCAAGCAACCCAATTGGCGGACAAGATGTCGGTCGATGACGGTCGGTCCATGGCGGCGATATGCGGCGAGAAAAGCGAGAATGCTGGAAAGAAGTGGTGGTGTAGACGCTGTGCGACGAAACAGCTTCAGCAGCAAGTGGGCGAGGCAGAACGCGACGTCGAAACGTGGATCCCCCCAATGAGCGACTTCGCAATCGAGGATCACCATATCGTGCCCATCGACGAGCAGATTCTTCGGGCTGTAGTCGCCGTGGACCAACGCGTTCCGAGTTGCGCGAAGCTCTAGCACGATCTCAGCTATAGTTGGTGCGAGCGCGGGATTCCGTTGCGCGATCCGCTCAAAAAAAGGCCGGATGCGCAATTCAATGAACGGCGCTGTGTTTGCGAATCGTGCCGCGAAGCTCGGATCGCCGGATGACCTGGTGTGCAACTGGCCCAGCAAGCGTCCCGCCGCTGCAGCGTTGGCGATGTCGACGTCGCCGCGAAGCAATTTTTGCTTCCAGTTGCGGAAACACGGTTCGATCAGTTCCATCGCGAACTGATGGGCCGTCTCGTCGACCCATAGCACTCTCGGCGCATGCGTCTGGCCGAGCAGCACAGCTATCGCGCGCAATCCCTCGGCCTCGATCGACGAACGTGCCGGATCGGAGAACCACTCCGCCTCGACCTTGAGCTTGCCGAGCGCGCGCTTGACGACCTGCTTGCCCTGCGGCGTGGAAACAACCCGGATGTCGCTGGAAACCCCGCCGTCGAGCGACGTCTCGTAGACGGCATCTCTGCAATCTTCGTCCGGGCCCAGCGGCCCGGACGAAGTTCGAGAATCCAAGGTTCGATGAGGCATGCCGTCGTGGCCGGCTCGTTTCTCCGTATCAGAAACTATTGGCTTAGTAGAATCCGATCGTCGGCGCCGCCGTCGCCGATACGGGATTGCCGAAATAATCCATGCCGCCGTTGTTCGAGATGACGGCGCCGGCGCCGATGGCCGGCGAACCTGCGCCTACCTGATATCCCGATACCGATCCGATGCCGTACGGCGCAGTCGACGCAGGCGATACGAACAGCGGGTTGCTGACGATCTTGTGGGCATCGGCGGGCTCGCCCGACGGGTGGTTGCCGTAAAACAAGTTGTGGGAAAAGGCGACGTAGGGTCCCGCTGGATTGGTGTAATTGCCGGTGCCGAAATTGGCGATGATGTTGTTGTTGAAATTCCAGACATTGCCATTCAAAAAATAGGGGTAACACCCGTCGCAAAAGATCGGGTTGGAGGGCATTCCCGCAGCAATGTAGATCGTGTTGTTGTAGATATTGACGGTGCCAACAGTCCCATATTCCGAGGTGAACACGCCCCTGACGCCGCTATAGGCATCATTGACGCTGAGGTTATAACGCACGGTGAGGTTGGTTCCGCCCACGATCGGCTGCCCCTCCATCAACATGAAGCCGCCCTGGTTGTCGTGGCTGTAGTTGTATTGAACGATGGTGTTGTTAGAGTAAAAGTCGTTATCAAAGGCTTGTCCATCAACCCCCGCCGCGCTCAGAACGCCATAGACTTCGTTGTACTGCATCGTCACGCCGATCGTTTTCATGGCCCAGATGCCGCCGGATGAAGCCTGGGTTGAGTTCGCCAGGGTCACCAATCCGGCTCCGCCGACGATGTTGTGGTCTATGAGGCTGTTCTGCGCCCCCGAGATGGTGATTCCATCGCCATCGATGTTGTATACACCGTTCCCCTGAATCGTGACGTTGTTGCTCAATGCGGCCGGGGCAAGAACGAGATAGCTAAGCCCCGCCGAATTGTCCCAGAAGACGATACCTTCGCGTCCGACATTGCTGACGGTGTTGTTGAGGATCTGTACGTTGTTGTAGCTCTCGTTCCCGATCGCCAGAGCGTCGGAAAATGCCACGTTCGATGCGTCGTCCACGACGATGATTCCTCCATTGGCGTGCGGATCGTCGCCGCTGCAGGCGAAACATCCGTTGACGTCGTGCACGTAGTTGTTCTGGATCGTGATGTTGGACAGCACCCCGGCGCTTTCGTTGTCGACGAAGATGCCGCTGCGGTTGATACCGGTGCCGCCGCCGAGGGGGCCGCTGGTAATAGTGCCGATGTTGGGAACCCCCGAGTCGTTGACGACCTCGAGGCCGTCGATGGTCCAGCCGCCCTGGTTATACAGATACACTGCGCCGCCGCTGCTGAGCGAGCCGCCGTTGATGATCGGTTTTGCGCCTCCGCCGTAGCTCGAAATGACGATGGGCGCTGCGGACGTGCCGGATCCCAGCGGGTGAAGTTGCCCTGACCAGCTTTGACCGGTATGGAACAGAATCTGGTCGCCTGCAAGAAAGGTTGTTGCGTTCACCTTGGCCAGCGTTTGCCACGCAGCCGTCGTATTCGTACCGGCGGCGCTGTCGGAGCCGCCGACCGCATCAATATAGTAGGTGGCCGCATCTGCAGTCGTTGCGCAACAACTTGCGACCAGTGCCAGGGCCAATAAACTCATTCGTGAGCGGTTTGCGGGAATGAAATTCGGATTGAACATATTTCCCTCTCTGTGTAGTTGGTTTCGATAAGGCGCCGAGCGTGAAGAGCGGATACTTCGAGGCGGCTTTCCGTGCCGGATCTGACGCTGATCCTCCGTATACGCGGCTTGTGCATTGTTGTGACAGGCAGTAGCGCTCGCTACGCGTGTATTGGCCGATTTGAGGTACGTTTTTCGACGGCGCACGAGCGATGTCGCGTGATACCGCCGCATCTGATCAAGTGTGTATCGGGAGTCGAGCAACTGCGTGCAGGCCGGGAAATGTTCGGCAATTGAAAGTTGGCGACGGAGAGTCGAAACGCAAAACACGCGTTCAACGGCATTGGCGCATTGATCAAACCTTGCGATCGCTTCGATAGAATTCGTAGCGCGCCTCGTAGCGGTAGGTTTCCCCGGCGCGTAGCGTGATGTCCGGGAATTGCGGTTCGTTGATCGAATTCGGAAACGCGTGCGGTTCCAGGCATAGTGCACTTCTCGCCGGGAAAGCGACCGGCGAGGCGGTGTCGAGATGATTGCCGGAATAGAACTGCAGGCCTTTCTGGTTCGTGCTTATGCGCAGACCGAGCGACGTGCGCGGACTGTAGACGTCGGCGGCGACCGGTGTGTTCTTGCTGAGCACGTAGTAGTGGTCGTATCCGCCTGGCAGGCGCAGTTGGGCGTGGCCGCTGTAACCCGACGCGCCGATCGCGCGCGACGTGCGGAAGTCGAACGGCGTCGCGTCCACCGCCATCGTCTCGCCGGTTGGTAGCTGCGTCGGGCCTAGCGGCAGGATGCGCTCGGCGTCGATACGCAGACGATGATCGTCGATTGTGGCGGCGGAATCGCCTCCGAGATTGAAATACGGATGCAGAGTGAGGTTGAGCGGCGTGTCGACGTCGGTCCGCGCCTGCATGACGACGCCCAGCGTAAGCGCGTCAACCAGGGCGAATTCCGCGTCTATGGTCAGTTCGCCCGGATAACCATCCTCGCCAGCTGGAGAGCGGTGGCGCAGACGGACCGCGGGCACGTCGCCGTCGTCGACACCGACGGTTTGCCAAAGCGAATGACTGACTCCGGTTCTGCCGCCGTGCAGATGGTTGGCCGACTCGTTGCGGGTCAGGCGCAGCGTTGCGTGCGTGTCGGCAGCGGTGCGTCCGGCGCATCGGCCGATCGTCGCACCGAGATAAGCGTTTCCGCTCTCGTATTCGGCCAGGCTCGGGTAGGACAGAACCGTGTCGATCAGCCGCCCGCTGAGGTCCGCTGCTTTGATCGCGCGTATCGTCGCGCCGTACTCGAGTATCTCCACCGAAAAATCGCTGCTCGCGTCGGACAACAGAAAGCTGTCCGCGCTGCGGCCGTCTTTCAATCGGCCGAACGCCCTTCGCATCACCGGCATCCTCAACTCCTCGTCTTCGAACGATGCTTGCGAACGGGAGGTCGGAAGCCCGATCGGTTTCATCGAGCACGATCCAAGCGGTTTCCGCCTCCGCAAGCACTGCTATGCAAAGTAGGCGCCGTGAAGACGGCGCGCCACGCGATTTTTGCTCCGCAGGCGATTTTGGTTTGCCTGGATCGAGTCAAAACGATACCGCAGGCGCGTCAACTGGGAGCTATCGGCCGGAATGGGCAGTGCCTAACATTTCTTGGAAGACGGAGAGGCACATGGCCGGCAGATTGGCGGGAAAAACATGCTTGGTGACGGGGGCGGGGCAAGGCATCGGCCGCGCGATCGTCGATCGGTTCTGCGCCGAGGGTGCGACCGTGATCGCGAGCGACATCAGCGAAGCGCACTTCGGCGATCTGCCGCACGAGGCGATCGCGGTGAAGCTGGACGCGACCGATGCGAAGGCGGCGAACTCGGTCGTGGCGCAACATCCGCGCATCGATGTGTTGGTCAACTGCGCGGGCTACGTCGCGGTCGGCGATATCTTCGAATGCGACGAGGCGGACTTCGCGCGCAGTCTGCGCATCAATGTCGAATCCGTCTACATCATGATCAAGGCGATACTGCCCGGCATGCGCGAGCGGCGCAGCGGTTCGATCGTCAACATCGCCTCAGTCGTGTCGACGACCGCGGCCGCGCGCCGGCGCTTCGTCTATGCGGCGACGAAAGGGGCGGTCATCGCGATGACGCGCGCCGTCGCGCTCGACTTCATCGGCGACGGCGTGCGCTGCAATTCGATCAGCCCAGGCACGGTCGACACGCCTTCGCTCGGCGAACGTATCGCGGCGGCGGCCGATCCTGTGCAGATGCGAATCGACATGATCGCGCGGCAGCCGATGGGACGGCTCGGCACGCCCGCGGAAATCGCGGCCGTGGCCACGCTGCTCGCGTCCGACGAGAGCGCGTTCATGACCGGGTCCGACATCGTGATCGACGGCGGTTTCGCGCTCTGAAGGGGATGGCATGAAATTGATGCGATACGGACCAATCGGCCGCGAACGGCCGGGCCTCATGGACGCCTTCGGAACTGTTCGCGACGCCGCCGCGATCGTGCCGGATTTCCATGCCGTGAACCTTGCCGCGGCGATCGCCGCGCTGCGGGAGATCCCGGCGGAATCGTTGGCGCGCGTCGACGACAGCGAGCGGATCGGACCGCCGTTGCAGGGAGTCGGCAAGATCGTCTGCGTCGGTCTCAACTATGTCGATCACGCGCGCGAGACCGGTCAGGCGCCGCCGCGCGAGCCCATTCTGTTTCTCAAGGCGACCTCGTCGATCGTCGGGCCGAACGACGACATCGTGCTGCCGCCCGATGCGCAGAAAGGCGATTGGGAGGTCGAACTCGGCGTCGTGATCGGCAAGGAAGCCCGCTACGTTCCGCTCGATCGCGCCTTCGACCACGTCGCGGGCTACTGCGTGATCAACGACGTCTCCGAGCGCAGCTACCAGATCGAACGCGGCGGCCAGTGGGACAAGGGCAAGGGCTGCGACACCTTCTGCCCGATCGGCCCGTACTTGGTGACGACCGATGAGATTGCCGACTTCCGCTCGCTTCACCTGGAATGCCGGGTCAATGGCCGCGTCATGCAGTCAGGCAACACGCGCGACATGATCTTCGACGTTCCATTCCTCGTGCACTACATCAGCCAGTTCATGAGCCTGCAGCCGGGCGACGTAATCAGCACGGGCACGCCGCACGGCGTGGGCATGGGGATGAAACCGCCGCAGTGGCTGCGGGAAGGCGACGTCGTCGAACTAACGGTCGACGGCTTAGGTGCGCAGCGCCAGCGCGTCGGACGCTACCGGATGTGAGGGCGCGGATGAGTGCGGACAATCGCTGGGCGGTGATCACCGGGGGCACGTCGGGCATCGGTCGTGAGATCGCCATGGCTCTGGCCCGCGAAGGGTGGGACATCGCCGTGAGCTATCTCGACGACGACGGCCAGTCCGAGCAGCTCGCGCAGGACGTCGCGGCGCTCGACCGCCGCGCTTTCATCGCCGCCTGCGACGCTGGCATCGCGCAACAGATCGAAACCTTCTTCGACGACGCGCAGCGCCATTTCGATTCCGCGCCGCAGCTGCTGGTTAACAATGCCGGCGTGCAGACCTGGAGCCCGCTGCTGCAGCTCAGCGAGGCTGACTGGGACCGCGTCATACGTACCAACCTGAAAGGTTGCTTCCTCAACACGCAGAAGGCCGCGCGCCTGATGATCGTCGCAGGGCGGGGCGGCCGCATCGTCAACATCGGCTCGGGATGCAATAAGATCGCGTTCCCCAATCTGGTCGACTACTCGGCGTCGAAGGCCGGCATCGACCAACTCACGCGCAGCGCGGCGATGGAGCTCGGCCCTCACGGCATCACCGTGAACTGCGTGGCGCCGGGCGCGATCGAAGTCGAGCGCACGCGCCGGGAGTCGCCTGACTACGGCAGCACGTGGTCACGAATCACGCCGCTGCGCCGCATCGGCACGCCGGCCGACGTCGCCAACGCCGTGCTGTTTCTGTGCAGCGAGCGCGCAAGCTTCATCACCGGCCAGACGCTGGGCGTCGACGGCGGCATTTTCACCCAGCCGAACTGGCCCTATCAGTGAAGTTCGAGCACCTGCCGCGGTGATACGTTGTCGGCGGGGAACGCTGTCGCGTTTTGCTTCAGGCGCAGATGACGCTCTCGGTATTGGGTTGGATTCATGCCCTTCAGCGCAAGGAACTGGCGGTTGAAGTTGGCGATGTTGTTGTAGCCGCAGTTCATCGCGATGTTGGTGATGCAGTCGCTGCCGTCGGTCATCGCGCGGCACACTTCGTTGATGCGCAGGATGTTGACGAAGCCGACGAAGGTCTGGCCGGTGGCGCGGCGGAAGAAACGGCTGAACGCGGGTGGTGTCAGGCCGACGAGGCGGGCGACATCGGCCTGATTGATCTCGCTGCTCAAGTTCTGGCGCACGTGGCGGTGGATCATCTCGATGCGATGTCGGTTCAGTTCAGTGACGTCGTTGGTGATGTGATAGTCAGCGCTGGCGAGATAACGCAGATCGTTTTCCGCCTCCGCCAGCACGCGCAGAATGTCGAGCAGGCCGATCAGTCGTGCGATGCCTTTTCTTTCAAACAGCGAACGCATCTGCGCCTGTACGTGCTCGGCCGTTTCGCCCTCAATGTGCAGCCCGCACTTGGAGGCGCGGAACAAGCGCTTGGTTCGCTCGAATTCGGGCAGGTCGAGGAAATCGTGGCCGAACATCTCCGGCCGGAACTGCACGACGGCGGCCTCGGGCAGATGTCCGCCCGCCTCGGTTTCGCTATGCCAGCAGTGCGGCATGTTCGGGCCGATCAGGACCAGATCGCCGGGATGATAGGACTCGATGTTGTCACCGACGAAGCGCGTGCCGTGACCGCGCACGACCCACACCAGTTCAAATTCCGGATGGTAGTGCCAAGTGTGGTCTTCGGCGAAATTGTGGCAGGTGAACCATAAGCAGCGGAACGAACTTGCAGCATCGGCCTGCACCGTCTCGAATCTCGGATCCATTTGTCACCCTCCCGATTTCGGCTGCTGGCCGATTCCTCTGGCTGCGCCTGTTGTGAAATCACTATGCGTTATACAATTTCAAAAAAGCAAGTGCGCATCGTCGCATCGTTCCGCACCGAGCCCCGATATTCGGCGGGCGCGGTGCCGCGATAATCCACTTCGACTTCGAACAAGCCTCCGGCCTGCGGCTGCGCGCGCAGTGCATCGGCATCGAGACCATTGCGCGCGGTCGTGATGAACAGGCGATTCAGACGAGCGCCGCCGAATGCGCATTTGGTTACGTTGGATACGGGCAGGTGGACCATCTCGCTGATGCGGCCGCCCGCGTCGAAGCGGGTAACTCGCGCACCGCTCCAGTGCGCGCACCAGACTCCGCCTTCGTCATCGATGGCGAGTCCGTCCGGATATCCGTCTGCCGCGGGGATCTGTGCGAACAGGTGCAACGGTCCGTTCAGCACGCCGCATTCCATCGCCGCGTACAGGATGCGCCGGTGCAGGGTATCGACGAAATAGCCGCGGTCGCCGGCCGGCGTGAACGCTGGACCGTTGGTGATCGCGAACGCGGCGGCGAAGCGGTCGCACGCGCCTAGTGCGGAGAGTCGATAGAAGTCGCCGAATGGGTGGCGCTCAGCAAGATCCATCGTGCCGAACCA
>Ga0070685_10000661_pt1 | contig 18793 bp, 8 predicted proteins | sample KBSS13LmetaG_FD_65651 | JGI IMG/M metagenome (GOLD analysis project Ga0070685, IMG submission 65651) | Switchgrass rhizosphere microbial communities from Kellogg Biological Station, Michigan, USA - KBS S1-3L metaG | ecosystem: Host-associated > Plants > Roots > Rhizosphere ...
TCTTGGGCACGCTGCTGGACGTCTGGCCGTTCAGGTAGCCGAAGTAGAAGCCCCCGTAGCCCACGAAGTCGCCCATCTGCAGCGCGAACGAGTTGCTGAAGTCCAGCCCGTTGGGGAAGCCCGCGTCGATGTAGAAGTTGCCGTTGGTGTAGATGGAGAGGTCGATGGTGGGCACGGTCACGTTCACCGCGCCGAACTTCATCTGCCGCATCTTGTCCGGCAGCGTGAGCGCCATCTGGTAGACGCCGATGCTGTCCGTGACCTTCTTGTACAGCACGTCGAAGTCGAGCCCCGACAGCTGCTTGACGCGGTCGCCGGAGAGGTTCAGGTGCAGCCCGTAGAGCACCGGGTCGTTGAAGACGACGACGACGCGGATGGCCTCCATGATGGTGAAGTCCACCCCGATCAGCCACCGCTCGTCGCCGGTGAAGCGCAGCGTCTGGCTGTTGGTGAGCGGGTTCGCCGCGGCACCCGGCACCGGCGGCGGGAACCCCGCCTCCAGCGCCGCGATCACGTCGAGCACGCTGTTGAACCCCGCCGCGCTCTGGAAGCCCACGTTCTGCCCCATCCCCAGGTACTTCACGGCGATGGTCGAGCTGCCGCCGGCGGCGGGCGGCGCATCGTGGATCGCATCCCAGGTGAGCGGATTCGCGGCGCCGTAGGTGGTGCCGAAGAAGCTCCCCGTGAACGCCGCCATCACCGTCGGCTCGCCGCTCTGGGAGACGTAAGTCAGGGAGACGCTCTCGATGTCGATGAAGCCGAAGTCGCCGTGGCTGACGACGTAGGTGAAGCCGACCGTCTCCTTCTGCACGTCCACCGTGAGCGTGAGCCCGTCCAGGCTGAGGTCCGAGACCGCGCTCCACGGCGCCGGCCAGGACACGTCCGTCCCCGGGCTCGCGTACGAGGCCAGCCACCCCAGCACGTCGCCCAGCGTCACGCCGCTCAGGTTCGCGGTGAGGACGGTGTCGCCCTCGACCTCCTGCAGCGTGCAGGTGAGGGTCGTGCCGTTGAAGTCGAGGTTGAAGGTGAGCGTGCTCGCCTGCTGCACGTCGAAGCTGTAGCCGACGCCGATGGTGAAGGCGTCGACCTCCAGCGAGCCGGTAACCCCCCCGGAGTACGCCTGCGCGTCGGCCGCGTAGGCGAGCGAGAACCCAGCGCCGATCTGCGGAAGCGCCGCATTGAAGGTCGAGAGGTTCCAGTCGACGGCGGCGGCGAAGGTGTAGTCGCCGCCCGGCGTCGCGTAGGTCGCGTCGAGCTGCGTCAGCTGGATCGCGTCGACGGCGGAGGGGAGGCTCGGCCATCCTCCGGGGAGAAGGCTGTCGAGGAGCTTGCCGACGCTGACCACCGGCGCCGACGGCGCGAGCCCGCCGGCGAACACCCATCCGTCCCCGCTCCCCCACTCCGCCGTGAGCTGGAGGACGAGCCCGCTCCCGCCGACGACCGCCACGGTGGAGACGAGCTGCACGGCGAGCGAGGTCGGCGTGTACGCGAGCGTCGTCCCCAGCGTCTGCACGGTGAAGACGGGGCTCGAGAACGGCGACTGCGAGGTGTCGAGCATGGCGGTGAAGGCGTACGTCCGCGCGCCGCTGTCCGCCGTGAAGTCGAGCGACGTCACGTCGATCCCGAGGGCCGCGCTGAAGCCGGTGAACCAGTTCACGATCGCGCCGATCGACGCCGGCTGCGCCGCCGGGTCGGGGACGACGAGCGTGCCCGCCAGCTTGTTCGTGTCGCCCCCCAGGTCCACCTCGAGGTCCAGGTACGGCGCGCCCTCGCCCGTCCCGAAGGCGATCTGCCCGCCGAAGCCGCCGGAGACCTTCGGCGGCTTGGCGTCGGCGACGTTCCAGTTCGCGTGGACGCCCTGGATCGCGAGCCCGGGCATCGGCAGCGTCCACGGCGACGTCGGCGTCCAGACGACCGAGACGCCCGCACCGGACGCGGCCGGGGGCGCGCTCTGCGTCTCCACCGTCAGCGACGCCGCGGAGAGCGCCGGTCCCGTCGGTCCCGAGGTGAGGTCGGGGAGTGGGAGCGCGGCGATGCTCAGGAAAGCGGGGAGCGTCGCCAGCCCGTCCGGCAGCGGCACCGGCGTGGCGGGGGTGGCGGTGAAGGTCCATGCGTCCCCGCCCTGCAGCAGCGGGGTGGTGACGGCGAAGGGCGTCAGCGATCCCACCGTCAGCGTGGCGGAGAGGCCGATGGTGGAGGCGGCGGGATCGCTCCCGCTCGCGGCCTCCGTCCCCAGCTGCAGCGTCGCGCCGCTGATCCCGGGGATGCCGAGCTGCATCGCGTTGGAGGCGAGGGCGATGAGCGGCGCGGGGGGCGCGGCGACGTCGATCGTCCCCGTCACGGGGATGGCCGACGCCTCCGGGAAGTCGCCTCCGAGCGGGGCCAGCGCGCCCTGCGTGGCGTCCAGCGTGGCGCTGAATCCCACTGTCGGCGTCGCGCCGGTGCCGGGCGCAGTGACGGTGAACACGGCGCCGTCGAACACCGTCGAGCCGAAGAAGGAGGGGAGCCAGGCCGGTTCCTTCTTCTCCGGATCGTATCCCTGGTAGTCCGGGAAGGTGAAGTTCGCCCCGAAGCTCCATCCTTCCGGCAGGCCCGTCGTGGTCAGCACGAGCGCGACGACGGCGTCGGGGCCGGGGTTGGCGACGGTGCCGACCAGGGTGACTGGGTAGGTCAGCGCGGGGCTCGTCCCCTGCGGCGCGAAGATCTTCGCCTCGCCGACCACGTCGACCGACGCGGCCTGCGGCTGGAGGACGTTCTCGCCGGTGATCGTCAGCGGACCGTCGAGCTTCAGCGCGTCCAGCAGCTGCGCCGCCGCGGGGAGGAGGACGGCGTCCAGCGTGAGCGTCTGCGACGGACCCGTCCCCGTCACCTGCGCGTGCAGGCAGCGGACAAGATCCTGCAGGTCGGTGATGACGCAGGGCTGCGGCGTCGTGTTCACGGGCGGGTCCACGGGACGCGTGTTCATGCCGCGGCGCCGGCGGGGGAAGAACGCCCACAGGACGCCGAGGAGCAACGCGATCAGCCAGCGCATGCCGGTCTCACTTTCCGTCCTGCTGGTAGGCCGCGTACCAGCCGAGGCTCGTGGCGGCGCGCCTGGGATCGGGGTTGCCGAACAGGAGCAGGTTGGTGCTCCCGCCGCGCGGGAACTGCAGCCCGAAGAAGCCGAGGGTGATGGTGCCCATCTGCAGCAGGTAGTCGTCCGCCGCGCCGGGGAAGAGCGACAGGTCGCGCACGCCCAGCGTCAGCGGACCCTCCAGCGTGATCGTCTTCCCGCTGCTCCCCGCGCCCGGCAGGTGCATCCCCACGCCCACGTCGTACGCCGTCGCGGAGGGCGCCCAGGAGAGGAGGAGCGACGCCGCCAATCCCCCCGCCGCCGCCAGCGCGCCCGCGCTCCCCAGGTTCAGCGAGAGCTCAAGCCCGAACCACTGCGGCCCGAGCGACCCCGAGACGAGCGGCGTGGTCACCGGCGCGTAGCCGAGCGACGCCGGGAACGCGGCGGACGTCCCCTGCACCATCGACACGACGGTGAGCGGCAGGCGGTCGTAGAGGCTCCCGGGACGCGCCGCGCCGGGCGCCGCCACCAGCCCCACCTCGCCGGCGATGAACGTGTACGTCGTCTGCGTGGGCTGCAGCCGGGGGAACTGCAGGGAGATGACGAGGTTGGAGAAGGCGAGGCCCGTCCCTCCCCCGCCCGGCGCCGTCCCGAAGGAGAAGATGTCGAAGGGGAGCTGACGCCAGCTCAGCGTTCCGCTGAGGACGAAGCGCGACGTCACCGTCATCGCCCCGCTGGCGGCGCTCTGCACGGTGACGAACTGCGCCGCGTCCACCTCCACCGTCTCCAGCGTGAAGCTGGAGACGGAGAAGACGTTCTCGCCCTGGAAGGTGAAGGAGTACGAGTCGGTCTGGCCGTGCTTCTGCCAGCTCCCCACGAAGACCAGGATCCCGCCCTGGGTGCCGCCGAGCGCCGCCGGCTCCAGGAAGAGCTCGGCGATCAGCAGCTGCAGCGTGCTGCTGAAGCTCACGATCTGCGAGTTCTCGAAGGCCACGCGCAGCAGGCTGACCTTGAAGGCGTACGGCTCCCCGTGGTACTCCAGGTCGCCCGGGCTGACGTAGTCGATCGCGGCGAAGAGCGACGAGTCGCCGAAGCGCAGCGCGCCCGCGTCGTCCAGCGTGACGGGCGAGAGGTTGATCCCCAGGTGGTGCGCGGTGAAGGTGGGCGTGGGGATCCCCGCGGCGAGCCCCTCGAGCTGCGGCGGGAGCTCGCTCGTGTTGACGTTGCAGTTGAGGTAGAGGACGCCGTTCCAGTTCCGCAGCGTCGCGCCGAAGCCGCCCACGTCGGGCGAGGTGGCGACGAGGGTCTTCAGCGTGGCGGCGGTGGCGGCGGGGTCCTGGTTGAACGCCGCCGGCATCGTCCAGTACGCCACCTCGCCCGCCACGTCCACCAGGTCGCGGGCGCACACCTTGATCACCAGGATGGTGTCCGCGCTCCACCGCCGCGGCGACAGGTCGAAGGTCCAGCCGCTGATGGTGAGCCGCGCCGACTCCGCCAGCGTGGTGAAGGTGTCCCCGTACGTCGCGTAGTCGGCCGCGCCGAGCGCCGTCTTCAGCGCGCACTGGAAGTAGTCGACGCCGTAGTAGAGGGTGCCGAGCATGAACCAGGCGTGGTTCACCGTCTCCTGCGGCACGTTCTGCAGCAGCGCGGCGCCGAGCACGTCCTCGGTGACGACGTAGGTGGTGGAGCACGCCTGCTCGAAGGCCGCCGCGTCGGAGATCACCAGGAACAGGTCGTTCGCCAGCATCGCCGAGCGCATGGTCTCGCCCAGCTCGGTGTAGACCAGGCTGGGGCCGCCGTCCCCGCTGCGCGCCACGTCGATGGCGTTCCAGGTGGAGTAGTCGTTGGCGAAGGTCGAGATCATCCCCTGCTGCGTCACCGCCATGGCGGAGCCGCTGGCGCCGGTCGGCGTGGTGGGGAAGGTCGGCCCCGGCGGCCCCGCGCACTCGAAGGTGTCGCGCAGCCCCGCGGGGCCGTTCAGCGCCTGCAGGATGCCCCGCCGCGCCGGGCCCAGCACCGATTCCTCGAACGCCGCGAGCGTGTCGACCCACCCGCCGGTGGGGCCGGCGCCGCCGGCGGGGACGGGGGCGGCCGCGTACGGCACCGCCGGGAACGACGGCGCGCCGCCCCCCGGCGCGGACGCGGGGAAGCCGCCCGCCAGCATGGGGAGCGGCGGGAAGGGCTGGAACGGCGTGGGGGAAGGGATGAAGAGGCACCCCGCGTCCGGCTGCGCGTAGTAGCCGAGCCCGGGGATGCCGGTGGGGCCGAAGGCGTCGCAGTAGACCCAGGCGGTCTCCACCGGCGTTGCCGAGCCGGGAACGGCCGCGGTGAGCCCCAGCGGCCCCGCGCCGCCGAACCCCGGCGCGTACGCCGGCCCCGGCGCGAAGCGCAGCGTGGAGCCGGAGAGCACGCGCGCGTACTCCAGCCCCTGCAGCCCCAGCATGAGCTCGCCGGCGTGCGGGCCCCCGGCAGTGGGCCCCGCGAAGCCGAGCTGCCAGGGGCCGTAGGGGGTGAGGTACCACGCGCCCGCCACCGGGTCCCACGCCTGCATCAGCGACCCGCCCGCCGGCGCGAGCGTCACCGCGCCGCCGAGCGGCGTGCTGAAGCCCGAGGCGAACGCCGCCCCGCCCGCCGCGTCCGCGGTGCCGACGCGCGCGTCGTCCGGGCGCGCGGGGTCGAGCGAGACGCGCACCGCATCCGCGGATGACGGGGCGAGCACGGGGTAGCGGATCCCCGCGAGCGTCGAACCCACGCCGTAGAAGTAGCGCATCGACACGTCCGCCGCCGTCGAGGCGACGGGCACGCTGAGCTCCAGCCGTCCGCCGCGCACCGCGACCTGGTCGACCGCCGCCTCCGTCCCCCGCGCGCCGAATGCGATCTCCCCGTCGCCCGCCTGGATGGTGGCGTTCCCGTCCGCCTCCGTGACGAGCGCGCCCCGGCCGATCCGCAGCCGCAGCGCGCCGACGTCGATCACCGTCTCGTCCGAGACGCGCCCGTCGTCGCCATAGCGGATGCTCGCCACCGGCCGCCCACCCGCGACCCAGACGAACGCGCGCCCCCCGCCGATCGCCCCGGCCACCTCGGCGGAGGGCGTCTCGGCGAGCGCGCGCGCGGCGTCCGCATCGGCGACGAAGACGGAGGAGCCCGGGAAGGCGGCGCGCTGCTCCGGGAACGAGGGCGACGTGTCGCCCGTGACGTAGATCACCCTCGCCTCCGGAACCGGGTCCGTGCTGCCGTAAGGTACCGCGGGCTGTTCGATTGCTACGGGCTGCCGAGGCTCAGCGCCCTCTCCGGCTCGCTTAGGCTCGCCACCTCTCCCGTACCGGGAGAGGTTGAATTCCCCAGCGCCTGCGCTACCCAAACCGGCAGCGCTGCCGCTATCGTCGCACAGCCGTCAGCAGGCTTTGGCCAATCCCCCACCTTCTCCCGGTACGGGAGAGGGTTTGCGCTCTAAGGCGCAGGGAGAGGGCGGCGCCGCGGCCTCGGAACCGCGCCAGTGCGGACGCGAGAGAAATCCGCTCCGGTCACGCGGCCAGGTCGAGCGTTTCCAGCAGGCGCGCGGCGGCGCGCTCCCACGAGTACTCGGCGGCCAGGCGCCGTGCGGGCGAAGCCTTGGGCGCGGCGCGGCCGTCGACGATACGGCGGATGGTCTCCGCGGCGGCGGCCTCGTCGGGCTGCCACCAGCGCAGGCCGTCGAAGAACATCCGGTCCTCGGCGCCCATCGCCCCCTCGAAGACCGCGGGGACGACGGTGCTGGGGATGAGCTCCGCGCATTCGTCGTCCAGGTACTCGGCGTAGGCGGTGTGGCGCGGCGCGACGAGCTGCAGGCCGGAGAGCGCGGCCTCCATCATCACCTGGTCCCATCCCTCGCCGTGCGAGAGGGAGACGTAGTGCGTGGCCGTGCGGTAGAGCGACTGGAGCTGCGCCTCGGGGAGCGTGCCCATCATGAAGAGCACGGGCGCGCACTCGGCCAGCGTGCGCCCGAGCCGGCGCTGCATCTCGGTGACGTCGGCGACGAACTGCGGCACGGCGCGGGGCTGGAAGACGGAGCCCTTGACGATGAGGATCGCGTCGTCGGTCGGCTTCGTCGCCTGGATCCAGACGCGGAGCAGCCCCAGGTGGTTCTTTCGCGGCCGCAGCTCGGCGACGTGCAGGAAGCGGTGGGCGAAGTCGGAGATGGCGCGGCCGTTGGGATGCACCAGGTGCAGCGGCGGCGCCGGGGCCAGGAACTGGTCCGGCTTCACCCCCAGCGGCGAGACGCGCACGCGCGCGTCGGGGACGCCGGAGCCCACCCACGCCTCGCGGCACGCCTGCGTGGGGACGACGATCAGCTCGTGTGCGCGGGCGTAGTGCACCCAGGCGGGGGGGATGCGCTCCGCCTCGAACATGGTGTAGTTGACGTTGCGCAGGCCGTGGACGGGCCGCGCCCGGTTGGGCATCACGAAGTGCAGCGCCGTGTCCGCCGGCACGGGCGCGGAGAGCTGATCGAACCAGCCGTCACGCGCCTCGGGCGGGAGCGGCACCGACCACCCCGGGTCCGCCGAGAGCCGCACGCGCACGCCCTGCCGGTCGAACTCGCGCACGAACTCGCGGGTGTGCCGGTCGTAGCCGCTGGAGCCCTGGAAGGGCCCCACGACCTCGAGCGCGCGAGGGTGCGTGGCGACGGGGGACGGGGAGCTCAGGAGTGCCGATCCTTTGCGGAGCGCGGGCGGATGCGGGAAGGATGAACCGTGGCCCAGATGCTGGGTGCTGCGACTGCTGCCGTCGGGGACGGGACGGGCGGCTGCCGCCAGGAACAGGCGGCAGCCTCAAATCATGCTTCGGCCGATAAGGTGCGAGCGATCCAGCGCCGTCGCGTCGGGCGGCACGGGTGGGGATGCGCACGCCGGGCGACGACGAGCCGACCTTCGACGCATGGTAGGCTCCGCCCCCGCGAAAGTCTACAGGCGCGGAGGCGGCCGGGCGAAAGACGCCTTTCGTCGCGTGCGAACAGGCTATCTGTGCCGCGCGGTGTCGCGAAGCACGCGGGTGTCGAACTCCGCGGAATCTCGAAAAGAATGCGTCTCACACAGGGTCAACGGAGTCGACGGTGAACCTCACCTCCGTCGACTCCGGTGACACGCCTGAATCCTTCCGCTACGCCGTCCCGCTCCAAGACCGGGCTCGAGGTCTGTCTCTACGTGCTCGCGCCACGGAGTTCGGCGATCAGCAGGGCTCGATGCAGCTGTAGTTGCAGTTGGACGCGATCGGGCAGGTGCAGCTCTCGTTGCAGGTGTTGCCGCAGCTGTAGCGCGGCGGCGTGAGCAGATGCGCGTGCACGGTTCCCGTCTCCTGCGCGACCTCCGCCGTCGGGAACGATTCCACCCGCAGCGCGTCGAGGCTCAGTTTGACCTTCTGCATGGCGTCTCTCCTGGTGGAAGGGAAACGGTCGGCGCCGGGCGCGGAGGCCCGCCGCGGGGATCAGCACTCGGTGTCGTGGTGCGACGGCAGCGGCAGGTGTTGCAGCATAACACGCACCGCCGTGGCGGAAGATGAGCGCGGCGCGGGGCCGCACCTGGTTCGTCCATCCAGGTACCCGCACCCCACCCATGCCGATTCCTTCGCTACTCCGCTTGACCACCGCGGACGGCGACGGCGGCGTAGATCTCTCCACCGAAGCGGGAGGGGCGCGTCGCGGCCACGCGCGGCTCGCTGAGTCCGGCGGCGGCGGCCAGCTCGCGGAACCGCGCGGCGGAGACGGGATACGGCACCCACGGTCCCGGCCGACGCCCCTCGTACTCGATCAGCACCAGGCGCCCACCCGGCCTGAGCAGCGCCGCGATCCGCGGCATAACGGACTCCGCGTTCGCGACGAAGTGCAGCACGTTCGCCATCACCACGCCGTCCAGCGGCGGCAGCGAGAGCGGCCCGGTGACGTCTGCGTGGACGACGGAGATCTCCGGCCCCGCCGCGGCCGCGGCCCACCGGCGCACGGCGCCGAGCGCACGGTCGTCCGCATCCACCGCGAAGACGTGGCCGGTGGGACCCACGAGTGCGGCCAACGCGCGGGTGAACACGCCGGTCCCCGCGCCCAGGTCCGCCCACGCCTTCCCCTCCGCCGCGGGGACGGCGGCCCGCAGCAGGGCGAGCGCCTCGCGGTCGTTCACGGCAGCAGGTCGATGTGCATCAGGCCTCTCAGCGGCTCTGCGTCTCTGCGTGAGCCGCGTTGTCGGGGCTTCGGTGGATGAGAGCTGGGGGCGCGACAAGAGGAGCGATCGCACATATCCTCATTGACCGGCACGGTGTCGCACTTCTAAGCTTCACGTTACTTCTCCCCACCCTTTGCGCCGCACGCACGTCTCGCGTCCCGTTCGCCCGCTGGAGATGGATCGGCCGACATCCGCCCGTCGCTCCACCTTGCATACGCTCGCCTCCAGGTAAGCTCACGAGGCCCTTCATGCACGCGACTCGTCGCTTCCTCCGCCCCTCGGCGCTGGCCGGCCGCCTTGCGATCGTGGCGGTGCCAGTCCTGCTCGGACTCGCATACGTGTATGCCGCCAGGCCCGCCGAGTCGCCCGGGGAGCGCCTCGTCGACCTCCTCCTCGCCGAGCGCTTCACGTCCGGCCGGCTAACCGGCCAGACGGCCTGGCAGCGGTGTGTGCCGGTGGATACGGCCGCACTGGTACCCAGGGTGCGCTGCGGCACCCCCCTCCAGCCGCGCACCCGCCGCTATCAGCGCATCGCCGATGCGCGGCGGGATGCCCGCCTTGCCTCGACGCATGACTCATCCTTGTCGGCGCTCCGGGGAAGTGCGTTCGTCGATCTTTGGTTCGCGGATCCCACCTCCGCCGCACTCGATCGCGCGGCGGTAGCGTTGGAGCGGGCGCATCGCCGCGCACCGGGCGATGCCGGCGTGCTGAACGACCTGGCCGTGACGTACCTGGCAGTCGGTGAGCGCACCCAGCAACTCACGCCGATGCTGCGCGCGCTGGACGCGGTCGAGCGTGCCGTGGCGGCAGACTCCCTGGATCTCTCCATCCTGTTCAACCGCGCCCTCATTCTCCAGCGCCTGTACTTGATCGAGAGCGCGGAGCGTGCGTGGGAGCGATACCTGGCGGTGGAGCGCGATCCCCGCTGGCGCGACGAGGCGGAAGCGCTCGCGCGGCAGGCTGCCCAGGCGCCGGACACGGTTTCGTGGGGAACGCTGCGGAGGTCGCCGCCCGAGCAGATGGATGTCGCGGCCCGCGACCGGATCGCCAGGATCGTCCGCAACGCACCGCATGCCGCCCGCGACAGCTCCTTCGTACTGCTCGGAGACTGGGGCACGGCGGTCGAGCGCCTGGACAGCGCGCGCGCGGCCCGTCTGCTGGCGCTCGTGCGTGCGCTCGGTGCGGCGGCGGATTCGGCGGGTGCCGACCATGGCATGTCCCTCATCGTCGCCACCCTCGACAGTGCCTCCGCCATGCCGGCGCGCCTTTCGGCACTGGCTGAAGGGCACAGGCTCCTGGCCTCGGGCTACGGTTTCTTTTACGAAGCCAGCTACGAGAAGGCGACCGCGTCTCTGGCGCGCGCGGAGCACGTGCTCCGCGCGGCGGGGTCGCCCGCCGGCCGCTGGGCGGCCTTCTACCGCGCGGCGGCCGAGTTCAACCTCGGCCACTACGACTCTGCCGAACACCGCCTGGCGTCCGTCCGCGCCCAGGCGACCGCGAACGAATCCGGCCTTGTGGCCAAATCGACCTGGGCACTCGGCGTAAGCCAGATTCGGCAGGGAAACTATGCAGCTGCCAGCCGCTTCTACCGGGAAGCGGCGCCGCTCGTCGTTCGTGCCCGAGAGCCGGAGAACGTCGGCGCCATCTCGTACATGCTGTCCGAGAGCCTTGCGCTGGCGAACCAGTACCAGGCCAGCCGCGCGGAAGGTCTGCGTGGGCTGCGACACCTGTCGCCGTATCGCGGCTCCAACTTCCTCAACAACCACCTCACCACCGTCGCCGCGTTCGCGCGCGCCGACGGCTTGAGCCACGCCTCGTTCGCGGTGATGGGCGAAGTGCTGATCGTGGCGCATACCCTGGGAAACCGGGATGTGATCGCCCGCGCGCACCGGGCGCGGGCGCGAGACCTGATCGCGCTCGGGCGAACCCGCGAGGCACGCATGGAGCTGGATACCGCCGCGGCCTGGGCCGCGGTGATGCCGCCGGGAGCCGGCGGCGACCGGGTGCGCGCCGACGTCGAGCTTGTGCTGGGCCAGATGCTGCGCCCCGCCGATCCGGACTCCGCACTCCGCGTGCTGTCGGGCGTCGTCGAGACGTTCCGGACCGTCGGGATCGGGATGAACCTGCCGCGGGCACTCTACGAAGCAGGGATGGCCGCGGAAGCCGCGGGAAGGCGGGACACGGCCCGGTCGTTCATCCGCCAGGCGATCGAGGTCGTCGAACGGCAGCAGGCGACGTTCACCAGCATGGAGGAGAAGGCGGCGTTCCACGAGACGACGGAGAACGTCTTCGACGCGATGATCCGCCTGCAAATCGCCGCCGCCCGCCCGGACTCCGCGTTCGCCTACCTGGAGCGCGCGCGCGCCGCGATCCAGCCGATCCAGGGTCCCCGCGCAATTCCACCGCCCGCCGCCCGCACCCTCGACGGCCTCCGGGCGACGCTCCCGGACGGCGTGCTGTTCGTCGACTACGCCCTGCTCGACCAGCAGGTGGCCATCTGGACGGTGTCGCGCCGCGGATGGCGGCATCGCACGCTGCCGGTGCGGCGCGACTCGATCGCGGCGCTGGTGCGACGCTTCACCGCGGAGACGGGCGAGGCCGGGCCGAACGCATCCCAGGCGCGCGCCCGCCTCTTCGACCTGTTGATTCGACCCGTGGCGCGGGAGATGGAGGGCGCCCGGCACCTGGTGGTCGCTCCGGACCGGGAACTCTCCCAGGTCCCGTTCGCCGCGCTCTGGGACCGTCGGGCCAGGCGCTACGTGGTGGAGGACTACGTGGTGACCACGGTGCCGAGCGCCACGTTCTATCTCCTGGCTTCAGCCCGCGCTCCCCGGCGTCCGGGTGCCGGCGCGGCGCTGGTCGTCGGCAACCCCGCGCTCGACCCGGAAACGGCCTCGCGCCTGGGAAGCCTCCCCGGCGCCGTTGCCGAAGCGGAGCAGGTCGCGGCGCTGTATCGCGAGCGGGACCTGCTTACCGGCCCGGCCGCCCGCCGCCAGACGCTGCTCCAGCTGCTCCCCCGCCACTCGGTGTTCCACTTCGCCGGTCACGCGGTCTTCGACGGCGAACAGCCGGGGTCCTCCTATCTTGCGCTGGCACCGGATCCGGGGAGCGCGGACGGAAACCTGCGCGCGCGGGAAATCGGCGAGCTGCGGCTCTCTAACATGCAGGTGGTCGTCCTCTCGGCGTGCAGCACCCTGGGCTCGCGACCCAGCCGTGCCGGCGCCGCCGCGGGGTTGGCGTACAGCTTCCTCCACGCGGGCGCCCCGGCGACGGTGAGCACGCTGTGGGACGTGCGCGACGACGCGACCGCTCCGCTGCTCGTGGAGTTCCACCGCCGGTTGCGCGGTGGCGCACCGGCCGCCGCGGCGCTTCGCCTGGCGCAGCTGCAGGCGCTGCGCTTCGCGCGGGACGAAGCGAGGACGCCGGCGGCGTGGGCGGCGTTCATCTACACCGGACCTTGAGAAGTCACCCCGTTCACATCCACACACAAGAGGGCTCAATGGCGTTCGAACTTCAGGTTTCGTTCACGGGTCTTTGCCTGTTCCTGATCCGCGACGACTGCGAGCGGGTCGCGGTCGTACAACCGGACTGCCGCCTGGGACACCTGACCCCGGTGCACCCCGACGGGGACCCGGTGCCCGGTGAGCACCACGTCAGCTACCTTCGCTACGACTTGGCCAGCCTGGTGCCCGGTCTTCCGGCCGGGGACACGTTCGACGGGCCCATCTACGAGGGGGTCCACCGCTTTTCCAGAGAGGCGCTGTACTTCGGCCTGCCCCATCTGGAGACGCAGATGACCATCAACACGCAGCTGCCGGCGATGGAGCGCATCGCGCCCGGCGCCACAAACTCTCCGACCCTTCCGACGAGCGAGTGCGGCAACGGCGACGTGTCGCTCCTCAAACCCATCGACGGACTGTTCGGCACGGATCCCGAGCTCAAGCTGGTGATGCGCACCATCTTCAGTGGCGGCACCCTCAGCGGCGGCAAGAGATCCACCTTCGAGTTTCCCACGGCGTTCAACCCGGGGGCGGCGAGCAAGTACCAGGGCAGCTTCGCCCGCACCGTCACCTGGACGCGCCCGGTAAGCGACGCCGACGAGCTGACCCTGACCATCGCATCGTTCGACGGCAGCACGTCCCAGCAGATCACCCTCCACCCCGTCCCGGACCTCGGCGGCAAGCAGGTGATCTCGCTCAACATCGGGAACCTCTGCGCCGACAATCCGCTCGAGTGGCCCGAGTTCTCCACCCCCGTGGCCAGCACGGAAGACCGGGACTTCAAATGGCTGTACCGCCTGCTCGAAACCTTGGACGGGAAGGGGGCGGAGACGCTGCTGAGCGGCGGGCAGTTCCCCGTGCCCACCCGGCCCTCGACCTCGAGCGCGGGGGCGGAGAACTGCATCGGAACCCGGATCACCGTGGGCGGGTTCTGACCCGCGGGGGCCCAGGCAGGACGCGGCGCCGTACCGCCGGTTTCTTGCGACACCCTTTTCCCGGTCGCCAATCATCATGTGCGAGAAAAGACGTGCAGCTCCCCCGCTAAACCCCAACGAACGAGCGGCTCCGCCGGCCCGGGTGGACGACGTGCTGGTCGTCGCCCTGCAAAACCCGCAGGTCGCCCGCGACGCCGCGGAGCTCATCGACGCGGGGCGGCCGGTCATGGGCGCCCTGGGCGTCGTCAAGCGATACGTGGACGGGCACCACGGTGCCTCGTTTTCCCTGCTGCACCCGAGCCTGTCGACGATCATCAACGAGAGTGTGCGGTGGCAGCTCGGCGTCCCCGAGACCGACGACCCCGTCCGCGCACGCCTGGCGCAGATCTACATCCTGCGCCTCGCGGCCGCGAAGGATGGACCGGCGCTGGAGAACGCGCTCCGGGCAGACGCGCAGAGCATCGCGTACGTGCACTATCCCGCGGTCCGCCAGGCGCTGGACCTCGACCAGGATTGCCAACGCGGCGAGGGCGCCGGGATCGACTGGGGATTGGTCACGTGCCACTTCCCGAACGTCTGGACACAGCTGGATTCCGCGGACAGCGCCCCCGCGATCGGTATCATCGACCAGGGGGGGGCCACGGGGCATCCGGCGCTAACCGGCAAAATCACGCTGCAGGTGCCTGCACTGGGGGCTTCAACCTCCACGCACGCGAGTTCGGTGGCCGCGATCATCGCCGCCACCCGGAAGGAGCGGCCGCTGCGGGGATGCTGCTCGGCGGAACTGCACCTGTACAACGTCTGGACGGCGAACGAACAGTTCGATCCCTGCGCGTACTACCAGGCCCTGCTCGCGGTGGCGACTCCGGCGCTCCCGGTCGTGAACCTGAGCATCGGGGGAACCGCGGAGGACAAGACCGAAGAGGACCACGTGAAACACTGCCTGGCCAGCAACGTGGTACTGGTGGCCGCCATCGGCAACCTGGCCGACAACGGGCCGGCCACGTTCCCGGCCCGGTACGCCGGAGTGGTGGCGGTCGGAGCCACCACCGCCTCCGACGTCCCGGTCGCCTGTTCCACCCGGGGCGCTCAAATGTGGATCTCCGCCCCGGGCGAGCGAATCTTGACGATCGACGGAGATCGGTTTGGCTGGCTCACGGGGACCTCGTTCGCGGCGCCGTTCGTCACGGCGGCCGTGTGGCTGGCGCGGCGGAACAAGCCCTGCCTGACGGTGGACGAGATCCGCGATTTGCTGAAGCATTCGGTGGCGCCCTGCACGGTGCCGCTCGGAGGGCGTTCGGCCGACCTCGGCCATGGACGGCTGGACATGGTGACGCTGAAGGCGGCCCTGGACGCGAAGACCTGCATGTGACGGGGATCGAAGGATGAAGGCTTCGGGCGGTGCGCCGGACGGATCGGAACGGGGCGGGAATCCCACGGACCTCGCCCGCTCGGGGAGAACTACGCGACGGGCGCAGGCGTGCCAGCCGTTGCGGCCGGGTGCTGCATTGGCCGCGCGACCAGCACCGGCCGCATCTCCGCCGTCGACGGGGCGAAGAGGTTGAGCTGGTCGGGGTCCGCGAAGACGGCGGCGAAATCGGTCGGCGTGAGCGCGCGCGCGAGCCGGGCCGCGAAGGTGTCGCGGAGGACGCGGCCGTAGTGGTCCACGTCGTAGTCCCGCGGGTCGACGACTTCACCCACCACGTCGTCGGGGGACGGAACCACCGCGCCCCCGCCGCCGCGCGTGCGGTAGACGCGGACGCGCTCGCCGACGCGCCACGACGTGCGTCCGCTCGCCAGCAGCGCCTCGTACGCGAACTCGCGCCGGCTCTCGCGCGTCTCGGCGTACTTCGCGGGCGACTTGGTCAGCCGCACGCGCGACGAGACGTCGTGGCTGGGCAGCTCGCGGCGGCGGAGCGCGCCCAGCGTCGCGAGGTACACGTCGCGCACGCCGGTGACGTCGGCCGCGAAGAGGCGGCGGAGCGCGTCGCGCAGGAACGCCTCGCCGAAGGGCTCGGCGCGGGACGAGCGGAAGGCCACCCCCTTCAGCAGGAGCGTGCCGTCGTATCCCAGGAGCGCGTAGTTCTTGGGCTCGTGCGAGAGCATCGCCGCGAAGCGCCCGTCGAACTCGAGCTGCACCAGCGGCGGCAGGAGCGCGGCGACCTCCGCGACGACGCGCCGCTCGTCCACCTCGCTCCACCCCTCCGGAACGGCGAAGTAGACGCCGTCGGTATCCGCCTCCAGCAGCGTGACGCCGCGCGCGGCGAGCTCGCGGCACATGAAGGCGAGCGTCTCGCGGCCGCGGCGCGTCACCTCGTTCGCCGCGTGGACGTCCGCGAAGCGCGTCAGCTCGCCCCCCGCCGCCAGGTACCCGTACGCCGAGTTCACCACGAGCTTCATCGCCGCCGACATCGCCTCGTGCGTGTGGCGCTCCGCGGAGCCAGCCGGTGCCGCCCGACCCAGCGCCTTGGCGGCGAGCCGCTGCTCCACGAGCCGGTCCACCAATGCCAGCAGCGCGCCCAGGTGGTCGCGCGCCGGCCCGATGCGGAAGGCGCGCATCAGCGACGGGTACAGGCTGGCGACGTCGGCCTTCACCACGCGCCAGGCCACGCCGGTGGCGAAGAGGTGGAGCGCCGCGCCGCTGTGCGGGGTGCCGTCGCCGGCCCGGTGCGTGGGGAGCGCGGCGCCCGCGCGCAGGTAGGCGCGCACCAGCAGCGGGTCGATGACGCCGGTGGCGGGGCCGGCGTCGGCGAGGCGCTCATAGCGCCGGGGCGCCATCCGCGCCAGCGCGAAGGCCGCGCCGCCGAGCATGCGGGCGAGCGCGGCCACCTCCTCCACGTCGTCCTCCGCGTAGCGCCGCACGCGCTCCGGATCGCGCCGCCAGACGGTGAAGATCTGGGCGCCGGGGACGTACTCCCGGTCCGGCGCCGCGATCCCCAGGTGCCGCGCGACGGCCTTCAGCCCGTGCCCCGGCAGCTCGCGCGTGGAGAAGTCGTAGCGTATCACCGCGTCCAGCGTGTCGATCAGCTCGCGCCCCGGGGCGACGAAGCGCACGCGGCGGCTCGCGTCGTCGCCCTGCGCGGTGCCGCGGCGTGCGGCGCGCTCGCGCAGCCCCAGCCGGCCGATCCGCCCGAGCGCGAGCGGCACCCCCAGCCGCCGCGCGCGCCGCGCGAGGAAGGGGAGGTCGAAGCCGTGCAGGTTGTGGTTTTCGATGACGTCCGGATCGGCCTCCCGCACCGCCGCGACCAGCCGGCGGATCAAATCCGCCTCGGCCTCGTCTCCCCTGCCCTCCACCTCCAGCACTCGCGTGGTGCTCGACGGGTCCCGCACGGCGACCATGAAGATGCGGTCGCGCCCGGGATCGAGCCCCGTCGTCTCCAGGTCGAACTGCAGCCGGCGCAGGTCGTCGAAGGCGAGGCCCTGGAAGTAGGTGCGCCCCGTCGCCACCAGGTACTGCTCCTCCGGCGGCAGCGCGAGCACGGCGCCGGGCCCCAGCTCGCGGAGGTGCCCCACCCGCCGCCCCAGTCGGTCCGAAGCCCCTTGCAGCACCGCCGACGCCAGCGCCTTCCCATCCTCGGCCGACACCCGGAAACGCAGCTCGCCGGGCCCGTCGAGCTCGCGCTGCCAGACGAGCGCGTCGGGGTCGCCCTCCACCCCCAGCCGCGGGCCGAGGTGGACGAGGTCGTCCAGCCTGTCGAGAAGGAGCCAGGGGCGATACCGTGCGTCTTCGCGCACCAGCTCGCCCGTCTCCACGATCCTGCGCCACACCACCGCGCGCCCGTCGGGCTCCGCCCACACGGAGACGATGCCGGGCGTGGGATCCCATCCCCACAGCCATTCGTCCTCGCCCGCGGCGCGCGCGACGAAGTCCGTCGCATTCACCTGCGCGTTCTCCCCGGTGTCCATGGTCACCCGACTTGACCGCAGGCCGCGGTGCGCCACTTCGATGCCTTTGCGGAGGGGGAGAGGGTGTTCATCGCGGCGGCGCAGAGGTGAAACGGCGGGGGAGTCAGGACGTTCGATGCATCGCGGGTCGACCGGCCAACTTCGCGATTCTGCGGCCATCCGGGCGGCCCGTGCTCACGAGAACTCTTGGCGATGTGAATCGAAGCGTTCGGCGTGGGCCTGTCCACCCCAAGCAACGGCGTGGCCAGGCCATCAGACCGAACCCTGACCCGAGTAGCAGGAGGCGGACTGCTTAACCGCGTTGAACAGCCGTTCGCCCCGAGGGCGTCCGCGAGCGGAATGGTTGACGCCGCCGGTGCGATGTGAGACAATTCGTGACCGCGGGACGGCACCGCCGCGACGTTCTCCCCGTATGCTCGCGCAGGCAAAAGCGAGTGTCCGCCGCTCCGGAGACTTGCGGGGCCACACTACCCCCGCCTGTTTATCTTGTCCGCCTCAATTGATTCGCCCATCCCGGGCTCCCCTTCCACGCACCGGCCAAGCCAATGCCTGATTCCCGCGCTCGCCCGTTGCCCGGCAAGCGGATGAAGCGGTCGGAGCCTCTGCTGCTGGGCTTGGGACTCGCCGCAGCGGCGGTCGGGTGGACGTTCGGCGGGACATCACGACCCGACGTGCTGCACGAGCTCGAGCGCGCCGGACTCGCGCGCGTGTACTCCCCGCGACTCTCGATCGCCACCGAATACCGCCCGTGCACCGTGGTCCGCGCGAAACTCGGCGAAACGGTGCCGCGCGACGTCTGCGGAGCGGCCGACGAGCCACCGGCCATCCTGGACGCGCTAGAGGACGCGGGGGGAAGCTCCGACCCAGACTCGCTCCATGCGGCCGGGCTGGTCCCGGTGCTCGGCTTCGACACGGCGGAACGGTCGCTGGACGTGGCGATCACGACGCTGTCCAGGGCGCTGCGGCTGTCGCGGCAGCGGGTCCCGCTCCTGGTGGACCTCTCGGGAACCCACCTGGTGCGCGCCGGGCGCACCCAGAACCCGCGCGACTTGCTCATGGGGCTGCACTACGCCCTCGATGCGCTCGTGGCCGAGCCCCGGAATCCCTCAGCGCGGTTCAACGCCGCGCTCGCGATGCAAATGCTGGGGCTCGACGACCAGGCCGAGATCGCCTGGACGGAGTATCTGCGCATCGACTCCACGGGCCCGTGGG
>Ga0070685_10000664_pt1 | contig 18708 bp, 15 predicted proteins | sample KBSS13LmetaG_FD_65651 | JGI IMG/M metagenome (GOLD analysis project Ga0070685, IMG submission 65651) | Switchgrass rhizosphere microbial communities from Kellogg Biological Station, Michigan, USA - KBS S1-3L metaG | ecosystem: Host-associated > Plants > Roots > Rhizosphere ...
GTGAAGCTCACCTACGGCGACGACTCGGCCCGCTACGACGCGCGCACCGACGACCACTACCACTCGCGCTGCCTGCGCTGCGGCGTGGTGCGCGACGTGGCCGGCGCCGCCCCCGCGCTTCCGCAGATCGAGGTGGGCGCCGGCTTCCGCGTCGAGGGCTTCCGGGTGGAGGTGGTCGGCTACTGCTCCGCCTGCGCGGGCCAGTTGGAGTAGCCCGCACCACTTCGGTAGATTGAGCGCTCCCCGGCCGCCCGCCGGGGAGCGTTCTTCGTTGACGCGTAGATTCAGCTGATCTCACGCAGAGCCGCAGAGCCGCAGAGAAAGACACGGGAAAGCACATGCCGCAGGAACGCGCCCCCGAGTTCCCGGCCGACGCCGCCGGCTGGCCCATTCGCGGCCGACCCGCGCCTTCGCCGCCCGCGCTCGGCCCGATCGCCGAGTTCCGGGGCGCGCTGGTGATGGACGAGGCGGGGCGGCGGCCGTTCGGCGAGGCGTCGGGGATCCTCAGCGTCCTCCCGCGCGCCGTCGCCGTGCCGCGGGATGCGGCGGACGTGGCGGCGCTGCTGCGTTGGGCGTCGGCGGAGCGCATCCCCCTCGTCCCGCGCGGCGCGGGAACGGGGATGCCGGGCGGCAACGTCGGCGGCGGCGTCTCCGTCGACCTCGTCTCCCACTTCCGCGCCGCGCCGATCGTGGATGCGGAGCGGCGGACCGCGCGCATCGAGCCGGGGACCACGCTGGCCGAGCTGAATGCGGCCGCAGCGCCGCACAGCTTCCACTTCCCCGTCGACCCGTCCAGCGGCGAGGTGTGCACCCTCGGCGGGATGATCGCGAACAACTCGGGCGGGTCGCACACGGTGCTCTACGGCTCCACTCGCGCCTGGGTCGAGTCGCTCGAAGTCGTGCTGGCGGACGGGACGGCGGTCGCGACGGCGCGCGGCGAGCGCGAGCGGCATCCTCGGCTGGCGGAGATCCTCGCGCGGGTGGACGCCGCGGTCGCGCCGATGCGGGACGCCGTGCTGGCCGCGTGGCCGCGGGTGCGGAAGAACTCGTCCGGCTACGGGGTGAAGGACTACCTGGAGAGTGGCGACGCGGTCGACCTGCTGGTGGGGAGCGAGGGAACGCTGGCGCTCACCACCGCCGCCACCGTGCGACTGGCGCCGATCGCGGCGCGGCGCGGGCTCGCGCTGCTGGAGTTCACCGACCTCGCGGCCGCGGGCGCCGCGGTGGAGCGGATCCTGGCGCTGCGCCCGTCCACCTGCGAGATGATCGACCGCACCTTCATCGACCTGGTGCGCTCCAGCGGCGAGGACCCCGGCTATCCGCTGCGCGAGGGGCTGGAGGCGATCCTCTTCGTGGAGATGGAGGGGGATTCGGACGATGCGGTCGCGGCGCGGCTCGCCGAGGTGGAGCGGGCGATGGACGGCGTCGCGGACCGCGTCTCGCTCGCGCTCGATGCGGATCAGCAGGCGCGCTTCTGGCACGTGCGCCACGCCGCCAGCCCGCTGATCGCGAAGCTCGCGGGCGCGCGCGTGTCGATGCAGTTCATCGAGGACGGGGTCGTTCCGGTCGCGCGGCTGGCGGACTACATCCGGCTGCTGCGGCGGGTGCTGGCGGAGCACGGGCTCCCGGCGGTCATCTTCGGCCACGCGGGGGACGCGAACCTGCACGTGAACCCGCTGGTCGACGTCGCGAAGCCAGGGTGGCGCGCGGAGGTGGAGGCGATCGTCTACGAGGTGGCGGAGGGCGTGGCGGCGCTGGGCGGGACGATGGCCGGCGAGCACGGCGACGGACGCCTCCGTGCGCCGCTGATCGACATCATCTGGAGCCCGGAGACCGTCGCCTGCTTCCGCGCGGCGAAGGACGCCTTCGATCCCGCCGGCATCCTCAACCCCGGCGTCATCCTTCCCCTCCCCGGTCAGCGGCCGCTGGACGCGATCCGATACTGATCCGCCCCGGCGGGAATGGAACAAAAGTCGTACGCGGCCGGGCACGGTTTCTAGATCGATCAATCTGGCGTAAGCGCGTCTCAGCGTACCCGCAGCTCTGGACTATACATCTTCGATCCAGGAAAAAAGCATGTGCAACCACGCCTACACGGTCCCAGACACAAACAGGCGCGATTCGGAGGAGAAGCGATGCCCATATCCGGAGTTCTACGAGCGGTTACGGCGGGCGTCGTCAGGGGAAGTTTCGCGATCGCAGACGCTACTGATAGACGACAGTGGTGCGTGCATCTTCCACAGCCGCAGCATCGATTGGAAGCGAGAAAATGATTTCACCGGGAAGTTCCTGGAGTTGCTGCAACTGTTGAATGGGGCGGGACAAAAATATGACTTTTCCGAGTTCGTCTTCGTCGGCGCTGAACGCTGCACGAAGCGCGGTACCAAAGAGCATGTTCTTCATATCTCCGATATCACTTTCCTCGAGGACGCGAACTTCTTGGGCGCCACCTTCGCCGATACGCTTGAGTTGGATACGGTAACTTTCAGGCGTGACGCCATGTTCAGGCGATCGATCTTCCTACAGGATTTGAAGGTCTCCAACAGTCACCTGAACAGCCTGGATTTCATCCGGGCGTCGCTACAGGGGCTAGTTTACTTCAGCAACGTCGACTTCTTGAACGCCGTACTCCTGGATCATGCCCGGTTCACCGGCACGGCCGACGGTCGCGTGGTCAAGTTCGACAACGTGCAATTTGGGGGGATGGCCGACTTTTCCGATGTTTCCTTCACGCTCGGTACCGAATCGAGCGTAGGGTTTTTGAACGTTCTATTCACCGATATCGCGGATTTCACGAACGTACATTTCCAGTGCCATGTGGAGTTCAGGAAGGTCAGTTTTGCATCCTCGGCCGAGTTCCTCGACACCTCATTCGACTCTCTCGGCTCTTCGGCTCGACACCGCGGCGGGGCCGTCAACTTTACCCATATCAACGTGACGGCGCCCGGCGTTCTCACGTTCATGAGCACGGATCCTGGCAACAAGCTGTTCAATCACGACGTCATGATCCGCATGTCGGAAGAATCCAGCGGCATGGTCCGGTTCGAGAACGTTAACTTCAACCGGATAAGCGCCGACTGCAGGCAGGAGCTGATTCAACTCGCGAAGTCGGGCCGCGTGGAGATCGGTCCAGGTTGCATCAAGTATCGGTTCCAGACCGGCATTCGAACGATCTTCGTCGATCAGGGCAATGCACCGCTCGTCCTGGAGCTTTGCCAAACGTTCACCAACTACTTCACGGCCAGCAACGGACTCAATCTGGGATTCGAGGTCGTCGAGCGTGACCGATCGAAGGTCAGCTTCTTCTACTTCACCGATGAGGACATCTCGGAGGTAGAGTTCCTCGAGCGGCTGGCGCAAACAGAACGCGGATTGTGGAACCTGCTGTCGAACACCTCCGGCGAGTCCCGATTGGCCGCAGGGGAATCTACCGGAACCACGCTGACGACAGGAGGAAAGCGCGCGGTGATCAACGCCGTGGATGGCATCTCGGCGGTGATGGGCACGTTGTTCCGCGCGGGAGCGAGGATTGTGGTGGGGGCGTGGAAGGAGAGTGACACGCAAGCCCTCCTGGGCGCCATCCGGTTCAACGACGAGGGCTCCGAGGAGCGGGCCCGCAGCCTCCACCAAGCCCTCGTCGACCGGTACACGGGCCAGACGCTTTTCGGATTCAGCCATCAACAAAACCACCTGCTGGCTCCCATGGCCGAAGAAGGCGGAAAGCGGCTGGCTCCCGCGAAAGTCACAATCCTGTTCCTGGGCGCCAACTCCTCGCGTTCGCCCCTGGAGCTCGAAAAGGAAGTCAGCAAGATTCAGAATAATCTGAAGCAGGCGCGCGAACGCGACAACCTCGTGCTCAAGCAGGAATGGGCCGTAACCGTAGACTCTCTCATCCAGGCCATGTTGGACGAATCACCAACGATCGTTCACTTCGCAGGACATGGAGTCGATTCTGGAATCGTTCTGCAGGACGGACCCAACGGGCCCCAGGTGGTGTCGGGGGACGCCCTCTCGGACCTATTCAAGCTGTTCAAGGAGACCGTCCGTTGCGTCGTGCTGAACGCGTGCTACTCCGAACACCAGGCGCACGCGATTCGGCAGCACATCCCCTACGTGATCGGTATGCGCGCGGGCATTCTGGATTCCGTCGCGATTGCATTCTCGACTGGGTTCTACAAAGCCATCGGCGCGGGACGGGACGTTCCGTTCGCGTTCGACATGGGTGAAGTGTGCATAAAGATGGAGGGGTTCGAAGGTGAGAATATGCCGATCTTGATCTGATATGAGCTGAGAGCACCACCCATACGTCGACGATGTGGAGGCCCGAAGAGATCCTTACATAGCCTCGCCCCGCACCACCTTCGCGGTCGTGACGAGCTGGCCGACGTGGCGCTGGGTGTGCTCGGCGGCGTGGAAGAGGAGGCCGAGGACGTTGCTCGGCAGCTTCATCCGGCCGACCTCGCGCGGCTCGAGCAGCGTGCGCTCGTCCGTGGCGCGGAGCTGCGCGAGGGCGCGGTCGACGGTGTCGTGGACCAGACGCACCAGTTCGGCGGAAGGCGGCGGCTCGGGCGACTTCTCGCGCTCCAGCATGCGGAGCTGGTCGGCGGTGAGCTGCTCGCCGCGCGCGTAGGTGAAGAGGCGGTCGAGCGAGCCGGCCAGGTGCATCGCGTGGAAGCCGGCGGAGGCGGCGCCGTTCGGGCGCGCCCAGAGCTCGTCCGCCGACAGCGCGGAGAGCGCGGCCTCGACGTCCTCGCGCGCCATCACCAGCGCGTGGGCGACGGGCATCAGCAGCGGCGGGATGCCGGGGATCGGGCCGCGAAGCCACGGTTCGGGCTGGCTCATATCAAAATCCGGAAGAAGCGTTGGTGGATCGCGCTTACTCACGTGCTGACGCGGCGATGGATCCTTCGGCCTGCAGGTCGTTTCGTAGTCGACAACTGCAGCATGGCCGGCCTCAGGATGACGTCGACTGGGGGTGCGCAGGTACAGCTCAATAACCGGGTCTGGCATCATCCCGCCATCGCCCGTCACGCACACGCGCTTGTCCTGGGACGTAAAGCGGGCACGGCACGACGCGTGCGGCCGCTTGTCACCGCTTCACCTCTCGAACCTACACCCGGAGGACCGGATGCAGAAGCTGAGGATCGACGTCGGCGAGCTGAAGGTGGATTCGTTCGAGGTTCCCGTCCAGACGAACCCGAAGGGCACGGTGATCGCCCACGCACCCAGCTACCCCGACCCGGTGTGGACGTGCGCATACCACTGCACCTGGATCGGTCCTGCCTGCGAGTAGGCTTCGGTGACAGGGGCCTGCTCGGGGCTCTTGGGCGACGAGAGGAAGGGGCCGGTCTCCCGCGCGGAGACCGGCCCCTTCCTTCATCCACGGATCGGCTGATTCAGCCTAGCACTGCGCGATGTTGGCGTAGTGCCGCGAGTAGAGGACGTCACTGGTGCCGTGGGGGAAGGTGGCCTGCACGGCGTATTCGTACCAGGCGCCGTACGTTTCGCCGTCCCAGCCCCAGTCCCAGTTGCACTCGTACACGCCGGTGTAGGCGTTGCCGGTGTCCAGGTACGACGTGTTCGTGGTGGTGGTGATCTGGGAGACGAAGTGGTTGGTGTAGCTTCCGTTGTGCGTGTTGAAGGTGATCAGCGACACCGTGTACCCCGTGGCGCCGGAGAGCGCGCTCCAGCTGATCAGCGGTGTCCCGTTGGAGTCGGTGATCGAGAGCCCCGACGGACCCGGGATCGGATACCGCTTCTGCGTCGCGGTGACGTCCGACGAGGCGAAGCCGGCCCACGAGTTCAGCGCGGTCCCGCCGTTCATCACAGAGCCCGTGGCGTTGCCGCTGGTGGGCGTCCCGAAGATGTGGTTGGCCCCGTCCGTCCCGGCGCTCTCGCCCAGCTGCGTGTAGTTGCTGTGGCGGAAGCTGATGGTGTGCCCCAGCTCGTGCACCATGTTGTGCACCTTCTGGGCGCTCGTGGTCGAGTAGCCGAAGCAGGTGTTGACGTAGATGGTGCTCCCCGGGTTGCCGCCCGACGGGAACGACGCGTACGCGGCCACGTTCGACGCGGTGCAGGTGGTGCTGACCGTGATGTCGCCCGGCGAGCCCTCCACCATCTTCACGTGCGTGTTCGAGATCCCGCTCCAGTGCGAGATGGCGTCGCGGGCCGCGGTCTGCCACGCCGTCTGCGAGCTCAGCCCCGAGAGGTCCACCACGATCTGGTAGATCTTGGCGTTCGAGACGATGTTGTTGGTGGTGTACTGGAAGCGCGGGTTCAGGGGATCGGAGGAGCGCCGGCGGAGCTCCGCCTTGGGAAGGTAGATGTCGCCTTCCACCAGCAGGAAGTCTCCGTGGTCCTCGATCATGTCGGTGCGCAGGCCCATCGCCCGGACGGCTTCGACCAGCGATTCCTTGTCCGCGTCGGTCCGCCCGGCCGTGGGATTGTCGGAGCATCCCGCTGACACGAGCCCGATCGCGCACCCGAGGGCCACAAACAAGCGACGATAAGTCAGCATCTTCCTGTCCTCCTGACGGTGGGTTCTGAAGGAGGGGCGCAAGTATCCGGGGTTTACAGCGCCACCCCGTTTGCGCGCCCTGGTTGCTTCAAATACTACCCGTGAATTTTTAATGTCGCAAGATGGTAGTCACAAAGTGCAAGGGAAGAGGATCAGGGGCGGTGGCTCCCCACAGACGTCATCCTGAGGCGCGGTCCCGCGGAAGCCGCCTTCACCCCGGTGACGGCAGCGCCGTGAGGATCTAGCCGACGCCGCCGCGAGGCCTGGGCGCGGAAGCGTCGACGATGCCGGGTTCGCAACGTCGATGCGCACGGCAGCCGCGGCTTCCGTGCGGCTTCCGCAGCAGGCCTCGCGCGACCGCGGTTAGATCCTTCGGTCCTGCGGACACCCGTGCGGCGGTGGCTCCACCGAGTTCGGACCTCAGGATGACACTGTTAAGGCCAAGGTTTCTCGAGGGTTTCTCAACGATTCCTCAGGATGACTTCGTAAGCGCTTTGGGAGATGGGTTCAGGCGCGTTCACGGTCGCCTTCGTCCAGCCGGTCGCGGACGATGTCGAGCAGCGTGTCGGGGGTGTTGAGGGAGGGGTCGTCGGTGACGCGCTCGAGCAGGTCGCGCAGGATCTCGCCCATGGCGGGTCCGGCGGAGACGCCGAGGGCGCGCAGCTCGTCGCCGCCGATGGCGAGGTCGCCGATCTCCAGCGCGGCGCCGGCACGCATCACCGCGTCGGCGCGGCGGCGGAGCGCCTCGGCCTCGCGGATGCGCGCCTCGTCGGGGTGCGGGCGGCCCTTCGCGTCGTAGACCGCCAGCCGCAGCAGGTCGTGGACGTACTCGCGGCCCACGCGGCGAAGCCATCGCCGCACCTCGGGCGCGGGCGCATCGGACGCGGGGAGGCCCTCGTGCTGCGCGACCAGGTGCAGCACGAAGTCGCGCTCCGCGTTCGAGTACTTCAGCCGTGTCATCATCCCCCGCGCCAGCGCGGCGCCAGTCTCCGCGTGTCCATCCACCCCTAGCGGCTTGCCGACGTCGTGCAGCAGCCCGGTGAGGCGCAGGGGGATGCGGCTGGGCGGCGCGGCGTCGGCGGTGCGCAGGAGGTGCGACCAGACGTCCTCGTCGCCGTCCGGGACGCCGACGCAGGCCTGGAGCTCGGGGTAGAGCGACGCGAGCGCGCCGGAGGACGCGTAGAGCCGCAGCGAGTCCGACGGGCGCTTCACCTCCTTCAACACCTTCATCAGCTCCTCGCGCACCCGCTCGGCGGAGAGGTGGGGGAGCGCGGGCGCGGCCTCCCGCGCCGCCTCCCAGGTGGCGGGATCGACGCGCAGCCCGAAGCGCCCGGCGAAGCGCAGCGCGCGCAGTACCCGCAGCCGGTCCTCGCGGAAGCGCTCGCGCGCGTCGCCGACGGTGCGCAGCAGGCCGTCGCGCAGGTCGGGAACGCCGCCGTGCGGGTCGCGCACCTCGTGGCGCAGCGGGTGCCAGGCGACGGCGTTGATGGTGAAGTCGCGCCGCTGCAGGTCTTCCTCCACCGTGTCGGAGAAGGAGACCTTCGCGTGGCGGCCGTCGGTCTCCACGTCGCGGCGGAAGGTGGTCACCTCGTACATCCGCCGGTCCTTCCCCACCACGCCCACGGTGCCGTGCGCGATGCCGACGGGGACGGTGTGGCGAAAGAGGCGCTGCACCTCGCCGGGACGGGCGGCGGTGGCCAGGTCCCAGTCCTTCCCCTCGCCGTGGCCGGCCAGCGCGTCGCGCACGGCGCCGCCCACGGCCCAGGTGGAGTGGCCCGCCTCCTCCAGCCGCCGCGCGATGCGCACCACCTCGTCGGGGGGATGGAGGTCGGCGCGGGCGGGTTCGGGCGGGCGGTCGCCGGGATCGGTCACAGGGTCGGGATCAGGGTAGATGCGGAAGATTCGGCGACGGGCGACGAGAGGATGCAAACCTCGCAGCGGCAAGCGCTTGGCAGAACTGCTACATGCTGTTATCTTCAGCGGTCCACCAACCGGCCGCACCTCCCCACCGAGACCGATGAAGATCTTCGAGCTGCTGGACGGTTCCAGCGCGTCGGAGGCGTTCCGTGACGCCGTGACCCGCTTCGTGCGCGAGGGTCGGCCCAACGAGCGCCTCGCGTTCAACCGCGACTGCCCGCCGGTGAAGGTGGAGCGTGCCCTGGTGCGCGCGCTGGAAGAATATCCCCAGCTGCAGGTCGAATCAATCGAGCTGCACGGGAGCTCCGGCTGTGAGTTCTTCCGCGGGGTGATGGAGCTGCACACGGCGGCCGAGGTGCGCCGCGTGAGCTTCCACTGGGACTGCAAGTGGAAGGCGCAGGAGATGGGGTGGCACGACTACTTCGGCTTCCCCGACCAGACCCGCGCCGCGCGCGAGTTCCCCTACGCCTGCTTCCGCGCCTGGACCGAGGAGGGCACGATGCGGAAGCACGCCGTACTCGCGGACGAGATCGGGGAGCCCGTACTCGCCTGATTCCGAAATACAGCTGATCTCACGCAGAGACGCGGAGACGCAGAGAGGGCCACCGAGCTCCTCTGCGTCTCCGCGTCTCTGCGTGAGACCGTCTTTTCTCAGTTGCGCGTCACTTCGTCCCCAGGACGAAGGTGTTGCCTTCGGAGTCCTTGAAGATGGCGGAGGTGCCCCAGCTCTCCGTCTTCGGCGGCTGCACGAACTCCACGCCGCGGGCGGAGAGCTCCTCGTAGGTCTTCTGCACGTCGTCCGTCGTGAACGCCATGTTCATGAACCCGCCGATCCGGTCCTCGTGCCCCGTCGGCGTGAAGAGCACGAACCCCGTCTCCGCGCCGGGGATGCGCAGCTCGATCCAGCGCTGCTCGCCCATCGGCTGGTCGGTCGTCACCCGGAACCCCAGCTGGTCGGTATAGAAGGCGAGGGCGCGGTCCTGGTCGCGCACCGGCACGCTGACGAACTTCACGGCCTTGATCATCGGTCTGGCTCCGCGTTCGGAAGAATCGACGTTTGGAAGAAGAGGGCTGTCCGGCGGCGTCAATGAAAATCACGCCGCGCTTGCGCCACAAGGCGCGCAGCAGGCACTATGGCACCCGTTGCCACAGCCTCTCCCTCCGCCGCCCCGCGCGATGCCCATCCTCCTCGACGACTACGTGCTCGAGTCGCTGATGCCGGACCTGGTCGGGCACGACCATCACCCGTCGGCCTTCCTGCTCTACCTGGCGCTCTGGCGGCTCACGGACGGCGGCGTGCGCGAGACCGTCGCCAGCCTGCGCCAGCTCGCGGAGGAGACCGGCCTTTCGCGGCGGGCGGTGCAGGACGCGGTGGCGCGGCTGGCGACGCGCGGGCTGGTGGAGGTGGAGCGGGCGGGGATCACGGACGTGCCGAGCTACCGGCTCAAGCGTCCGTGGCTGCGCGGGCGGTGACCAGCGCTCAGACCTGCCAGCAACCAGGAAATGTCATCCTGAGCGCCGCCGCACCGCGGATCCAGGCTCGCACGAACCCCGGGCGGCGGCCGAAGGATCTCGAGTCGGCGCTCGGACCTAGCCGGCCGAAGCGCCGACCGTGATCGCGGTTCACCGTCCGGGTGGCGAAGCGTGGTGCTGCCGCGGCGACAGGTCCTTTCGGTCGCCGCCAGGCTGTGGAGCAGACGCGGCTTACAGCCGGCGGCGACACTCAGGATGACATCGCAGGGGTGGGCCAGGCCCGGTATCGCTACCGGCGGTCCGGGGCGAAGCGGCAGACGGCGCTGATCACGAGGTTGCCGTCGCCCGGCTGCGTCCAGGCCGTCTGCGCGGGAGGGACGGGGATCGAGCCGACGTCGCGCCCCTGGAGCATCGCGGTGACGCCGGTGATGCGGGCGCGGACCCCGGCGCAGTCCACGTCGAACTGCATCCGCACCGCGTCCATCCGGCCGACGGGCCCCATCTGCGGGGCGCCGTTCTCCACGCGCACCGTGGCGGCATAGACGCCCGCGCCCTTCGGCCGGACCGAGGCGGTGTCCAGCAGCCAGCGGTCTTCGTCCCCGTCGCTCACCACCACCCAGCCGGGCGTGGGCGCGGCGAAGCTGCGGCGCTGCGCCGGCTGCGCCACCACCGCCGGCCCACGGCCGGCGACCCTGCAGACGGCGTCGAGCCCGCGCGAAGCGTCGGTGCCCGCGCGGGCGGCCGACCAGGGGAGTCCCTCTGCCGAGTCGCTGCGCTTGCGGATGCCGCGCAGGAAGGTGGTGCGGCTCACCATCCGCGTCCGTCCCCCCGCGCAGTCGAAGTCCATCCCGTACTCGATGGCGTCGTAACGTTCGCCGTCGGACTGCGGCTGCACGTAGTCCATGCGGAAGCGCGCGCGCAGCGGCCGCCCCGCGCGCGCCGCCATCGTCGCCGTGTCGACCGAGATCCGCGTCGTGGAGGTCATCCGCACGGCGGTGTATCCGGCGGGGAGCGCGGGGAGCTGGAGGAGCCCGCCGCGGCGGACCATCTCGTCGTACCAGCCGGGGCCCCGCCACTCGGTCTGCACCCGGCGGGCGCGCGTCTCGGGGTTGGTCTCGATCACCACGGTCGCGGCGGTGAGCCCCTTCTCCCAGAGCCTGAGCGCGGGCCGCCGGTCCAGTGGCGTGCCGAACACCGCCTCGAGCGAATCGGCCAGGACGCGGTAGCGATCGTCGACCGCGGCCCCGGACTCGGGCTCGAAGACGTAGAATCCCACGGCGTGGTCCGCACGCATGGTCACGGTCGCGCTCGCGCCGTCCGCCCGGACGAACGAGCGGTCGCCGCTGCCGACGATGCCGCGGTACTCGTACCCCCGCGCCTCCAGCCGCGCGCGGACGCTGTCGGCCGGCGCGCCCCAGGGGATCTGCGCGAAGACGAGCTCCTGCGCGGACGCCGCGGTCGCCGCGCAGACGAGGACAGCGGCCAGGAGGCCCAGTCGACGGATGATCATCGGAAAGTCAGTAGAATGGAGGGTCGGTCAGACGAGTGCCGTGGAAGATGGGATACCATCTGTTTCAATTTATCGCCCTTCGACTCGATCTTCCACCTGAGGGGCGGGGACGATGCGGGCGCCGTCCTTCCGCGCGCCCTCGTGGAGGAGGAGGAGCTCCTTGGCCGGGAGGCCGCCGCCGTAGCCGGTGAGCGCCCCCGCCACGCCGATCACGCGGTGGCAGGGGATGATGATGGGGATGGGATTCGTCGCGTTCGCCCGGCCGGCCGCGCGGGCCGCGAGCGGGTTCCCGACGCGCGTGGCGAGTTCGCGGTAGTCGATGGTCGCGCCGAACGGGAGCCCGCGGAGCGCCGCCCACACCTTCTGCTGCCACGCCGTCCCCCGCGGCCGCAGCGCCACCCCGAACTCCCGCCGCCCGCCCGCGAAGTACTCGTCGAGCTCCCGGCGAACTTGCGCGCAGCGAGCGTCGTCCCACGCCACGCCCTCCGGCGGCGGCCGCCGCGCGAACCGCAGCTCGACGAGCGCGCCGTCCTCGTCGACCAGCGCCGTCAGCGCGCCGACGGGCGAGGGAAAGGTGGAGGCGTAGAGCATCGATCGAGGAGAGGTTTTGGGGACAGCCGGTCGCGCGTCCGCGGCTACAGATCCTTCGGCCGCCGCCAGACACCGGTGCATACGATTTGTCAGCGAGCGGCGGCGCTCAGGATGACATGCTGTGGTGGGGCTGCGGCGGATCCAGCCGTTGAAGTCCGCGAAGGCGGACTGTGGTCGCATCGTCGCGAATAATAACGTAACGCGCCGATGGTCATCCGCCGATGGTCCATCCTCCGATCATCATCCCCTGCTCCTCATCCCCCGCCCCGCCGCAGGCCGCGGCCGCCGCGCAGGCCCGTCATCCGCGAGTTGCGGACGACGGGGACGCCGTTGACGATCACGTGCACGATGCCGACGGAGGTCTGCACCGGGTCCACGAAGGTCGCGCGGTCGCAGACGGTGTTGGGGTCGAAGAGGGTGAGGTCGGCGAACATCCCCGCCTTCAGCACGCCGCGGTCGGCCAGGCCCACGCGCGCCGCGGGGAGCGAGGTGAACTTGCGGACGGCGTCCTCCAGCGTGATCACGTGCCGCTCGCGCACGTAGCGGCAGAGGATGCGCGGGAAGGAGCCGTAGGCCCGCGGGTGCGGGTGCTCGGTGACGGTGCTGTCCGCCGCGCGGGCGCCGGCGTCGATGCCGACGCTCACCCACGGCTGCCGCATGGCGTACTCGATGTCGGGCTCGGACATGGAGAAGTAGATCGCCGAGGTCCGCGAGCGGTCCGCCAGGATCAGGTCGAAGAGCGCCTCCACCACCGGCTGCCTGCGCGCCGCGGCCACCTCGCTGAGGCGCATCCCCTGGTAGCGCCGCAGGCTGTCCTCCACGATTCCCGCGATCATCACCCCGCTGGGGCCGCCCGCCGACGCGCCGATGTTCTCGTCGCCGCCGCGGGTGAGCTCCTCGGCGATGCGCGCGCGGGCGGAAGGGTCGCGCAGCCGCGCCAGCATGGCCTCGGTGCCGCCCTCGTGCGCCCAGTTGGGGAGGATGGCGTCGAGGTCCGTCCCCGACGCGGGGTAGGGGTACTGGTCGGCGCTCACGTCCACGCCGCGGGCGCGGGCGCGCTCGATGGCGGCCACGGCGGCGGGCATCTTCCCCCAGTTGGCCTTGCCGCTGACCTTGATGTGGTGGATCTCCACCCAGGTCCCCGCCGCCTCGCCGATGTGGATCGCCTCCTCCACCGCCTCCACCAGGCGGTTCCCCTCGCTGCGGATGTGGCTCGCGTAGCCGCCGCCGTAGCGCCCCGCCACCTTCGCCAGCTCCACGATCTCGTCCGTCGGCGTGAACGAGGCCGGGCTGTACGCCATCCCCGTGGAGAGCCCCATCGCCCCCTGCCGCATGGCGTCGGCGACCAGGCCGCGCATCTGCTCCAGCTCGGCGGGGGTGGCGCGGCGGTCGGCGTCGCCCATCACGTAGCGGCGCACCGAGCCCACGGTCACGAAGGTGGCGAGGTTGATGGCGGGGCGGACGGAGTCGAGCTTCGCGAAGTAGCCGTTCAGGTCGGTCCAGGTGACGAGCATGCGCGTGCTGTCGCCCAGCTCGCGCATGGTGTTGGCGTTGACGGGGACGACGCTGGTGACCTCGCCGGTGATCTCGGTGGTGATCCCCTGCGTGATCTTCGACGCCGCCTGCGGCCTGCGCAGCAGGGGATACTCGGAGTGGCCGAGCATGTCGATGAACCCCGGCGCGACGATCAGGCCGGTCGCGTCGATGGTGTCGCGCGCCTGCGCCCCCGGCATCAGCCCCACCGCCACGATCCGGTCGCCGCGGATGGCGACGTCGCCGCGGACCCACGGGCTCCCCGTGCCGTCGACGATACGCCCGCCGCGGATCAGCAGGTCGTAGATGGCCGGCTGCGGCGCCGGCGCGGCGACGGGGCGGACCGCGGCGACGGTGCACGCGCCCACGGCCAGGGCGAGGACTGCGGAGCGGGATGGCATGCCGCAGATTCGCCGCGCGACGCGGCCCTGTCAACTGCATCTCACGCAGAGCCGCGGAGACGCAGAGGGCTCGCGGCGGCCCCTCTGCGTCTCCGCGGCTCTGCGTGAGATTGCCGTTCAGGAGTCCGCGCGCGCTCCGAAGCCGAGGGAGGCGCCCGCGGCCAGCATCAGACGCAGATGGTGTTCCAGTAGGCCTGGGTCGGGTTGTAGCCGCAGAGCGAGTCGCAGCTCCCGCCGCAGCTGTCCCAGCAGGTGTTCCCCAGGCAGGTCTGGGGCGGGTGGAGGCTGCAGTCCGAGCTGGCGCCGCTGTTCGCCCGCACCGTGCCGCCGCGCCCGTTCGCGTCGCCGGTGTCGAACGAATCCACCCGCACCGTGTCCAGGTCCAGCTTCAGCTTCTTCATGGCTCCCCTCCAGGTCTGCGCGTGTACGTGGCCCGCGCGAAGGTGCGGCGGGCCGGACGTACCTGCCGTGGCAATCCAATGAATGCGTCGGATGGCCTGAAATGAGACCGGTGATGGGATGGGACGCGGCGGCGGCGGGGTGGGCCGCGGCGGGGAGGGACGGAAGGCGTGCGGCGGGTGCTCAGAAGTCCGCGCGCACGCCGAGCATCAGGGAGCGGCCGGCGCGGATGGTGACGTTGTCGGGCTCGCCGACCTGGGTGCCGAGCAGGTTCTCGCCCTTCGCCACCAGCCAGATCCCCGGGCGCACCTGCCGCGAGACGGTGGCGCGCAGGTCGGTGGCGCCGTCGTACGTCCGCCAGAACTGGCGCATCGACGCCGCGTCGATGCGGTGCAGCCCGGTGGTGTCGCCGAACGCGGTCGCCTGCGCCAGGCGGTCGTAGTTGATCCAGTCCCACGCGCGCGACGCGGTCACCGCGCCGCTCCAGCCGCGGCCCTCCCACTCGGCCGTGAGGCTCGCCGTGCGGCCGGGGACGCCGAGCACGCGGTCCCCCGGCCGCAGGTCGCCCCCGTAGCCGGGCGCGAGTCGGCGTACGCGGCTGTCCACCAGCGCCACGGCGCCCGTGAGCGAGAGGGGCCCGGCGGCGTAGGAGCCCTGCATCTCCCACCCGCGGTTGTCGATCGCGCCCACGTTCTGCAGCTCGTACCCCACCCGCCGCACCTGCCGCCCCGCCTGCAGGAAGGTGTCGACGCGCACCGCCACGTCCTGGATCAGCCCCGACGCGCGCTGGTCGAAGCGCGTGGCCTGCAAAGAGGCCGAGCCACCCAGGTACAGCTCCGCGCCCACCTCGATGCCGGACTGCGTCTCGGGCTCCAGCAGCGTCGCGGCCCAGCGGTCGTGCCAGCGCATGTGGTCGCGCGCGGGCGTCCGCGGCGGGCGGATCCCCCGGCCGAAGGCGGTGCGCAGCTTGAGCTCCGTTTCCCCGCCGAGGCGCTGCACCCAGGCGGCGCCCAGCATCGGCAGGGTGGAGAGCTCGCCGCCGCCGGCGAAGCCGCCGCTGTTCTCCAGCCGCACCCCCGCCGTGCCGTAGAAGGTGTTGCGCCAGGCGCCGCTCGCCTGCGCCATCACCCCCGTGTCGTGCCGCCACTCCGCCACCGTCGACGGCTCGCCCGCGACCCGCATCTCGTACCGCGCCGTCTGCGGCGGCTCCGGCTGCTGCGCGGACGACGCGGAGGTGGACTGCGTCACCCCGGTCTCCTGGCGCAGGAGCGAGTGCTCCACGGCGAGGGTGACGGTCCCCTGCACGTCGCCCTCGCCCAGGCGCCGGGTGCTGCTCGCGCGCAGGGTGCCGCGGTCGGCGCCGCCGCGCGCCGCGCTGAGCTCCGCGTCCCCCGCCAGCGGGAAGGGAACCACGCTCTCGGGAACAAAGTTCAGCCGGTAGCCGTCGATCCCGAAGAGCACGGTGTGCGTCCAGGGGCCGTCGGTGGCGAGGGTGGCGCTGGTGGCGAGGGTGTAGAGGCGCGCGGACTGGCCGTCCACCGAGTCGGCGCCCGGCGCGGCGGGGGGAAGGGAGAGGCCGGCGATGAGCGGGTTCTCCCCTACCCCGGAGCGCCGGTCGGAGACGCGCAGCGAGGCGTTGAAGATGGCGGTGCGCGTGACCCGGCGCGCGTCGGCGGCGGCGGAGAGGCGGCGGGTGTCGGCGCCGGGGAAGATGGCCCCGGTGCGCCCCGCCCGCAGCGTGAGCCCGGCGGAGCCCAGGTTCGACCCCGTGCGCAGCGACAGGCGATGGTCCCAGGTGGCCGGGTGCGCGGCGTAGGCGCTCCCCGCCATCCCCACCACGCTGCGCAGGTGCGCCCGCGCGCCGTCGCCGTCGGCCCCCTCGTGGCGGGTGACGATGTTGACCACTCCGCTGATCGCGTCGGAGCCGTAGAGCGCCGCGCCCTGGGGCCCGCGGATCACCTCCACCCGCTCCACGTCGTCGGGGTCGATCTCCGTCACCAGCAGCGGGTTGGCGGCCTCCACCCCGTCCACGTACACCTTGGGATAGGTCGCGCCGAAGGAGCTGGCGCCGCGCACGCTCCCGTACTGCGCCACCAGCGCCGACGGCGCCTGCCGCCACGCCCACACGCCGGGGGCGGAGGCGTTCAGCACGTCCGCGAGCGACTCGGCGCCGCGCCGGGCCAGGCGCCGCCCGTCCACCACGTCGAGGCCCACGGTCACGGCGCGGCGCTCCGTCCCCGTCGCGCTCCCGGTGACCACGATGGCGTCGAGCGCGTTCACCCGCTCCGTCACGTGCCCCTCGGCGGCGGAGGCGGTCTGGCCGGTGCGGGCGGGGGCGAGCACCACCTGCCCGGCCACCACCGTCGCCTCCACGCCGGTGCCGGCCAGGAGCCGCGCGAGCGCCGTCCCCAGCGCCTCCGCGCGCGCGGCCACGCACACGCGGCGCGCCAGCGGGAGCAAATCGGACGAGTAGGAGAGGCGGACGCGGGCGGCGGCGGAGAGGCGGTCGAGCGCCTCGCGCAGCGACACGTCGCGCGCGCGCAGGGAGACGGCGCGGTCGAGCGGCTCGGGCCACGCGCGCGTGGACGCGGCGGTGACCGATGCGCCACACGTCCCCTGCGCGCGCGCCGGGGACGTGCAGAGGAGGGCCAGCGCCGCCAGCGCCGCGCAGGCCGACTTCACGGGGGCGCCATCCCGGGCGGCACCACCGCCGCCGTGTCGCCGCGGCGCTGCAGCTCGCCGCCGAGCGCGGCGGCCACCACGCGCACCGCCTCGTCCGCCGTCTCCGTGCCGAAGCTCGCCGTCAGGTGGCGCCGGGCGAGCTCGGGGTCGCGGACGACGAGGGTGATCCCGTACCAGCGCTGCAGCTCGGCGGCGACCTCGGGGACCGGGGCGTCGCGGAAGACCAGGCGGCCGTGCGTCCAGGCCACGTCGTCCTCCGTGCCGGTGCCGCGCTCCGCCCGCGCCTCGCCCGCCGTCCCCACGCTGCCGCGGTCCCCGGCGCGGAGCACCACCGTCTCCCGCCCCGCCTGCGCGCGGAGCGACACGGTGCCGGAGGTCACCACCACGCGCGACCCCTCCGCGCCGTCGGCGGTGACGGAGAAGGTCGTCCCCAGGTCGCGGACCTCCGCGGTGGGGGTGAGGACGACGAAGGGATGCGCGGCGTCGTGGCGCACGTCGAAGTACGCCTGCCCCTGGAGCCTCACCGCGCGCTCGGACTTGCCGTACGCAGCGGTGATCCCGATGGTGCTGAGCGGCGCGAGCTGCACCACGCTTCCGTCCGGGAGATTGATGGTGCGGCGCGCGCCGACGCCGGTGGAGTGGCTCATGACGAGGCTCGACGTCCCGCCGGGCGCGGGGCGATTCGCGAGCGTCCGCCAGACCAGCGCGCCGCCCAGCAGCAGGACGAATGCGGCGGCCAGGCGCAGCAGCCCCGCGCCGCGCCAGCCGGCGGGGCGCGCGATGGAGGGCGGCGTGACCCGCGGCGCCCGCGCGGGGGACTCGGCGACCAGCACGGGGCGCGCGTCGCGGCGGGAGAGGACGCGGGCGAGCGCGGCCTCGGTGTCGACAGCGGCGGACGGCGGCGCGGCGGAAAGCGGGCGCAGGGCGCCGTCGAGCGCGGCGAAGAGCTCGGCGCGGCGCGGATCGGCGTCGAGCTCGCGGCCGAACGCCTCGCGCTCGGTGGACGTGCCCTCGCCCGCCATGGCGCGGGCCATGGCGATGAAGACGGCGTCCCCGTCCGTTGCGGAGTCTCGGTTCTCGTTGCTCATCAGCTCTACGACACGCGAAGCATCCGGCACCCTATCTGCCATGTTCGCCGGCCCGGGCGGTACCCGTCGCCGCAGCGGCCAAAGGAAGATAACATTCGGGATGGACGATCCGGAACTCATCACCGCCCTGCGCCGGGGCGACGACGACGCCTTCGCCACCGTCTTCCGCACGCTCTACGCCGGGCTGGTGGCGGCGGCCGAGCGGCTGGTGGGCGAGCGCGCCGCCGCCGAGGACGTGGCGCAGGACGTGATGCTGGAGCTCTGGAAGCGCCGCGACGCCCTTCCCGCCGACGTTTCGCTGCGCGGCTACCTCTACCAGTCCGTCCGCAACCGCGCGCTGAACCGCCTGCGCCACCTGCGCACCGTGCGCGAGGCCGAGCCCCACGTCCGGCCCCCCTCTCCCGCCCCGCCGGCCGACGCGACCGCCGTCACCGGCGAGCTGGAGGCGGCGATGCGCCAGGCGGTCGCCGACCTCCCCGAGGAAGTGCGCGAGACCTTCCTGATGAGCCGCGTGGACGGCCTCACCTACGCCGAGATCGCCACCGCCGTCGGCCTCTCGGTGAAGACGGTGGAGGCGCGGATGGGCCGCGCCCTGCG
>Ga0070685_10000667_pt1 | contig 18629 bp, 18 predicted proteins | sample KBSS13LmetaG_FD_65651 | JGI IMG/M metagenome (GOLD analysis project Ga0070685, IMG submission 65651) | Switchgrass rhizosphere microbial communities from Kellogg Biological Station, Michigan, USA - KBS S1-3L metaG | ecosystem: Host-associated > Plants > Roots > Rhizosphere ...
GAAAGGGCGGCAAGGGGCTCCATGGGAACCACCTCGCGAAGGGGTGGGGTCACCACAGGGAAGGAGAGCGACCGTGGTCGTCGTCAGCTATTCGGGCAAGGAGATCAACGCCAAGCTGGTCTATTACGGCGCCGGCCTGAGCGGGAAGACCACGAACCTCGAAGCGATCTACGAGGCCGTGCCCGACACCAGCCGCGGCAAGATGGTGAGCATGAAGACGCAGTCCGACCGGACGCTGTTCTTCGACCTGCTGCCGCTGGACCTCGGCGAGATCATGGGCTTCAAGACCCGCTTCCTCCTCTACACCGTGCCCGGCCAGGTGTTCTACAACGCCACGCGCAAGCTCGTGCTGAAGGGCGCGGACGCGCTCGTGTTCGTCGCCGACTCGGAAGTCGGCAAGATGGAGGAGAACAAGGAATCGCTGGCGAACCTGCGTGCGAACCTCGCCGAGTACGGGCTCACGCTCGACTCCATCCCGTGGGTGATCCAGTACAACAAGCGCGACCTGCCGAACGTGTACACGGTGGACGAGCTGAACGCGGAGCTGAATCCCGCGGGCGTGCCGAGCTACGAGGCCGTCGCCAGCGAGGGGAAGGGCGTGTTCGAGACGTTCCGCGGCGTGTCGCACCTGCTGATGGAGAAGGTGACGCGCGACCTGCGTCGCTCGCCCGGGGCGTCGCGCAGCGGGTCGTCGTCGAGCGAGGAGCCGACGCCGGTGCCGCAGCCGCGCGCGGTGGAGGCGAGCCCGCCCCAGGCGCCGCGCATGGTGCCGACGCAGGCCCCGGGGCAGGCGATCCGTCGCGAGGCGCAGGCGACGACGGCCGGCGACGCGAACCCGATGCGCATCGACTACGGCACCGAGCTCGAGCTGCCCGCGCCCGGTGACCCCGCGCCTGCCCTGGAGCTGCCGTCGAGCCCCGCGAGCGGCATGCGCTCGATCCCGCTGCCGAAGCCTTCGGCCGCGCTCAAGCGGCCCACCGGCCCGGCGCCGGCCGCGAGCCCCCGAGCCGTGGAGACCGCCGAGGCGGAGGGAGCGACCGAGACCCGGGTGCGCGAGATCGTGGTCCCGGTCAAGCTCCCGCCCGGAGCCCGCTACGAGGTCGTGATCCGTCTGCAGCTCGACACCACGCCGTAGTCCCGTCTCCAGCGCAGGTTGCACGGTCCAGTCGCGGTCAACTTCCGGCTCCTCCGGGCGCGCGCGGCGACAGCCCATTGACAGCACGCGCGCGGCTTCCTAGCCTCGATGTAGAGGAGGTGGCCATGTCACCGACGTTCCGGCGCCCTGCGATGCGGATCATCCCCGGCTTCACCGCCGTGGCTGCTCTCGTGGCGCTGCTCGCCGCGTCTCCGGCGCACGCCGGGTTCACGAGTCCGCAGCCGACCGGCTTCGGCGACCCCGCTGCCGCGGGCTTCACGCCGCTGGTGCCGATCTCGGGCCTCGCCCGCGCCGCCTCGTGGTTCGATCCGTCGCGGCTCCACCTCTCGTCCACGGTGAGCGTCGGCTCCTCTTCGGGCATGACCAGCGCGCTCCAGGTGACCCGGCTCTCGTACCAGTTCGGGCGGCCGCTGAGCATGAGCGTGAGCATCGGGAACTCGTTCGGCCCGAACGCCGTGAGCGGCACGAACCCGTTCTTCCTCGAGGGCTTCAACCTCGACTGGCGTCCGAGCCCGAACGCGCTGTTCCGGGTCGAGATGCGGAACATCCGCTCGCCGCTCCAGCTGGATCCGTTGGGCGGCTACGGCTACGGGGATCCGTACCGCTTCGAGTACTGAGTCGCGAGCCCGAGCCGCCACCCCGCACGCCGTGTCCCGAGTGCCTGAGGCGTCGCGCGCGTCCCGCATCGGTCCTGCGTTCGCGGCGCGCCGTGGCACGACCGGCCTGATCCCCTATCTCACCGCGGGCTTCCCGTCGCTCGAGCGCACGCTCGATCTGCTGCGCGCCGTGGAGCGTGCGGGCGCGCTCGCGGTGGAAGTGGGGGTGCCGTTCTCGGACCCGATCGCCGACGGTCCCGACATCCAGCGCGCCTCGGAGTGGGCCCTTCGCCAGGGCGTGGGCATCGAGAACGTGCTCGACCTGGTGGCGCGCTTCCGCCGCGAGTCGTCGCTGCCGGTGGTGGTGATGACCTACTCGAACCCGGTCGTGCGCATGGGTGCCAAGCCGTTCGCCGAGCGCGCGCGCGACGCAGGCGTCGATGCGGTCATCCTCTCCGACCTCCCGCCCGAGGAGCTGCCCGAGGCGTGGCGCGCGCTCGACGATGCCGGGCTCGATACGGTGCTGCTCGTCGCGCCCACGACCAGCGCCGAGCGGCTGCCGGTGCTGCTCGCGCGCTGCCGCGGTTTCGTCTACTGCCTCGCGCGCACGGGCGTCACCGGGAGCGGGGCAGGCTACGCGGGTTCGCTCGACGATCGCCTCGCCGCCGTTCGCGCGCACACGAAGCTTCCGATCGCGGTCGGATTCGGCATCTCCACCGCTGCCGACGCCGCGGCGCTTCGCGGCCGCGTCGATGCCGCGGTGGTGGGCGCGGCGTTCATGCGCCTGGTGCAGCAGGATCCCGAGCGCGGCGTCGTGGAACGCACGGGCGCATTCGCGGGGGAGTTGGTCGCCGCGCTCCGCTGAGCACGCCCGCTTCCTGGACGCGATGGGCCCCCGGGACCTGGAGCCCCGGGGGCCCACTTCAGTTGCCGCGGTGCAGACGCCTCAGCGCCTGATCCACCACAGCAGGTCCAGCAGGACCATCACCAGTCCGACGTCCACGGCCACCTCCAGTCAGCAGAGGGCCCGCCGCGTAGCCGCGGACGGGGTCAACCGGGTCGGTTCGGCCGCTCGTGGGTTGGCTGCGCGAGCGGGGGAGGCGGCGTCCTGTCGCCTCGAAACCGTTATCGGCGGCGTGCGAAACGCGCTTGAGTGGTCATGGGGAGGACACGCTGAGCGTCATATGCCGCATTCACTTGCAGGATGCGTGTTGGCGCATGGTCAAGTTGCCGGCGCCATCCGCCCGCGCGCGAGCTGCTTGAGCACCACGATGGTGAGGTCATCGAGCGGCCCGTCGGCCCAGCTGCGCGCCGCCCCCATCAGCTCTTCGACCAGGTCGGCGGCACGGCGGTGCGAGTGCTGGTCGAGCACCTCCCACAGCCGCTCGTCGCCGTACTGCTCGCCCGCGCGCGACGCCTCGGTGAGCCCGTCCGTGTAGAAGATCAGCACGTCGCCCGGCTCCAGCGCCACCTCGGTGACCGGATAGGTGGCGCCGTCCTGCACGCCCAGGAGCACGCCGCTCGCCTTGAGCTCGAGCCGGCGCCCGTCGCGCCGGCGCACGAACGGCGGCGTCAGCCCGGCGTTGGCGAAGCGCACGAGGCCCGCTCCGGCATCGACGCGCGCGCACAGCAGGCCCATGAAGCGCTCCGGCTGGTCCACCGCCACCAGGTCGCGGTTCATGGCCTCGAGCAGCTCGCCCGGGTGGCGCGCGCGCTGCGCCTCGTCGCGGAAGCGCGACTGCACGCCGGCCAGCACCAGCGCCGCCGCGACGCCGTGCCCCGCGGCATCGCCCACCGCGAGCGTGAACTCGCGGCCGCCGGTCTCGACGAAGTCGTAGTAGTCGCCGCCCACCGCCTCGCTCGCCAGCGTCGAGGCGGCACAATCGAGCGTGGGGAACACCGGTGTCTTCCGCGGCAGGCGGTGCGCCTGCACCGCCGACGCCTCGCGCATCTCGCGCGCGAGCGCGCCGTGGCCGGCGGCCTCGCGGCGCAGCGCCAGGTTCTCGAGGTTCACCGCGAGCTGGCGCGCCAGGCGTTCGAGCGCGCGCGATTCCGCGCGCGAGAGCCAGGCGCCGGCGAAGCGCCGGCCGAGCACGAGCGACACCGAGGCGTTGACCGGCAGGAGCCAGCGCACGCCGCTCATCTCCAGCGCGTCGGCATCGTCGTTCGAGAGCTTGAGCTCGGCTGGCTCGCACACGCCGGTGACGTGGCGGAGGGCTTCCTCCGCGCGCGGTCCCAGCACCGGCGTGAGCGGCGCGCCGATGCGCGCCAGCACCGCGCCGTGGTCGTTCACGCGCAGCGCCGAGCAGCCGTCCACGCGCAGCGCGAGCACGATCGCCTCGCACGCACGCTGGAGGAGCGCCTCCTCGTGGTCGCCCTGGGGCACGAAGTCGGCGAGCGACCACTCGTCCGCGATGGGCACCAGCCGCTGGCCGGCCATGCCGATCCAGCTGCGCGCGGGACCGGCGAGCGTGGCGAGCAGCGCCGCGAACGCGAGCGCCGCGCCGGCCACGCCCGCGCCGAGCGCCGGCCACCACGACGACGACAGCCACTCGCCGGCGAGGTAGAGGAGCCCGGCGCCGAGCAGCGCCAGCACCGCGCGCATGAACACGCGCAGCGCCACCCGGAAGTCGAAGACGTTGTGGACCACCATCGCCCACGCGAACGACAGCGGCACCAACAGGGTCAGCGGCACCGTCCAGCGCTCGCCCGGGAGCGAGCCGACGTTGGAGAAGTTGCGGATCCCGCCCAGGATCGCGAACGGGAGCGCGCCGAGGAGCGTGCCGTAGAACGCCACGTGCAGGCGGCGCTTGGCGTCGGCGTTCTCCTCGCGCACGTACTCGAGCGCGAACAGCACCAGGCCGCCGAGGAGCCAGCCCATGAGCACGGCGCCGGCGCCGGCCTGGAGCACGGGCACGAGCACGTGCCCGAGGCCGCCGCCGAACGACGACTCGAGCTGAACGCCGAGGATCAGGGCGAAGAGCACCGTGGCCGAGGCGTAGCCGGCGAGCACCCAGGCGCGCGCGCGCAGCCGGCCGGACTCGGGGAACAGCGCGAAGAAGTGCGAGAACAGGGGCCCGAGGAACAACTGGGCGAGCGTGAACGCCACTTCATAGGCGCCGCGCGCCGCGCCGGAGTCCAGCTGGGGTGGCGGCGCGAGGAACACCGAGAACGCCAGGCACAGGAGATAGAAGGTGCGCGTGAGCCGGTCGCGCCGCTCGCTCCACACCCAGCCGCCGAGCAGCATGAACGCGGTGGCGACGGCGAACAGCATCACCCGGTAGCGGCGCTCGGCATCGGGCGGCGCACTGGGCGCGATCCACACCGGCGCGGTGGCGCCGCCGCGCTCGCGCAGCACGACGAGCGGCGTCCCCGGCGTGGCGGAGGCGAGCGGATCGGACGGTGTGGCCTGACCGGCGCGGTTGGTATCCGGCCCGATCAGGCGATCCCCCGGCTGGACCCCGGCGAGCGCACCCGGGCTGCCGGCGTCCACGGACTCGACACGGCCATCGTCGGGCCTCATCTGCAGCCCGGTGTAGCCATGGCGCGGCAGGCTGAGCGCACACACGAGCAGCACCCAGGACGCGGGCAGCATCAACCAGCGGAACTGGAAGCCGGCGACCGGCCGGTCCATCTAGCGGCGGTACTCCGAGTGGCGGGCTAGCTGCATCGGAAAGCTCGTGACCCCAAGGTATCCCCCACGGGAGAATGGCGGCGCATGCGGTTCGCGGGTTTTCGCTGCAACGCGCATTCTGTGCCGTGGACGGCGCGCGAGCGCAAGGCTATTCTCGGTGAAGTCGATTGTCAGCAATGCCGATACGCACATCGATCCGTGCATCCACGCCGTCACCGACCGTGTGACGACGCGACGCCGACGAACGTGTGGCCCGGTCAGGGTACACGGGGTTGAGGAGCGGAGGCTCGTCCAATCATGCTGGTCCTAACAAGGAAGTTAGGAGAGAACATCCGCATCGGGGATGCGGTGAAGATCACCGTTCTCGAGGTGCGCTCGGGACAGGTGAAGCTCGGCATCGAAGCACCGCCCGAGGTGAAGGTGCACCGCGAGGAGATCTACGCGCGCATCCAGGAAGAGAACCGCAAGGCGGCGGCACAACGTCCGCCGGGTGCTGCGACCGATCCGGGAAAGAAGTAGCGAGGGCGTCCACGCGATGAGCACACGGACCGCATCCATGCCAAGCACGAGGAGACGGCGCCGGCGTTCCGCCAGCGACCGGCCAGCGCCGCGCACCGAAGCGCGCGTGCAGAGCGCGGAGGTCGTCGACCTGTCGCGCGTGGTCGAAGCGCGTCGCCGCATCGCCGCGGGATGGTACGATCGCATGGACGTGCGGAAGAGCCTCGTGGAGGCGGTGCTGCAGGAGATCCGCAGCCGATAGTCGATCCGCGAACGGGAGCCGCCGCAGGGCGAGCCGCGGGGCCAGGATCTGGCCCCGCGGCTCGCGGTTTTCACGGCCGCGTGCGTCCTCTATGCTGAACGGACCCCGTGCCGCGTCCCGGCCCGGGGGCATCCTAAGGACGGGCATGCCCACACGCACGCTGCGGCGCACCACCGAGTTCCCGCTCGAAGCCGGATTCCGCGCCCTCATGGACGACGCGGAATCGGGCGTCCTGCTGCTGGACTCCGACCGCCGGGTGGCGGACGCGAACCCGGCCGCCCTCAAGCTGCTGGGGATCACGCGCGAGCGCGCGCGCGCCGCCGAGGCCTCGACGCTGCTGCGCACCGGCGTGGCGGGGGAGGACCTGGCGCGCGACGTGTTCGCCGCCTCGCGACTCGAGCGCGAGGCGGTGCTGCACACGCCGGGCGCCGGCGACGTGCCCGTGCTGCTCGCCGCCACGCGCATCGGCCGGCCGCCGTGGGCGCTGGTGACGCTCCGCGACCTGACGTCGACCTGGCGCATGCAGCAGGAGCTCCGCCGGCACGAGCGCCTGGCGACGCTGGGGCAGCTCTCGGCCGGTGTCGCGCACGAGATCCGCAATCCGCTCGCGGGCATCGGCACCAGCGCGCAGGTGCTGCTCAAGCGCTTCGACGCCGGCGACGATCGCGCGCGCTTCGCGCAGGTCATCCTGGATGAGGTGGCGCGGCTGGACCGGATCGTGACGAGCCTGCTCCAGTACGCGCGCCCGCGGCAGCCGGAGCTGAAGTCGGTGCGGCTCGCCGACTGCGTCGCGCGCGTCGTCGCGCTGTCGCGGGCGAACGCCGAGCGCCAGGGCGTGACGCTCGAGAGCGAGGTGGCGGCGAAGCTGGCGCCGGTCTACGTCGACGCCGACCTCGTCCACCAGGTGCTCTTGAACGTGACGTTGAACGCGCTCCAGGCCATGCCCTCGGGCGGCACGCTGCGCTACGAGGTGCGCGTGGTGCGCGGCCGGCGGCCGCCGCGCGGGCCCGGGCGGCGCGCCGCGGATCGCCTCGAGGGCGCCGAGCGCCGCAACGGCGACACGGCCAGCGCCGGGCGGGGCCGCGACCCGGTGTGGCTCGAGGCGCAGCAGGTGCGCGTGATCGACACCGGCGTCGGCATCCCGCGCGGCACGCTGGCGAAACTGTTCGACCCCTTCTTCACCACCAGGCCTTCCGGGACCGGACTGGGCTTGAGCATCTCGCAGACCATCATGCAGGAGCACGGCGGCTCGATCGCGGTCGACAGCAAGGAAGGCCGCGGCACGACCGTGCTCCTCAACTTCCCGCTGGAGAAACGGAATGGCGAAAGGCGACAGCTCGACGCGGGCCCCGTCGAAGGGAACGTTGCTCGTCGTCGATGACGAGCGCACGCTGAGGTTCAGCATCGGCGAGTGGGCGAGGGACGAGGGCTATTCACCGCTCGAGGCCGCGAGCGGGCGCGAGGCGCTGGAGCTCTCGCGCGAGCGCGGCATCGACGCCGTGGTGCTGGACCTGAAGCTCGCCGACGAGGACGGGCTTCGCGTGCTGCGCGAACTGCGCGACAACGACCCGTCGCTGCCCGTGGTCATGCTCACCGGGCACGGCACGGTGGAGCAGGCGGTGCGCGCGATCCAGCTCGGCGCCTACGACTTCATGCTCAAGCCGCCGGACCTCGCCCACCTCGGACTGGTCCTCGAGCGCGCGCTGGAGCACGCGAGGCTGCGCCAGGAGGTGAGCCGGCTGCGCCAGAGCGGCGCCGGCCGGGTCGAGATCGTGGGCGGCAGCGACGGGTTGAAGCTGGCGATGTCGCGGCTCGAGCGCGCGGCGAAGGCCAGTGCCTCCACGGTGCTGATCCACGGCGAGACGGGCTCGGGCAAGGAGCTGATGGCGCGCTACCTGCACGAAAAGAGCGCGCGCGCCGCCGGCCCGTTCGTGGAGCTGAACTGCAGCGCCATCCCCGAGCAGCTCCTGGAGAGCGAGCTCTATGGGCACGAGCGCGGCGCGTTCACCGATGCCAAGCGCTTCAAGAAGGGCCTGTTCGAGCTGGCCGACCACGGCACACTGTTCCTGGACGAGATCGGCGAGATGGCGCCGCAGCTCCAGGCCAAGCTGCTGCGCGTGCTGGAGTCGCGGACGTTCCGCCGCGTCGGCGGCGGTGCCGACATCACCGTCGACGTGCGCGTGGTGGCGGCCACGCACCGCGACCTGACGAAGCTCGTCGCCGAGGGCCGCTTCCGCGAGGACCTCTACTTCCGGCTGAACGTGGTCCCGGTGCTGGTGCCGCCGCTGCGCGATCGGGTCGCCGACATCCCGGTGCTCGTCGAGCACTTCGTCGCGCGCTTCTGCCGCGAGCTCGGCCGGCCCACGGCGCGACTCCATCCCGCGGCGATGGAACGCATGCAGGCCTACCGGTGGCCGGGCAACGTGCGCGAGCTCCGGAACGTGATCGAGCGCGTCCTGCTGCTCGAGGCCGATGACGAGGTCCGCCCCGAGCACCTGCCGCCGGAGATGACCGGCCGCGCGCCCGGCGCTGGGGCCGTGGGCTCCGGTACGGCGGCGATCGATCCGTTCCCCGCCGGCGCGGTCCGTCCGCTCGCGGAGCTGGAGAAGATGGCGATCGAGCACGCGCTGCGCGTGTGTGAGGGCAACAAGACGCGCGCCGCCTCGATGCTCGGCATCGCGCGCCAGACGCTGCGCACGAAGCTCAAGGAGTACGCGATCGCCGACGACGCGGAGGACGCCGAGACGTAGTCATCGAGGACGCGAGTCAGGTCTCGGGCTGGGTCCGGATCGCCGGTCAAGAAACCTTCGCCCGGTCCGGGCCGGCGGTCGGGAATCGAGCGGCCGGGGAGTCGTCCTCCGGGGACCGCTGCCGTTCGCACGCCGCGCACGAGCGTCTCGCAACCCCGCGACGGCCCGCGGCGCGCCGGCCCGGGAAGGCCCGCTAACGCCTTGAGCCCAATACGTCTGTCGGTGAACGCGCAGCCGCGTTCACCGCCCGGATGACGCGGCTTCCGGGGCGCGCGCGAAGAAAGTCCTCAAGTCCGGGGACGGTGGCATACGGGGTGCAAAAGCCCGGGGTGGAACGCACCCGAAACCTCAGTGCCCCGAGGAGCCGCCGAATGCCCCACATCCTGATCGTCGAGGACGAGCCCACGACGTCCTGGGCCCTCGCCGAGGGTCTCTCCGACGACGGCTACACGATCGACACCTTCCGCACCGCAGAGGAAGCGCTGGTGTGGTTGCGTGGGCATCGCAGCGACCTCGTGATCACCGATTTCCGCCTGCCCGGCCTCTCCGGCCTCGAGCTCGCGCAGAAGCTCTCGCGCGGGCGGCACGCGCAGCCGGTGATCGTGGTCACCGCGTACGGCTCGCCCGAGAACGTGCGCGAGCTGGTGCGCGCCGGCGTGCGCGAGGTGTTCCCGAAGCCCTTCCATGTCGACGAGCTGCGCCGCGCCGTGCACCGCGCGCTGATCGCCCGCCCCGAGCGCCGCAACGGTCGCGCCAAGGGCACACGTTCCCAGGACGGCCCCTCGACGATGCGGAAGGCCGCGTGAGCCCGCGCCTGCCCACCGCCGTGAAGCGCCTGCCGCTGCGCGTGCGCCTCGCTGCCGCGATCGAGCGCCTGCCCGAGTCGCAGCGCCTGGTGATGGCGCTGTGTCTCCTGGATGGCCTGTCGACGATCGAGGCTGCCGGGGCGCTGAAGCTCAGCGCCAAGGAGGTCGAGTCGCGACTCTCCTCCGCGCTCGAGACGCTCGCCGGCGATCTGGGCTCCGCGCTCCGGAGGGCGGCATGAAGCCGTCCGCGCCGCTGACGCCGCTCGCCGATCCGCGTCGCGCCATGCCGCGCAACGCGGCCGCGCGCCGCGCCGTGGCCGAGGCCGCGGTGAACGCGCTCGCCGTGGAGCAGCGCCGGCTGGAGTCGGCGGGTGAGGAGTGGGCGCTCGCGCGTACCGGTTACCAGCTTCGCTACTGGCGGTTTGTGCGCGCGCTCGTGGGCCTGCCCGCGGACCAGAGGAGGGCGGCATGAGCGACGTTTCCGATCGCCGCGCCGGCCCGCTCAAGCTCGTGCCCGGTGGCGCGCCCGCACCAGCGGAGTACGGTGCCGGCCACGCCGCGCAATGGTCGCGCGGCCGGCTGCACACCCTGGTCATCGCCAGCGGCCGCGGCGGCGTGGGCAAGAGCAGCCTCGCCGTGAACCTGGCGGTGGCGCTCGGCCAGCGCGGCGCGCGCGTCGTGCTGGTGGACGCCGACCTCGCCCAGTCGAACCTGGACCTGCTGCTGGGCGTGCACCCGCGCTGGGACCTGGGCCACGTCCTCGCCGGCGAGAAGTCGCTGGACGAGGTGGTGGTGCATGGACCGGCGAACGTGACGCTCGTGCCCGGCGCCTCGAGCGCGCCCACGGTCGAGCTGGACGACTTCCGCCGCGAGTTGCTCCTGCGCTCGCTCGGCAACGCCGACGAGGGCGCGGACCTGATGATCGTGGACACCGGCTCGAGCGCCGACCGCGAAACGCTCGAGCTCTGCCGTGCGGCGCACGAGCTGCTGGTCGTGGCCACGCCCGACCTGGCGTCGTTCTCCGACGCCTACGGGCTCGTGAAGACGCTGCAGAAGGAGGGTGCGCTCGCCCGCGCCCCCGGTCTGGTCGTGAACCTTGCCACCACGCCGGAGGAAGCCGACGACGCCGCGAACCGGATGTCGCTGTTCGCGCGGCACTTCCTCCGTCTCGAGGTGCACGTGCTGGGCACGGTGCCGTTCGACGCGTCGGTGACGCGTGCGGCGCGCGTCCAGGAGCCGGTGCTGCTCGCTTACCCCGATTCCCCCGCGGCGAACGCCTACCGCGCGCTCGCCGCCCGCCTGTGGAAACCCGTCCCCTCGGGTCCCGACTCCGATCAGCTCTCGGAGAAGTCGTTCCGCCTCGAAGCCTAGGAGAACCCCTGATGCCCCGCGCCGCCACGCTCGTCGCATCCGCTCGCAAGAAGTCCGTCCGCTCCACGCGCACGACCGCATCGGACCCGCGCTCCGCGCGGGTATCGCGCCGCCCGGCGCTGCGCCTGGTCACGTCCCGCAAGCCGGCGGCGCGTCCCGCGCCCGCCGCCCGCACCGGCGCCCGTACGGTCGCCGCCCGCGCCTCGACACGGCCGGCGGCGGCACGGCAGTCCACGGCGCGCGTGAACGGCGGGAGCCCCACGCGCGCGACGGCGCCTGCCGCGCTCCGGAGCGGCGCCTCCGCGCTCCGCGCCTCGGGCCCGGCGATCACCTACGACAAGAACGACCTCTTGAAGCGCTTCGCGCCGCTCGTGCGCCACGTCGTCGAGCGCGTCGCGGCGACGCTGCCGCGCAACGTCGACCACGAGGACCTCTACTCGGCCGGCGTGCTCGGGCTGCTCGACGCGCACGCCAAGTTCGACACCCGCAAGGGCGTCAAGTTCGAGACCTACGCGGTGTGGCGCATCAAGGGCGCGGTGCTGGACCAGCTGCGCGCGCTCGACTGGGCGTCGCGCTCGATGCGGCGCAAGGCGCGCAACCTGGACGGCGTCACGCGCAAGCTCGACCAGAAGCTCGGCCGCGCCGCGTCCGAGGAAGAGGTGGCGCGCGAGCTCAAGATGACGCGCGACGACTTCTACCGCCTGCTGGATCACGTCCGCGGCGCGGTGCTGGTGTCGCTCGACGAGGCGCGGACGAACGACGGCGAGGACCAGGGCACGCTCGCCGACCACCTCGCCGACCCCAACACCATCGACCTCGAGTCCCGTCTCGAGGACGACCAGACGAAGCGCATGCTGCTGCGCGCGATCGACCTGCTCCCCGAGCAGGAGCGGCTCGTGGTCGCGCTCTACTACTACGAGCACCTCACGCTCAAGGAGATCGGCCGCACGCTCGGGATCTCGGAATCGCGCGTCTCGCAGGTGCACACGCGCGCCATGTCGCGCATGAAGCTGCGCATGCAGAGGGCGGCGAGCCGGCACGACGAGGCGGCGTGAGGATGCTTTCTGGACCCGGCGGGGAGCGGCTCGGGCCGTCGCCGTTCTTCCGCCTGCACGATCGGCTCACCGAGCACGCCGAGGCGCTCGCGCGCACCGGCGATACCCACGGCGCGGCCTCCCTGCGCGCGCTCGTGGAGGCATGGTGGTTCGAGCAGGATGCCTGGAACGCCCGGGTGCGGGACGTGCTCGGGGTGCATCACGAGATCAACAACGCGCTGGTGGGCGTGCGCGGCAACACGCAGCTCATGCTCATGGATCCGTCGGGCCCCGGGCCCGGCGCGCGCGAACGACTGGAGGTCGTGCTACGTGAGTCCGGCCGAATCCAAGAAGCCACGCTCCGGCTCCGGGACCTCAAAGGGGTCCTCGGCGGCTCGGTTCCAAGATCCGACGCGGCGTAACACCGAGACGGTCGAGGAGGTTCGCGGCCCGCGCGAGCGCAAGGGCGACGCGCGTCCCGGCGACGGCACGCCGGTCGCGCCCCGCGCCGGAGACCGGCGCGCGGCCTCGAGCTGTCTCTGGGACGCCTGCGAGGCGCTACTCTCCACGACCGCGGACGAGTCCGCGCTCGAGCGTGCGCTCGACGCGCTGCTCGCGGCGTTCGACTGCGACGGCGCCGCTCTGCATGCGCGCTCGGAGGACGGCGAGCTCGAGACCTGGTGCGCACGCGGCGACTGGGAGCGCGAAGCAGGCGACCTGCGCGAGGCGATGTGCGTGCCGCTCCAGCGCGGTCGCGAGCGCGTGGGTGCACTCGACCTGCTGGCGCGGCGCGGCCAGCGCTGGCGTCCCGAGCAGCGCTCGCTCGTGCGCACCGCCTCCGGAGCGCTCGGTGCGGCGCTCGGCGCGCGGCTGGAGCTGGACCGCTTCCGCCGGCAGCCGGGGCGCGACGAGGTCACCGGCCTGGCCGACGCGCGCGCGTTCCACCAGCGGCTGGTGGAGGAGATGGGGCGCGCCGAGGAGGCGGGAGAGCCGGTGGCGATCGTGACGCTCGACCTCGACCACTTCGCCGCCGTGAACGCGAAGTTCGGCGAGCCGGCGGGCGACGCGGTGCTCGCCGAGTCGGCCATGGTGCTGAAACTGGCGCTGCGCGAGGGGGACCTGGTGGCGCGTCTCGAGGGCGACGCGTTCGGCGTGCTGCTGCCCGACTGCGACCTCGCACCCGCGCGCCGGCTCGCCGAGCGGCTGCGTCACGCCATCGAGCAGCATCGCTTCCCGCGCGTGGGCCTGGTCAGCGTCTCCGCCGGCGTCGCGTCCTCGCCGCGCGATGGGTTGGACCCGACCGAGCTCCTGACCGCGGCCGAGCGCGCGCTCGGCCTGGCGAAGAAGGGCGGCCGGCACCGCACGGCCGCGAGCGGCCCGGCGCAGAGCCACTGACCTTCCGCATGACCCCCGCGCCCGATCCCCGCGACCGTCGCGAGCCCGCCCTCGGGTCCGCGGCCGGCGCGCGGCCGGGCGGCCCGGTGGCGGACGGCCCACTGCCCGCGCGCGTCCTGATCGTCGAGGACGATGACACCGTGGCGGACGTGCTGCGCGAGGTGCTGAGCGACGAGCCCATCGAGCTGGCGTTCGCCTCGAGCGCCGAGCAGGCGCTGCAGCTGATCGGGGACGCCTGTCCGGACCTGATCCTCGCCGACATCACGCTGCCCGGGAAATCCGGCCTCGACGTGATGCGGCAGGCGCGCGCCATCGATCCCGAGGTGGCGGTGGTGCTCATGACCGGTCACGCCTCGGTGCAGACCGCGATCGACGCGCTGCGCCAGGGCGCAAGCGACTACGTCACCAAGCCGTTCGAGGACATCGCCGAGATCCCGAAGATCGTGCGCCGGCACGTCGGCAACCGCCGGCTCAAGGTGGAGAACCGCGCGCTCCTCGGCCAGCTCCAGCGCCAGAACGAGGTGCTGCAGAGCCACGAGAACGAGCTGCGCGAGCGCGTCGAGCAGGCGACCCGGAACCTGGACACGCTCTATCGCGTGAACATGGAGATCGGCGCCAACCTCGAGCTGCAGCCGCGGCTCGCCCGCCTGGTCGAGACCGCCGCCCGGCTGGTCTCGGCGAAGGCGGCGATCGTCTATCTGCAGATCGAGGATTCGAACGAGTTCCGGCGTGCCGCGGCGCACGGGGTGGAGGTGCCGCCCGCCGACGACGGCGGCCCGCACTTCCTCCTCGGAGAGACGCTCCCCGGGCGTGCGGCCGAGACGCAGAGCCCGGCTCGCGCGGGCGCGCCGGGTGGACCGCCGCTCGAACTGCCGGGGTTCCGCGGCGCGTTCGCTCACGACGTGCTCGCGGTGCCGCTGGTGCAGGAGCGCCAGTCCATGGGCGTGCTGGTGGTGACCGACCGCGCCGAGGGCTTCTCCGAGGCCGACGAGGAGTACCTGCGCATGTTCGCGGCCCAGGCCGCGGTCCAGCTCCGGAACTCGCAGCTCTACGAGCACACCAAGGTGCTGGACCGGTTGAAGTCCGACTTCGTGGCCGTGGTCTCGCACGAGATCCGCACCCCGCTAACCTCGGTGAAGGGCGCGGTGGAGCTGCTCTCCGACCTCCGCTACTTCGAGAACACCGAGCAGCAGGTGAAGCTGCTGACGATCGCGCACGCGAACGCGGAGCGGCTGCTGCTCCTGATCAACGACATCCTCGACTTCTCGAAGCTCGAGTCGGCGTCACTGCCGATGACGATCGAGCGCCAGCGGCTGGAGCCGGTGATCCAGCAGGCGGCGCACAACCTGCGCATGCAGATCGAGGAGCGCCGCATCCGCCTCGAGGTGGCGCTCGCCGCCGACCTGCCCGACGCGCTGCTCGACGCGCACCGGGTCACGCAGGTGGTGACGAACCTGCTCTCGAACGCGATCAAGTTCTCGCCTCCGGGCGGCGGCGTGCGGCTGGAGGCGACGGCGGGCGAGGGCGTGCTGCGCATCTCGGTGCGCGATCACGGCGACGGCATCGCGGCGAAAGATCTGCCGAAACTCTTCAGGAAGTTCCAGCAGATCGACTCGGGCTCGACGCGCAAGGTGGGCGGCACCGGCCTCGGCCTCGTGATCTGCAAGGGCATCGTCGAGCAGCACGGCGGCAGGATCGGCGTCGAGAGCGTGCCCGGCGAGGGCAGCCTGTTCTGGTTCACGCTGCCCGCGGCCGAGAGCGCGCGCGCCGAGGTGGACAAGGCGGCGTGAGCTCCCTTGCGCGCATGCGCGACGGGGGATTAACGTGCGTGCGGCCCGCGGGATGCGGGTGAGTTCCATCTGGGCCGGGTGCCCATGCGAATGGGTCCGGGGGAGGGCTCGATGCGCGACACGGAAGCCGCCAGCGAGATGACCCCACGGATGCGTGTACGTGCGCGCTCCGTGCTGTGGGGCCTCATCGTCGGCGGCTTGATCGGCGCCACCGCGGCCATCGCGCTCGCGCCGCCCAAGGGCGCGCGTTTCGAGGCGCGCCAGCCCTGGGTCGTGGCCGCGCCCAGCGCGCAGGACTGGCCGCGGGCTCCGCGCGCCGGCGAGCGCGCGCGGCTCGTGTACGGCCTGGACGGCGCCACGCTCGTCGTCACCGGCGCCGACGCCGCCGGCGCCCGCTCGCTGGCTCGCGCGTTCGCCGGCTGGCAGTCGCCGGGCCCGCCCGCGCTGCAGGAAGCACTCGCGCGGCTGCGCCTCGAGTGGCGCACCGAGATGCCGGGCGAGTCGCCGCCGAACCGCACCAAGGTCGCCGAGTGCGCCTCGATACTGTTCGCGCGCGCGATCTGGGGACGCACGCTCGCCGACCGCCTGCCCATCCCCGCGCCCGCCGTGCCGCCCCTGGACGCGGTGCCGCCCGAGGGCGTGCTCTCGGGCTGGGACGACGTGCGCGAAGCCGTGACCGCGAACAATCCCAAGCAGCTCCAGGTGGCACTGCGCGAAGCCGCTGCGCGCGAGAACGCGTGGTTCGCGAACCGCGATCTCTGGCACGGCGAGCTTGCCGCGGTGCGCGCGGAGCGCTGGCGGCGCTGGCAGGACCACCGCGCCGAGGAGCTCGAGGCGCGCGCCGAGCGCATGCTGATGACGCAGCCGCTGCTCCAGCGCCGCTTCGCCGAGCTCGCCGTGCATCCGCACCTGGTGGCGTTCGACGAGACGTTGAGCGACCCGTGGGAGCCGTTCGCCTCCGCGGATCCCGCGACCCTGCGGCCACTGGTGCGGCCGATCGCCCGCGTGTGGCTGCCGCCGATCGAGTGGGGCGCCGGGATCGGCGCCGCACTCGCGCTCGCGTTCGCCTTGTTCCGCGCCTGGGGACGCGCGCGCGCGCTGGCGGCCGAGGCCGAGCGGCTGGGCCCGCTGGTCGCGGACCCTTCGGAAGCCGGCCCCAGCCTGCACGTGATCACCGGGCCCACCGCGGCCGCGGTGACGCGCGGCGCGCTCGAGCTCGCCGCGAGACGACTGGCCTTCGGCGAGCGCGTGCTGCTCGTGGACGGCTCGGCGCGCATCCGGCTCCACGAGCGGCTCGGCCGGGATGCCCGCTGGGGGCTGCTCGAGTGCCTGGCCGCGGAGATGCCGGTCCTCGGGCTCATCCAGTACGCCGGGCACCCCGGCCTCTACCTCTTGCCGCACGGAAATGCCGAGCGCGCGGTGGGCTGGTCACGGCTTGGGCAGAAGCTGGAAGAGGTCGTTCCGCACTTCGGGCGGATCGTGCTCGCCCTGGACCCCCAGGCTCCCGCCGAGATGGGGGATGCCCTCCTCGGGGCGGCCATGGAGGGGTGGTGGGGGCAGCTGGATAGCGGCTTCTCAAGAGCCCTGGAGCAGGCCACGGCGAGATTCGGCATCGTATTCCACTCATTGGACTTGGAGCTGATGCCCGAGGCGAATCTGGAGGTCCTGGCGGCGCGTGTGGCGGCGCTCCGGCCGGCAGGACCCGTCCCGGAGCCCGCACCGATCACGGCTCCCGTGCCCGCCATCCGTCCAGAACCTGTTCAACCCGCGCTCGAACCCATCGTTCTGGACTGCGACTTGCAGGTGTTGGAGCGGCTCCGCTTCCTGGCGTGGATGCGCCGGTTGCAGGCCGATCACCGGGACCCGGGTCTCCAAGCCACGACCTGAACGCCCCCCCCGACTCGACTTCACGGACGAGGTCACCTGATGGCGACGACGCAACGCATCCTGCTCGTGGAGCACCTGGACGCGGTCGGCTCCTCTCTCACCGACTTGAGGCCAAGGGCCCTGGTGCTCCGCAACATGGGTTTCGACGTGCGCATGGCTGCGATCGCGGCGGAGGGCGAAGGCGACCTGCAGCACGGCAACGCCGAGCGCCGCCAGTCCGGGATCGAACACTACGACGAGCAGCGCGGCACCGAACTGGTGCGTCGCGCCATCGAGTCCTGGAACGCGGACGCCGTGGTGTGGGCGAGCAGCGCTCCGGGTGGCGGCGAGGCCGCGCACGAGCTCGACCCGGAGATCGCGGCGTGGTGGTGGCCCTCGGGCTGGTCCACGTCGCGCGCCAGCGGTCCGCTCGCCTGTCTCGCGCCCGAGCTCGGCCCGGGCGAGGCGTGCGTGCTCGATGGCGAGCGCCCGAAGAGCGCGCGGCTGTCGCTGTGGGACGGCCCGTACGCGCTCGTGGCGTCGCCGCTCAAGCCTGCGGACGCCGAGCATCTCTTCGATGGTTTCGCTCGCGCCGCCGACCAGCGGGACGAGATCGACCTCGTGCTGCTCGACCATCCCGACCCCGAGCTCGAATCGCTCGCGCGCACGGCCGGGATCGCGCAGCGCGTCCACTTCGTGGGCCCCGCGCCGCGCGAGGCCGAGCACGCGTGGCTCCAGCACGCGCGCGCCACGTTCGTGACGCTCCAGCGGCCGCTCGCCGCCGGGCTCGTGATGCGCACGCTCGCCGCGGGCTGCCCGGTCATGGCCGTGGGCCAGGCTGCCGAGCCCGTGCGCCAGTGGCTCGGCACGCAGGGCGTGACGTGGGGGAGACCCGAGCGCTCGCGGCTGGCATGGGACACCGTGGCCGAGGCGCTCGCGCGCACGCCCGCCGTGGAGACGGCGATCGCCCGCGGCCGCGCCTGCGCCGCCGCGTGCACCAACTCCACGCTCGCGGCGCGCTTCGGTGCCGTGCTCGGCGGGCTCGAGCGCCGCGACCGCGCCGCCTAAGTCCCCCGCGTTTCCCCTCCGGCGCGCGTCACGCTAGCGTGGCGCGCGCCGAACGCTTTTCTACACACACAGGGGGACGGGATTGCGCATCCTGGTGACGGGCGGTGCGGGCTTCATCGGTTCGAACGTGGTGGATCGGTTCGTGGAGCTGGGCCACGACGTGGCGGTGTTCGACGACCTCTCCACCGGCTTTCGCGACTTCGTGCACCGCGAGGCGCGGCTCTTCCAGGGCGACCTCGCGGACGCCGCGGCCGTGGACCGCTGCATCGGCACGTTCGAGCCCGAGCTGGTCGACCACCACGCCGCGCAGATCGACGTGCGGAAGTCGGTGAGCGACCCGGTCTGGGACGCGCGCGTCAACATCCTCGGCTCGATCGGCCTGCTGCAGGCGTGCACGCGGCAC
>Ga0070685_10000672_pt1 | contig 18563 bp, 15 predicted proteins | sample KBSS13LmetaG_FD_65651 | JGI IMG/M metagenome (GOLD analysis project Ga0070685, IMG submission 65651) | Switchgrass rhizosphere microbial communities from Kellogg Biological Station, Michigan, USA - KBS S1-3L metaG | ecosystem: Host-associated > Plants > Roots > Rhizosphere ...
CCCTGCGGTAGAAACGGCTGCCCCTGCAGATGGCGTCGCCTAAGGACGGGGCGTCTGTCGAGACGCTCCGCGAAGCGGCCCGGCTCTACGTCGATGCCACTTCGCTCCGCCATGCCGCCCGTGACATCGGGATGAGCCCCACCGGGCTCCGCGGCTTCATCGACGGGGCCGACCCGTACGTGAAGACCACGCGGAAGCTCACCGAGTGGTACGTCCGCGAGATCCAGAACCGGAACGCGGAGCTCAGCAGCGAGTCGGCCAGCGCGGCCCTCTCGCTGCTCGTGAAGCACCATCCGCCGAGCCAGCGCGAAGCCACCGTGAACGACATCCTGGCGGTGATCGACCGGCGCTGCCGGGACACCAGCACCGCCCGGCCGCTCTGGCTCGCAGAGATGGTGGACGGGCCGCAGGGATAGCATCCCCACGGCCCGCCGGCCCTTCACGAGATTCTCCACCCGCGCGCAGCGCCGCCCCCGCCCCGGTGAGGGGCGGCCGCGTCAGCCCTCTCGCGCCGCCAGCCGCTCGGCTCGGCGGCGTTCGTGTCCCTCCTCGCGCAGCTCCCGCAGCACCTCGTTGAACGCCCTCGCCGCCTGCGTAAAGGCGCCGCCGCGCCGCAGCGTGGTGGCGTCGGCGCCCAGGAAGGCCGCCACCGCCCGGCGCAGCGACCGGTCGGTGGAGTAGCCGCAGGCGTAGGCCGTGGCGTAGACCGTCCGCCCGGGGTCGTCGAGCAGCATGCAGGCGAGGAGCACCCGCATCCACGCCTGCACCTGGCGGGGGGGCGGCACGTCGGCGCGGATGCACCGCTCGGTGAGGGTGCGCGGCGCCACGTTCAGCGCGCGCGCCAGCTCCGTCGCCCCACCCCCCTCCACGGCCACCTCGGCCGCCCCCAGCAGCAGGTCGCGCGCCTCGGTGCGCACGTACGACGACAGCGCCCGCTCGAGCCCCCGCTTGAGCGGGCGCGCGTGCGCCTGGCGCAGCCGCGCGTGGATGGCGGTGGGGGTGCACTCGGGGCCGGTGTCGACTACCTCGGCCACCCCCCACTCCAGCAGCGTGCCCACGTCGCCCACCGTCTCGGGGCGCAGCTCCAGCGCCGCCACCACGGTGAGCGAGGGGAAGCGCCGCAGCAGCTCGTGCAGCCGCGGGAAGGCGTCGCCCGGGCGGGTGCCGGCGTAGGGGTCGAGCAGCACCACCGCCGAGGGAGGGGCGTTGCGCACCACCTCGTCGGCCTCGTCCCACCCCACCGGCGGCTCCACCACGAAGGGGGCGTCCAGCACGCCGAGCCCACGCAGGGCCAATCCCTCTAAGACGATGACACGCCGCGCGTTGCGGGCTCTCATTCGGGGCACCGGTCCCGTTCGGGGCGGTCTTTTCCTGTATGAGTCAGGTTGACCTCGTCCACTTTACCCGGGATGATCTTCGTGCGAATTCGCAGCCCCCCGCTCCCACCAGACAACTCTCCGGAGGCAAAATCCCATGAGACCCAAGGCACTCCTCGTGGCCGCGGCCACGGCGCTGGCGCTGGCCGCCTGCCACGCCGCCGACGCGACCGGCCCCGCCACCCGCGCCCCCGCCGCGCCAAGCGCCGACGCCGGCAACGGCCAGTTCGGCTCCGGCGGCTACACGGCGCCCCCGGACACCACGCCGCGCCCGTAGGCCCCGCGAGCGCCGCTCAGGCAAGGGCGCCCGCCTCGCCCGCCGGCTCCCGCAGCGACGCGACGAGCGCGGCGGCGAGGCGGTCGGCCGAGCCCGCGCCGCTCCCCGCCCTCGCCATGGCGAGCCCGGGTGCCCGGCTCGGGTGCTGCACGGCCTCCAGCAGGTCGCTGGCCCGGCTCAGCACCGTGGCTTCGCTCCGCTGGCGCGCGGCGTCGGCGGCGCGCTGCGCGATGCCGGCCGCCAGGGACCAGTCGCCCAACGACACCGCGCCGTACGCCAGCTCCAGCAACGCCGTGGCGGCGGTCTCGCGCGTGCCTAGCAGCGGGTCGAGATCGTCGGAGGCGCGCCAGGCCGCGTCGAACGCCGCGCGATCGCCGCACCCCCCGGCCGCACGGCCGATGTTTCCCAGCACCTGCATGCGGTCGTCGGGGTTGGGGAAGTGACCGAGCAGCGCCTCGAAGACGTCGAGCGCCCGCTGGTAGTAGCCGTCGTCCATCCACCAGTACGCCACGTCGTGCGCGAGCTTGCACAGGCGTCGGGGCGACTGGCCGTACGCGTCGAGCGCGCCGCGCGCGTGCAGTTCGGCCTCGGCGCGGTTCCCCTCCTCGGTGGCGATGATGAAGAGGTCGTGCAGCGCCATCCCCTCCTGCTCGCGCAGACGCCAGCGCCGGCTGACGCGCAGGGCGCGGGTGTGCAGCTCCCGGGCCTCGGGGTAGCGCCCGGTCTCCACGCAGAGATTCCCCAGGCCGGTGAGCGCCCGCGCCTGCGCCTCCCAGTCGCGCTGCGCCACCGCCAGCTTGAGCGCGCGCTTGAGCCAGCGCTCGCCCCCGCGCGGGTCGCCGTGGCGGCGCATCAGCCGCCCCACCAGCCAGGCGTAGCGCGGGTGCTCGGGCGTCGCGCGCGCCGCCGCCTCGGCGAAGGCCAGGGCGGCGCGGATGGCGCCGCGGCCCAGCGCCCAGTCGGCCACGCACACGCACGCCCAGGAGAGGCGCCCCGCGCCGGGGTTGGGCCCCGCCAGCTCGCCCACCACCACCGCCAGCGGGAAGCGCGCCTCGGGGTCGAAGGGCGCGGTGAGCAGGCGGCGCTCCCACTCCTGCATGTAGTCGGGGTCGAACATCCCCGCGCGGCGCCGCTCCGGCTCGCCCGCCCACAGCGTCACGCTGCGCAGCACCTGCCAGACGGCGAAGGCCATGTCGGGTGGGAGCTCGGTGAGGGCCGCGGGGGGGAGGGCGACGCCGGCGGGAAAGGGGGCCGCGGTGCCGTCTTCGCTGGGCGAGGGGGCGGGCTCGGGAGACATTATCCCTCCGGTACGGGTCGATGGAGCGTGCGTGTATTCCTTTTGCGGCACATTCTAAGCGCCGGAGGCAGGTTCGTCCACAGCGTGAATCGACCGCTCCCAAGGGGACGCAGGTCGTTTCATCCACGGCACTTGTGCGGTGAAATCGTACAAAGTAATCTACCCGTGGTCGTCCACTGTGTACATGTGTGTCCCGATCCATCCCCCGGGTGCGCGATGTCCGAACGAGCCGTCACCAGCTTGGAGCGCCTGCGCGAGACCGTGGCGCTGCGCGTCCAGGCCACCTCGCTGCGCACGGTGGCGCGGCAGGTGGGGATGAGCCCCACGGGGCTGGAGAAGTTCCTGGCGGGCGAGACGCCGTACTCGCGCAGCCGGCAGCGGCTGCAGGAGTGGTGGGTGCGCGAGGCGTCGCGGCCGCGCACGGACCTCTCCGCCCAGGGGGTGGAGATGGCGATCGGGGCGCTGGTGCGCGACCTCCCTCCCGAGCACCGGGTGGAGGCGATCGGCCGGGTGGTGGCCGAGCTGCGCCGCCTCTACGCGGCCGAGGGCGCGCCGGAGCCGGAGTGGCTGGCGCAGCTCGCGGAGGCCTGGCCCGCGGGAGCGCAGGTCGTGCGAGAGTAGCGACGCGATACAACCGTGCCCGCCTGCGGCCGTTTGGGCGGGCAGCGCCCTTCGGTCTAAACCTCGTTGCCTGGACGTGAAGTCGGCAGCGACGACGCGCTGCTCCGTGTGGGCGAAGAGGCGCTCCAGGTTAGCGTCGTCGGGAAGGGCACGGTGAGCGTCGAGCGCGACTCTAGGGCCGCGCGGCCCTCGGATGCATTCGGTGACACGGAATCAACGGAGTCAGCAGAGGATGACTCCGCCGACTCCGTGTGAGGAATTCAGTTCGTGGATCTGATCCTGAACGAAGCGCGGCGCCGTCAGGATGACATTCGATCGCACGGCCGATCCTGAAAAGCGTACCGGATCAGGCGGTCTTCTTCGTCTCGACCACCCTGGGAAGCCGCACCGTGAACACGCATCCATGCCCGAGCTCGCTCTCCACCTCGATGTCTCCCCCCATCTTTCGCACGAGCTCGCGCGAGATCGCCAGCCCCAGCCCCACACCCTCGGGCGCATCGGCCCCGGTGCCCGGGAGCCTGTAGTACGGCTGAAAGATGGCCGCGAGCTTCTCGGCCGGAATGCCGGGGCCCGTATCCGCGATCATGATGGCGCCCCAGTGATGGCCATCCGCGTCGCGGGCGGAGGTGCTGATGCGGATGCTTCCGCCCGGACCCGTGTACTTGATCGCGTTCCCGAGCAGGTTCACGAGCACCTGCCGCAGCCGGTCGGGGTCGGCTTCGAGCGTCATCTCCGCGACGTCCCGCGCGACGAGCGACTGGTTTCGCTGCGTGGCGCTGGGGTGCACCATCAGCACCGCCTCCTCCACGACGGTGCTCGCGGACACGGAGCTCGCATGGATCCGGATCACCCCCGCGCTGAGCCGCGTCATCTCCAGCACGTTCTCCAGCACGGCGAGCAGGTGCCGGCCGCTCATGCGGATGCGTCCCAGCGCCTCCCGCTGTCGATCGGAGACGGGCCCGAGGATCTCCATCTCGATGAGCTCGGCGTACGAGTCGATGGCATTGAGCGGAGAGCGCAGGTCGTGCGAGAGCGTGGCGAGGGCCCGGTCGCTCGCCTCGTCCGCCTCTCCCGCCCCCTGCACCGCCCGCGCCCGCCCGTCGCGCTCGCGGCGCACCTCCTCCTCCAGGCGCGCGTTCTCCAGCGCGACCGCCACCGGGTCGGCCGCCGCCGAGAGGAGCCATTCGTCTTCGTCGCGGAACGGCGCCGCGTCGGGCCGAACGACGGCGAGGAGCCCGGTGACCATGCCGCGGGCCACGAGGGGAACCCCCATGAAGCACTCGGGGCGGTAGGCGCCGAGGAGGCCCTGAAGCCGCCGAACCAGGGTCGCGTCGGCCGGGTCGCCGTACCGCTGCAGTGCCGTCTCCTCCACCCCCTGCGACGCACGGACGCGCAGCAGCCCGTTCTCGTCCGCGAGCATCACCAGCCCCCGGTCCGCTTCCAGCAGCCCGGCGGTCCGCTCCACGGCCAGCCGCAGCACCTCGTCCATCGTCCGGGTGTAGGTGAGGGCGCGGCTGATCTCCGTCAGCCTGCGGAGCTGCTCGGCCCGGCGGTCCAGGGAGGGGGCGGGAGCGGTCATGGGCGCAGCATCAGAGGATCCCGATCCCTTCGCTCGTGATCTCCACTTCCCGCACCGTGGGGTCGTGCGCGCTCCCCCGCGTCTTGATCACGCGCAGCTTGCGGTGGGTGCGATCGCCGGCGATCCCGGCTTCCAGCAGGATGATGTTGTCGGAGAGGTGGCTGAACGGCGCGTCGATCGAGTACCCCCCGGTGATTCCCGGCCGCGCCGTCTCGAAGGTGACGATCGCGGTCACGCCGTTCACCGCGAAGTGCTGCGACAGCGCGTACAGGTAGTCGTGCAGGCGCTGCGGGTCGCGCACCGCGGTCACCAGGTCGCCCACCGCGTCGATCACGATGCGCTTCACGCCGCGCTCGCGGATCAGGCCGAAGATCTCGTCCACCAGGCTGTCGATCTGCAGCTCCACCGGCGAATGGTAGAGCAGGTGCAGCCCCGGCGACTCCGGATCCATCCCGAAGCCCTCGACCAGGAACGACAGCTGGGTCGGGTTCTCCTCCAGGTGCACGTACAGCCCCGGCTCGCCCCGCCGCACCCCGTCGAGCGTGAACTGGAGCGCGACCGTGGTCTTCCCGGCGCCGGTGGGCCCGCCGAGCAGCGTGGTGCTCCCGCGCCAGAGCCCGCCCCCGAGCATCTCGTCGAGCCCCCCGACCCCGGTGGAGACGCGCTCGCGGACGATGGCATACCCCCGCGGCTTCTCCGGGCTCACCAGCCGGCGGAAGATCTTCACTCCCCCGGCGGTCAGGCGCAGCGCGTGCAGCCCTTCGCGGTAGCTGCTCCCGCGCAGCTTGCGGACGCGGAAGAAGCGGTCGTCCCGCATCCCGGTCTCGTGGCGCAGCAGCTCCACGATCCCGTCGGCCACCACGAACTCCGGGTGGGTGGCCATCTGGTCGCCGGCGTACTCGCCCACCAGGAACGCCGTGGTGTCGTAGGCGGTGAGCAGCCCGGCCAGGTCGTGCACCACGCGCCGCATCTCCGCCATGGAGGGGGAGATGTCGTGCAGCGCCTTGAAGGAGTCGATCACGATGATCTTGGGGCTGAGCCTGCCGATCCACTCCGTCACCATCGGCACCAGCGCACCGATCCCTTTCTCCGCCAGCTCGGTCCCCGCCTCCTCGTAGATGACGGCGGTGCCCATCCTGCTCTCGTCGAAGAACTCGAACTTCTGCAGGTACTTTACCACCTTGCCGAGCGGCTCCGAGAGCGTGGTCACGTACAGGATCGGCCGGTCGTCCCCGGCGTTGTGGAAGACGAGCTGCTGGGCGAACAGGGTCTTCCCGGTGCCCGGCTCGCCCATGATGATGTTGATGGAGTGCGCGGGGAACCCGCCGCCGAGGATGCGGTCCGCGGAGGAGGTCCCGGTACTGATCCGGGTCGGCTCCGCATCCTCGTCCACTCCGGTGAACGGGATCCCGGCCCTCTGCTCCTCGCTCATGCGCTCTCTCCCCCCGAGGTATCCCTGCGGCGCGCCAGCAGCTGCTCGACGGTGTCCAGCAGCTTCTGCTCGGCCAGCGGCTTCCGCAGGAACGCATCCGCTCCCGCGTCGCGCGCCCTTGCCGACGCGGTGAGAATGCTGAAGATCAGGACCATGATGCCCCGGGTGGCGGGATCTTCTTTCAGGAGCCGGCAGAGGGCGAGCCCATCGAGCTTCGGCACCATGATCTCCGTGATCAGCAGATCCGGCCGGAGCTGGCGTGCCTTCTCCAGCGCGGCGGCCCCGTCGTCGGCGAACTCGACGGCGTAGCCCGCCTCGGTGAGGAACAGCGTCTCCAGTACGCGGACGTGGGGGTCGCGCTCCACCACCACGATGGTGGCACGGCCCTCCGGGCTGCCCGGGCTGTCAGTCATTCCGCATGGTCGGCGTCGGGGCAGGGGATCGGGGACCCCTCATCGGCGAAGCGGCTGCCTTCACGCAGACACCGCGGAGCCCCGGGGGCGAATATAATGCCCCGGGCAATCCGGGCGCTGCATGGCCGATGCGAACTCCCCGGGAAGAAGCGGTGAAAGCGTCTCATGCCAAGCCTGATCAATCGATGTGCATTCCGCCCAAACCCCAACATGTCATCCTGAGAGACTTTCGAGAAACCGCCCTGATGGTGTCATCCTGAGGCCCGGCCTCACCTTACCCTGTATCCACGATCAGCTTCGCAGGGCCGAAGGATCTAATCACGGCCGCCACGAGGCCCCTGGCGGAAGCCGCACGGCAGCCGCGGCAACGTCGTGCCTCGATCGCTGCGAGGCCCCGCATTCGCGACGCTGCCGCGTCCATGCCTCGTGGCACTCCGGCTGGATCCCTCGGCTCTGCGGACACCGGTGCGGCGTCGGGTTCGTCGCGGCCGAGCCTCGGGATGACACGTGGGTGGTCCGGCCGCTTCGACGTTTCTCAAAGGTCTCTGAGCGTCGACGCTGCACCGACGCTTCCGCTCACTGAGCCCTGGCGGCGACCGAAGGATCTATCACCGCGTCGGCGAACGATCTTCCTGGACGGTAGATGAACGGCCGGCGCGCTTCGGAGGATGGATTCCGAGCGCAAACGATAGATCCTTCGTCGCCGCCATGATGTGGCGGCGGTGAATGCAGAAGAATTGCCATGTCGGCCGCTCCAGCATCGCCGTGACAATATACTTGACCCATTCATAACTTCAGCCACATTTTGCAAACTCCTCCGGAGTCTCTTTTCGGGAATTCTCCGGATATTCTCCTCTGCCCTTCTCCATCCGCTTCCGCTCTACCGCGCGTCTCCTGTCCAGCCGTTCCCCCGGCGCCCGAGCGCCACTGATTCCCAACCCATCGCTGGAGGCAGAAATGAGCAGAATCCCTGGCGCATCACTCCTGGTCGGGACCACCGTCCTGCTGGCGGCGTGCTCCGGGCAAACGCCCACCTCGGCGCGGAACGTCGACGACCAGGGCCCGCGCCGCGAGATGACGTGCAGGAGCGGTTACGTGATCGCTTATCGAAATGGAGTCCCGACCTGCGTCGAGTGCTCCGACTCCGACGAATGCACCGGTCCCGACCAGACGTGATTCTGGGCACACGCGGGACTGGCCTCCGCGTCTGTGCGTGAGACGAAGTCGTTTCCCGGGCCGGGTCAGCCGCCGGGGACCTCCACCACCACGTGGTCGGTGGCGCCGCGGCCGAAGGTCTCGGGGCTGTACATCTCCTCGGCGCGTGGCGGGGGCACCACGAACACGCCCGGGGTGGTCGCCCGCGCCACGTAGGAGTAGGTGTACACCCCCGCCGGCAGGTAGCTGGCGAAGGCCTCCGCGCGGTCGTCGCGCAGGTTCTGGTGCTCGTACCACCAGGTGCGCCACCACCAGTCGTACCCGCCCCGGTCCAGGAAGAGCGGCCGCGCGCCGCCCGCGGCGGGCACGTCCTCCACCCCCCGCAGCGCCGGGTTGAGGGGCTCCAGCCCGGCGGGGAGCGGGTCCACCAGCGCCACGTGCAGCCGGCGCGCGGGCGCCGTCATGGTCACCGTCACCCGCACGCGCGCCCCCGCCCGGATCCGCCACCGGCCGTCCGCCTCGTGCACCACGTCGCCGGCGGCGTCCACCGGCTCGTAGGTGCGCTCCACCGCGAAGCCCTGCTGCAGCGGGGCCAGGTCGATCCCGCGCGGGGCGTAGCGCAGCCCCGCGCGGTAGTACACCCGCCCCGGCCCCTCCTTCGCCACGGTGACGTCCCGCGCGCCGCTCGCGGCCAGCTCGCGCATGGGCACCGCCACCTGCCCGCGGTCGGCCGTGCGCCCGCTGAAGGCGTGGCCCCCCGCGTAGCGTTCGCCCAGCCAGACGCGCGCCACGAACGCCGGCGTCTCCTTCTCGTACGTCTCGAAGTAGCGGTCCAGCGCCAGCAGCACCCAGGCGTTCTCCTGCGTGTTGTCCCACCGGCCGCGCACGCGGTGCTGCAGCAGCCCGCGCACCGTCTTGGGCACCAGCTCGCTCTCCGGCTGCGCCCGCAGCAGCGCCTCGAGCACCACCCCGTCGGTGCGCCGGTCGGAGTGCAGCAGCAGGTACTCGCCCTCGGTGTAGCTCGTGGCGAAGGTGGCGGTCGACGCCGTCTCGGTGGCGCGCCCGGCCAGGTGCCGCAGCAGCAGCGCGCGCTCGGCGGCCAGGTCGGGGTCGCCCGCGGCCGCGCTCAGCAGCCACCCCGCCGACTCCAGCGGGAGGCGGTCCACGCCGCCCTCCAGCAGCCGCCGCAGCTCGCCGTCGATGCGCCCGTCCTTCAGCTCCGCGCGGACGTAGACGGCGTACGCCTCCAGCGCGGCGCGCACGTCGTCGGGGTAGTCGCGCGGGATGTGCCCGCGCACCCCGCGCAGGTAGCGCAGCGCGCCCGCCAGCGTGCGCTCCGGCACCGGGTACCCCTTCGCCCGCGCCCGCGCCAGGGCGTGCGCGGCGTGGATGCTCACGTAGGGCCACGAGGGGTCGCCGCGCTTCCAGAAGGCGAACCCGCCGTCGGAGTTCTGCATGGCCGCCAGGCGCGCCAGGTCCTGCTCCACGAAGGCCTGGATCCGCTCCGGCGGGGGGAGCTCCGCCGCGTTGAAGGCGGTGAGCACGTCGCGCAGCGCGGCCACCGCCAGCACCCGCGAGGAGAGCTGCTCGGCGCACTCGTAGGGGTAGCGCACCAGGTAGAGGAGCGCGTCGGTGAGCTCCTGCAGGGCGGTGGACGAGGTGGTGACCTCGAGCCCGCCGAAGGCCGGGTTGGCGTCGGCCGGCACCTCCAGCGGCAGCGTCTGCGCGCTGTCGCCGGCGAAGGTGCCGTAGGTGGCGAAGGCCTCGGCCGAGACGGGGGTCCACACCGGGAGGGTGAGCTCGGCGGCGTCGGCCGCGCCCGCGCCGGCCACGGCCACCTGGAAGCGCGCCGTTCCCGCCCGCACCGCCCGCGCGGGGAAGCGCACCTCCACCCGGTCGCCGGCGGGCACCGTCACCCGCCGCCCCGCCCCCTCCAGCGCCACGCCCGAGGCGCGCGCGGCCACGTCGACCCGCAACGGCCGGCCGGTCTGGTTCTGCACCACCACCGGGAGCTCGAAGCGGTCGCCGAAGTTCAGGAAGCGCGGCGCCGAGGGGCGCACCATCAGCGGCTGCCGCGCGGTGATGGCGCTCTCGCCCATCCCGTAGCGCGTCCCCCCTTCCACCGCCACCGCCATCACCCGGTAGCGGGTGAGGTTGCCGGGAAGGGTGAAGGGCACCCGCGCGCGCCCCGCCGCGTCGGTGCGCACGCCGGGCGCGAACACGGCCAGGGGATTGAAGTCGGTGCGCACCGTGATCGGCGGCGCGTCGCCCGCCGCCCTCGCCCCCGCCGCCCCTTCGGGAGAGGGGGGAGGAGGCGGCGGCGGTGGTGCCGGGGGAGGCGGCGGTGGGGGCGGGGGCGGCGGAAGCGCCTCGCTCCGTCCCAGGAGGCGGGCGAGGAACCCGCCTCCTCCCGTGCGCTCCTCGACGACGCTCTCCAGCGCCACCACGCTCGCGACCAGCGTCACCCGCACCGCCGGCGCTCCGTCCGCCCCCAGGACCACGGTGCGGGTCGCGGGCGCGAACCCGGCGAGCGCGAAGCCCAGCGCGTAGCTCCCCTCGGCCAGGCCGGTGAAGCGGAAGCGGCCGCGCGCGTCGGTGAGCGTCTCCTCCCCCGCGGCGCCGAGCGTCACGCGCACGCCGCCGCGCGGCTCGCCGTCGGGGCCCAGCACGCGCCCCACGATGCGCCCGGGTCCGGGCTCGAAGTCGCGCGACTCGGCTCGTACCACCAGCCCGCGCATGTACACCTCGCTCACCCCGTCCGAATTGCGCGGGTGGAAGAGCGCCAGCGGGTCCTGCAGCTGGTAGCCGGCGAGCGCCAGCACCGCCTCGTCGACCACCACCAGCGCCACCTCGGCGCCGGAGACCGGGCGGCCGGCGGCGTCGCGCACCTCCAGCGCCACCTCGGTGGCGGCGCCGGGCTCCAGCGCGCTGTCGCGCGGAAGGGCCTGCACGGCCAGCCGCCGCGCGAGGGGCGGCACGCTCAGCTCCACGGTGCCGCGGGCGAACTCCGTCCCCCGCGCCGCCCCCTCGGGCGCGGCGGCGGAGTCCGACGCGCCCGTCACGCTCACCCCCACGCCGAGGTTGGGGATGTCGTCCTCGCCGATGGGGACGCGCGCGACGAGCGTCGGCCCGTCACCCTGGATCGGCTGCGTGCGCTCCACCCCGCCGCGGCGCACGGTGAGCACCCCCCGCGCCGGCGAGAAGGGGAGGCGCAGGAGGAGGCTCGCCGTGTCGCCGGGCTGGTACTGCTCGCGGTCGGGGATGATCTCCACCGTGGCGGCCTGCGTCCGGTCAAGCCCGCGCACGGCCGCGCCCGCCACCCACACCCCCAGCGTGGTGCGGGCGGGCCGCCCCTCCGCGTCGGTGGTGGCGGCGGTGACGAGGTAGCGGCCGCCCCGGTCCGTGCGGAAGGAGCAGCTCGCCGGGCCGCCGGCCGAGGTCGCCGCGCAGCGCTGCTCGTCGGCCGGCGCCTCTTCCCAGCCGCGCTCTCCGCGCCGCCACTCCATCCGCTCGGCGCGGACGTCGAGCGCGCGGCCGGGGACCGGGCGGCCGGAGACGTCGACCGCCACCACGTCCACCTCCAGCGGCCGCCCCGCCTCCAGCCATCCCCGCTCCGTGCGCAGCCCCACGAACACCGCGGCAGGGTGCACCAGCAGCCCCGTGCTCGAGGTCCAGGCCTGCCGGTTCACGTCCTCCACCGTGGCCGTGGCGCTCACCGCGTAGCTGCGCGGCGGGTCCGCGGCGAGGAAGTCCAGCTGCAGGTGGTGCGCGCCGGTGGCGTCGGTGGTGCCCGTGAACGCGTGCTCGCGGCGGGTCATCCGCCCCGCGCGGCCGTCGGCGCCGAAGCTCCAGCGGTCCCACCCCGGCGGGGCGAAGAAGGTCGGCGAGGACGTCACCATCCACCGCACCGGCGCCCCCGGGAGCCCGCCGCCGGAGAAGTACGACGCCCGCGCGGTGACGTCGGCCGAGCCGCGCACGAAGTGCGGCCCGGGGTCGGCGCTGGCCGCCACCTGGTACTCGGGGCGGCGGAACTCCTGCACCTGGAAGGAGAGGGCCGCGTCTCCCCGCGCGCCCGCGTCGCCGGGGAGGGTGAGGCGCACGGAGCCCCACCCCAGCGTGGTGCCCGCGGGGATGCGCACGGCGCCGTCGAAGCCGCCCAGCGGCGTGAGCGCCAGCGACCCCCGGGCGAGCTCGTTGCCGCCGGGGTCCACCACGGTGTAGCGCACCGAGTCGGGCGCGCCGGGCACCAGCCGCACCCCGCCGGCGGTGCGGACGAGCAGGCGCACCCATCCCTTGAAGCGCACCTCCTCGCCCGGCCGGTAGAGGTTGCGGTCGGTGAAGGCGTACCACGCCAGCACGTCGGGCACGTCCTCGTGCACCCAGCTCTTCCACCCGAACACCGCGCCGGCGCGGTCGCGCGGGAGGAAGGCCACGTCCTCTCCCAGCCGGCCGACCAGCATGGCGTCGGTCGCCTCCCGCGCCGGGAGGGCGAGCGTGGCCACGCCGTCGGGGCCGGTGGTCGCGGCCGCGCCGTCGGCGGGGCCCAGGGAGAGCCGCGCGCCGGCCAGGGGGCGGCCATCCACCAGGGAGCTGGCCCACCCCAGCAGGTCGCGCCCCACGAAGGCGGTCAGGCCGATGCGGGTGACCTGCACCCAGAAGTAGACGGACTGCCGGCGCGCGGACTCGGAACCGTCCTGCGCCTCCACCGCCACCAGCACCTGCCCCACGCCGTCGCGCAGCGCGGGGGTGAGGTCGATGGAGCTCTCGGTGACCTCGCCCGGCGGGGCGTCGATGGTGAGCACGCGCGCGTCCGCCTCCGTCCCGGGGAGCGGCGCCGGCCTGCCGTCCTGCGGCCGGTAGATGCCGCTGCGGACGAAGGCGGGCCAGTGCTCCGGGCCCACGCGGTGCAGCCGCACCCGCAGGCGGGCGTGGTCGTGGCTGAAGACGGAGATGCGCGGCGGGCCCGCAGGGTCCAGCACCATCATCCCCTGTGGCCCCGTGAGCCCCGGGTACGGCTCGCCCACGCGCACGCGCTGGGTGACGGCCTTCCCCAGCGCCTGCCCGAAGACGTCGCGCAGGCGGCCGTCCACCCGCACCGTGTAGCGCGTTCCGATCACGCTCTGGCCAGAGACGACCAGCATGGAGCCCACGACCTCCACGCGCATCCCGGGGAGCGCCGGCTCCACTCGCACCAGCGCGAGCGCGGCGGCGCTGTCCAGCGGGGCGAGCCGGTTGCTGAACCCGAAGACGAAGGGCATCCCCGGCCGGCACTCGTTCCGCCCGCCGCACCCCCGCCCCTCCAGCCGCAGCGGGCCGTAGGTCTCGAAGGTCCAGTTCTGCACGGACGCGGTGGTGCCCGGCCCCTCGGCCGAGGGGGTCCCCGGGCCTACCTCCACGCGCACCTCGGTGCCGGTGGGGAGCGGCTGCACGGGGCGGAACGCCACCCAGCGCCCCGCGGGCTCCGCGGCCGCCAGCGCGCGCACGGCCGAATCGGCGGCGACCTCGGCCTCGGTGGCCAAGCGCACCGGCACCTCGCGCCGCCCGGCGCGGACACGCACCACGCGCAGCACGGCGGCGGGGTCCACCCGCTGGTCGAAGGCGACGAAGAGGAGGGGGTCGCGCCTGATGGAGGCGCCGTGCGGATACCCGCCGGTCGCGCGCGGCGGCGGGGTGGAGAAGGTCCAGCGCACCGCCTCTTCCAGCCGGCGCCCCGCGGCCGAGACGGTGCCGGCCGGCACCTCCACGGTGAACTCGGTGGCCATCGGCAGGCGTCCCTCGGGCTCGAAGCGCAGGGTGCGCACGTCGATCCACCGCCACCGCCCCGGCGGCTGCGGGGTGAGGCGCACGGGAACCGCGCGCGCCGCGACCTCCTGGACCGACGACAGGGGCACCATCGGCTGCGAGAAGGCCACCACCACGCCGGCCGCGGGCCCCGCCCTCCCCTCGGGGCCGCGGCGGGTCACCTGCAGCGGGGCGGGCGCGAGGGTGGCGGAGCCCGGGCGCCGGACCGCGTCGGGGGGCGGGAAGGCGGTCAGGAACGTCCGCCCGGCGCGCGGCGGGGGCGGCGTCTCGGCGGGGAAGGCGAAGGAGTCCGCGGCGGCCACCTCCTCCGCCAGCGGCGGGAGGCGGCCGAGCAGGCGCTGCGTCTCGGCGGTGCTCAGCGGCGTCCAGGGCGCGGCCGGGGTGCGCGGCGCCCCGCCCGCGGGGCCGCCCTCGGAGAGGCGCAGCTCCAGCCCGGCGGTGTCGACCTTCACCGGGCCCGCGGGGGTGCGGATGATCGTGGGGTAGAGGGGCGGGATCCACACCCGCTCCTGCGCCCGCGCGCCCGACGGCGCGGCGGCGAGGGCGAAGGTCAGCGCGAGCGGCAGCAGCAGCGCGGCGCGCGGCCGGGAAAGGGCGGGGGGAAGCATGGCCTCGTGGATCGGGTGGGCGGGCCGCGGACAGTGCCTCTGAGGTACACGTGGGGTGGGAGGGTAAACGAGCGTTCCAACCGCATCCCGGCAAGGTCCCCCTGCTACTGGGGTGAGCGAGGGAGGACGAGGAGATTCGCGGGCCGGGTGGCGTCTGGAGCGGCTCCGGCTCACACGCCGCGGCGCTTGCGGCGTTGAAGCGGCCAGTTTCCGTCTCTTCCCCTTCATTCAATGTCGGGATTAGAATGGAGAACGCCGTTCACCCATCAACCGGGAGGACCCGATGAAGAAGCTGGCGATGAACGTCGAGGAGCTGGAGGTCGTCTCGTTCGAGACCGAGGCGAAGGACCGCCAGGCCGGAACGGTCGAGGCGCACGACTTCTCGGGGTACACCTGCCCCGCCTGCCCCACCGTCCCCACCCGCTACGGCACCTGCTGCACGCCGTGACCCTCACCCCCCTCGACCATGGGAATCCAGATGAAGAAGCTGGCGCTGGCGGTCGAAGAGCTGAAGGTGGACTCGTTCCAGACCGAGGAGCCCGCTGCCGGGCGCGGGACGGTCGCGGGGCACGCTGCCTCGGGGGTGACCTGCGGCTGCCAGACCTGGCTGCGGTGCCCGACCATCCTCACGCGCGACTGCTGCACGCCGTGACCCTCTGACCCCCACGACCGCGGAGGATCGTATGAAGAAGCTGAAGCTGGAGGTCGACGAGCTCACGGTGTCGACGTTCGAGACCGTGGAGCCGGAAACGGAACGCGGGACGGTGGAGGCGAACGTGGTGATGATCACGGGCAGCTACCCGACCTGCACCACCTGCCTGATGACCAGGGTCAACACCTGCTGCACGCCATGACCCGACCCGTGGCGCGCGCGTGAACGAACCAGCCGAAGCCCCGGCAGCGTCAACGCTGCCGGGGCTTCCGCTCGAGGTGCGCCGGGAGAGAGGAAACCGGCGCGCTTCGGAGGATGGATTCCGAGCGCAAACGATCGATCCTTCGTCGCCCCCAGGGTCAGGTGCCGCCGAACCAACGGCGCGGCGGCGACTCAGGACATGGTTTGGCGGCGTCAATGCACAAGGATTGTTTATACCTGGTATGAACGCGCGGCCCCGCCGCGGTCCAACCGGCTACGAGGCACGCCAACTCGATGCGAAAGACCCTGCAACGACTTTGTTGCAGGGCCTTTTTCGCCGCATCGAGCCGCAGGACGTCGGCCGAGTTCGGTCGCGCGGATGGGAGTCGGAGCCGGCGGCCAGGCGCTCGGGTCGGTCGGGGCCCGGCATGTCCCGGTCAGTCCAGCCGCAGCAGGAGCTCTTCGACCAGGTCCCCGGAGCTCCCGGCCGTGGACTCCCTCGCCTCGACGCGGAAGCCGACCTTCTCGAGCACGCGGCGGGAGGCGGTATGGTCCACGGCCACGCGCGCAAAGAGCGGCCGCACGCGCACCTCGGCGAGGAGCTGAGCAAGCGCCTCGGTCGCGATCCCCTTCCCCCAGTGCTCCCGGCCGTACCAGTACGCGACCTCGCGCAGGCCCTCGCGAACGAAGCTGCTGACGTACCCGGCCACGGTGCCATCGCACTCGGCGGTGCGGAGGATCGTGGAAGAATCCGCGAGAATCCTCGCCCAGTGGGCGTCGAACTCCGGGCGTTCGCGCGACGTGAGCGTGCCCACGTGAAGAGCGACCGGATCACGCTGGTGCTCGAAGAACGTGTCGAGGTCCGAAGCCAGAACGGGCCGCAGCCGAATGGCGGTCAAGAGCGTCGAGAAGGTTGCCTGGGGATTTTTGCGTGGCGGATGCGCCACAATGCCCTCTTTGCGCCGAATGTCAATCCCGTCGGGGGTGAGGATGGCGCCGGCGGCGCGCCCGGGGCCTGTCGCCGCACCGCCGGCCGCAGCGATTCGTCAGGCGTCATCGCGGCGGGCACGTCTCCCGAGGACCTCCCTCGGCTCGTTCGCGCTCGCCACCCCCACCCGCCGCTCGCCACGCACGCGCGGCCGTTCATCCCATCTGCCTCATCACCCGTTCTGCTTTCGCCGTACCCTGCACTCGACGCGGAGCTCGGCCGCCGCGTTCACCCCCGCACACAGGAGGACGGAGATGAAGAAGCTGAGGATCGATGAGCTGCGCGTCGACACCTTCGTGGTCTCGAGCGCACCCGGCGGGCGCGGAACGGTGCGCGCGCACGACGGCTCGGCGCCGAACCAGTGCGCGTCTGGCGTGTGGACGTGCCTGGAATCCTGCGAGGACACGTGTGGGCTGACCTGCTGGCAGAGCTGCTGGCCCGCCACCTGCCCGACCGCTGACGAAACCTGCAACTGCGCGTAGGGCGGGAGGGTGGAGTGCGTGGGTTCCGCCGCGGGCCCACGCACGTCTGAGCAGGCGGCCCTTCCCTCACGCGAGCGCGACGCAGGCGCTCGCGCCGTCGGAACACGACGAAGCCCCGGCAGCGTTTACGCCGTCGGGGCTTCGGTCATCACAGTGCGCCCGGAGAGATTCGAACTCCCGGCCTTCTGATCCGTAGTCAGCAGGCCACTCTCTCAGGAGGTCGTACTTATAACGAACTCCTCGATGTTCCGGGAGGGCCTACCGGACTTCTTCGGCGGATATGCCGACTCTCTCGTCAAACCTATCCCAAAACCTATTCCACTTCACTTCCCCCCTCCACCGCAAAGACGCGTGGATGCGCCTCCCGTGGCAGCCCCTAGGCTGCGCCGCCTCGTTCGTCACTCCGCCTGTATCCGTCCCTATCGGCACTCAGCCGCGCCGGCCGCGGCGCCTGGTGGCTCGCGTAGATGCTTCCAGCGAGCGTACCAGATCCAGCGCCGCGGCGTTGCGCTTGCCCCCCTCGATTGCGGCAAACAGCTGCTCGATGAGGTACGCCGCGACTTCCGGCGAGAGGCCGTCCCCGCCCTCAGCCCACTGGCGTAGCCACCACTCCCGAAGCTTACGAATCGTCGCCCGCAAGTGCGATTCGTAGTCCCCGTGATGATGTTGTGCCCCCGTGGCCCATCCCTGACTGTCTCGCGACGTCGCGGATCGAGCTGCGCTCCACCGCGCGGTGCACGGCGGCGTACAGGAAGGCAATTTCGCCATCGCTCACGGTGGGGGCCGCCCCCATTTCTGCGGGCACCGCCTGCGCGAGCGACATCACTCGAGGACAAGATTTATCGCGGTTCGCTGGGACGGAAATGTCCCGAAACGACGGATGAGTGTCCCGAACCTTCACCGGCACGCTCAGGTGGCGAGAGGGCAAAAGTCTCGTAAGTGCCAACAGAGAAACGACGACCCGTTCGGGCTAGTTTGTGGTCTGGCAGTTGCAGAGCAGCACCCGTTGGCACCCGTCATGGTTCCCGACGATCTATCCATTCGGCACCATAGTTCCTCTGGTCGGCAGCGGTACCGCTGGTTCTACGAGGTTGCAACTCCCCTTCCGCGGCAACGCGTGAACGCCTGCGTACACGGCGCCTCACGGTTGTGCCAGTAGCAGAGCGGGCGCGACGGCGTTCATCACCGTGCGTGACGTCCCGTATCCACTCCGCAGCCACCCCGGCCTCCCCGAGCCGGAGAAGGGCGGCACCCTTTGCGGCCCGCCCACACCTCGCCGTCCTCGGCCACACGGGGGCGCGCCCCACCGTCCCCTGACCGGGAGGACCGCCGATGCCGTCCACGCTCACCTACCCAGGCGTCTACATCGAGGAGATCCCCAGCGGGGTGCGCACCATCACGGGCGTCGCCACCAGCATCACGGCGTTCGTGGGCGCGGCCCGACGGGGCCCGGTGGACCAGGCCGTCCGCATCTTCAACTTCGGCGACTACGAGCGGCTCTTCGGCGGGCTGGCGCCCAACAGCGAGATGAGCTACGCCGTGCGGCAGTTCTACGCCAACGGCGGCGGCGAGGCGTGGGTGATCCGCGTGGTGGGCAACGCCACCGCGGCCACCACCACCCTGCAGAATGTCACGCCCATCGACGTGCTGCGCCTGACCGCGGTGGACGAGGGGGAGGCC